>Ga0182743_1000262_pt1 | contig 76768 bp, 72 predicted proteins | sample eDN3rd30CKraftOP_FD_128522 | JGI IMG/M metagenome (GOLD analysis project Ga0182743, IMG submission 128522) | Enriched Organic Plus compost microbial communities from Emeryville, California, USA - eDNA 3rd pass 30_C Kraft OP (version 2) (version 2) ... | reverse complement strand
CAGACGCAGAGCCCACGCCAACTCGCCCTCGGCCAGTCCATCCCGCTGCTCGGGGACAACGAGCAACGCATCGGCTTCGGCCATCGAAGTTACCATCCCCGAGCCCTGTTCGCCGGTGAGCCGCGCTTCCGGCACACCGTCCTGTTGCGGGAAGAGGCGCACTCGCAGGAAGTGCGTCAACCCTGCCTTCGACGGAATGTCCGTTCCTGCTCGCACCCGGATCACCGGCCCATACACATCCGCGCGCCCCTGCATGCGGCGCAGCGCCGGCCGCACGAACAACTCGAAGGTGACCAGCGCCGAGACCGGGTTTCCCGGCAGTCCGAACACGGGGAGCGGACGTCCTTCGAGCGTAAGCCAGCCGAATGAAAACGGACTTCCTGGACGCATCCGCACCCGCCAGAAGCCGCGCCGAAAATCGAGTTCGTCGAGCACCACTTTTACGATGTCATGATCGCCGACGCTCGCACCGGCGGTGGTCACCAGCGCATCCGCACCGGCCGCACGTTGCAGATAGCGACGCAGATCCTCCGGTTCATCGCGCGCAATGCCGAGCACGCGCGCGATCGCACCCGTCGCCTGCACGGCCGCGGCGAGCGCATACGAATTGGAGTTGGCGATTCTTCGGCCCGCAACGACTTCATCGAATGCGCCGAGGTCGACGAGTTCATCGCCGGTCGAAAGGATTGCAACCTCGGGTCTCCGGTACACCTCGACTTCGGCGCAGCCAACGGTCGCGAGTGCGCCGATCTCGCCCGCCCGCAGCACACGACCGGGCGCCATCACGGCCGCACCCGCGCGAATGTCTTCCCCCTGCTTTCTTACGTTGCGACCGGCATCCAGGTCATCCCGGATCACGACCTTTCCGTTCGCCTCGCTCGTATGCTCGATGCGGATCACACAGTCTGCACCCTGCGGAAGCGGTGCGCCTGTCATGATGCGCGTGGCCTGACCGGCCGACACGGGAAGGGAAGGGAACGCGCCTGCGGCAATGTGTTCAAGCACCGTCAGCTCAACCGGCCGCTCTTCCGAGGCGCTGACCACGTCTTCGCCGCGCACTGCGTAGCCATCCATCGCCGAGTTGTCCCACGGCGGCTGGTCGATTGGCGATGTCACCTGCGCGGCGAGGGTGCGCCCGAACGCATACTGCAGCGCAACCCGTTCGGTATCGAGCGGACGGATGTCCGCAATCACACGCGCCATCGCGTCGTGGATCTCGATCCAGTCAGGATCAAACGGACGGATCCGCATTTCGTTCTTTCGTTTCAGCGGAGTTGCGCGGGCGCGACGCTGACGTGTGCTGTGCAGTATCAGCCGATTCGTGCATGCTGCCTGCGATGTGTTCGGCCTGTTCGCGCTCTTCGGGTGTGTTCACGTTCATGAAGAGCACCTCGGGCTCGCCGAACGTGCGCACCGTCGACTCCTCGATCCGCTCAACTTGCACGGCATCGTGAAAACCGATCATGCGCAGGTTATCGCTGGCGACGGCGTCGCGCACTGCGCCAATCGCTGTAACCGAGTACCAGGCGAAAAGCGGCTCGACTCCGCGCCGGCTGCCACTTTCAGGAATCACCACAGCGGCCCCCGTTGCCTGCGCCCGCTCGACGATATGCGCGAGCAGCGCAGCGGACGGGAAGGGCATGTCGCAGGCAACAACCAGCGCCCCTGCGGCACCCCGTTCGTGCGCCCAGGTCAGCGCGGTCAGGATGCCACCAACCGGGCCGAGTCCTGACTGCAGATCGCCGCGCACGGGCAGCGGAACTGTCGCGTACGCAGCCGCATCGTTTGCGATCAGCACAACATCGCTGGTGACCGTGCGGAGTGCGGCGATGACCCGATCGATGATGCGCTGCCCCGCAACGGGCTCGAGTGCCTTCAGTCCACCGTAGCGGAGGTTGCGGCCTCCTGCCATGACTACGCCCAGAATCGCTGCGTTCACGAAGCGACGTTCCTGTAGCCGGGCAGATGCACGTGCGCATCCTTGCCGGGTGCGCGGCCAATGAGCGGAAGGGATGCGGACGATGCGATGCGCAGTGCAAGTGTGGTCGGTATCGAACGGCTGGCGATCCAGCGGACTCCCGCGCGCCCCCCCTTGAGTGCGATTTCTCCGCTGATCCGGGCGGTCAGCAATAAACCGTAGGCGTCATGGCTGTCATCGTTGAGGACCGCTGCACCGATCACCTTGTCGACCGCATTGTGTCGCCCGACATCATCGGCATGATAGGCGAGCCGTTCCCCATCCGTCAGCGCGGCCGAATGCATGCCGCCGGTTTCGCGGTGTGCGTCCGCCGCTTCGAACAGCAGCCGATACAACTCGGGGAAGGATGCGAGCGGAGGCAGGTCCGCGTTCCATTCGCGTTTCAGTGTCTCGGGTGCGCAGTCAATGAAGTAGAGCAGTCCGCAGCCGTGCTGTGCACGATGTCTGCGTTCCGCTTCACCGATCTGTGCCGCAGGCAATGCAAGCTCGACTTCGATCAGTGTGCTGTGCTGCCTTGGCACGACGCGCAAATCAAGAACGTCTGCACGCGTGCTTATGTACCCATCCGCGACGAGCCGACCTACCGCAAAAGCATCCAGCATCTCGGGCGTGCACGTCGCAACCGCGATCAACTGCCCGTTCACCTGGATGCTTACGATCTGCTCCTCGACCGTTGCTCCCTTCACTTCGCCTCTCCGGATTCGAACACGCGAAGCGCCGCAACTTTGAGATGTGCGGTGATTTCGCTGCCCAACTCGATGTTCAGATTCTGCGCGCTCAAGCGCGTGATGCTGGTGACCAGCCCGATGCCGCCGGTCAGTGAAACTCGCACGAGTCCACCCGCCGGTGCGATCCCGACAACGCGCAGGTCGATCGTGTTGCGTGCGCTGGTACCATGCACCCCTGGTCGGGACAGCGCCACGTCCTCCGGCCGGTACGCTACATGTACCGGCTGTCCGAGCGCGACCGTTGTTTCCGGCGCGAGCGTGCACCACAGGGATCCACTTCCGACCCGCACCTGCGCCAACCCGTCGTCGAGCGCACTGACGTGCCCGTCGAGCAGCAACTCGGCGCCGGTAAACGCGGCGACAAACGGTGTCCGTGGATCCAGCACGAGCTGTTCTGGCGTGCCCAGTTGCACGATTCTACCCCGCTGCATGACCGCGATGCGATCCGCCAGTGCGAACGCGTCCGCGGCGTCGTGCGTGATCAGCAGAACCGCACGCGCGCGCCGCCGCGCAACCCGGCCGAGATCTTCGCGGAAGCGCCGCTGGATCGTTACGTCCAGGGTAGCGGTCGGTTCGTCCAGCAGCAGCACATCGGGCTCGAGCACGAGCGCACGCGCGAGCGCAACCCGTTGCGCCTCGCCGCCCGACAGCGCACGTACATCCGCACCCGCAAGTGCGCTCAGCGAAAGCTCCTCGAGGACCCGTTCCACCCTGGCGCGCCGGATGGCCGGCTCGATGCCCTTCAGCCCGTATTCGATGTTGCCTTGGACCGTGCCGCTGAAAAGATAGGGGCGCTGAAATACGCCAGCCATGCGGGCCAACGCCTCCCGGTCGCCCACCTTGATCTGCCGGCCGTTCAGGCGGATCGCCCCTTCATCGGCGTGCTCCAGGAGCATCAGCAGCCGGAACAGCGTCGACTTGCCCGAGCCGTTCGGACCGAGCACCGCGAGCACCTCACCGGTTCGCAACTCGAGGTGATCGACGTCCACTACGGTCGTGCCGTTGTAGCGGCGGCGCAGCCCTTCACATTCGAGGACGACGGCCCCGGGCTGCCTCATCGCTGCCCCTCGCGCGCACGTGGGGTACTCCCCGATTTGCTCAGGAACATGAGCGCCGCATTCACCATGAAAACCAGCCCGAGCAGAATCAGCCCCATCGCGATGGCCGGGCCAAAATTGCCACGTCGCGTCTCCAGCATGATCGTGCCGGTCAATACGCGTGTTTCTCCCTGCACATTTCCGCCGACCAGCAGCACCGAGCCGACTTCGGAAATCGCGGCGCCAAATCCCGCCACCACCGATGCGACAATCCCGAACCGCGCTTCGCGGAGGCGGGTGTAGATCGCCCGCCAGCGGGAGGCCCCGAGCGCGCGCGCCTGCAGCACGACTTCCGCGGGAATCGCTTCGATCGCGGCAAGGCTGACCCCGAGCACGTACGGAAACGAGATGATCGCCTGCGAGAGGATCATGGCCGTCGGCGTGAACAGCAGGTCCAGTCCGCCCAGCGGTCCCGATCGCGACAGCAGCATGTACACGAACAGCCCCACAACCACGGGTGGCAATGCGAATCCGGTGTAGATCAGCGCGACCAGGATGTTGCGGCCGCGGAAGCGTGAAACACTGACAAACGAGGCGAGTGGAATGGCAATCGCCGACGCAATCGCCACTGCCGTCAGGGAGACGAATAGTGATAGCCGGACAACGTCGCCCACTGCGCCGCGCTCCCTACTCGGGAAGTGGACGGAAGAGGGGCTGGTCGAACCGCTCGACCCCGAACGTCTCGATCACCGCGCGTCCCTTGTCGCTGGTCAGCCAGCGGGCAAACGCTTCGGCTCCTTCCGGATTGCGGGCGCGGCGCACGGTGATCACGTGATACAGATTTCGGAGCCTGGGATCGCCCTCGGAAAGCACGCCCAGACGCAGGCCGTTAGCGCGGGCGAGGTAGGTGCCACGATCGCTCAGGGTGTAGGCACCCTTTTCACTCGCGAAACCGAGCGTTTCCCCCATGCCCTGGCCGATCTCGTAATACCAGCCCTTGCCATGCAGCGTGTCAGGGTTGATGCCCGCTGCACGCCAGAGTTGCAGTTCCTTCGAGTGTGTGCCCGATCGATCGCCCCGCGACACAAAGGGCTGCGTCTGCTCCGCGATCGTACGAAATGCTGCCGCGGCATCGCGCTCGCCGCGGATTCCCGCAGGATCGCTGTCACTGCCGACGATTACAAAATCGTTGTACATGACCGGTAGTCGCTCGATCGCGTTGCCCTGCGCTACAAAAACGCTTTCCGCAGCGGGCGAATGCACCAGCAGCACATCGGCGTCGCCACGCCTGCCGATCTCCAGCGCCTCTCCGCTGCCGACCGCGATCACCATCACTTTATAGCCAGGCTCCTCAGCCTCGAAGGCGGGTAGCAGTTCCCCGAACAGACCGGAGTCCTCCGTCGATGTTGTCGAAGCCAGGATGATCTGCTCCGGTCGTGACGGTCGGCAGGAGGTGAAAAGCAGGAGGAGGGCGAGGAGCGCGAGTCGCATGCGTCAGCGTTCTCCTGGTTCGTACGGGATAAACAGGCTGCGTCCGACCTCTGCGACGCCGAAACCGGCGATCACGCCGCGACCGCGTGCATCCGTGAGCCAGTTCACCAGTGAATCGGCCTCCGCAGGTCGCCGCGGATTGTGCACCGGCATTACGCCGTACCGGTTGAGCAGCCGGAGCGAGTCACCCGCGTACAACATCTCGAGCTCGAGTTCCCCTTTCAGCGTGAGGAACGTCCCCTCGTCGGTCAGGACGTACGCGCGTCGATTGTTTGCAAGCCGCAGCGCATCGCCCATCCCGCTGCCGGCCTCGATATACCACGCGCGCCCCGACGGATCGATTCCCAGCTCCCGCCAGATCGCGCGTTCCCTGCGGTGCGTCCCGGAATCGTCACCGCGCGATACGAAGCGCGTCTCGGCCGCGGCCATTCGTCGAAATGCGTCCGCAGCATCGGTCGCGTTTCGCAGGTCGGCCGGATCGTTGATGGCCCCCGCGAGCAGGAAATGGTTGTACATCAGGTCCCGCCGTTCGCGAGCGTGACCCTGTGCAACGAACGTCGATTCGGCGACCGGGTCATGCGTGATCACCACATCCACGTCGCCGCGACGCGCGTACTCCAGGATGTCTCCCGTCCCTCCGGTGATCGCGCGCACCACGATGCCCGGGTGTTCCTCTTCGAACGCCGCTACCAGCGCGGCCAGCAGCCCGGAATCTTCGATGGTGGTTGTCACCCCCGCATTCAGGGGAATCCGATCGTCACCGCAGCCTGCCAGCAGAATGACGAACGCGAGGCCCGCGACCAGGATCCTCCAGGTCGCGGGCCTCGCAGGCCACGATCGTTCGCTCAGTGGTCTTCCAGTGACCAGGTGCCCTCCTGTATCGGACGATCCGGCGCCTCATAGGCGTAACCCTCTGCAATCGCCCGCTGTGTGTCGTGCACTCCGAACTGTTCCGCAGCGGTGTCGGGCAGCAGGTGTTCGGCCGTGTCGCTCGTCTGCTCTTCACCTTCCCCCGTCTGCGGCGTAAACTCCCGGGTATCCGCTACCGCGCTGTCCGCGGCTTCCAGCCGTTCACCCCGTACCAGCTCATCAATGAGCAGTTCGTTCGTCACGTCCTTCAACCCGAGCACATCCGTGACGACCGCTTCGATCTGTTGATACTCCTGCTCCGTGCCGACCCGTCCGCTCAGCTTCACGTGCCCGCCCGTGACCGTGACATCGATCAGGTCCCGGTCGATCTCCGGGTATTCCCCCAGCTCCTGACAGACCAGATCGCGAAGGTCGCCATCATCCATCTGGTCGGTTCCGTACAGATTTTCAAAATCTTCTGCCATGGTCTCCACCTTTCGTGTACGCCACGCGGTGGAGGCGCGCGCCCTCAGAACCGCAGCGAAAGACCCAGGCTGAACATTCCGTTCTGCAGCCATTCGTCGGCCACTGTTTCTTCCCCTAATCGGCCCAGCAGAAACGGGTCCGGCGTACTGATCTTCCAGAGCACATTCCGGGCGTCGAGCCGCACCGTCAGTTGGCGCGTCGCAAACCACTCGATTCCACCGCCCAACTGTCCGGCGAAACGCGTGCCCAAATCGAACCGCGCGTCCGCTGGAACGTCCGCATCCGCTCCGTTTTCACCCGACAGATCGAGCACCGCACCTGCACCGAAGGCAAAAAACGGCTGCAAATTGTGCCAGGTCCGCGCGCCCGTCAGGTTGAACCGCAGCGACCCGTTCAGCAGCGCCATATTCATATCCGCCTCGCCCACGCGCTCGTACATCGAATCCACCACGGCCGTGTCCAGCACCGCGCGCGTCGCCGGGATGTACGCTCCCTCAACTTCGATCTGGAATGGACCGCTTACCCGGATCGAATACCGACCTCCGAAAACCGGCCCGCTCTTCGGGCCAAACCCTGCGTCGCCTCGATCCGCCAGCATGTAACCCGCCCACAACCCGGCCGCCTGCGATTCGTCAATGAACCGGTATGCCGAATTGATCTGCTGCGCCGGAACCCCGGCAAACAACCCCGCTACCAGCAGCAGGAGCGCGGAACTCGTGAACGCCTTCATCGTATCCCTTGGTTCAGTCAGCGCCGGTGCACCGGCAGCTCGCGTAAAAAGCGGGCACAAGCTAGAGACCGCCCACGCGCGGACGCAATGTATAGCCGTACCCTCGGCCTCGGGTTCCTTTTGCGTCGGAGCCGTATGGTGAGAATAGCATCCGCTTGTTCCCAGAGCGGACCACTGCGCCCGCCCCGCTCCTGAGCGACCCGCGCTTCGCGCCGTAGCGGGTCCACAGCAGCGCATGGTCGCCCCGGTTGTCCCCGCACTGGAAACATTTGTAGTTTGCGCCCGCTACGTTCCTGTTGACCCCCGACGAAGTCTGGATACCTGAAGATGGATTCACGCCGAGTTCGACGTTCTCTTGTCCTGTGTCTGCCGCTTCTGGTCTCTGTTGTTGCATGGGGCCGCGCCGGTGTTGCCGCATCCGGGCCAACTGAAGGCAAAGCGTCGTCAGACCCGGCCGTGGCCGGTCTGCCCGCCCTGGAAGTGCAGCCGGGCGTGGGGGTGAAGGCGGGCGCTGTATTGCCGGCGGAGTTTGCGCGGACTGGAATCGGGCGCAGTCGCGCGTTGTTTACGAGGCAGGCAATGCCGGGGGAACGGGTTGCCGCCCCGCTGTCGTGGAAGGGGTCGGCGCCGGTGGATGCGATGTACCGGTGGGTCGGTAGCGGGCAGGGCGGCCCGGACCTGCCGTTCGAGCCGGTGTTGAGGGCCCCGGAGCAGCCGGGCTTGTACAGCCTGGAGGTTGTGCAGGGTGGCCGCAGGGAAGTGGTTCGGGATTTCCAGCTCATTGTGAAAGTCCCGCGCAGCGCACTGCGGAATGGCCGGATCGGCAGGTACCGGATTGGGAATTATCCCGCGAGTGCGGCGAAATCGGGGCCGTACGCGTTGCCCGAGGGTTTCATCGAGGTGAAGCGGGAGGATCAGGATCTGCGCCTTTCGGAGCACTTTACGGTTCGCGAATTCCTGACGCACGACCAGGCCGATGTCTGGCCGAAATATGTGATCGTGGATCCGCGGCTGCTCGACAAGCTCGAACTGGTGCTTGACGATCTGGAGCAGCGGGGGATTCCGGCGAAGCACATGGTGATCATGAGCGGGTACCGCACACCCCAGTACAACGGACTGGGCGTCGGGCGGGGTCGGGCGAAGCTGAGCCGGCACCAGTATGGGGACGCCGCGGACGTATGGGTCGACAATGACCGGAACTGGTACATTGACGACCTGAACGGGGATGGTCGACGCGACACCCGCGATGCACGGGTAATCCTCGAATCGGTCGAACGCGTCGAGGCTGCGCATCCGGAGCTGGTCGGCGGAGCAGGGATCTACCGCGATAACGGGGCGCACGGACCGTTCATCCACATCGACACGCGCGGTCATCGCGCACGCTGGTAAGCGGACCCGCTCTGCCTCCAGATTACAGCGCCGCTGAACACTGCGTGGCGGCGCTTCGGCAAACTCCGTGGTGATGAGGTTCGAATGCGGAAGGGTTTTGTCCTGCTGCTGGTCGCTGGAATGATGGGCTGTGACGGTCCATCGGTGTCGGAACCGGTCAGGCAGGCGAGGCTGACGGTTCAGGCAGGGGATGGCCAGGTCGGAACGGCGTCGGCGTTGCTGCCCGAACTCCTGCAGGTAATCGCAACGGATCCGGCGAGCGGCCTTCCCCTCGAAGACGTCGAGGTGCAGTGGCGCGTTGTGCAGGGAGCGGGCGCAGCCGTCGCCTCGGAGGTCACCAGCACACTCAACAACGGGATCGCAAGAACGGCGCTCCGCCTGGGGAACGCGCCCGGCGTCTATGTGATCGAAGCGACGACGACGCGCCTGGTTGGTTCACCCGCGCGTTTCGAAGCACGCGTCGTCAATCCGCCACGCATCATTTCGGTTACACCGCGCACCGTCGATGCCGGGGACACGGTCACCATCGCTGGCGAAAATTTCAGCACGATTCCAGATGACAACGTGGTCGTGTTCGGTGGGTTCAGCGGGCGCGTGCTGTCCGCCTCGGCAAATGAACTCCGTGTTGTTGTACCGCTGTGTCTGCCCACGCGGCGAGTCAGCGTCGTGGCGCAACTCGGGACGGTTGCTAGTGCAGCCGATTCGGTGATGGTGAATGGCACCGCCGCCGAAACGCTTGCGCTCGCGCGGGGCGAAGTACGTGTGCTCTCCGGGACTGACCTTGCCTGTATGCGTTTGAGTGCGTGGCAAACCGGTCAACGCCTGCTTCTGGTCGCTCAGAATACCTCCGAGACTCCCAACACCTCGACCGCGTTCCGGCTCAGTGCACTCATGCAGCCGGGCGTGGTTGCAACTTCGGCTGCTGCGCCGGGCTTCATCGTACGCACCCAGGATCCGGGCTCGGCCTGGGAGTTCCGCCTCCGTGCACAGGAGCGCGCACTGCCGGCCGGCGAGTTCCAGCCGCAGTTGCCCACCGCGCTCCGCATGACTCCTGCACTCGGCGATCGTCGCGAGTTCAACGTCATCAACAAGGACAACAAGTTCACCAAAGTCACGGCCGAGGTGAAATCCGTCTCGAAACACGCGATCATCTACCAGGATGTAAAGGCGCCTTCCGGCGGATTCAACGCGATCCAGTTCGACACGATCGGTGGCCGCTTCGATTCTCCAACCTACGACGTGCTGACACGGACGTTCGGCGAGCCGAGCGATATCGACGGCAACGGTAAAATCATCATCCTCTTCACGCCCGTTGTGAATGAACTCACGCCGCGGGGAGCTGGCGGCTTTGTTGCCGGGTTCTACTACGGCTGTGATCTGCTCACGAAGCAGTCGTGCAGCGGCAGCAACGGCGCGGAGATGTTTTACCTCTTCGTACCCGACCCGAAGGGTGCCCACGGCGACTCGCGCACCGCGGATTTTGTCATGCGCGGCATCTCACCCGTACTCGGTCACGAGTTCCAGCACATGATCCACTTCGGCAAGCGCAGAAGTCAGGATGTGTTGTGGCTTTCGGAAGGACTCGCACACATGGCCGAAGACCTCGTCGCCGACGAATACGACCGACTTGGCCAGTTGCAACTGGCGCGCGAATTCCGTGCACAGAACTACGAACGCGCGCGTCGGTACCTGCAGGATAACACGCGCGAAAGCCTGATTGCCGATGAAGCGCCCGGCTCGCTGGAAGTGCGCGGGGCTTCCTGGCTGCTGCTGAAATACCTGACCGGTCATTACGGTGAGCAGGTACTGCAGCGCATGGCGAACTCGACGCGTTCGAGCATCGCGAACGTCACGGACGCGACCGGAACCGCCTGGCCGCAACTCCTCGCCGACTGGAGTGTCGCCGTCTGGGCGGACAACGCGCCTGAACTCGCAGGCACCGACATCGATCCGCGCTACCAGTTCCCCGACATCAATCTCCGCGAAGTCCTGTCCAGAGGAACGCAGGACAGTTTCACCCTCAACCCGACCAGAGTAGGATTTGCCGATTTCGTCATTGCGGGGCAGCTCAGTGCATCGAGTCAGCGCTACATACTGATGCAGGCAGGGAGGGAGGAATCCGTGTTCCTGAACTTTGCGGGATTGCAGGGCGGTCCGTTCAACGCTTCAGCCGCACCGCAGGTTTCCGTATTGCGGTATTGATCAGATCAACGGCTCGCCTTCAACTGCAGTTGCGCCTCGCGCCCCGCAATTTGCGCAGCCGCAGTGAAGGCGCCGGTGATCGGCACTCCAGCCAGTTGTGCCGGCAGAGGTATCCTCAACGGTGCCGGGTGGCCATCCACAACTCGCCGCCGCGAGACGCCTGCATATGATCGAGTGTTCCGGCCTTCTGCAGATAGCGGAACTTCGATTTGCTGAAGAAGGCAGCCGTCGTGAACCCTGACTTCTTTGCCAACTCGGACATGGTCGGAGTGTCGATCGTCCCGAACTCCTCCGTCCGGTCGCTGTTCCATGTGACCCCGTGCTGAGACGGCGTCGTTCCGGTGAGCATCGAGATGTATGATGGAAACCGAAATGACGACCACATGGTCCGCAATCACTCCATGCTTCAAAGAATCCGAACCGCCGGAATCATTGAACACACTGCACCGCTCAGCCGCCGTACAACCAATCCCGGAGCACCCGACGCAAACCGCATCCCCCCCAATCACCCGGCAAACGCTCCCGCTCTCGCTTTCGCTTTCGCTCTCGCCCACCCCACCCCAGATACGATTTCGATTTCGATTTCGCTTTCGTCTGTCGGTTGTTGTCGTTGTCGTCGGAGTCGGAGTCGGAGTCGGAGTCGGAGTCGTTGTTAGCTTCCCCGCACCCGCGCCCGCGCCCGCGCCCGCGCCCAAGCCCAGGCCCCCCCTATACCACCCGCTCCAGCCGTGGGTTCGGACGGAACACCCGCCCGACCTTCCCCGACGGCCGCCCCTCCGTGAGCACGATATCCGCCGTGAAGTCGTACTTGCCCTGGAGCAGCGAACTGCCGACGCCGTACATGTCGACCGGCGCATCGACCTCGTGGAAAGAGCGAATCTTTTCCGCCGTGAATCCGCCCGAGGCCACGATTTTCACATTCGCAAACCCGGCACGATCCAGCGCTTCCCGCGTGTTGAACACGAGTTGCGGGTTTACGCCCGTTGGCTTGAAGCTGCCCATGTAGTCGAGCACCGAGCGATCGACCAGCGTTTCGGAGGTGTCGAGCCGGATCCCCCAGAGGCGCGAGCCGAGCGCGCGCGCGACCTCGACCGCGGTTCTCGGCGAATCGTTTTCGAAGTCGACCAGGCAGATAATGGGCGTGTCTTCCGGGATGTGGCGGGCGAAAGCCTGTGCGGCCGCAACCGTGTCGCCGTTGTACAGCGCGATCAGCGCGTGCGGAATCGTGCCGAGCCCGGTGCCGCCCCACCATTCGCCTTCGGCATCGACCGATACACCCTGTACGCCGGCGATCCAGGCAGCGTACCCATCGCCCTGGGACATTGCCCAGTGGTCGTGCCGGGCAGGGAAGTAGAGGACCGGCTTCGGCCACGCTGCTTCCACAACTTCGCGCGTCGCTGTCGCGATGCGTGTGCGACGCGACAGGATGCCGAGGTAGATCGTCTCGAGGTGTGCGAACGCGCCGTACGGTCCGCTGATGTGCATTACGCTTTCCCACGGTTCGATGCGATCGCCGTCGTGCAGCGCGTAGACTTCCAGGTCGCTGTAGTCGAAGCCCTCGGTCAGGCAGGTCTTCAACACGGCGATCGCTTCATCCACTCCCGCCAGCAACGCAGACTTTTTCTGAAAGACCTGCATCGTGACCGGAGTATCCCGCCGTTCGGCGAGCGCGACGGCGCGCGCGTGCACGAAATACTTGTCGGTGTAGTAACCGGAGCGAATTGCGTCGACGGGGAGGTGCACCCGTGCCGGGTCCAGTCGCTGTTCGATGCGCCGCAGCGGCGCATTGCTCGAGTTCGTTCCTGTGGTTTCGGTCATTCCTCTCCCGTCCCAAACCGCAACTGTGCCAGCGTAACACCGCCGATGATAACACCCGCTCCGACGACCTGTCCCGCGGTCGGCGCATCCTTCAGCCAGAGCCAGGCCACGAGCAGCGTCAGCACAGGGGTGAGATTGGAGTAGGTCGAGGTGCGCGTGTTGCCAAGGATCTTCACCCCGGTATACCAGATCACGTATGCGATCCCGATACTCAGCACACCGGCATACGTCACACCGAACCAGCCCATCGGCGAAATATTCGCGAGCGGGAAACGCAGCAGGTCGGGCAGGCCGGTGAGAAAAACGCCGGTTGCGCCGACCCAGAGGGTCCAGGCGGTCACCGGAATCGGTCCGTACTGTTCGACCAGATCGCGGCTTCCGACCGTGTAACACGCCCACGCGACCGATGCGCCGATCAGGAGCAGCGCGCCGACAACCGACGTCCCTTCGCCCTGCTCGAATCCGCCACCGAACATGACCACCACCGTGATTCCGACGATCGTACAGACCAGGCCGATCCAGGTCTGCCAGCGCACGCGTTCATGCCCGAAAGCGGCGGAAAGCAGCGCGGTCAGCAGCGGCGAGCCCGCGATGAGCAGCGCCGCTGTTCCTGCCCGGGTTCGGTTCAGGCCGAAGATGAAGAACTGCTGGTAGAGTACATTGCCGAGCAGGCCGAGCGCGCCAATGCGGGGCCAGTGTCGCCGCTCCGGCAGCGGGATTGTGCCGCCGAGCAACAGGATCAGCAGAACCGCGAGTGCGGCGAGCGGAAACCGCAGGGCATTGAAGACGAGCGGCGGGATTTCGCTCAGCGCAAGCTTGGCAACTGAAAAGTTGACTGCCCAGATTACCGTCATCAAAAAAAGTGCGACGTTCGCCACCAGCAGGCGGGAACGTCGCAGAGGTTGTGCTGCAGCTACTGCAGAATCGATTTCTGTTATCATGCGGGCAAAGATCCAGAGCCGGCACGCGCGCGGCAATCCCCCCGCGCTTGCCTGCGGGTTCGGGCCCGGATAACCTTCGCGCTTCGCGCAAAGGGAGGTACGTATGGTCGCAGCCGTCGTGTTGATCCAGGCGGAGCGGGAGCATATCCCCACAGCCGCCCGCGCCGTCGCGGAGATCGACGGTGTCGCAGAGGTCTACTCCGTTGCCGGAGACTGGGATCTGATCGCGATTGTTCGAGTTCCCGAATGGGAGCAGATCGCAACCGTGGTGACCGAAAAACTCGCCACGGTGAAAGGGATTCTTCGCACCAACACCTTTGTATCCTTCCGCGTCTACTCGAAGAAGGATCTCGAGAGCGCGTTCGACATGTTCGAGTAGGGACGGCGCGCCAAGGCCCGTTCTCCCACGACCCTTGCACAGGTTTGAAACTCCATGGATTTGACCAATCTCTTCCGCGGCCGGAAGGTGCTTGTTTTCGGTGTCGCCAACGAGCGCAGCATTGCGTGGGGCATCGCCCAGACGTTCCACAAACTCGGTGCGCAGCTCGGCTTCACCTACGTCGGCGAATCGCTCGAACGCCGGGTGCGTCCGCTCGCGGAAAGTGTCGGCTCCGACCTGATCCTGCCCTGTGACGTCACCGACGACGCCCAGATCAAAGCCGTTTTTGATGAGGTCCGGGAGAAGTGGGGCGGGCTCGACGTGCTCGTGCACGCCGTTGCGTTTGCGAATCGCGAAGATCTCGAAGGCCGTTTTGTCGACACCACGCGCGAAGGGTACCTGCTCGCACTCAACATCAGCGCCTACTCGCTGGTTGCCCTCACGCGTCACGCCATGCCGCTCCTCTCGCAGAGCAACGGCAGCGTGGTCACGCTGAGCTACTACGGTGCGGAAAAGGTCGTCCCGAACTACAATGTCATGGGTGTCGCAAAGGCGGCCCTGGAAGCGTCCGTCCGCTACCTTGCCGCAGATTGCGGGCCTGAGGGCGTGCGCGTCAACGCGATCAGCGCCGGGCCGGTGAAGACGCTCGCCGCTTCCGGCATCAAGGGCTTCCGCGGTATGCTCGGATTCGCCGCCGAAAAAGCACCGCTTCGCCGCAACATCACGCTGGACGATGTCGCTGGCGCGGCCGTCTTCCTGTGCAGCGAACTCGGCAACGGCGTCACCGGGGAGACGCTTTACGTCGACTCCGGTTACAGCATCATGGGAATGTAGTGCAACGTTCGGCGGGCTCGAGAGTCTGGATGACGGAAGGACCGTCACGCTGACACTGAGCCGGTCGTTCTCCTGATGTGAAGTCTTCCCTGACGATGGGGCAGGATAATGCGAATTTCAGTGAAACTTGAAGGTAGAACCTGGGTGGTTCGCCTGGATCATGGTGCGGCGGGGAGTGCAACGGAGCAGCGCGTCGGCTGGGAGGCGGTCGTATTCGAGACCGACCCGCCGGAGGTTCAGCGGGTAGTCTATCGGCCCGCCGGCTGGCTCGGCGCCGCGAGCCCGGACGAACTCGAGACCGCCCTGCACGAAGCAGAGGCAGTACGCACGCGCTGGCAGGCCGCCGGCAACTAGCTGCGCGCCTCATCCGGCGGCGGCGTCGCCGGCGGATCAACAACAAGTGGAGCAGCAGTGGGTGTGCCCACGTGCTGGGTCTCGGGATGTGGCCTGGGTGCGTGGGCACGCGTGCGCTCGTAGAAATCGCGGGAGATCTCGGCGGCGATGTCGCGCGCACCCAGCCCAAAGGCGATGCCGGCGGCAAGCGCGGCCGCGCCAACCACGGCGATAAAGAAGACCAGCACGATATCCTGCGCGATGTCGAGCTGCTCGAGCGCCATGAAAACGGCGAGCAGGATCACCGCACCCTTGGCCGCGCGCGCCAGCGTCAGGGAGCCGGGCAGTCCGCCGGTCGAGGCAAGGACGAGGTCCTTCACGAACTCGCCGAGCACGATCCCGATCACCAGGACGACAACCGCCGCGATCACATTGGGGATGTAGGCGAGGAGTTCGGCAAAAAGTTCGCTGACGGCGTTGATGCCAAGCGCGTCGGCTGCCAGCAGGATGACCAGCAGCATGACGGTCCAGAAGACCAGGCGCGCCAGAGCCGAGGATGGATCGAGTTTGGTGCCCGCGCGGGCGAGGGCCTCCGTGACCCCGCCCTCGCGCATCCAGCGATCGAACCCGATCTTGTGGAGGAAGATGTCGGTTCCGCGCTCGACCATTTTGGCTACCGCAAATCCGGCCATCAGAATGCCGAGCGCGGCTGCCAGTCGTGGCAGGAAATCGACAATCTGAAGTATGCCGTCCTCGAGACGGTCGCCCAGCGCTTGCCCCATTCACCCTCTCTATGTGGGTAGCGGCGGAAGCGTGCGGATAAATTGCAATTGGCGCAAGGGCAACAGCCCGGAAAGCAGATAAGAAACGACGATGAGGAATTTTACGGACGAGCAGGGCGCGACCTGGATCGCGGATGTGCGGGAAGAAGCTACGCCTCGGCACCACGGCCGGTGGTACCTCTTGTTCCGCAATGCGCAGGATGGCAGTGAAATCGAAATGCCCGAGGTGCGCTGGCAGACGCGCGCTACCGGCGAGCGGACCATTCGCACCATGGCCGATTTCGAGTTGCGGCGCCGGTTGCACATCGTGCGCGGTCGCCACGCCTCGAACAATGGACCATCGCGTATCGAGGGCGTCCACGCACTGCGTTACCGCACCAACGTTTCCGCAGGGTAATACCACAACGATCAGCTTGGATACGCTGTCTTGAACACGGTGATCGAACGGCGCATGGCCGCGGCCCGCGCCGTGGAATATGATTTCGCCGACGGCAGGGTGTTCCTCAATGCCGCGAGCTACGGACCACTGCCCGAACGGGCGCGTGCTGCCGTCGAACGTTACGAGCGCAGGCGCAACCGCGCCCAACTGCAGCCGGACGACTTCACGTCATCGCTCGTGGCAGTGCGGGCCGCGGTGGCGCGACTGATCGGCGCCACGCCCAACGAGATCGCGCTCACGCCGAATACGAACACCGGCATCAACCTCGCCGCTTCGTTGCTGCTTCAGCGGGGAGTACGCGACGGCCGCAACACGATCGTTGTCAGCGAGGCCGAGTTTCCCGCCAACGTCTACCCGTGGATCGCACTCGAGCGCTTCGGCTTCCAGGTACGGCTGATCCCGCTGACGCCGCAGGGCACGCCCGACGAGGAGCGCCTCGCCGCTGAAATCGAGCGACCCGAGGTTACGGCGCTCGCGCTCTCCCTGGTCCAGTTTGCGACCGGCTACCGCGCGGACCTGCACGCCCTCGGAGAGCTGTGTCGCAGGCACGGTGTATTCCTTGCCGTGGATGCGATCCAGGCTATCGGGGCGGTGCCGCTCGATCTCGGCACGACGCACGTCGATGTGCTTTCAACGGGCGGACAGAAGTGGCTGTGTTCGCCGTACGCGACCGGCTTTGCGTACGTTCGCTCTTCGCTGTTGAAGGAATCCGTCCCGCTGCTCCCCGGATGGCTTTCCTTTGCCGGCAGCTCCGATTATTCGCGACTCGTCGATTACCGCTATGACCTGGTCGACGATGCGCGCCGCTTCGAAGTCGGCACCCTGGCCTATCAGGCGTTCGCCGGGATGCTGCCTTCACTGGAGCTGTTGCTCGAACTCGGGGTTTCGAATATCTGCACCCATGTGCGCGCGCTGCAGGATCAGATCATTGAATTCTGCCGCGGGCGGGGCATCCAGGTGAGCAGCGATGTCCAGGAAACCAGACGCTCGGGTATTCTCTGTATCCGCCCGCGTGATGCGGACAGGGTTTTTGCGTTGCTGACAGATCGCGGAATTACCTGCGCATTGCGCGAAGGTGCCGTCCGCATTTCACCGCATTTCTACAATGCACCCGAAGATCTCGACCCGCTGTTTCGGGTGCTGGACGAAGCCGTTGCATGAAAGCAGTAGAGAAACTGATTGAAGCCATACGCACCGAGCGCAACCTGGATCGGCGCTCGAGTGTGTTCGAAATCCACTACTCGGCACGGGATGGCACCGTCGCGTTGACCGGGCACACCACCGAAGACGAAGCAGTGATCGAACTGCTCGCCCGTGTGCGTGCCCTGCCGAACGTGAAGGAGGCCATCGACGAGATCGTTCGCCTGCCCGGTCAGATCGAGGCTGCCGAGCGCAACGCGCTCGTCCGCGTGGCGGTCGCACCCGTGTACCAGGAGCCGCGCATTCCGTCCTCGCAAATCACGGAAATCGTGCTCGGCACGCGTGTCGAACTGTTGTCACACGAAAACGCATGGTGGCGCATTCGCAGTGAGGACGGCTATATCGGGTGGGTCCATTCCGGCTACCTGCTGACCGGGCCGGTGGAATGGGCTCGCGCCTGGGAGCGCGGCGGGGAAGGGGAGTCGGTCGTCTCACTCGGCGCCACACTCGTCGACAACGACGGCAACGTTCTCGCGCAGCTCCCCTGGGGTGCGCGTCTCATCCGCTACTCACACGAAACCTTCGAACTGCCCGACGGCAGCCGCGGCTTGCTCGGCGATGGCGAAATCGTCGCCGTCGACCGACTCTACGACCGTTTCCCGCCTCGCGGCGACAGCGTCACGCGAACCGCGCGGCGCTGGCTCGGGGCTTCGTACCTCTGGGGTGGGGTGACCATGGCGGGCGTCGATTGCTCCGGTCTCGCCCAGCAGGTCTTCTGGATGCATGGCGTCGCACTCCCGCGCGACTCCGATCTGCAGGCACGGGTTGGCCACGCGATCGAACCCGGGGACGACTTCGCCGGTGTACGTACCGGGGACCTGCTCTTTTTCGCGGATACGCCGGAACGCGTGACCCACGTCGCCATCTCATTGGGCGAGTCGCGCATTATCCACGCATCCCTGTCCAATGCATGCGTCGCGATCAACGACCTGCTCGCTGAGAACCCGCTCGAACAGCGGCTGCGCCAGGTCTTCGTCGGCGTCAGAAGATTGCTTCCCGATTGATCAAAGCTCAGTGCCGCCGCGTTTGCAGGCGGCACTGATTCCGCAGGTCACGCGGTCGTGTGTCTCAGGGCAGCTTCACCTGCTTGCCTGGAATCAGGCGACGGGGACTCAGACCCGGATTGGCCTGCTGCAGTTTGCGCACGGTCGTCCCGTAACGCTTCGCAATACCCTCCAGCGTATCGCCCTTTTTGATCGTATGTGTACGCGCCTTTGCCGGTGCGGCTGTTGCTGCGCTCGCGGTTGAAGTCTCCGCGCGTGCTGCGGCCTGGCGCTCGCCCGCGGAGGCACTCGCCGGTGCCGGCGCTGGTTCGCTTCCCGGCGACGCAGGCTCGGGCTCGGCGGATGACGACTTGCCCGGTTCCGGTGCCACGGGGCGATTGAACGCAGCGAGACGCGCACCGACAGCATCCTCGATCCGTTTGGCACGATACGTCGAGGGGACGTTGTTGCTGATGATGCTGAACGCGAGGCGCTCGCCGTTGGCAGCCCGAACGTAGCCGGACAGCGCCGAAACGTTGTTGATGGTTCCGGTTTTGGCTCGGAGGTTGTGCTCTGCCGCCGTGCGATACATGCGACGCAATCCATCGCGCGCGCCGGCTTCCGGCAGCGTGAACCAGTAGTCGTCCCACATCGGCGACTTCGCCATGAAGGACAGCAGGTGAATAACCGAGCGCGAGGTCACCCGGTTGAGTACCGACAGACCGGAGCCGTCGGCGATATTGAGGTTGGCCGGAACGAAGCCCGCCTCGCTGCTCAGCAGGTGCTCCACCGCTTTTGCGCCACCTTCGATGCTTCCGTCACCAAGCGCGACGCGCCCCACCGTGCGCAGCGTCTGTTCCGCCAGCAGGTTGTGACTCTTCTTGTTCACCACCTCGAGAATGTCGATCAGCGGCGGCGACTGGTACACCGCGAGCACGCGGAGCGGCGGCCGCTCGTTCAGGAATGCCGGCGCAAACACCATTCGCCCCGTAACCGGAGAGTCCTCGGGGCTGTGCACCGAGCGAATCTCGCCGGCGATGCGGATGCTGTCGCGCGCGAGCTGTTCACGCAGCACGGCCGCCGCATAGCGGGCGGGGTCGGACACCGGCACGCTCCGCAACACGCCCAGACTGCCGCGCGCGATCTGCCCGCGCACCATGATCGGCCCATCGTAGGCCGTACGCATCACGTTGATGAATGACCTGCGCGAGGCGACCGTCTGCGCTTCGTTCACGATCGCAATCCCGTCGCCGCCGGGCACCAGCCGAACCTGCGGCCGCCAGCCGACCTGTTCTGCGGGTTTGATTTGCAGGGTCGCAATATTCTCGGCATACGACAGCGCCCCGGCGGGCGCGGCGTACGACGCATTCATGTAGCTCTCCTGCCACCCTTCCGCTGTGCCTGCTCCCCCGAAGTAGGAGGCATCGGCAATCAGATCACCATGCACTTCACGGATGCCGAGCGCCTTCAGCGTGTCCCCAAACGCCCTCCATGCGGCCATCTTCCGACCGAAGCGGTCGGAAAACGTCGGGTCGCCGGTTCCGTACACGATCAGATCACCGCTGAGCACCCCGTTCTCGACAGGACCATCCGCGAGCAGAAATGTGCTGTAGCGATACTGGGGCCCGAGGTAGTACAGCGCGGCGGCCGTGGTGAACAGCTTCATGTTCGAGGCAGGTGCAAGGGCGAGGTCCGGCTGGATCGCAACCAGGGTGTCGCCTCGATCCAGCGAGACTACCGTGATGCTCCATGCGTCACCCCGCCAGCCGGTTGCATCGATCAGCCGCTGCACCTCGCCACGCAGGTCCGCAACCGGCGCGGAAACCGCGGCGGGCACCGCCGGCAGGGCCGCAACCACCACCGCACTCGGCGCCGGTTCGGCCGATTCGGAGCCGGAGTGGCTCGCGGCCGGCCCGACGGCCTGCGCCACGTATGGGGCTGTTGTCAGCCGCCCCGCCACCGCGCTCGCAGCGACGTCCCGAACTTTGGGAGTCGCCGCGGCGCCCGCTGCCAAAAGCGTCAGAACGATGAAAGCTCGCATCCGCCGTTTCATTTCAGGTTACTGCAATTCAGCAGGAGCGTTTCCGCTCGCATAAAAGTGCAAGTCGAAGGCCATTCAGGCAGCCCCCGCATCGTGTATATTCTCTTCGATGATCATCAGTACCGGACTCGACCTCGTTTCGGTTCCCCGCTTCGGGCGCTTTGTCGAAAAGCGCGGCCGCCGCGGGCTGGAACGGTTGTTCAGCCCCGATGAGATCGAGTACTGCCTTGCGCTCGCGCATCCGGTCCGCTCCTTCGCCGCCCGTTTCGCGGCCAAGGAAGCCTTCTATAAGGCGCTCGGAACCGGCGTTGGACCCGCCGGTGGCTGGCGCGATGTGGAAGTTGTGCGCCTGAGTTCCGGACGCCCGATCCTTCGGTTACACGGGCGCGCCGCTCTGCAGGCCAGAGAGCTGGCGGTTGAACGCATCCACCTCAGCCTCTCCCATATCGATGACACCGCAGCCGCAACCGTTGTGCTCGAGCGCTGAGCCGCCCAACTTCTCTGTTGTGAAAAGCTTCCCCTCCAAGGACGCTACACCACACCCGATTGTAAGGTTTTCAGGCACGGCGCGCCCGGTTTTTTCACGCGGAGCGCGCTTCTTGCATTGTGATCCACGCCCCGATTTTCCGGGCGCAGGTTTTCACGCACAGCAATTCTGAGAGGCAGCCTATGGCGGAGTCCCTTCGCGTCCTGATTGCGGATGACGAGTCCCTGCACAACCTCGCGCTGACCAGCCAGCTCGAAACGCTCGGCCACGAGGTCGTCGCAACGGCCAGCAACGGTCGCGAGGCAGTCGATCTGGCCAGGGAAACCAAACCCGACCTCGCGTTCCTCGATATCCGCATGCCGACCATGACCGGCCCCGAAGCCGCGGAACTCATTGCCGCCGAGCGGCCTATCCCCATGATCATTCTGTCGGCATACAGCGACACCCGTACCGTCGAGGAAGCAATCCGCGCCCCCGTATTCCATTACCTCGTCAAGCCGGTCGATCCCGACGACCTCGCGCCTGCGATCGCCGTCGCCCGGGCCCGCTTCGATGAATGGCTGGATGCGCGGCGTCAGCGCGACATGCTTGAAATGCGCCTTGAAGAACGCAAGATCATCGAGCGCGCCAAGGGGCTGCTCATGGAATCGCGCGGGCTCAGCGAGCGCGAAGCATACCGCTTCCTCCAGAAGACCAGCCAGGACAAGAATACTCCGATGGTGGACCTCGCCAAGAAGATTCTCCTGGCCGCACCGCTTCTCCAGAAGGATTGATTCAGCCGAGCGATGATGCGGACGGCAGCAGAACCTCGTACCAGCAGCTATGGGCAGTTGCGGGAATTGACCGGCACCGAACGCAATGTGGTCCGTGAAACCCGCGGCGCCACGATCCTGGTCGTCGACGACGAACCTCTTGCTCGACAGATGTTCACCGACCTGCTCGAAGCCCAGGGCTTCAAGGTCGTCACTGTCGCTCGCGGCGAGGAGGCCTTTGCCTTCCTTCCGGAAGTTGAACTCGTACTGCTCGACGCCATGCTCCCCGGCCGCGATGGCTGGAGCATTTGCCGCGAAATCAAGGAGCAGCACGATCCGCTGCTCCCCATCATCATGGTGACCGCGCGTACCGCACCGGAAGATGTGGTGCGCACCTTTGCTGCCGGCGCCGACGATTACGTCGCCAAGCCGTTCCACGTCGCCGAACTTACTGCACGCATCGAGAGCCGTTTACGCGTGCACCGCGCCGAAGTCGCGATCAAGCGCGCAAACGAACAGTTGCGTGAACTCGCTGACCAGAACTATCAACTCTACGAACAGGCCCGTCGCGACGCCGAAGAACGCGCGCTGCTACTGCGCGAACTCGACCATCGCGTGCGGAACAACCTCTCCGTCATCATGGGACTCGTCAGCATGGAGCGGAATCGCCGTCCCCCTCGACCCGCCGCGGAAGCGCTGGCGTCCCTCGAGAGTCGGCTCCGCTCCTTTCTGCTGGTGCACGAAGCTCTGCGTCGTCACAACTATCGTGGCGTCCCTGTTCGCGAAATGGCGGAGAAACTCGCACAGCGACTTCGCAACGCATGGGATATCGGTTCGCGGGTAGAACTGCGCGTCGAGGGAGATGTCGGCAATCTCAACGAGCGCAAAGGTTTCGCCCTCGCCCTCGTGCTGAACGAATTGCTGACGAACGCATTCCGCCACGGCTTCGCCGATGGCCGAAGCGGGATCCTGACAATTTCACTCGAAGAACTGGATGATTCGATGTGCGTTGTTGTCGCCGATAACGGCTCAGGCTCCAACGCACCACCAAAAAACGAAGTGCTGGGCAGTGGTCGTTCGATCGTTGCCGCGCTGGTTCGCGACGAATTGCAGGGGAACGTCGACTACGTCTCTGACCCGAACGGAACGCGCGCCACGGTTACTTTCCCACGCGGAGCGCACGCATAACAATCCGGCTACGCCTGGCAGGTTGGGCAGTAGCCGATCAGTTCCAGGCGATAGCCTTCCACCAGAAAACCGCCGATAGGTCCGCGGCGCAGCGAACTCACGTCCAGCCGGCCGGGGACGTCGAGTACGGCATTGCAAAGCAGGCAGCGTGCGTGGTGATGCGGATCCGTGCGACCGTCATACCGCGCAGAACCGTCGCCGTACGTCAGCTTCATCGCCAGCCCGCATCCAACCAGCGTTTCCAGCGATTTGTACACCGTGGCTAGAGAGATGTCCGGGATCTCACGACGAACGGCAGTAAAGACGTCGTCAGCCGTGGGGTGCGTATCCGTACTCATCAGGCAACGGTATACCGCGGCACGCTGTTCCGTATAACGCTGCCCATTGGCTTCCAGCGCTTCGCGCAGAAGCCGGTCCGCTTCATCACCTGCGTGCAGAGCTGTTACAGATTCGGTCTGCATCGTCGCTTCTGTTCAGGGGCATGTCGCCCTATCCGTCGTGTTTCCGTAAAATACCCGAAACCCGAAAACGCTGTCAATACTAATTATCGCTGTTTGGGAAGGTATCTGCTTGTTTCACATGGAGTTGAACGTGTCCTCCGAGTTCGCAACGCCACCGCTCATCGCGCTGCCTGCAGATCTCATGTTCGCTGCACGCATTCGTGATGCCGCTACGCAGGCCAATGTACCAGTGCACATGGCACGTTCGGTCAGTCAGGTACTGGAACTGATCGAATCAGCCACACCCGCGGTAATCGTGGATCTCGATGCGCGCAGCGGCGATCCGGTTGCCTTGATCGCGCAGGTTAAACGGGATCATCCCGGTGTGCGTGTACTTGCGTTCGTCTCGCATGTGCGCGAAGAGGCGATTGCTGGAGCGCGTGCAGCAGGCGCGGATCAGGTGCTGGCCCGCAGCGCGTTCGTGAAACGTTTGCCTGAACTGGTCAGGCGTTACGGCGGAAATACCGATTGAAGTTGTGAGCCTGAGGTTCTGCAGGTACGGTTTTCAGGAACGGCAACGGCCGGGCGGCGGGTACGTGTACGGATCGGGCGCGTAACACGGGCTCCGGGCACGCATGGGGGAACGTGCACGAGCAACGGCAACGCGCGCACGCGCCGCGGCCGATATCCATGCGCGGTTCACGTGCCCGTTTCCTTTCCCGTACGCGTACCCGTGGTCGATTGTACGCGCCCGTGCCGGTGCCCGTACACGTTACCCGCCGCCCGGCCGTTTGCCCCGTGCCCGTCAAACGTACCCGTGCCCGTGCCCGTGCCCGGGGCAAAGCGGTGCGCGGAGGCTGATGCAAAAATGGTCGTGACCAGCGTAACCTGGTCACGACCATTCATGCCTGAGCGGCGGCGGATCAGGCCGCTTCTTCAGCAAGTTTGCAATCGATGCAATAGCGCGCGTGTGGCAACGCGTCGAGCCGTTCGAAGTCGATCGGCTTGCCGCAACTGTGGCAGAAACCGAACTTCTCGGGTTCCCTGTAGAGGCGCCGCAGCGCTTCCTCTACCCGGTACAGATAGCGGCCTTCCTTACTGGCGAACAGGAGCATTTTCTCGCGCTCCATCGCATCCGTCCCGAGGTCCGCCATGTGATCGGAGTAGGAGTACATGTCCGAGTCCTGCGAATCGGCGGTTTGCTTGGCCAGTTCATCGAACTGTCCGAGTGAGCGGAGCGCGCGCTCGCGTTCGCGCAACAACCGCTGCTGCAGGTGCTCGATCTGTTTCTTGGTCAGCTTCCTCGCCATCGGCGTGATGCCTCCATCGGCTAATGCCCGCGCGACCCGATACGGGTCGCACAATCCTTAAGTATAGCCTGAAATTCAAGGCCCGAACAGCCGTTCGAATACCTCCAACTCAGGCGGTGACCAGCACTCCGGTCACGTACATCAGCAGCAGCCCGGCAAGTACACCGGCCGCGTTCAGCGGTGCGGTGAGTCCACGTTCGGTCTGCCGGCCGAACAACTGCGACAGTGCATGGATCACTTGGATGATTGCTCCTGCACCGACCGCAAAAAACAGCGTGGTCCAGATGGGTGAATAGGTGAACCCGCCAATCCAGGTGCCCAGCACTGTAGGGGCCCCTGCAACGAGCCCGAGCAGGACCAGTTGAGCGGGGCGTGGACGTTCCCTTGCCAGCGGAGCGACGATGCCGAGTCCCTCCGTTGTGTTATGCAATAAAAACCCGAGCACGAGAAACGTTCCAAGCGCAATCTCTCCGGTAGAATAAGCGGCACCGATCGCAAGACCTTCGCCAAGGTTATGGAGCCCTATAGCGACGGAGATGAGCAGCGAAACAAAAATTGCGCTCTGTACATTATTTCTGCGCTTTCGCCATTCGCCCAGCGCCGCAATCAGGAGTGGTGTACCGATAATTCCGATCGCGACCAGACCAAGTCCCTGGAAAGCCCCGGGCACCGCGGCGGACGTGTCGATCGCCTCGGCGGCGGCATCGACGCCGAGGAAGGCCAGCAACCCAATGGTCAGACTCAGGAAGAAGTCGAGCCAGCGCCGCTGGATCGAGCGCAGGAATGGCAGCCAGAGCAGGCCCAGGAAAACCGGAATTACGCCCACGTAGATCCCGAGCATGGCAAACGTCCCCACAAATCGTGCGTCGGGTTGAGGCGTTTGCGTTGCCACCGCAATCTGCGCATCGAAGGTCAGACCGGTGCTCGTGATGAGACGGATCATATGCGGCTCGCCCTCTACCCAGGGGTAGGGAATGTCGAGGGTTCTGCGCGCGAGGCGTTCCACCGTCCGATTTCCATCGACCGAGTGCGCCCAGGTCGCGTCATCCACCAGCACCTGTGCGATGGTAACGGGTTCCGGCCCGCCATTGACTACGTGAACACGCATCAACCCGGGCCGTGGCAGCGTGACACGCTCGATCGTCAGTTCTTCAACGGGCGGAAACGCCTGCCGAAACACGCCCAGCGGTCCGAATCGAAACAGCGCAACAACCAGGATGGCGAGCAGACCGAGTGGCGCAACGCCCTTGAGCCACAGAGGCAGACCGTTGGGGCGCGCCACGGGTTTTTCGCTTTGCTGCTGCTCCTCTACGATGTGCGTCGCGCGCTTTGCCGTCTCAGGCATGGAGCCGCTCCTTCACATCGAAAATGCCCATCCAGCCCAGTTCAGCGAATTCGCTCTGATGTGCGTGGAACATGAATTTGCCCGGGAACTTGAACGTGAACTCCAGGATCCCGCGCTCTCCCTGGCACAGCATCACGTTATCTGTCCACTCGAAACGTTCGAGGTCGGAGCCGGTCCGGAAGAACCGGAAAAAATTCCCGTGGAGATGGAAGGAGTTGATCAGATCGAACTCGGTCAGGTTGACCAGGTAGATCCGGTTCAGTTGCCCCAGCTCGAGCGGAATCGGATGGGTCTGGTAGTGGAAGCCGATCGTGTTGACGGCGTACACTTCGTTGTCGTTGTCAAAATTGGTGTCGAACGCATTCATCACCATCACCATCTCGTTGGCCGGCTCGCGGCCTTCCTTCGGATCGATGATGAAAACGCCGTACAGTCCCTTGTGAATGTGTCGCTTCAGCGGAATCGCGTGGCAGTGGTAGAGCTGCAGCCCGAACGGCTCCGCATCGAACTCGTACACGTAGGATTGTCCCGGATCGATCACCTCGAACACTCCGTCCATGTTCGAGGCGTGTATGCCGTGGAAGTGGATCGTGTGCGGATGCGATCCGGCGTTTACGAAGTTTACGCGGACACGATCTCCCTCCGTCGCTCGAATGGTCGGACCCGGTACTTCGCCGTTGTACGTCCACGCCGGAAAGAACACACCCGGCGCCACCTCGATCTCGCGATCTACCGCGACGAAGTCGAACTCGCGCAGCGTCTGCCCGTTTTCCAGCGTCGACACTCGTCCTGTGTCGAACCTCTTCAGGTACAGCATCGGATCGAAGCCGCCCGGCCGCAGCGATCCCACCGGCGCGTTCGCCCCATGCGCTTCATGTCCGAAATCGTTCTGTGCTTCGCGACCCGCCTGGTTCGGCGCTTGGTCCGCCCGAAGTGCACGGGCACCCTGCGCCAGCGCCAGACCGGCCGCCCCGAACGCTCCCGCACGCAGCAGGCTCCGCCTCGAAATGCGATCCTCTTCCCCCACACCCGGATTCACTTCCGGCTGCCCCTCATCCATGGTCTTCCGCCTCCCCCTTTTCACCCAGCCGACGGATCCGCTTCGCTCCGCCCGGCCTGACTTCCAACGACTCCACCTGGAGCGTCCGCGCCAGGTCTGCTCCGACGAAGTGTTCGTGTTCACCCACCTGCACCTTCAGCGGCCCGTTGAACGGCGCCCGCCCCAGCAACTGGACCTCCACCCCTGGCACCAGCTCCAGCTCGGCGAGGTAGCGCAACGCTTCCGGGTCCTCATCGTCGACTCGACGCAACACTCCCCGTGCGCCTACTCGCATTTCCTCCAGGCTCGGATACTGCTCATCAACGAACTCGCCATCGCTGGACGGAATGGGTGCGCCATGCGGGTCCGCCGTTGCCCCGCCCAGCACCTGCGCCATTCGATCGATCAGTTCATCCGTCACCGCATGCTCCAGCCGGTCCGCTTCTTCGTGCACCCGGTCCCACGTGTAGCCGAGCACCTTCACCAGGAATGTCTCCAGAACCCGGTGCCGCCGTATCAGCCGCACCGCTTCGCGCTCCCCCTGTGCCGTCAAGCGCGCGCCGTAGTACGGCACATGTTCGATCAACCCCTCCGCCGAAAGCCGCTTCAGCATTCCGGTCACCGAGCCCGCGGCAATCCCCAGCCGCTCCGCAATTGCCGACGTGCTCGCCGCATCCCCCGCCACCGAGAGCGTAAAAATTGTTTTGAGGTAGTCCTCAACTGCCTTTGAGGCCATGGCAACTCCAGAGTTACGTAGACCGAAATCAAGGTTTAGGTTAGGCTAAAAACAGACCGGCGTCAACACGCTGGACCCGCCCTCTTTTGCGTGCACCGGTTTTGCGCCTAGAATCGGGGGCGTACCAGCGGATACTTGATCCGGAAGCGGCGCGTGCCGGTTGCGTAGGCCTGGACAGGGCAAGGCGGATCGGCCGAGCCGCCCATCTGCGGCTAATCCATCAGGAGAGGGGAAATGCTTGAAGAAGGGTTGGAGGCGCTGCTCGAGGAGAGTCGTCGGTTTCCCCCGCCGGAAGAATTTCGTTCACGAGCGCACGTGAGCGATCCGGGAATCTACGGGAGGGCCGAAGCGGATCCGGAGGCATTCTGGGCGGAGTTGGCGAAGGAACTGGAGTGGTTCGCGCCGTGGGAACGGGTGCTGGAGTGGAAGCCGCCGTACGCGAAGTGGTTCGTGGGCGGGAAACTGAACGTGAGTTCGAACTGCCTGGACCGGCACCTGAAGTCGGTGCGCCGCAACAAGGCCGCCCTGATCTGGGAAGGGGAGCCGGGCGACGAGCGGGTCTACACGTACTGGGACCTGCATCGTGAGGTGTGCAAATTCGCGAACTGCCTGAAGGGCCTTGGCGTGAAGCGGGGGGATCGGGTCGCGATCTACCTGCCGATGATTCCGGAAGCGGCGATTGCGATGCTCGCGTGCGCGCGGATCGGCGCGGCTCACTCGGTCGTTTTTGGTGGTTTCTCGTCGGAGAGCCTGCGGGACCGGATCAATGATGCCGAGGCCAGGGTGCTGGTGACGGCCGATGGCGGTTTCCGGCGGGGGAAGATTGTCCCGTTGAAGGAAAGTGCGGACACGGCGCTGGCTGAAACCCCGAGTATCGAAAAGGTGGTGGTGGTGCGGCGTGGTGGTGGGCTGGACGCGCCGATTCGGATGCACGAAGGTCGCGACCTCTGGTACCACGATCTGATGGCGGAAGCGTCGGCGGACTGTCCTCCCGAGCAGATGGATGCCGAGGATCTCCTCTATATCCTCTACACCTCCGGGACGACCGGAAAGCCGAAGGGAGTCGTGCATACGACAGGGGGCTACCTGACCCACGTCTATGCGACGACAAAGTACGTTTTCGACCTGAAGGATGAGGACGTCTACTGGTGCACGGCGGATGTCGGATGGGTTACCGGGCACAGCTACATCGTGTACGGGCCATTGGCGGCCGGAGCGACCGTCGTGATGTATGAGGGCGCGCCGGATTGGCCGGACCGGGGACGGATGTGGAAGCTGATCGAAAAATACGGGGTGACGATCTTCTACACTGCGCCGACCGCGATCCGAGCGTTCATGCGCTGGGGCACGGAGTGGCCGGCGCAAAGCAATCTCTCGACGCTCCGGCTGCTCGGGAGCGTAGGAGAGCCGATTAATCCGGAAGCGTGGATCTGGTACCAGCAGCATATCGGCCACGGCCGTTGTCCGGTGGTGGACACCTGGTGGCAGACCGAGACCGGCGGGATCATGATTACGCCGCTGCCGGGAGTAACCGAAACGAAGCCGGGCAGCGCGACGGTGCCGTTCCCGGGCATCAGCGCAGGTATCCTGGACAGCAGCGGCAAGAGCACGAACGCAGGCTATCTCGCGCTCACAAAGCCGTGGCCCGGGATGCTGCGCGGGATCTGGGGCGACGACGCACGGTTCCGCCAGAATTACTGGTCGAAGTGGCCCGACATCTATTTTCCAGGTGACGGTGCAAAGCGCGATGAGGACGGGTACTACTGGATCCTCGGCCGTGTGGATGACGTTCTGAACGTGGCGGGTCACCGGATCGGCACCATGGAACTGGAGAGTGCGCTGGTCGACCACACGTCGGTGGCGGAAGCTGCGGTTGTGGGCCGGGCCGACGACTTGAAGGGGCAGGCGATCGCGGCGTTCGTGACTGTGAAGGAAGGGGTCGAGGCCGACCCGAGGCTGGCCGCTTCGCTCAAGGAGCACGTGTCGAAGAAGATCGGCGCTATCGCGAAGCCGGACGACATTCTTTTCGCCGCCGACCTGCCGAAGACCCGTTCTGGCAAAATTATGCGCCGTCTGTTGCGCGACATTGCCGAGGGGCGCGCGCTGGGGGATACGACCACGCTGGCCGATCCGGCCGTGGTGGCGCGGCTCAAGTCTGAGTACGAGGAAAAAGAGTAGGCTTGCCGCTCCACCTCGTCGGGGTGGGAAATTGATTACGCTGAGCCGGTGCTGGCTCGGCGCGCGTGAGAATGGAATCATCGATGAACCGAGGTCATAGCGAAGCAGTGCCTCTGCGAACCGCCGATCCGGTGCGGCTCACGGAGTTGGTTGAGCGGGTAGAGACGGTTTTTCATGGCAAGCGCGAGGTCGTGCGTTTTGCGGTGACAGCACTCCTGGCGAGGGGGCATGTCCTCTTCGAAGACATCCCCGGAGTCGGAAAAACGACGCTTGCGCGCGCGCTGGCGGGTGCGCTCGGGCTTTCGTTCCGCCGGATCCAGTTCACGAGCGACCTGCTGCCGTCCGATGTCCTGGGTGTGTCGATCTACGATCCGCGCACCGGTGTCTTCGAGGTGAAGCACGGGCCCATCTTCACCAACATCGTCGTGGCTGACGAGATCAACCGTGCGCCGCCACGGACGCAGAGCGGATTGCTCGAGGCGATGCAGGAAGGACGGGTCACGATCGAAGACCGCACGCACGAGCTGCCGCGGCCGTTCCTGGTGATGGCGACGCAGAACCCGCTCGAGCATCACGGCACGTATCCATTGCCCGAAAGCCAGCTCGATCGCTTTCTGATGCGTCTCACGATCGGCTACCCGGACGAAACGGCAGAGCGGCAGATCCTGCTGGAATCCGTGGGCCGAACCGATCCGGTTGAGGCGCTGGATCCACTCTTCGGTTCAGGCGACCTGCTCGCACTGCAGACGCTCGTAGAGGACGTTCACGCCGACCCTGCGATCCTCGATTACCTGATGGCGATCGTGCGTGCAACACGCACGGACCCGCGGCTAAGGATGGGTGTGAGTCCGCGCGGCGCGATCGGGCTGTTTCGGGCGGCACGCGCACATGCGCTCGTGAATGGCCGGCGCTACCTCGTCCCGGACGATGTCCAGAAACTCGTAGCACCGTGCCTTGCGCACAGGTTGCTGCCGGTCGGCGCGACCGCGGCTACCACCGAGGCGCACGAGCAGGGCGCGGCACTGCTCGAGGAAATCCTCGCCCGCATTCCCGTCCCGCTCTGATGATCAGACCCGCGCCGGACCGCTCGCGCGCCCGCACCGCACGTGTGAGCGCGAAGCTGAAGGAGTGGTTTCGCCCTCCACGGCGCCTCCGCATCACGCGCGGGGGCGCGCTCCTCACCGGAGCGATCGTGGCGCTGGGGTTTGCGGCGCTGAACACGGGCAACAACCTGCTGTACCTGGTCCTGGGCGCGCTGCTCGGGCTCATCATGGTAAGCGGCTGGCTGTCGGAGCAGATGCTCCGGCGCAACCAGATCGAACGGCGTGTGCCGCGCGCTGCCACCGCGGGCGAGCCGCTGCGGCTGGTTTACGAGATCACCAATCACAAGCGAAGACTGCCCACACTTTCGATCGAACTGCGCGAAGCGGCGTTCAACGAAGCTGCGTACCTGCAGTCGGCGTGGCCGGGCAGGTCGGGTGTAGCGCGCACGACTGTGACCGTTCGCAGGCGCGGTGTGTACCCGCTGAGTCGAATCGTCCTCTCGACTGCTTTCCCCTTCGGCCTCTTCATCAAGGAACGGGATATCGAGGTCCGTGGCTATCTGGTAGTCTGGCCGCGTACCGATCGAATCGTGCGCAGGCCCCGACTCGCAGGCGAGCCCGCTCGCAGAACAGGGGAAAACGCGGCGGTTACGGCCGGTTCGGGCCGTGGCGATTACCGGGGCCTGCGCGGTTACGTGCCGGGCGATGACCCGCGCGATGTGCACTGGCGCTCGACCGCGCGGCTCGGTCAGCCCGTGGTGCGTGAGTACGAGCGCGAAGCGGCGCAGGCGCTCTGGGTGTGTCTCGATGTGCGTGTGCCCGCCGACGATCGTGCGGAAGAAGCGGTAGAGATTGCTGCCGCGCTGGTCGCGCGCGCGATTGGCGAGGGGCAGCGAGTAGGGTTTGCAAGCAACGAAACAGTGATCGACCTGGGCAGCGGACCGGGCCAGCTCGAACGCGTCCTGGACGCGCTTGCACGAGTGCGGTTCCGGACCGATGCCCCTCCGCTCGTGCTGCCCGCGAGCAGCGAGGAGTGTGTACTCGTCACGAGTGCACCCACGCGATCGGTAACATGCGCCGACCTCTTCGAGGCTGGTGGAGCATGATGCTGCGTCGACTGCATCAGCGACTGCTGACGATCATGGGGCTTGCAGCCGTTGTAGCCTTTCTCAGCGGCGTGGGCATCGAAACACCAACCATTCTGCTGACCACGGCGCTCCTGCTCCTCGCGCTGGTGTGGCAGCCGGGTGTCCGCACACACGAGCGCCTCGAATGGGTGTTCCGCATCGCAGCATTTCTGCTCATGGTGCGCGCCATCTATTACATGGTTGCTCTGCCCGAAGATGTCGTACTGCCGATGGTCGACGTACTGCTCGTGCTGGTCGCATCCGAAGCGTTGCGCCCGGAGGAAGTGACCGCGCAGACGCGCATGTATTCACTCGCGTTCGCACTCCTTCTTGCGGCCTCGGCCTACCGCGCCGGGGTCGCCTTCGGGCTTGCGTTCATCGTCTTCCTGATGACGGGCACGATCACGCTGATGATCGGGCACCTGCTGCGGCAGGCAGCAAAACACCGGATGCCGGACCCTGTCCTCGAGCGTGGCTTCCTGGTGCGCGTCGCGCTGCTCTCGTTCGTGATGCTGTTCATGAGCGGGCTGCTCTTTGTCGCATTCCCGCGTGTGACCCGGCAGTGGATGGGACGTGGCGTGTCGCTCACCAACTCCGTGATCGGCTTTAGCGATCGCGTCTCGCTGGGCGACCACGGAAGTCGCCTCTATCCGAACCCTGAAGTTGTGCTCCGCGTTGAGTTCGCCAGCCAGCGACCACCGGACGAAGCGCTGTACTGGCGCGGTCGCTCCTACGAAGTCTTCGATGGCGTCGCCTGGTCGCGCACCGCCCGCTTGTATCGCCGGGAACCCAGGGGCGGGTTCTACCGCGAACGCTGGGCGCAGCCGCCTGTCGAACAGTTTATTTATGCCGCCCCGCTCGATGTCAACGTCGTTTTTGCGCTGAGCCCGGTCGTAGATCTGAGCGGCGGCAACCGTTATCTGCGATTCGATCGCACACCCACGGGTGACCTGTTTTTCCGGGGCACGCCAGCGCCCACCTATCACGCCGTTTCGCTGCCCGCACAGCCGACCGATGAGGAGATCAGGGGGAAACCCGCGGCGTACGCCCCGGGCGATTCGACCTTTCTTCAACTGCCGGCCTTGTCCGGGCGCGTTCACCAACTTGCCGATTCGCTGACTGCAGATCATCAGCACCGACTCGACAAGGCGCGTGCAATCGAGCGTTACCTGCGCACGCAGTTTCGCTATACTCTCGACCTGCCCGCGACTGCCGCGGAGACCGGCCTCGAGTACTTCCTGTTCCAGCGTCGCGCCGGCCATTGCGAATATTTCTCAACCGCCATGGTCATCCTGCTGCGCTCTGTCGGGATCCCCGCTCGAAATGTGAACGGCTTTCTCGGTGGGCAGTGGAACGAGTTCGGCAACTTCCTGACGGTGACACAGAACCAGGCGCACAGTTGGGTCGAAGTCTATTTCCCCGATTGGGGGTGGATTCGCTTCGACCCCACCCCCGCTGCGTCCGGCGGGGTTGCTACCGCGCAGCAGCGCTTCTTCGGTCCATTCCGCTTCCTGATCGATGGGCTCGAACACCGCTGGAGCAAGTGGGTGCTCGAATACGACCTCGATACCCAGACAGGTGTGTTCCGCCGAACTGCTGCTGCGATCAGCCCCGATCGCGCGCCCCGCGAATCGGCTGTACCACCGGGGACACGGTCATGGTGGCTCTGGGCGGCCGGCGCTTTTGTGCTGATCATCGTGATCCGCACGCTGCTGTTGCGTCGGTCAACCATGGAAGCCGGGTTCGAAACCCGCACCTATCTGAAGTTGCGGCGAGCGTATCGCCGTGCCGGCTTCGACCCGAGGCCCTGGCTGCCGCCGCTCGCCTTCATCGAACAGATGGAACTCGCACACGCCCCGGGAGCAGCGCACGCTCGGCAGGTGGTCCTGCTATATCTCGAGAGCCGGTTCGGGAACGCGCCTGTCGCAAAACAGTCGATCAGGGCAGAAGCTGAGCGGGCGCTGCACGATCTGCGGCGTCGGAAACGGCAGCCCGCCTGACGGATTACAGGTCTGCCAGCGGGTCCACCGTTTTCGGATGTTTCGGCCGTTCTTCGCGCGGGGGCTTCACCATTTTGGGGGCGGCCGGAATCCCGAGTGCGACCTGACCGGATGCCACATCGCGCGTCGCGACTGCGAGCGCTCCGAGCATGGAGTCGTCGGCAAGCGTGACTCCGGCCAGGACAGTGGCATGATAGGTGATGCGCACACCATTCCCGATCACCGTCTTCGGACAATCGACATCACGGCCGTCCGCAAGCGCGTGCGTGTGGCTGTAAACATTGGCGTAATCCGCAATCGAGGCGCCGTTTCCGATGACGATCCCTCCGCGATCATCCAGCAGCACGTGCCGGTGAACGACCACGTCATCGCCGACTTCGAGATTGTACCCGAAGGAAACCTTCACGAAATGGAATGCCTTGAAGTTCCTGCCACAGGATCCAAAGACATGGTGCGCCAGCATGCGGCGGAACTTCACGCCGAGTTCGATGTTTTCGCCAAGCACACTCTTGTCGAACATTTCCCAGAGCCAGATCAGCGGCTTGCGAGGCTCATAACGCGCCGCGTCGATGTCCTGGTAGTACTCGGGTTCGAGCGTGATATTGCGCGGATCCATCTGGAGCAGCGCGATCTGCGTTTCCGGCGACAACTCCTCGATCGGAGTCGTGGCGTATTGCGGGTAGTACAACCCGGTCAGAATCCGACGGCAGAACTCGTTGCGGTCGCACCCGGGATCACTGAGTTCCTCTGAAAGTGAGCCAACCCATCGATCGTACACCTGACGCGATGCCGATTCGAGACTGCGCAACGGAAGAAACGCCATCCCACCTCCACAATCGTTGGTCCGGGTTTTAAGGTAGCCCCGCCATTGCAACCATGGCGAGGGTGTTGTACCCGAACGCAGAAGGGAGGGGGACAGGTTCCCGGAAGAGCCGAATGAAACTGCTACGGGTATTGCATTGTACTGGCTCGACCGCGGTGCGTTCGGCCGCTTATACTTCAAAACAGGCTCGTTAGCGACAGGTGAACCGTGCACGACGTATTGCGAGATCGACTTCAGAGAAAGCTCGAAGTGCTGCCCGAAGCGCAGCTCTATCAGGTCCTCGATTACATCGAATTCCTTGAATCGAAGTACGCCCCTGGCCGCGCAGTCCCGCCCTCCGCGCTGCAGAAGTTCGCCGAGCGGCTCGAGGATGGCATGCGGCTCCGCAATGTCGCGCCGCAGGTGATCAGCGGTACGGTCGGACTGGTCGGAACCGCCAGCCGGGTATTCCGTGGCGTGAGCGATGCAGGGAAGGAGATCCTCTCATCGCTGGAGACCCCGCCACGGTCGGAAACGGAGTCTGAACGGAAATGACAAGGCACATTCGAGTCCCGGGCCTGCGCCGGCGCAAGCCAAAGAACAAGTTGCGCAGCATGATCCGGCAGTTGCCCAATCTGCTGAAACTGGTGATGCACCTGTTCACGGATTCGCGCGTATCAATGCTCGATCGCGCTCTTTTCGCCGGGGTGATCGCCTACGTACTCACGCCCATGGACCTGCTGCCCGACTGGCTCGGCCTGTTCGGGCTCACCGACGACCTGTACCTGGTCTCGCTCGCACTCGGTCGGCTGCTGCGACGCGCCGGCCCCGACGTCCTGCTCGAGTACTGGGAAGGTCCGCCCAAGGCACTCGGCTACATCATGGAAAGTGTCGATCAGATCGGCGCGCGCCTGCCCGCCCCGGTTCGGCGGATCCTGCAGGGGACCGTTTTTGCGCGCTGACTTGACGAACCGGGCCGAAATATTCTAGAATTCACCATGGAAAGCCGAACTCGGCAACAGAAGCCTGCAAACGATCGCCCGCGGACTCGCGCACGCCTTGAAGTGCGCCCGTCCGCGGGCGATTCGCATATGAGTAGAGCCCAATGATCGATGAGGATCGTTTTCTCGGCGAAGGGCTGACCTTCGACGATGTCCTGCTGGTACCAGCCTATTCCGAAATTCACCCGCGCGACACCAGCGTTGCGACTCGACTGACCGAAACCATCGAGTTGTCGATTCCGCTGTTGTCGGCCGCGATGGATACCGTTACCGAATCGCGGATGGCCATCGCTGTCGCCCGCGAAGGCGGCATCGGCATCATCCACAAGAACATGAGCATCGAGCGCCAGGCATCGGAGGTCGATCGGGTCAAACGCTCCGAGAGCGGCATGATCCTGAATCCGATCACCCTCTCGCCTGACCGTCCGATCGCGGACGCGCTGCGGCTCATGGAGCAGTTCTCGATCAGTGGTGTGCCGGTCACCGACCCCGAGGGACGTCTCGTCGGGATCATCACCAATCGTGACCTGCAGTTCGAAAGCCGGCTCGACCGGACGGTCAAGGATGTGATGACCGGCGAGCAGCTCATTACTGCACCGGTCGGCACTTCCCTCGACGATGCCGAGCGCATCCTGCATCAGCACCGGATCGAGAAGCTGCCCGTCGTCGACGCAGACGGGAAGCTCAAGGGGCTGATCACCGTGAAGGACATCTTCAAACGGCGGCAGTACCCCAACGCCTGCAAGGATGAGCACGGCCGTTTGCGGGTGGGTGCCGCGATCGGCGTCTCCGAGCGCGATCTGGATCGCGCTGCCGAACTCCTCGCTGCCGGCTGCGACGTGCTGGTCATCGATACCGCGCACGGCCACTCGGCCGGCGTGCTCAAGGCGCTCGAACGCACCCGCAGCCGCTTCCCCGACGCCCAGCTCATCGCCGGGAACGTGGCCACCGCGACGGGCGCACGTGCGCTTGCCGAACGTGGCGCAAACGCGGTCAAGGTCGGCATCGGCCCGGGGAGCATCTGCACAACCCGCGTTGTAACCGGCGTGGGAGTCCCGCAGCTCACCGCCATCCTCGACGCCGTCGCCGGTGTCAGCGATCGGGTCCCCGTCATCGCTGACGGAGGGATCCGCTATTCCGGCGATATCGTCAAGGCGATCGCTGCCGGCGCCGGCGCCGTTATGATGGGGTCACTGCTCGGCGGAACGGAAGAAAGCCCGGGCGAAAGCTTCCTGCTGGAAGGCCGTCGCTTCAAGACCGTGCGCGGCATGGGTTCTCTCGCCGCCATGGAGGAGGGCTCCGCCGATCGCTACTTCCAGGAGGATACGCGCAACCGCAAGTTCGTCCCGGAAGGGATCGAAGGGCGCGTTCCGTACAAGGGCCCGGTCTCCGATGTCATCTACCAGCTCGTCGGCGGACTTCGCAGCGGCATGGGTTACTGCGGCTGCGCCGACCTCGCCGCGTTGCGCACAAATACCCGCTTCGTTCGCGTGACCAGCGGCGGCCTCCGCGAGTCTCACCCCCACGACGTCGCAGTCACCAGGGAAGCCCCGAACTACCACTTGTAGCCCGACCGTCTGGCGCGCGCGTGCTCGCGCGCCAGGCGAAACGGCGCTGTTCTTGCTCGCAGTTGTGGTCGGCGGCGCGGCCTGAGGGCCGCCGACTGAGACCACACTGAAGAACGGGGCTCACGCAATGGTCACGAAGGAGCAGATCGAGCAACTGATCCATTTCCCGCCGACCGGTAATCCGATCCTTTCGCTTTATCTGGATATGTCGGTCAATTCGGACAACAAGCGCACCCATCACGTATTCCTGAACCAGCAGAAGGCGAATTTCACTGAATTGAGCAGTGACCGTGAAAACCACCACCGGGTTGCTGTGGGCGAGGCGCTCGATCGCATGGAGCGATGGCTGGACAGCGATTTCCAGCCGCAGAACCGTGGCGTCGTAGCGTACGTCGAATTGGGTGGCGACTGGTTCCACGCCATCCAGTTGGGACAGCCGGTGCGCAATCGTCTGAGCATAACTGACCGCCCGATCGTAGGGCCGCTCGCCGAGGTCTTCACCAAGAGTCGCTGCTACGGAATCGCTCTGCTCGATCGCGAGCACATGCGGGTTTTCAGTTGCGATGCCGGTGAGTTGAACCTCGAAAAGGAAGTTCGGCCGGAGGCTTACCCCACCCCGCATGATGTCACAAAAGGCGGCTACGCGGCCAAGGACTACCAGAAATACAAGATGGAGGAGGCGAGTCGCTTCTTCCGGATGTTTTCAGAAGAAGTCGAGCAGGTTGAGCGCCGGCAGCAGTGCGACCACTGGGTCCTCATTGGAACCGACGAGAACGTGGCGCAGTTCCGCGCGTTTCTGCCCCGGGAACTCGAACAGAAGGTCAACTACTCATGCCACGGTTCCGTCGATGCGACAGAGACGGAAATCCTTCAGCGGCTCGACCCTTTCTTTAACGAGCAACTTCTGCACGATGAGGCCGCCAAGGTAAATCTGCTGCGCGACCGCGTGCGAAACCGCCACTTCGCAATCGGTGGCATCGGTGAAACCCTCGAACGCCTTCAGGAAGGGAAAGTCGCCACGCTGGTCATCGCGCGCGACCTCGAAAGAGACGGCGCGCAGTGCATGAACTGCGGCTTCTATCTCGATCGCAGCGACGGCGACTGCCCGTACTGTGGCGGTCAACTCCGACCTGGCGTCGACCTCGCCGAATCCATGATCCGCATGGCCGCCGATCAGGAATGTGAACTCGAATTTGTCGATCCGGCTCCGATTCGCGATCTCGAAGGCGTGGGCGCCCTTCTGAAATTCTGACGCGCTCGTCATCGATGGGGAGGAGAACACCACCTGCTGTCATGTCGATCCGCGAAATGAACGAATGTCGTGATTTCCTTGACAGCGGGAAAGCATGTTTTTAATTATGGATTTCGTCTCCCCATCCGAGCCTTCGTACCGTTCACAAAACGAGAGAGCGCAACGTGCCCGTTCCAGCTACCCTGGATCTCACCAGCCAGGCTCTACGCACACGCCTCGGCGCGATTGCCGGCGTCCAGTCCGTGCTCGTCGATGAGAGCGCCCTGACGATTTGCCTGATCTGCGATCCGCTGCCGCCATCCAGCCCCATCAGCGAAGCGGCGCGCGCGATCCTTCATGACCTCGGCCTCGACGGCGCCGAACTCCAGGTCGTCGTTCACTCCGATGCGGTGGTCCGCCACCGCGTTCGCTTCATCAGGGCCGAACGTTTTATCGAAGCAGAAAATCATACGCGTATCCGCGTCACGCTCGAGTGGCACGAGCGTTCGATCATCGGCGAGGCCGTCGGCGAAGCTGGCGAACTTATCGAAAATCGAACCGCTGCAATCGCTGCACTCAACGCCCTCGACACCCTCGTGGAGGAAGACCTCGACATCCGTGTCGTCGGTGTAAAAACTGTTCGCGCATTCGATGCCGACGTTATGGTGGTTTCGCTCCTCAAGTCCGGACCGCCCGCTCAACAACTCGTAGGCGCCGTCGCCAACCCTCCGGACGGACGCTCCGCCGCCGCCACTGCCGTACTGAACGCTCTCAACCGCATCCTCGGCAACTACACTCTCAGGTAGCCTGGCAGGGCGCGGATAACCGCTTCCGCGCCCTGCAGGATTGTTGTCCCACACCCATACCACACCCACACCCACACCCATACCCATACCCATACCCATACCCATACCCATACCTATACCCATACCCTCACCCTCACCCTCACCCTCACCCTCACCCTCACCCTCACCCTCACCCTCACCCTCACCCTCACCCTCACCCATACCCATACCCTCACCCATACCCTCACCCATACCCTCACCCTCACCCTCACCCTTCACCCTCCAACCCTCCACCCTCACCCTGCCCCAATTGCGAATCCCCGAACGCCGAATCATAACGCGTCCTGATTGACGTAAGTACATGAAAACAGGACACTTAGGGTTCAAAGAAACGAATGTTTGGGTTACCTTGAAAGTGGATTTTTCCGGTAACTGTGGAACACGAACGCGAAGGGGCGGACCGTGCGCAAAGCAAGGTACAGACTGTTGCTTGGGGGCGGAGTGGTTTGCGTCTCCCTGCTGGCGGGCTGGGCGGCGGGTCGAGGGGAGCGAGGAAGCCAGGTGGAGGCAGCCCCCATGGAGATGCTGCTGGTTGAGGCGGAACGGGCAGAGCCGAACGACGAGGTGACGTGGGATCTGCCGGTGACGAAGAACGCACGGGTGGATCGCTGGATCGATTTCCTGGCAGGTAGAAACGCAGACCGGACGCGGCTTTGGATGGAGCGCTCCGGGCGGTACACGCCGATGATCCGGGAGCAATTGCGTGAGCGGGAGATGCCGCAGGACCTGATCTACCTCGCGTTCATCGAGAGTGGTTATTCGCCGAAGGCGTATTCCCGGGCGGCGGCGTCGGGGCTCTGGCAGTTCATTGCGGAGACCGGGCGACGCTACGGGCTCGAGGTGAACAGCTATGTGGACGAGCGGCGTGATCCGGAGGAGGCAACACGCGCCGCTCTGGACTATCTGCAGGAGCTGCACAACCGGTTTGGAAGCTGGTATTTGGCAGCGGCCGCGTACAACACGGGGGAGAACCGTGTGGAGCGGATCCTTCGCCAGCGTGCCGGTGGCCGGAAGGGCGACGACGCACTGTTCTGGAAGATTGCCCCATACCTGCCACGCGAAACTCGTGACTACGTGCCGCTGATGCTCGCTGCTGCACACATCGGCAAGGAACCGCACAAGTACGGGTTCGACGAAGTCGAGTATTGGGAGCCGTTGTCGTACGATACAGCCTGGGTTCCGGCGCAGACGAGTCTTTCGCTCATTGCGAAGGCGGCGGGTGTGCAGATCGAAGCGGTGCAGGAACTGAACCCGCACCTCCTGCGGTCGACCACGCCTCCGGGGAGAGCCTGGCCGGTGCGGATTCCGCGTGGTACCTACCAGGCGTTCCTGGCCGGGTTTCCACCGCTGTACGCGGTCGAGCAGTCGAACGCGAGAACGGAACCGTCGACGGGGCGTTATCACACCATCCGGCGTGGCGAAACCCTGACACACGTGGCTCGACGGTACGGTGTGTCGGTCGGCTCGATCCTCGCCGCAAATGATGGCGTCGCCGCGCGCCGACTGCAGGTGGGGCAGCGGGTTCGGGTGCCTGGAAATGGCGCTGTGGCGAAGGTGTCGACCTCGAATAAATCGACAGCCACCCGGGTACATCGCGTACGTCGCGGCGAGAATCTTTCGGTTATCGCAAAGCGGTACGATACGTCCGTCCGTCGCCTGCAGACACTTAACGGGCTGGGACGGCGTAGCCGGATTTACCCGGGGCAGACGCTCCGCGTAGCCTGAGCGAAACCGCGCAGGCAAACGCCGGCGCGGAAAGGATGTACGAGCGGGTGGCCCTCAACGTGCATGGCAGGCAGGGGCGAAACCACGGAAGGAGCGGAGCGAATGCACTACGTCCGCGTAAAACACCCCCGCTACGAGCAGTCGCAACGCTACATGGACCAGGTTGGCGAAGTCGTGGGGCGTTGGGGCCCGGAGAACAGTGCCGAGCCGAAAGAAGGTTATCTGGTCGAGTTTGCGAATGGCGAGATTGTCGGGTTGGCCGAAGATGAAGTTGAGGGCGCGGAAGGTCCGGCGGAAACGACCGAACGCTGACCGCGCCCTCCCTCACAAATGCGAATCGGGCGGGCTACTCGATGTTGATGATGCCTTTACGCAGGACGTTGCGTGCGTAGCCGTTCGTCGGGTCGCCGCCCTCGCGCCGGATCCGGTCGACAACTCCGGGTCCGCGGTTGTAGGCAGTTAGCGCGAGATGCAGGTCGCCATTGTAGTAGTTGATCATCTCGCGCAGGAAGCGGAAGCCCAGTCGCAGGTTGGTTTCACGGTCGAACAACTGATCCGATGAGATTCCTGGCTGCAGCAGTCGCGCGGTCGCAGGCATAACCTGGGTCAGCCCGAGCGCGCCCTTGTTGCTGATCGCCTTGCGCGTGAAATCGCTTTCCACACTTACCAGCCCGAACGCAATCCGCGGGTCGATCCCTTCAGATACAGCAATGTCATAGATCGAAGCGGCGAGGTCGGCCGGAATGGCGTACCGCTTCGAATGTTCGAGAATGCTGTTGAGCCGGGCGAGCTCGATGCGCGCAAGTGCGAGTTCACCTGTACGTGCCTGGGTCTCCGATTCGGCCCGGCGCAGCTTTTCCCGGAGCTGGATGTTCGCGGCGGTGGACTGTGGTCCGGATGCGAGTACCGCCCCGACGACAAAGGCGAGGAGCAGCGCGAGCAGCTTGCCGCCGTGATGTGCGATCGTGTTGAAGGCAGTCTGGAAGCCCTGCCACACCGACCGGCGATTCTCGCGCTCCCATTGCCCCACGATTGCAGAGGCAGGTTCACGGCCAAAAAGCGGGCGACCGAGCGCAGTTGCGCCCTCTTCGTCGTATTCCCACTTCCAGAGGGTTCCGTTCCTGCCGGAGGGCTGGGGGGAGCGTTTATCGTTTTCCATGGACTTCCTTGTTCAGGTCCCTGAATCGCGGGCTTCCCAGGTGCCGCTCCGGCCGCCGGTCTTGCGGACCAGCCGGATATCCTCGAGCACCATCTCGCGGTCCACCGCCTTGAGCATGTCATAAGCGGTGAGGAGTGCTACCGATACAGCGGTGAGTGCTTCCATTTCCACGCCCGTCCGACCCGTGAGCCGGACGGTTGCCCGCGCTCGAATCACCCCTGCCGGTTCATCGAGCGATACGTCCACTTCGATGCCGGTCAGCGCCAAAGGGTGGCACAGCGGGATGAGGTCCGCTGTGCGCTTGGCGGCCTGGATGCCGGCGATCCGCGCAACCACCAGCGGATCGCCCTTGGGCAGTTGTCCGCGCTGGAGCGCGGTCACCGCCGTGGGGGAAATCCGGAGACTGCCGACAGCCACGGCTTCGCGTGCCGTCTCCGGTTTTGCGCCGACCTCAACCATACGAGGCCGGCCTTCTTCATCCAGGTGCGTGAGCCGAGTCACGGCCGGAAGATAATCGGAAGGGGGCTACCCGCTCCAGACTTGCGGGACGAACGGTTTTCATATGCCGACTGGCACAGGCCGGCGGAGCGCCTCACCGACGGCCCTGAGCAGCCACGCTAAAATCAACTGGGGATTGACGTTATTGCGGGTCAGGCCACGGGCCTCATCGATGGCGCGAAGCGCATCTGGAGCACCGGCTGCCGCGGTCGGAAGCCGGGTTGCAAGGCGCCTGAGGGCCTCGACGGCGTCCGCATTGACCACAAGTTCGTCCGCCCCATCGGCCATGGCGGCGAGGTCGCGGATCCAGAGGGCGAGGAAATCGAGTACATCGGTGAAGGCGCCGCGGGCCCCGGATACGCTGGCCCCGAGCGCCGCGGCGTAGACCTCATGCGGCTTGTCGGATACCGCGGCGCGCAGGTAATCACGGGCCTGCAACCGAACCGCTTCAAGCGGACCGGGCTCGCCGTCGGCCGGGAGAAAGGCCAGCGCGCGGCCGATCGAACCCTCGGACAACCGCGCCGCGAGTTCAGCCTGCTCTGGCGATGCGTTGACCGCCGTTTGCACGGTCTGCTGGACCAGCGCGAGTGGCAGCGGGCGGACGCGTACCGGCAGCAGCCGGGAACGGATGGTCGGCAGCAGTTCGTCCGGATCGCTGGCGGTCAGGATGAAGACCGTGTCCGCGGGTGGTTCCTCCAGCACCTTGAGCAGCGCATTGGCTGCTTCTGTGCTGGCCTCCTGCGGGACGAGCGCCTCCGCATCGCCAACGACAAAGATCTTGCGCCGACCCATGGCGGGGCGGGCAATGGCCAGTCGCCTCAGCGTTTGAACCTGGGCGAGGTAGATGCCCATGAGTTCGCCCGGCAGCACAGGCCGGAAGGGTTGCGCCCGACGATCCGCAAGTTCCGTCGCCCGTGCCTCCTCCAGCGCTTCGCCGAGCCGATCGGCACCCGCTGACTTGGGGCGGGCAAGGGGGAAAAACCAGTGCAGGTCCGGGTGTTCGAGCTGCAACGCGAGCCGGCAGCCGCGGCACTGGTCACATGGAGCTTCGGCCATCGGCTGTTCACAGAGCAGTACCTGACCGAGCCAGAGCGCCAGCCGCTGCTTGCCGATCCCTGCGGGGCCGTGAAGCAGCAGGGACCCGGGCAGTTGCCCTGCGCTGGCGGCGCTGGCCAGCCAGCTCCGGACGCCTTCATGTCCGACCAGCGTTGGCAGCCCACTCATCGACGGGAACGCAGCCAGTTGAGGGGGTCGACGGCGGTCGGAACGCCGCTCTGCGAGGGGATACGGACCTGGAATTCCAGGTGTGCACCGTGTTCGGTGCCATCGCCGCCTACGGTGCCAACCACCTGTCCAGCCGTGACCTGCTGGCCGACCCGGACGCTGACACTGCGCAGTCGCAGGTAGAGCGTGTACGCGCCGGCGCCGTGACTGACCACGACGGTCGAGCCGTAGCCCTCGAGCGGACCGGCGATCTGCACTGAGCCGCTCTCGACCGCCTTGACCGGTGTGCCTGCGGCGGCGGCGATGCCGATGCCGTTGTAGCGCAATGTGACGCCGTTCGGTTTCCGCTCCGGCCCGAATCGGAAAACCAGTTGGCCATCCACGGGCCAGTTGAGTGCGCCGAGGTCGCGCGTGGTCAGCGATCCTTCGGTTCGACCTGCGCCCGCGCGGCTTTCCGCCTCACGGCGACGTCGTTCCAGGTCGGCGATCGCGCTCGCAACCGCGGCCTCTTCGCGCGCGAGTTCCTGCAGCCGGCCCTGTGCGTTCTGTTCGCGCTGCCTGTACTGGCGGATGGTGCGCTCATGCTGGCTTTCGAGACGCGCGAGCCGCTCGACTTCGCGCTGCTTCTCATCACGCAGAGTCTCGAGCTGGGCGAGGTTGGTGCGAAGCTCGATTTCCTGCTGAATCAGTTGCTGTTCGAGGCGGCGCACATCGTCGATGAGCATGCGTTCCGAAAGTGCGGCCATGCGCAGGTACTTGTACCGGGAAAGCAGGTCGCCAAAACTCTCCGCACTGAGCAGCACGCGAACGGTATGGAGTGGACCGCGCTTGTAGATTGCGCGAACCCGCTGGTTCAGCGCTGCCTGGCTCTGAGCGAGCATGGCCTCGGTGGTCGTGCGCTTCAACGTGGTTTCTTCGACACTCGCGGTGAGCAGCGTCGCCTGCAGGTCGAGTTCGCGGAGCGCACTCGCGGAACTCGAATAGAGGCGTTCGACATTGCGGAGATCACGATTCGCATCGCGAACACGCGAACGCAGTTGCTCCATCTCCTGCTGCAGCTTTGCCCGCTCCTGTCGGATCTGTTCGAGCCGGAGCTGACTTTCGCGAATGTCACGCTGCGTGGTCTGCGCGTGCGCGGCGAGCGGAAATGCGAGCAGCAGCGGAAGCAGCGACGCGGCGAAGCGCATCGTCAACTGATCTCCCGGAGGTGACGGCGCACCGCCGCCACCGAAGCGAGGCTGCCGAGCACACCGCCCAGCGCGAATAGCGCCACGGCCCACAGATCCGGCACCCATTCGAGCTGGAACAGAGAGTCGGACAGCAACCGATACGCGGTCCAGGTGAGCAGCAGCGCGAGTGCCGCGCCGAGCAGCCCGGAAAACAATCCCTCAATGAGAAACGGCCGACGGATGAATCCATCGGTCGCACCGACCAGTCGCATGATGCTGATTTCGTCGCGACGCGCAAAAATCGCGATGCGCACGGCAGCACCGATGATCAGTGCTGCAACCAGCGCGAAGGCGGCGCCAAGGATCAGGGTCGCCGCACCGGCGACACGTCGCAGCAGGTAGATTTTCTCGAGCCACTCGCGCCCGTATTGCACTTCTTCGACAAAGTCGAAGCGCCCCGCGTGCTGTGCAACACTGGTGGCGACTTCGGGGCCGCTCTGGTTGGGCTCGAGTGTGATTTCGAGGGAAGCCGGCAGCGGATTGCCTTCGAGCGTGCCGAAGACCTCGCGCAGTTCACCGAGCTCGCGGCGTGCGATCTCGAGCGCCTGTTCGCGCGAGATGTAGGTGACCGAGCGCACTACCGGCAGTTTTTCGAGTTCAATTTTCGCGCGCGTGACTTCAGCAAAATTGGCGTTGTCGCGCAGGAATGCGATGACCTCGACACGAGCTTCCAGCCGCGCGATCACCGCGCGGATATTGAACGCGGCAAGCCCGAACAGGCCGACGACGAGCAGGGAAAGCGCGATCATCGCAACGGACAGGCCGGTGAGCATGGGCGCGCGGCGGAACGCCGCAAGTGCTTCGCGCAACGCGTACGGCATCAGGCAGACCCCGCTGAATCGTAGACGAGTTTGCCGTGATCGAGTTCGATCAGTCGCAGATTCGGGCTGTGGCGCACGAGATCCAGATTATGGGTGGCAAACAGGACCGCGGTTCCTGCCGCATTGATCGATTTGATCAGTTCGTAGATACCGTGCGTTGCACGCTCATCGAGGTTCCCGGTCGGTTCATCCGCGAGCAGCACGAGCGGGTCGTGCGCGAGTGCACGCGCAACCGCGACACGTTGCTGCTCTCCGCCGGATAGTTCGGAGGGCAGTGCCTCTGCTTTTGCGGCCAGCCCGACCTGCGCAAGCAGCCGTCCGACCTTCGCGCGAATGACAGCCGGTGTCGCACCGGTCACTTCCAGCGCGAACCCGACATTGTCGGCGGCCGTGCGGTTCTGCAGCAGCCTGAAGTCCTGGAAAACGTAACCGATTTTCCTGCGCAGCATCGCGATCTCCTTCGCCCGGATTCGTTCGGAGGAGTAGCCACTCACGCGCACCTCGCCCTTACTCGGGCGATCGGCCATGTGGATCAGACGCAGCAGCGTCGATTTCCCGGCGCCGCTGTGCCCGGTCAGAAAACAGAACTCGCCCTTTTTTATTTCGAAGGATACGTCATCGAGGGCGAGCCCTCCACGCGCGTACTCCTTCGTAACCCGGTTGAATCGGATCATCGCGTCGACGCGAGAAAATTGCCGGTACGAGCCAGCCGCTCAGCCAGCTCCAATGCTTCGATCATGGAGGATGGGCTGGCCAACCCCTTTCCGGCAATATCAGTGGCAGTGCCGTGATCCGGCGATGTACGCGGAAACGGAAGCCCAAGCGTCACATTCACCCCCTGGCCGAACGATGCGGTTTTGAAGGCGGCCATCCCGACATCGTGATACGGTGCAATCACCACATCGAACTCGCCTTCGATGGCGCGAACAAAGACTGTGTCAGCCGGAATCGGGCCTTGCACCTGAATGCCTTCCTCCTGGAGCGCTGCGATGGCGGGCATCATGATCCGGGCTTCTTCATCGCCGAAAAGTCCGTGATCGGATGCGTGCGGGTTGAACGCACAAACCGCGAGCCGGGGACTTTCGATCTTCCACTGTTCGCGAAGTGCGGTGGCGGTCAAACGGCTCTGGCCGATCAGAAGTTCCGTGGTTAGCGTGTGCGGAACGGCGGCCAGTGGCAGGTGCGTGGTTGCGAGGACGACGCGGATCGGACCGCCGAGGCGCGTACGCTCGGCGGCCATCATCATCACGACTTCCGGCACAGCCGTGAGTGCCGCGAGCATTTCCGTGTGACCCGGATAGTCATAACCGCCCGCGTGCAGCGCGGCCTTGTCGATCGGCGCGGTCACCAGTGCATCGGCGAGCCCGTCCCGGATCATGCCGACCGCGGTTTCAATAGCGAGGCCCGCGAGTTGTCCAGCGTGCGCAATGGAATCGCCAGCGGCCCAGTCACCGATCGCGACAAAGTCGTCGGCCTCGTTTTCCGCGCCGGTGCCGGTGGGGCCAACGAACGTGAGCCGCACGGGAAGGCGCGCTTCCCGTGCGGCTCGTGCGGCGGCTCTGCTTACCTCGGGGCCAATCCCCCGGGGATCGCCGAGTGTTACTGCAATTCGTGTCACTGGCGGTGCGGTCATCCTCTCGTGGCTAATCGAGCCGGACCTCAATGTACATCTTCTTCTTCAACTCATCGATCACTTCGTCGATCAGCCGCTGGTTCTGGATTTCCTGCTTGAACGCGTCCTTGAAGCGCTGATCGTCGAGCGACTCGATGACGCCCGCTTCACGAACTTCCGTTACCTTCGCGACCGCCACGTTATTGCCGAGGTTGAACGGCCCGACCACGTCGCCGGTTCTCGCGTTTGCGAGGATCTGTGCGTGCACCGGCGAGGCTTCATTCAGTCGGTCCCGTGCGATCGGGCCGACCCGCGTGTCGGAGTCAGGATCGCCCACCGCCTTTGCGATCGAGTCGACATCTGCACCCGCACGAATCTGCTCCGCAATCTGTTCGGCACGTTCGAAGTTGCGCTGTGCATCTTCAGCCGTGATTTCCGGCTGGATCAGGATATGCCTGGCCTGGCGCTCTGCGCCGCGAATTTTTTCGAGCTTGATAATGTGATAGCCGAATACGGTCTCGATCACCGGACTGATCTGCCCGATGCGCATCCCGAAAACGGCGGAATTGAATGGACCGACATAGCGACCACTGCGCGCCCAGCCGAGGTCGCCGCCGTTCGCGCGCGTGCCGGTGTCGTCCGAATGCCGCTCTGCCAGCGTTTCGAACTTTTCCTTGCCTTCAAAAAGTACGCGCAGCAGCGAATCCGCTTCGGCTCGAGCCTTGGCGCGCGCCTCATCGCTTGCTCGCGGCGCCAAAACAACCTGCGTAAAGCTGATGCTCGCCGGCATCGAGGGAAGCAGCCCCGCACGCTTCTGCTCCTCGAACAGCTTCTGCAGTTCGGATTCCGAAATCGACGCAGGCTTGCGCTCACGGCGCACTTTGCCGACGTACTGCTCGACCAGGAATCGTTTGCGCAGTTCGGACGCGAGCTGGTTGCGGAACTCCATCTCGGTCATGCGCTGTGCTCGCAGCGCCTGTTCGAACTGGACCGGTCCACCAACCGCTGCCTTGCGCCGCTGCACTTCTGATTCGACCTGAGCGTTTAGCGTGTTGTCGTCCAGTTGAATCGTTGTGTCGCGCTGCGCGGCAATCAGCAGCACCAGGTTCATCACCCGGCTCTCGATGATTTCCTTTTTGAGTTCGCGCAGCGCCGCAGCGTCGTCCCACTTCACCTCGGCCGCGCACGGCTGCCCCTGCGCCTTTCGCGCCTGACACTGCTGCTCGATCAACTGAAGCTGTTCATTGATCTCGATGTCGAGAATCACGCTGTCGCCGACCACCGCGACAATCCCGCCGACCACCTCGGGACTGGCCGGCTGTTGCGCAGCAGCTCCGCTCGCCGCCAGCAGCCCGAACAGGGCCAGTCCGGTATTCCGCAAACGCGTCATCATGTTCCGTTCGGAAAAGGGAGGGGCCGATACTCGCGCATCGGCCCGTCCGTTTATATGCCCGCTGTTGTGCTGGGTTCCTACTGTCCCGAGCCTGCCGGTGGGGCAGGCGGCGTGCCAGGCATCGGCTGCGGCATCGGCTGACCGGAACCGGGCAGACCCTGCTGCGTCGGACGGCCAGCTTCCAGCTTCGCCACCACCGCCGGGATCGAGCGCTCGAAAATTTCGCCGCCAAACTGATCACGGAGCTGATAGCTCAGCGATCCCAGCGGAATCATCTCCTGCTCGCCCTTCACCGTGGCTTCGATCAGCGCAACGACACGGCGCTCGATCGCCTGTTCCTTCGTCTCGCCCTGCTGCGGCTGGACATTGTTCAGGCCGACCTGCTGCACGATCAATGAAAGCTGCTCGTAGAGGTCCGTCTTGACCGAATCGATGCGGGTCTGCGGAACATCCAGCCCCTGACGCGACGCTTCCGCGATCAGGATCTCATTGCGCGTGAGGTTCTCCAGCAACTGCTTCAGCTCGTCGTCCGAGCGGGGCGGAATCTGCACCCGGGTCTGGGCCGGAATGCGGCGCAGGAACTTCTGGAAATCCGACGCGTTGAAGTCACCGCCCTTGTACTTCACGAGTACGCGGTTTGCGGCGCGACCACGCAGCGGCTTCTCCGCGTTGTTGGCCATGTCGCGCATGATCTCGTAGGCGCCGGCCTCGACCTGAATGTTCATCGGATCGGTCAGCCCCTTCACATACGCTTCTTCAGCCTCGGCGATCCGCTGCTGCTTCGCCTCGGCGAGGAAGGAGTCGCGGAAGTCCTCGAACTTCGGCGTCCGGCGCTCTTCCAGCTTGATGATGTGGAGCCCGAACGGCGTCTCGACCAGGTCGCTGATCTGACCGGGCTGCAGCGCAAAGGCCGCATCCTCGAACGGCTTCACCATCTGATTGCGACCGAAGAAGCCGAGGTCGCCGCCGGTCTCGCGCGTTCCATCCTGACCGTACTCGCCCGCCAGCTTCGCAAAGTCTTCGCCCGCAGACGCACGCTGACGAATCTGCTGCGCAAGCGCGATCACGCTGTCGCGCTGCTGGGGCGTTGCGTCGCTCGGAACCCGCAGCAGAATGTGACGCGCACGAACCTGAAGCCCCGTGCCACTCTGCTCAAACATCTGCCGCAGCTCGTCGTCCGTCAGGACCGTGTCGATCTGCAGGACCTTCTCGCGCAGCTTGAAGACAACTTCCTGCTCTGCAACAGGCTCGATCACTGCGTCGAGTTTGATGTTGCGCATCGTCGAGTCCTGCGCCGCGGCCGTGGCCAGCAGGATGTAGTCGACCCAGAGGTTGGCAACCGCGTTGACAACGTCCGGTTGCGCCGGAATCTGGGGATTGGCCGCAAGCAGGCTGGCAGCGCGCTCCACTGAAAGTTCGTGCCCGCCGGCACGCGCTACGACATCGGTGTGTGCGGTCATGGCCTGACCGAGGCTGTCACACGCCGTGGTAGCTGCGAGGGAGCCGACCAGCGCGACCAGGGCGACGGTCTTCAGCGTCATTGTTTCTCCTGAACTTGGACTGACGGAGTGAAAGCCCATATAACCTAGTGGCCGGCAAAGGTTTCCGCCACCTCACACAACGCCCCGCACCACCCGATCGGCGATCCATTGTGTACGCGTTGCCCGCCTGTATTCGCGTACGCGTTGAACGGCGACCGCGTGATCATGCGGCCTTTGCCCGATCGGTTCCCAGCGCTTCCAGTACGGCGAGCACGGTGTCCGCGATGTTGCGCGCGCCGCGCCTGCGCAGCACGAACGAAAGCGGCTGCGGGCGTTTTACTTCGAAATCCGCCTGGTGGTCGCGCAGCACGCCCTGGAGCAGTGCAAGCTTGGGAATTACGCCCGGGCGGAAACTCACGCGAGCTGAATCGTTCTGTAATGTGATGCGATCGACCCCGAGCTGTGTGCCGAGCAGGCGCATCGCAGTAGCAGCGAGCAGCCGTTCCGCTTCCATGGGAAGTGTACCGAAGCGATCCTTCATTTCGGCCGCGAGTGCGCGCACTTCGTGCAGCGCTTCGATGCGTGAGATTCGACGATACAGAGAAAGCTTCTGTGCTGCATCGCCGACGTACGGGTCCGGGATGAAGGCTGCGCCGTGCACATTGACATCGGTGGGCGGATGCTGCGCCTCGGTGGGCGCTTCCTTCAGTCTGCGAATTGTATCCTCGAGCAGTCGTGTGTACGTGTCGAGCCCGACGGCATGAACAAAGCCCGATTGTGCGCCGCCGAGGATGTTGCCCGCGCCGCGCAGTTCCAGGTCCTTGAGCGCGATCGCGTAACCGCTGCCGAGCTCGGTGTAGTGCTCGAGGATGCGTAGTCGCTTCTCTGCGTCTTCGGTCACACCTTCCGGCACGACCAGGTAACAGTAGGCACGGTGATGCGAACGGCCGACGCGGCCGCGAAGCTGATAGAGCTGCGCAAGGCCGAAGTAGTCCGCGCGATCCACGATCAGCGTGTTGGCGTTCGGCACGTCGAGGCCGTTTTCGATGATGGCTGTCGTGACCAGGATGTCGAGTTCGCCTTCGAGAAACTGGCGCATCACCTCGTCGAGCTCGGCCGGAGGCATCTGGCCGTGGGCCATCCCGATGCGCGCCTCGGGCACGAGCCTGCGAACACGGATCTCCGCGCCGTCGATCGTCTGGATCCGGTTGTGCACCACAAACACCTGGCCGCCGCGGTCGAGTTCCCGTCGAATCGCATCTTCCAGCACTTCGTCGACCCATGGCAGCACGTGTGTGATGATCGGCATGCGGTCGCGCGGGGGTGTCTGCAGCAACGAGAGGTCGCGCAGCCCGGTCATGGACAGATGCAGTGTACGCGGGATTGGCGTCGCGGTGAGCGAAAGCACATCGAGGTTGTGCTTCAGTTCCTTGAGTCGCTCCTTCTGCTTGACCCCGAAGCGCTGCTCTTCGTCGACGACCAGCAGTCCGAGATCCTTGAAGACGACATCGGGTTCGAGCAGCCCGTGTGTGCCGATGATGATGTCGACCTCGCCGCTGGCCAGCGATGCGAGGATCTGTTCCTGCTCCTTTGCAGTGCGAAAACGCGAGATCGCCTCGACCCGGATCGGGTATCCTGCGAGTCGCTGCGAAAATGTGTGCAGGTGCTGTTCGGCGAGGATGGTCGTCGGTGCGAGGACCGCGACCTGTTTGCCTTCCTGCGCAACCTTGAACGCCGCGCGAATCGCGATCTCGGTTTTGCCGTAGCCGACATCCCCGCAGACCAGGCGATCCATCGGATGGCGTGACTCGAGATCGCGCTTCACGTCGGCGGTGGCCTGCCTCTGGTCCGGCGTGTCCTCGTAGAGGAAGCTGGACTCCATCTCCTTCTGCCAGCGCGTGTCGGGCGGGTAGGGCGGCCGCTCGGCCATCTGTCGATTGGCATAGAGCACGAGTAGCTCCGACGCCATCTCCTGGATCGCCTTCTCCGTCTTCGCCCGCAGGTTCTTCCAGGTTTTGCCGCCGATCTTGTGAAGCTTCGGCGGCGTCGCGTCCTCGCGGTCGGCCATCCAGCGCTCGATCAGGTCGAGCCGGTAGACCGGCACGCGCAGGATTTCGCCCCCGGCGTATTCAATCGCGAGCGATTCGATTTCCTCGTCGCCAACGCGGACGCGCTGCATGCCCTTGAACTGGCCGACGCCGTGGTCGAGGTGAACGACGTAGTCGCCCGGGTTCAGTTGAGCCAGACTCTCCAGTGCGACTGCGCCACGGAAGCGGCGCTGCCGACGGATGCGGCGCGCACGCCGGAAAATTTCGTGGTCCGTAAGCACGCGGACGGTGCCGGCGCCCTCGAGCAGAAATCCTTCCGCAACGGCCCCGATCGCGAGGCGAGTGTGCGGCGGCAACCCTTCGCCCCAGCGAAGAATCTCCTCGAGGCGTTCGAGCTGTCCCGAATTGTCGCAGAGGATCCAGGTCTGTTCGGCGCGGGCCGCGCCGGCGCGAAGCAGTGCAATGAGCCGGTCCATGTCGCGTTCAATCGGTTCTGCGGGCGCGGTTGCAAACCGGATTTCCGCAGACGTGTCGGCGACCACAACCCGGCCGAACTCCGCGAGCAGCGCACTTGCGGAGTCCGGTGGCAGGAACAGCGTTTCGGGAGGCTCCGGAGCGCCGCCGCGCTTGCGTTCGCCTTCGTGCAGGTGAAGCACCTGCGTCCAGGTGCGCGCGAACTCCTCGTGAATCGAACCGTCTTCGAGCTGGACGAGCGTCGCATCGCGCGAAAGTACGTCGAGCAGCGAGCGACGCACGCTGGCCGCCCCGTTTTCGCGCGCCGCCATGACATCCACCGGCAGAACATCAACGCTCTGCAGATCCGCGGTCGAGCGTTGGTCGAGAATATCGAAGCGTCGGATCGAGGTGATCTCGTCGCCCCAGAACTCGATGCGCACGGGATCCGGCGCGCCAAAGCCGAAGAGGTCGAGGATGCCGCCACGCAAGGCGTATTCGCCTACGGCTTCGACCAGTGCGGTTTTCACAAAGCCGAGCTGGTCGAGCTGAGCCGCGAGATCCTGCGGGCGGATGATCTGGCCGGCCTCGATCGTGAGCCGCAGATCGGCGAGTGTTGTCGGGATCTCAGCTTTTTCCTGAAGCGCGCGCGCGGTCGTGACGAGGACCCGCGTCCGGCCGGCGAATAGCGCCTCAAGCGCTTCGACACGCAGACCACCCACCTCGAAATGGTGCTCAGCCGCCTCGTACGGGAGCGTTTCGCGCTGCGGATACAGCGCCGCCGAGCCTTCACCGAGATAGGCGGAAAGGTCTGCTTCGATCGACTCGGCCTGGGGCGGCGAATGCGCGACCACGACCCACAGTCGCTGAGGGTACGCCTCTGCGAGGGTCGCGATCAGGAGCGTCGCCGCGGAGCCATGCAGGTGTGCGATCTGGACGGACGCTCCGGGAACGGGGAGGCGCTGAGTCAGTTCCGCAAATTGCGGCTGCTGACGCATCGCCTGGAGCAGATATGGATGCATCTCTTCTATGTGGTTGCGTCTGCGGGTGCTGGGTTGGCAGCATTGCGTTCTGCCGCGTTATTGCGCCGGCCGCTGGCCGCGGCAAGCGATTCGATCACGAGCAGCAGGAGCAGGAGCCAGAGCAGAGGTCCCCAAACTTCGCGTCCGAGGCGCTGATGGTAAATGTCACGCGTCCATTCGCCGGGGGAATCCGCGAACTCGACGTTCCAGCCGGGTAGTGATGCGCGAACTCGATTCCGGTCCGCGCGATTCAGGTCGGATTCGATCGCGGGGGTGTTCACCACAAATACGCTCCGGACGCTGTCACCGCTGAAGATGCGGTAGATCCCCGGCAGGGCCGGAGCCCGATAGGTTTCGCCGAGCCGGAGCGTGTCGCGTTCGCCGTCCGGCCGTTCGACTGCACTCGCACCTTGCGGCAGGTCGATGCGTTCGCCCGGGACGACCTCGGCGGAGCCCATGCTCGCGGCCGCCCACGCCCCGGTCAGTTGATCGAGGAGCGGCACCATCGCCGCCGTGACCGGCAGGGTCGTCGACGTATCCGCGAGCGGCGAGGCGAGCAGCACATACGTGCCGCCACCCGGGCGCTGCCCGCGCACCGCAAACGGGGTTCCGTCGGAGAGTCGGAGCAGAACCGAGTCGGCCGCCGCTCCCGTCGCGCGCAGCGGATACGTCCGCCGTACGCGAATTGCCGGCAACTGCCGCTGCAGTGCCTCCCCGGCCGCAACCGTGGCCTCGATGGTTGCCTCTCCCCGCGTCGTGGGTACCTCATAGCGCCATGGCACCCCCGCCGAGGCGAGACTGCTGTTCAGCGCCGGCAGTTCGAGCGAAGCGTCGGGAGGGAGCACGACCAGACTGGCGCCGCCGGGTGCAGCGGCGAGCTGGGCGCCCCCGGGCGCAATCACCACGTCCGCCGCTGCAATTCCGCCGCGCCGGATCCGGCCCGCATCTGCCAGTACCGTGAGCGCTTCTTCTACGAACGGGGTCGGCCGGGTGAGCGCGACCAGCGGCAGTGGTGTGATCCGCCCCGCGAAGTAGCGGCGGTCGTCTGCCCGGAATGCGTCGGCATCGATATCGGCATGCCCTGAGAATAGGCCTTCAGGCTGCGGCGGTAGCGTCAGCAAAGCGGCTGCGCCCGTGCTGCCCGTTCCTGCCGCAACAACCCGATTGCCAATCGTCACGCGCACACTCGTTGTATCGCCCGCCTCGTTTCCGGCGAGGACAACCGCAACGGTTGACCGTTCTCCCGTCCGGGGGACCAGCCCGCCGCCAACTTCAACCGCAGCAATCCCGCGGTTCGGCGGCACGTCGCCCTCTGGCTGCCAGATCAGAACCGACGGGCTGGATTCGACGCGCTGAATGGGGCGCAGGTTGGTTGCCTGGAGATCGCTGATCAATTGAATCTCGCGCGCCCGCTGGCCGGCGCCGGTCTGCAGCAGCGTATGCGCGCGCTCGACCGCGCCGGAGAGGTCGGCGGCGCCGGCAACCGGTTCGGTTTCGCGCACCCGGTCGGCGATCATCGACGCGTCCCCGCGGATCGCAGGCTCCCAGCTCGAACCTGCACGCACCAGCCAGAACACATCGTCAGGGCCCGCCCGCAGCAGCGTTTCCTGCGCGCGTTCCTTCAGGACGTCGAGCACACGACGGTCCTGTACAATCGCGCCGGTGCTCGCGGAGTTGTCGAGGATGATCACGGCGGCGGTCGGCACGTGGCCGGCACCGCCGGTGTGCAGAAAGGGACGGGCGGCTGCCGCGGCAATCAGCAGCAGCACCAGTACGCGCAGCATCAGCAGCAGGATCTGTCGCAGCCGGATCTTTCGCGCGTGTTCCCGTTCCGCCCGGCGCAGGTAGCGCAGGGCAGGGAAAATGACGCGCGGGCCCTGCTGACGCTGCAGCAGATGCAGAAGCAGCGGTACCGCAACCGCGGCACCGAGCAGGAGCGCGAGCGGATTCAGAAACCCCATTTAACCGAGTCGCTCGCGTTTGTGCAGGTAGGCGCGCAGCGCGTGCACCATCGGCTGATCGGTGGGCACGAGCACGTAATCGATGCCAATCGGCGCCAGCGAGCTCTGCCATTCGCTGATCGCATGATTCACCGCGTCGCGGTAGACCGTGCGCAGGTCGGCGACGCTGACCGGAATCTCTTCCTCGGTTTCCGGGTCGACGAATCGCGCGTCGCCCATGGCCGGCAGTTCCCGTTCGCCGGGATCGAGCAGGTGGAAGACCAGAACTTCGTGGCCGCGGTGGCGCAGGAATCGCAGCGCGAGGCGCGTCTGTTCCGCATCGACCAGCAGGTCGGAAATCAGGATAACGAGGCCGCGACGCCGCAGCCGTCCCGCGATATCACGCAACGCGCTCGCGGCCTCCGATTTCCCCTGTGGCAGCAGCTCGTTCATGTTGCGAAGCACTTCCTGCCAGTGGCGACGACCGCCGCGCGGCGCCACGTGGCTGCGGATCGCCTGGTCGAAGCCGACCAGGCCGACGGCATCCCCCTGCCGCAGCAGCAGCAGCGCCAGACACGCAGCGAGTTGTCGCGCGTACCACCCTTTGGTCGGCAGCGCTTCCGAGGACGTCCACGCCATCGAGCTGCTCGCGTCGACCAGCATGTACGCGCGCAGGTTCGTCTCTTCCTCGAACTGCTTCACGTAATAGCGATCCGAGCGGCCGAACATGCGCCAGTCGATGTAACGCAGGTCATCGCCCGGCTGATACATCCGGTGCTCCGCAAATTCGACGGAGAACCCGCGATGCGGTGAGCGATGCAGCCCGGTCAGAAAGCCTTCCACGACCTGCCGCGCAACGAACTCGAGGCCGCCAAGTGCGGCCAGTTCGCGCGGCGCCAGCAGGTCCGCCCGCTGACCGGATTCAGTTTTCATGTACGTGTTCGCCATTTTTAGATCGATCTTACGGGCACTTCGATGTGCCCTGCAATACGCGCTCCCGAAACTCGGGTTGACGTATGTGGTAAATTGTTCGACCGTCGTACTTCAGGTTTCCAGGATTGGACCATGCGCAAGACGATTTTTCTGCTGTTCCTCGCCGGCTGCTCGAGTGCCCCGGGCACCTCGCAACTCCCGGTCAATGGCCAGGCCGGCGCGCCCGCTGACGGGAAGGCCGCCAGCCCGGGGACCGGCGTCGAGACCATCACGCCTGCGGACATGCGTGCACGAATCGCATTCCTCGCCAGCGATGAACTGAAGGGCCGCAATACCCCGAGCCCCGGGCTCGAGAAGGCCGCCGAATACATCGCCGGCGAATTCAGGGAGTGGGGGCTGCAGCCGGCGGGAGATAACGGAACCTACATCCAGAGATACCCCTATGTCCCGCGTCCGCGCCGCGGCGCGCCGGCGCCGGCCAACCCGGACACGGCATACCCGCCCAACGTGGTGGCGATCCTGCCCGGCAGCGACCCGGCCCTGAGGGACACCTACGTCGTGTTCAGCGCCCACATGGACCACGTAGGCGTCGGTCAGCCCGATGCGAGGGGCGACTCGATCTATAACGGCGCCGACGACGATGCGTCCGGCACTTCGGCCGTTCTCGAAGTTGCCCAGGCGATGGCGTCGCTGCCGCAGGCGCAGCGCCCGAAGCGCTCCATGGTGTTCCTGCTGGTCAGTGGGGAAGAGAAGGGACTGCTGGGCTCGGCGTGGTATGCGGACCATCCGACGGTCCCGCTCGAGAAGATCGTGGCCAACGTGAACATCGACATGATCGGCCGAAACTCGCCGGACACCGTGGTTGCGATCGGGAACGAGTACTCCTCGCTGGGTCCGCTGGTCGCCGGTATCGCGAAGCAGCGTCCGGAACTCGGCTTCACCGTCGTGCCCGACATCTGGCCCGAGGAGCGATTCTTCTTCCGCAGCGACCACTTCAATTTTGCGAAGAAGGAAATCCCTGCCATCTTCTTCTTCGCCGGCGTTCATGAGGACTACCACAGGCCGTCTGATGAAGTCGAAACGATCGATACAGACAAGGCCACGCGCATTGCACGACTGGTCTACTTCCTTGCGGACGCGATCGGCAACGATCCGAATCCGCCGAAGTGGACACCGGAAGGACTCGAGGCGGTGCGCGCGCTCACGCGCCAGGGCCGCTGACCAGACATGAAACGGGTGCCCGTGCACGCACGGGCAGGCATTCAACTGAGGACTGCGAAAATGAACTTTATTTCGAGCGTGTTGTTGCTTGCGTCCGCGATCTGTGCATTCCTGCTTCCCTATTTCGCAGGCCACGGGATCGCCACACACCAGAACAGTTGGATTGGCATCGGCGTCGCGTTCGGGGTGCTGTCCGCCGTACTGTTCTTCGTTACCAAGAAGGTCGCACCCAAGGGCTCTGAAACGCACTGAGCCGGCCCAATCCCCGGAGAAAACGCCGCGAGGAGAGCTTCTCCCGCGGCGTTGTCTTGCCATGCGCGATCAATTGGCACTGATCCTCGCCGCACATCTGCCAGCCGACGACAAGGAGCGGGCAGACCTGCTGCAGATGAGGACGCTGCTGACCCGTCTTGCTGATCCGTTTTCACGCCATGCCGACCCTGCGCACTTCACCGCCAGTGCTGCTGTTCTCGACCCGACTCTTCGCTTCACCGGACTCGTGCATCACGCGCGGCTCAATCGCTGGCTGCAGCCGGGTGGACACTTCGAGCCGGACGACGGCGGCGACCTGGTAAAGGCGGCTTTGCGGGAAGCGCGCGAGGAGACCGGCTGTGACTGCCGGGCAGCGAGCGGGTTGATCGATGTCGATATCCACCCCATTCCCGCTCGCCGGGACCATCCGGCTCACCTGCATCTGGATCTGCGGATCCTGGCAATCGCAGCCGACCCCCGGAATGCGAAGCACGATCCTGCCGAATCTCTCGGGTTTGAATGGGTGCCGCTGGATCGGGCGATCGAGCGGGTGGACGACCTGGCTCTGCAGCGGCTGCTCGCGAAGGCAAGTGCATTTGCCGAGGCCCAACGCTCCGACTCCTGAGGGGTGAGTGCGCCGGAGGACCGGTTCGGCCCTCCGGCAGCAGGGTCAGGAAATTTCGTCGATGCTGTGAACGATTTTGCCGACCAGGCCATACTCCTTCGCAGCTTCGGCTTCAAGCCAGAAATTGCGCCGCGTGTCATCCTCGATGCGTTCCAGCGACTGGCCGGTCTGCTGGGCAAAAAGTCGATTGATTCGCTGACGCATCTTGAGAATCTCGCGCGCTTCGATCTCGATGTCGGCCGCACTCCCGCTCACGCCACCCGCCGGCTGGTGCAGCAGAAACCGCGTGTTCGGCAGGCAGTACCGATCTTCACGCGGCGCCGCGATATAGATCAGCGCCCCCGCGCTCGCTACCCACCCGGTACCTACCATGCGGACCCGCGGTTTGATGAACCGGATCACGTCGTGGATCGTATCGCCGGATTCCACGTGCCCGCCCTGCGAGTTGATGAACATCGTGATCGGCTCGTCGCTATCGGTCGAAAGCGCGATCAACTGTGCAATCACATGCGACGCCAGTTGCTGATTGATCTCGCCGCTGATCACCAGGGTGCGGGCCTTGAACAGGCGCTCGCGCAACGATTCGGTGATGGCCGCAGGGTTCTCCGCCGGCCTCGGTTGTTCATTCATTTAGAGACTCGCTCCATGGTCGTGTCATTGGAACCGGGAATGTACCACCGATGCTGCCCGCTCGATATCGCCCGCCCGCGCCAGTCCGGCGCTTCGGGGGGCACTGACCGTCCGGGTTCCCGACGATTCGCCGGTCGGCGGGTCGTACTCCCGCGCTGCGTCGCACGGGTTGCGAGCAAAGCAAGTGCCGCCGCACTCCGGCCGTTGATCCTTCCGCCGCTGCATGGGTACATTTAACAGCTTGGCTGTAAACCATTTCCGACGAAGAGACCTGTGCGCACAGACCGCATTCGCAACTTCTGCATCGTTGCCCATATCGATCACGGCAAGTCCACCCTCGCCGATCGACTGCTCGAGACCACCGGCACGCTGTCCCAGCGCGAAATGGACAGCCAGATCCTCGATCAGTTGGATCTCGAGCGGGAGCGCGGGATCACGATCAAGCTGCATGCCGTCCGGATGCAGTACGGCGCCCGGGACGGCGTGCTGTACCAGCTCAACCTGATCGATACGCCGGGACACGTCGACTTCACCTATGAGGTTTCCCGCTCGCTGGCCGCGTGCGAGGGTGCCGTGCTGGTAGTCGACGCTTCGCAGGGGGTTCAGGCGCAGACGCTCTCGAATCTCTTCCTTGCGATGGATGCCGGGCTGGAGATCATTCCCGTCCTCAACAAAATCGATCTGCCCGGTGCTGAGCCGGAACGGCGCCGCGCCGAACTGGTTGAGTTGCTGGGCGTGTTGCCCGAGGAAGTTCTTTCGGTGTCTGCGAAAGAGGGCGTCGGGGTGCCCGAACTGCTCGAGGAGATCGTTCGCCGGGTGCCGCCGCCGACCGGCGATCGCGACGCACCGCTTCGCGCGCTGATTTTCGATTCGTACTACGACAAGTACCAGGGCGCCGTCCCGATGGTGCGCGTTGTCGACGGGGTCCTGAAAAAAGGCATGCGCATCAGCTTCGGCGCGAACCCGCAGTCCGTCTACCCGGTCGACGAAGTCGGCTATATCCGCGTCGGGCGTTTCCCGGAGCAGGAACTCGGTCCGGGCGAAGTCGGCTACGTGCTCGCGGGCATCAAGCGCATCGCCGATACCAAGGTGGGCGACACCCTGACCGACGCGGACAACCGTCCTGCCGAACTTCTCCCTGGCTACCGCGAAATTAAACCGATGGTGTTTGCCGGTGTCTACCCGACCGAGGCGAACCAGTACGAAGAACTTCGCGATGCGCTCGAAAAGCTGAAGCTGAACGATGCCTCGCTGTTCTACGAGAAGGAAACGTCGCAGGCACTGGGGTTTGGTTTCCGCTGCGGATTCCTGGGATTGCTGCACATGGAAATCGTGCAGGAGCGACTTGAGCGCGAGTTCGAGCTCGACCTGGTCACCACGGTGCCCAGCGTGGAATACCATGTGGTCATGACCGATGGCGAGTTGCTCCGGGTCGAAAACCCGAGCCTCATGCCGGACCGTACCAAGATTAGCGAGGTGCGCGAACCGTACGTACGCGCGCGCATCGTTGTGCCCTCCGAGTACATCGGTCCCGTACAGAAGCTGTGTCACGAGCGACGCGGCACCTATGTCGGTATGCAGTACCTCGACCCGACCCGCGTGGAATTCAGCTACGAGCTGCCGCTCGCGGAGATCATCCTCGACTTCTATGACAAGCTCAAGGGGTCGACGCGCGGCTACGCATCGCTCGACTGGGAGATGCTCGATTACCGGGCGAACGATCTGGTCAAGCTCGACATGCTGATCAACGGGGATCCGGTCGACGCGTTCAGCGTCATCATCCACGAGGACAAGGCGTACGAATACGGTCGCGCCATCGCGAACAAGCTGCGCGAACTGATTCCGCGCCAGCTCTTCGAAGTTGCGATTCAGGCCGCGATCGGCAACCGCATCATCGCGCGCGAAAGCATCAAGGCGATGCGCAAGAACGTCACCGCGAAGTGTTACGGCGGCGACATCTCGCGCAAGCGCAAGCTGCTCGAAAAACAGAAGGAAGGGAAGCGCAGGATGAAGCAGGTCGGAACGGTCGAAATCCCGCAGGAGGCCTTCCTCGCCGTCCTCCAGGTCGGCGAGTAGACCTCCAGCATATCGACTGCCTACTGATCCTGGAGCAGAAGCACGGAGTAGGGCGCTCCTCCACTGGCCGCTTCGATCACCAGGGCGGTCCGGATCTGTCCTGCGGATATCGAGAAGGTTTGTACATCCAGGATCACGGTACGCGTACCGCTCCTGGTCGCACGCAGCCGGTACGTTCCTGCGGCGGCATCGAGGTACGCGGACCCCTGCCGGACTGCCAGGTTCGTCAGCGATGGCGTAGCCGTCTGCAAGTCAGCATTCGGCGCGGTCAGAAACAGGTCGATCGATCCTGCCGGCTGGGCCGCATTCACGAATCGCAGACGAGCCGCACCATTGGCCGCCTTTCCGGGGTCGTCTGTCAGCAGAAATCCCTGCAGCGACTGGATCCGGTCCATGATCACGAAGGTGTAACGCGAGTCGACCTGCAGCCCTACGGTCGAGGTCAGCAGCGGCGCCGACGACAGCGATGTGCTGACCTGAAGCTGGCGGACCCCGGTCGGCGCGTCGGCGTAGCTGGTCGAAGCTGGAAACGCCGCGGTGGTGAAACTCCTCGAGCCCACTTTCACCTGCAGCGTCTGGGCGTCGGGTGAGGCATTTACTATCCTCAGTTTCGCGCCACCCTCCGGAATCTGCACGCCTGTTCCTGCATCACAGGCCGCGGTCGCCCCGGCAATCAGCAACAGGCTCAACAATCGTGAGATATTCTTCATGCGTTTGCAGTCATCGTTCATGTGTACTGCGTCGCGCAGGTTATCCGCGCGACCGGTTCCCTGCGCCCCGGCAGGCGCAACGCGTGTTCTCCCATAAGGCTTCCACCGCTCCAATCCCTGCTGGTGGGGCTTTGCCTGCCGGCAGAGACCGCCCCAGATTTTGCCCGACATGAAGATCGGCGTCATCATCTCGACCTACAATCAGCCGGCCTGGCTCGAGAAGGTTCTGCGCGGCTATGCCCGGCAGACGCTTCCCGGTTTTGAAGTGCTCGTTGCCGACGATGGTTCGGGCGAAGCGACCCGCGAAGTAATCGAACGGGCACGCCCCTGGTTCGGCGAGCGGCTGCGGCATATCTGGCACGCCGATGACGGGTTCCGGAAATGCGAGATCCTGAACAAGGCGATCGTGGCAGCCGATTCGGAATACCTCGTCTTTACGGACGGAGATTGTATTCCCCGCGCCGACTTCATGGAGACGCATCTCCGTAACGCAGAGCCGGGGCGGTTTCTGTCGGGGGGCGTGGTCTGGCTGCCCCGGGCGTTGAGCGAGGCGCTGAGTGCCGAAGACATCGGAAGCGGCCGCTACGAGCAGCGTACCTGGCTGGAGTCCCACGGCTGGCGTGGGGGGCGGCACCGCCTTCGTCTGGTGCGCTCCCGCGCGTTCGCCCGACTGCTTGATGCAGCGACGCCCACGCGTCCCACCTTCAACGGCCACAACGCATCGGTCTGGCGCGAAGCGCTTTACGCCGTGAACGGGTTCGATGCGGAAATGGGCTATGGTGGCCTCGACCGTGCCCTCGGGGAGCGGCTGTACAATCTCGGGTTGCGCGGAAAACAGTTGCGATATCGCGCCCTGGTGTTTCATCTCGACCACGATCGTCCGTATCGCAAGCCTGAAGTAGTGCAGCGAAACCGTGAGATTCGGGCGCGCATTCGCAACTCGGGAGAGACGCGTGCCCGGATTGGGATTGCGCAACTGAATCAGACCTGAGCCCGGGAGCGGGAATGACGGGGAAGAAGTGGATCATCGGAGTCGATCTGGGCGGCACCAACATTTCGGTCGGCGTGCTTCCCATTGATGGCGGCGATGGCGAGGTGCTCGCGTTACGAACGGAGAATACCGAGTCGCACCGCGGCGCCAAATTCGTCGTCGATCGAATGGTCTCGATGATTGAAGGCGCGCGCGACGAGGTTTTGCAGCAGCATGGAGGCAGTGCGGATGATTTTTCCGGGGTCGGAATCGGCTCTCCGGGGCCGCTCGACCGTCGGACCGGCATGATCATCAACACCCCCAATCTCGGCTGGCGCAACTTTCCGCTGCGCGACCTCATCGCCAACGGCGTCGGACTGCCCGCCGTTCTCGACAATGATGGAAACTGCGCAACCTACGGCGAGTGGTGGCTGGGGGCGGGCAGGAATGTCGAGACGCTGGTTGGCCTCACGATTGGAACGGGGATCGGCGGCGGTATTGTGCTGCACGGCGAAACTTTCCACGGCGCCAGTGATGCCGCCGGCGAGATCGGGCACATGACCATCGAGGCGAACGGACGCAAATGCAAATGTGGCAACTACGGCTGTGTCGAGGCGTATGCCTCCGGGCCGGCCATCGCATTGCGCGCGGTTGAAGGCCTCGAGGCCGGGGGCGACTCGATTCTCCCCGACCTCGTCGACGGCCGACTTGAACAGATTACGGCCGCGACGGTCTACGAGGCGGTCGTTCTTGGCGATCCCTATGCCAATGAGGTGATGAAGGAAACCGCCAAATTCCTGGGCGCCTGCGTCAGCAATGTCATCAACATGCTGAATCCGGAGATGATTGTCATCGCGGGGGGCGTGACCAAGGCGGGCGATCACCTTTTTGTGCCGCTGCGCGCGGAGGTTCGCAAACGTGCACTGCGCAGCGCCATGGACGTCTGCCAGATCACGGCCGCCCAACTGCCTGGAATCGCCGGTGTGATCGGTGCCGCCGCCATCTTCAAGAAGGAAACCTATGGCGTGGTGTAGTTCCCCTGCGCCATTCGCATCGGTTTCGGGCACCTGCCAACGGCCGAGGACGAAATCGAAATCGAAAGCGAAATCGTTCGATGCAGGGTGCTGGTTCCCGCGGAGCTCGGGCAAGGCATGAGGCTGGGTGTCATTGGCACAATGGTGTGGGACCTTATCCACGCACGGGATGGGCGGGCCGAGCCGTTTGAAGAGTGGGGTGGGATCACCTATGCACTGGCTGCGGCGGATGCGGCGCTTCCGACCGGCTGGACGCTGGTACCCATCATCAAGGTCGGCTCCGATCTGCGCGATCGCGCGTTTTCGTTTCTGCACACCCTGGATTCGGCGGACTTGAGCGCGATCCGCGCGGTCGATGCGCCGAACAATCGTGTCGAACTCACCTACGAGAGCCGTGAGCGCCGCTGTGAGCGGCTGACCGGCGGTGTGCCGCCATGGACCTGGGAAGAGTTGGAGCCTGTTCTCGCGGACATCGACGCGCTGTATGTGAACCTGATCTCAGGGTTCGAGCTGGAGCTCGCGACTGCACTGAAGCTCCGGCTGGGCTACAAGGGGCCGATCTACTGCGATCTGCACTCGGTTCTGCTGGGAGTGGATGCGAACGGGCTGCGTACGCCACAGCCGCTCGCGGCGTGGCGTGAATGGCTGCGCTGCTTCGATGTAGTGCAGGTGAACGAGGACGAACTGGGGCTGCTCGCACACTACTGGGGCGATCCCTGGCAGTTCGCCGCAGAAGTTGTGGGGGAGCAGTTGAAGGCGCTGCTCGTCACGCTCGGGGCTCGCGGTTCGGTGTATGTGAGGCACGAGGAATTCTGCCCTGACCCCATGAGCTGGCGTCGGCCCGAGTTGATCGTGCCGCGCATCGCGCCGCACGCACACGCGATCAGTGCCAGGGTCGAGCCGGTTCTCACCAGTAGCGACGGCGATCCTACAGGTTGCGGTGACGTCTGGGGAGCCACCTGTTTCTGCCAACTTCTTGGCGGTGCATCGCTCGAGGACGCGATGCGAGCCGCCAACCGTGCCGCGGCGCGGAACGTTGACCATCGCGGCGCGACCGGTCTCAACCATTACCTGAAGGGTCGCATCAGCAAATGAAAATCATCGCGGCGCCTGCATCGCTGGACGAGCGGCACTTCGATTCCGTCTTCAAGGGTCTGGCGGAAGCGCAGGGTGAGCGCGTCCTGGTCGATTTGCGCCACGTACGGTGGGTCGATCCCTTCGGGCTGGTCGGCTTGCTTGCGGTCGGCAGTGTTGCCGCACGCAGCGGCGAGCAGCCACTGCTGCAGCTTCCGGACGAACCCGAGGTCATCAGCTATATGACCCGGATGGGTTTTTTCGAGGAAGCCGAAGCGCTGTACGAAATCCACGGCCCAAAGCGTCGGAAGGGCGAAACGCGCGAGTCGGATGTGCTGCTCGAGATCATGCCGATCCGCGCCTATGACGACGTGCACACGATGGTGGAACGCGTCAATGAACGCGGACAGGTGATCCTCACATCGCAACTGCACTACCCGCGCGCGCAGGCGCTGCAGTTCACCACACTTCTGTCAGAGGTGTGTCAGAACATCGTTGATCACGCGGAGGCGGGCGGCTGGGTTGCAACGCAGACCTACAACCTGACACGTCGACCGCCGGGCAGGCGCGTGGTGGTGATTGCCGTGATGGACCTTGGCGTGGGTTTCCGGGCTTCGCTGTCGAGCGCGCATGCATCCCGTTTTGTGGATCGCTGGACCGACGCCACCGCGCTCGAACAGGCCTTCATGCACGGGCTCAATCGGTTCCACGATCCGCACCGCGGCCAGGGACTTCAGCAGATCCGCCGGAACGCCGCGCGCTGGAGTGGCCGGGTGACGATTCGAAGTGGCACCGCGCGCATCACCGAGGTTCCGGACTGGGACGAATCACCGCCGCTCGAGGAAGATCTTCCGGAGTTTCCAGGATCGCAGATCGGCATCATCCTGCCCGCACGGCTCGAAGCAGAGGCGCCGCCGCCGGTCAGGAGCAGACAGGGAGTACGCAGGTGAACACCGGACCCGAACAATTCGTCCCGCATTCGATCGACCTTTCCGCGCTTGTGCGCCGCTCCGTGGCGAGCCTGTATTCGCATCTCGTCACCCGACCGATGGGGCAGGCTCTGCGCATGGGCATCGAAAGCCAGATCGCAGAACTCGGTGAGTTCTGTGTTTCGGTGCTCGATTTCACGCAGGTCATTGTGCTTGACTACAGTTGCGCGGATGAAGCGGTAGCGAAGCTGGTGCTTCGCTACCAGCGCGACGATCGACCCAGCAATGCCTGGTTTCTTGCACGGGGCGTCAGCGAGCAGCACCGAGAGCCCATCGAAGAGGTGCTTTCACGCCACAACCTCGCCCTCGCTGCCGAAGTCGAGGACGAGGGGTTCACGCTGCTGGGCGCGGCGACAGAGGAAGAACGCGATGCCTGGCATGTGTTGCAGCAGGAAGGAACGCTGACCAGCGCACAGGCCGCACAACTGCTTGGCAGTGGGGAGTCGCACGCGGCTTCGATCCTGGAGAGCCTCGCCGCGCGTCGTACAGTGTTCAGAGCAAACTCGCCGCTGCGCTACATCGCGCTTGCGACGCTGCTTACGCGTCCGGGAGGCCGATCACGCGATTGATCGCTTTCAGTGTCGCGAAAACCGCAGCCTGCTCTCCCATATCCTCGATGGGTTGCGCGCCAAAAAGCGGGAGCGGGCGTCTGCCCAGCCGCGGCGCGCTCGCCAGCACGGTAACCAGCGCGTACTCCCGACCGAACGCTCGAATAATCGCGAGGTTTTCCAGTTGCAAACGGATCCGCTCGCCCATCGCAGTCGCGGCAGCGTTGAGCGTGGCCACCGCGGCACCCCGCAGACGCGCCTGCGGCACTTCGACTTCGCTGCACTCGCCGGTAATTACCATTTCGCCGCGCGCAAGCCGTACCCGCACGACGACCATGCCTTCCCGCGTCTGCGTTTCGACTGCATCGAAGCGCAGCCTGCCTCGCGGCACGCTCTCCGCGGGATCGCTGTTGCCCGACCGCGCCTGATCGAGGAAATGGGTTTCCGCGAGTTGTGCGATGGAGATGACCCGCTGATCGACCGGTATGCCGAGTCGTTCCTCGAGCAGGTCCCTGAGATCCATGGCGAGGAGCCGCGCGTCGGGGCCGGGACCGATCAGCACGTGCACCTCCCGCGGGTGCCCGTTAATGTCCTCGCGGACATAGGCACCCAGGACGGACGGCAACTCGCACAGGATCGCTTCCGCGGCCTGCTTCGTGTGGATCTTCGCCATGAATATGCTCTGGATTATACAGGGAATACGTGCGGAAACGATGCTCCCGATCGCGGTTTCCGGCAACCCCTTTCCGCTGCCGCTGCGCACCCTACCTTACCCTATGGGCACAGGCATTGCGCAAACTGCGAATTCCGCTGAGGCCGTGCGCATCTCTACCTGGCTGCCCAGCCTCGGGCAGGCACGGCCGACACTCACTCTATTGAGCCCTGCAGCGAACGTGCGATGAAAGGCGTCATCATGGCCGGCGGGTTCGGTACCCGCCTGAAGCCGCTAACGATCAATCGTCCCAAGCCGATGGTGCCGGTCGCCAATCGGCCGATCATGGAACACATTGTCGAGTTGCTGAAGAAGCACGGCATCACCGACCTGATATCCATTCTCTACTTTCAGCCCGAACAGATCACCTCGTACTTCGGCGACGGCTCCGCATTCGGAGTGCGGATGCAATACGTCACGGCCGATGCCGACTACGGCACCGCGGGCGCGGTGCGCAACGCGGAATCGCTGATCGGTCGCGAGCCGGTCATTATCATCAGTGGCGATGTCCTGACCGACTTCGACCTCGGCGCTGCCATTGCACAGCACAAGGCGCGCGGAGCGGAAGCCACGATTGCGCTCACGTCAGTCGAGAACCCGCTTGCCTACGGCATCGTGATAGCAGACCCGCACTCGGGACGAATCGAACGCTTCCTCGAGAAACCGACGTGGGGCGAGGTGTTCAGCGATACCGTCAATACGGGCATCTACATCCTCGAACCCGAGGCGCTGATGCGTGTGCCGGTGCGCACGAACTACGACTTTTCCAAGGACCTGTTCCCGAAGATGCTGAAGGAGGGCGCAAAACTCTTCGGGCACATCGCCCACGGGTACTGGCGTGACATCGGCAACCTCGACGAGTACCGACGTGCGCACGAAGATGTGCTGGCCGGCCGGGTACGCATCAATACGCCCGGTCAGAAGCGCGAGGTAAATGGCGCGACGCTCTGGGGCGACAGCGGTGCCGTGGTACAGAGCGAAGCCAAGCTGAGCGGTGCGGTGATCCTCGGCCGCAATGCGCACGTTGGAACGGGCGTTTCGCTGGAGAACGTGATACTCGGTCCTGGCTGTGTCGTCGAGGATGGTGCACACATCCGCAACGCCGTGTTCTGGGACAACGCGCACGTCGGCCGGCGTGCACGGATCTCTGAAAGTGTGCTGACCAGTGGGGTACGGATCGGCGAAGCCGCGCTGATCCGCGAAAACTGCGTGCTCGCCGATCGCTCCGAAGTCGGCGACCGCGCTGTGGTTGGCCCCAACGTCAAGATCTGGCCCGAAAAGGTCGTCGAAGAACGCGCGGCGCTCACGCATTCCCTGATCTGGGGAGAGGCGTGGGAGCGCAGTTTGTTCAGTGGTGCCCGCGTCAGCGGCGTGCCGAACTTCGAACTCACCCCCGAAATCGCCGTTCGGCTCGCAGGTGCCTACGGCGCGATGCTCGGAACAGGTGCGTACATCGCGACCTCGCGCGATTCCGACAAAGCATCACGTATGATCAATCGCGCCTTGATGGTCGGCTTTATGTCTGCCGGGCTGAACGCGGAAGACCTGCGGCAAATGCCGATTCCGGTCGTGCGGCACGCCGTCCATCACGGGCGCGAAGCCGGCGGCATCCATGTTCGACGCTCGCCGTTCGACCCGAAGGTCGTCGACATTCTTTTTTTCGATGCCGACGGTCGCGACCTGCCACCCGGTAAAACACAGTCGATCGAAAGACTTTTTGCGCGCGAGGACTTCCCGCGTGCTTCACCCGATAATACGGGCGACCTGAATTTCCCGACGCGTGTCGTCGAGGGGTATCACGAACACTTCCTGTCCGAACTCGATCAGGATGCAATCGCACGACGCAATTTCACGCTCGTCGTGGATTACGCCTATGGTACCACGGTCGAAGTACTTCCCGGCCTGCTCGGCGCGCTCAACATAGAGACCGTCGGACTCGATGCGTACGCGTCGCCCGGCCGGCTGTCGCGCAGTGAAGAAGAGTTCGCTGAGGGACTCACGCGACTCGGCGGAATTGTCCGCTCTATTGACGCGGAACTCGGCCTCTGGTTCGACCCCGGCGGCGAGGTGATCTATCTTGTCGACGACGCAGGACGACCGCTCAATCCGGAAGTGACCCAGGCTGTCTATGTGCAACTCGCACTCGAACAGCTCGGGATCCGCAGAATCGCAATCCCGGTCACCAGCCCCGTGCTGGTTGCGAATCTCATCCGTGAAGCTGGTGGCGAAGTTATCTGGACCAAAACCGAGCATCACGCGATGATGGCATCGGCGGGCGGCGCAGATATGGTCGCGGGCGCCCGCGGCGAGTTCATCTTCTCGCGCTTCATGCCCGCCTACGACGGGATGTTCGCCGCCGTAAAACTGATGGAGGCGCTTGCCCGCTCAGGCGCGCACCTGCGCGAAATCACGGACAGCCTGCCTCCTGTTCATATGGTGCAGGACCGGGTCGCCTGCCCGTGGGGTCGCAAGGGTGCGGTCATGCGTCGCCTCATGGAAGCGAGTGCCTCGGAAAAGCGGCAACTCGTGGATGGCGTAAAAATCTGGAAGAGCGACTCCGAGTGGGTGCTGGTCATCCCGCACTCCCACAAGCCCTACTTTGTCGTCACGGTAGAGAGTCCGGATCCGGCGGCGGCAAGAGAACAGTTGAATCACTACATAAAGCTCGTAGAAAAGTGGCGAGATGAAACCTGAGGCACAGAACGGAGCGAATCCGCTCCACGGCACATCTACGCGGGCGGTTCACGCCGGCGAGACATCGCGCGCGCCCGGCGCACCGGTCGTGAATCCGATCGTTCCGTCCTCCACGTTCTTTACCGACCCGGTACCGCAGGGAGAGGTGCTGTATACGCGGTACGGCACCAACCCGACCCACACCGCACTTGCCCGTCGCCTGGCGGCGCTTGAAGGTGCCGAGGCCGCGCTGCCGCTCGCCAGCGGAAACGCCGCGGTCGCGCTCGCATTCCTCGCCCATGTCCGCGCCGGCGACCATATCGTCGCGCAGCGGGATCTCTACGGAGGCACACTCGCGCTCCTTATGCGCGACCTCCCGCAACTCGGGATTGAAACCACATTCGTCGAGTTCGACGGGTTCGAAGCCGCCATCCGTGAGAACACTCGTGTGCTGTACATGGAGGCGCCGGTCAATCCGACGCTTCGGATGCCCGACATCAGGGAAATCGCGCGTGTCGCCCATACGCACAACCTGCCCCTGCTCGTCGACGCAACTTTCGGGACCCCGATCAACTTCCGGCCGCTCGAATACGGCGCGTCCCTCGTGATTCACAGCGCGACGAAGTACCTCGGCGGCCACTCGGATCTGACGGCGGGGGTGGTGGCCGGCTCGACCGGGATCGTTGAACGCATCCGCGAAAAACTCAAGAGTTTCGGACCGGTGCTCGATCCCTATGCCGCGTGGCTGCTCGAACGCGGAATCAAAACCCTCGATGTCCGTATGGAGCGGCACAACCGGAACGGTCTCGAAATTTCACAGTGGCTCGAATCACATCCCGCGGTCGAGCGTGTCTTCTACCCTGGCCTTCCCAGCCATCCCGATCACGCGATTGCGAGTGAATTGCTGAGTGGCTTCGGTGGGATGGTCAGCTTTGTCGTGCGCGGCGGCGATGATGCTGCACTGCGCATCTGCGCACGCCTCAAGCTGATGAGTGTGGCGCCCAGCCTGGGCGGCGTCGAAACGCTCGTGTCGATGCCGCGCTTCACTTCGCACGCGGCGCTTTCGCGTGAGGAGCGCCACGCCCGTGGCATCGCAGACGGCTTCATTCGTGTTTCCATCGGGGTTGAGGACGCGCGCGACCTCATCGCCGACCTCGAACAGGCCCTCACCCCTGAACTCCGTGCCGTGGCCGTACCCGCCGTCGGTGGAGCCTCCCCGAGCTGACGTCGCAGGAGCCTGATGGAGCACCCTCGTATTGCTGTTGTTGGAGCCGGCCCCTGCGGGCTCGGCGTCGGTGTGGCCGCGCGCAATTCCGGTGTCGACTGCGTGTTGTTCGATCGATCGTGTGTCGTGTCCGCGATCACGCGCTACCCGACTCATATGACCTTTTTCAGTACGGCCGAACGGCTCGAGCTGGGCGACGTTCCGTTCACCACCCCGAACGACAAGCCCGGGCGCCGCGAAGCGATCCGCTACTATCAGCGCATCGTCCGACACTTCGACCTACAGGTCAGGCAGTACACCGAGGTCGGACGGGTCGAACGGCTCCCGCAGGGCTTCCGCCTGCACCTGCGCAGTCGTGATGGCGTGCTGTCGACCTACGATGCGGACGCAGTAGTTGTCGCGACCGGGTACCTGGATACTCCCGTCCTGATGAACGTGCCGGGTGAGGAGTTGCCGAACGTTACGCACTATTACAAGGAAGGCAGTTGCTACTTCGACCAGCGCTGCATCGTGGTGGGCGCGGGGAACTCGTCGGTGGATGCCGCGCTCGACCTCTTCCGCTGGGGCGCCGATGTGACGCTCGTCCATTTCGATGAGGCGATTGATCCCGGCGTAAAGCCGTGGATCTCGCCCGAAATCCTGAGTCGGATCAATAGCGGGGACATCAAGGTCCGGTGGCGAACGCGGGTCGTCGAGATTCGCCCGACCAGCGTCATTCTGCGCGACGAAATCAGCGGCACGGAAGAAGAGGTACGCAACGATTGGGTATTCGCGATGACCGGGTATCGCCCGGATCCGGGTCTGCTCACCGCACTCGGCGTTGACATCGACCCCGCCACGGGGATCCCCAGCCACGAGCTTTCCAGTATGCAGACCAATCAGACAGGCGTGTACATCGCCGGAGTGGTTGCTGCAGGGTATAACGCCAATAAGATCTTCATCGAAAACGGCCGGGAACACGGGCCTCGGATCCTCGACCACCTGCTCGGCAGGTGAGCCGACTCGAACCGCAAGCCCCCCGCGGATTGTCGAAGTGCTGGAACTGCAGCGGCGGGCCCGTGCTTTCAAAAGGGCCACTTGTCCCGTAAAATCAGCCTCTGAAGGGTTGGGCAATTCCCCCGCAGGGAGAAAAAGAGAACATGGCCACGGTCAGCGATTTCAAGAACCAGGCATTCATCGATTTCAACAATCCTGAGAACCGGCGCCGGATGGAAGAGGCGCTTCAGCACGTTCAGCAGCAGCTCGGCCGGACCTGGCCGCTGGTAATTGACGGGAAGGAAATCCAGGGCGAATCGACCTTCGCGTCGGTGAACCCTTCCAATCCCGACCAGGTGATCGGCCATTTCCAGAACGGTACGGTCGAACACGCGAATCAGGCGATTGAAGCTGCCGACAGGGCATTCGAAAGCTGGAGCCGGCGGTCGGTCGAGGAGCGCGTCGACTTCATCTTTCGCGTATCAAAAATCCTGCAGGAGCGCCGCTTCGAACTGTCCGCCTGGCTGGTATATGAAGTCAGCAAGAGCTGGGCAGAAGCCGATGCCGACATCGCGGAATTGATCGACTTCGCCGAGTACTACGCACGGCAGATGCTCAGTATGGGCGGTCCGCAGGAAGTGGTACCGCTGCCCGGGGAGCAAACCAGCATGGTCTACATCCCGCTGGGTGTGGGCGCGATCATTCCGCCATGGAACTTCGCCGGTGCCATCATGGGCGGCATGACCATCGCCGCTATTGTCGCCGGCAATACCGCCGTCCTCAAGCCCGCTTCGACCGCGCCGGCCATTGCCGCCGTATTCTTTGATATTCTGCGCGAAGCCGGCCTGCCCGATGGCGTCGTCAACTTTATCACCGGGCCCGGCGGCAGCATCGGTGACGCGCTGGTCGACCACCCGCGCACCCGTTTCATCGCGTTCACCGGATCGAAGGAAGTCGGGATCCGCATCAACGAGCGCGCCGCGAAGGTGCATCCCGGACAGATCTGGCTGAAGCGCACCATCCTCGAGATGGGCGGCAAGGACTCCATCGTGGTGGACGAGACCGCAGACCTCGACGCTGCGGCGGAGGGCATTGTCGCTGCCGCCTTCGGGTTCCAGGGCCAGAAGTGCTCCGCCTGCTCGCGGGCCATCATCGTCGATTCGGTGTATGACCAGGTGCTCGAGAAGGCGGTGGAGCGCGCGAAGCAGCTTTCGATCGGCGATCCGTCGCAGTACGGGACCTACATGGGTGCCGTGATCGACGACAAGGCGTTCAAAAAGATTCGCGATTACATCGAGATCGGCCGCAAGGAAGGCCGGGTCGTGCTCGGCGGCGAAACGCAGGACGGAGGCGGCTACTTCGTTCCACCGACCATCATCGCCGACGTAGATCCGCAGGCGAAAATTTCGCAGGAGGAGATCTTCGGCCCCGTGCTGGCCTTCATCCGCGCGAAGGACTACGACGAGGCGATAGAGATCGCCAATAACACCGAGTTCGGGCTCACTGGTGCGGTGTACTCGAAAGATGAGCAGCGGCTCGAACGCGCAAGCGAAGAGTTCCATGTCGGCAACCTGTACCTGAATCGCAAGTGTACGGGCGCGATGGTGGGGGCTCATCCCTTCGGCGGGTTCAACATGTCTGGAACGGATTCAAAGGCCGGCGGGCCTGATTACCTGCTGCTGTTCACGCAGGCAAAAAGCATCGCCCGCAAGGTCAAGAACTGATATATTGGAGCATGCCAACGACTTCTGAGGTCCGGGACACGCTTACGCCGCGCGAGCGGATCGAAGCCGTGCTGGAATCGATCCGGCCCGCGTTGCGCACCGATGGCGGGGATGTCGAGTTGATCGACTTCGATGAAGAAGACGGCATCGTTCAGCTTCGGCTGATGGGCGCCTGTGGTTCATGCCCGGTTTCGATGCTCACGCTCAAGCAGGGAATCGAGCGGCGCATCATCCTGGCGGTGCCGGAGGTCAGGGGCATTCTCGCAATCTGACTGAGACAGCGAAAAAACGAGCGGCCGGTACCCGGGACGGGTGACCGGCCGCTGTTACAACGAGGCAAGGATGGCAATAGATCGGCAGGCGCTCGCAAACCAGGTTCGCGAGGCGCTCTCCCACGTAGTTAATTCGCGCACACAGCAGGACGTAATCGGGGGCCAGCAGGTCCAGGCGCTCGATGTCGATGGCGAAGGCAAGGTCCACCTGCAGTTTGCGCTCGGACCCGAAGACCCGGGCACGCTGGTGAAGGAAGTGCGGGCCGCCGCGGAAGCCGTCTCCGGTGTTACGCGTGTTAAAATTGACGTCAAGCTGCCCAACGCCGCTGCTCCCGGTGGTGGCCACGGTCATCGCCACAAGCAGCCGGGCAGTGTACCTGCACCGACGCCTGACCCCGCCCTCACCGCCAGCATCGGCCATGCGATCGCGGTCAGCTCGGGCAAGGGCGGTGTCGGCAAATCGACGGTGGCCGTCAATCTGGCCGCCGCGCTGGCCGCGACCGGTCGCGTCGTCGGTCTGCTCGACGCCGACGTCTACGGTCCCGACATCCCGCTCATGTTCGGCGAGGATCGTCGGCCCAGGGTGACCGGGGAGAAGGGGCAGGAGAAAATCGTTCCGCTCGAGGCGCACGGGGTTCGTCTGATGAGCCTCGGATTTCTGCTCGAACCGGAGCAGCCCGCGATTATGCGCGGCCCGCTCATCTCCGGTATCCTCAAGCAGTTCCTCGAGCAGGTAGAATGGGGCCAGTTGGACTACCTGATCGTTGACATGCCTCCTGGAACCGGCGATGCGCAGCTCTCACTTGTGCAGACCGTGAATCTGGAAGGTGCGGTGATGGTCACTACACCGCAGGATGTCTCGACCAGTGACGTCCGCCGCGCGATCCGCATGTTCGAACGTGTGAATACGAAGGTGCTCGGCGTCGTCGAGAACATGGCCGGCCTGGAGTGCCCCCACTGTAAGGGGCATATCGATGTGTTCGGACACGGTGGCGGACGCACTCTCTCGCATGATATGCACGCGCCTTTCCTGGGTGAGATCCCGCTCGATCCGCAGGTACGCATCGCCGGCGACGAGGGCAAGCCCACGGCGATTGCAGCACCGGATTCCGCGCCGGGTCGCGCGTTCCGCAGCATCGCCGATCAGATCATTGCCGCAGTCGAGGCGACCGTCGGCGCTGGCGCGTAAACCGTGTCGGCGCGCATCACGCTCCTCACGGACTTCGGTACCCGCGATGGGTACGTAGCCGCGATGAAGGGCGTGATCGTGACGCTGGCGCCCACCGCGATCATCGACGATGCCACACACGACATCGCGCCGGGAGAGATCCTCACCGGCGCGTATGTCCTTGCCCGCTATTTCCGCCTGTATCCGCCCGGCTCGATCCACGTTGCTGTAGTCGACCCGGGTGTCGGCACCGATCGTCGCGCACTCGCCGCCAGCATCGATGACCGACTGATCGTCGCCCCCGACAACGGCCTGATCTCTGAAATCGTGAAGGATTCGCGTTCTACACGATTGGTGGAGATCACGCACCCCGACATCGTTCGTCCCGACCGATCTTCGACCTTTCACGGCCGCGATGTTTTCGCGCCCGCGGCCGCACGGCTCGCGACCGGTCTGCAACTCGACGACCTGGGTCCCGCGCTCGACGATCCCGTGCTGCTGCAGTCGCCGCCCGTTTCGATTCACGCAGACCGGACCGTGGGTGAGGTCATTGCCGTGGACCGCTTTGGGAATCTGATTACCAACATTCCGGGAGACCTGCTCTCCTCCGAGGCGAAGGT
>Ga0182743_1000260_pt1 | contig 77385 bp, 75 predicted proteins | sample eDN3rd30CKraftOP_FD_128522 | JGI IMG/M metagenome (GOLD analysis project Ga0182743, IMG submission 128522) | Enriched Organic Plus compost microbial communities from Emeryville, California, USA - eDNA 3rd pass 30_C Kraft OP (version 2) (version 2) ... | reverse complement strand
GGCCTTGAATTCACCGTAGTACTTGGTGATCGCTGCCGTCAGAGTCGTCTTGCCGTGGTCAACGTGACCAATCGTACCAATGTTGACGTGCGGTTTCGTACGTTCAAACTTTGCCTTTGCCATCCTGGCCTCCTATCGGGGGGGCCACCCGCGCGACAGCCCCCGTCGTGAAACATCCGCCGCGACTTATAATCCGGCCGGGGAAAAATCAAGGGCGCCCGACCCGGCGACATAAGCATGAAACGCGGGAACCTCTGCCCGGCAAGGACGTTGGAATCCGGCAGACAAGGCTGCCCGGCCCGGCGGCCGCGCAACGCTTTCGGAGGAATGCTATGAGCCTGATGAAATCCCTCGCCCGCGTCGCGGCTGGCGTCATGCTGGCCAAAGGGATCGGAACCATGATGAAGAACGCCCAGAACCGGCCTCAAAGCGGCGGCGGGCGTAGCTCGGGCGGCCTGCTGGACGAGCTTTTTGGCAGCAACACCGGTGGGGCGGGCAGCCGCAGCACCGGCTCGGGCGGGCTTGGCGATATGCTGGGTCAGGTGCTGGGCGGTCGTACAGGCAGCGGCTCGGCCTATGGTGGCCCGAATTCCCCCCGCTCGGCCGGGACGGCACAGGGCGGGCTGGGTGGCCTGCTTGACCAGCTGGCCGGGCCGCGTGGCCGTTCGGGCGGCTCTGGCGGCCTGGGCGGCGTCCTTGGCGGCGCGGCGGCTGGCGGCCTTGGCGGTATTCTGGGTGATCTTCTGGGCGGTCGCGGTGGCGCGCAGGCTCAGGCCCCGCAGGGCAGCACCGGCGGGCTGGCGCAAAAGGGTGCACAACCCCAGAACGATGCCAGCTTTGGCGAGCTCTTCAACGAGGCGCTTGCGACCGGTGATGAGCCCTCGACCGCGCCCACGCCCGAACAGAACGCTTTGGCCGGCCTGATGCTCAGGGCGATGATCCAGGCGGCGAAATCAGACGGAGAGATCGACGAGCAGGAAAAAGCCAAGCTGATGTCGGAATTCGGCGAGCTGGACGACGAAGAACGCGCCTTTATCCGCGAACAGATGGCAGCCCCCGTCAATGCGGCGGCGCTGGCCCGCGAAGTGCCCGAGGGCTTTGGCCCCCAAATCTATCTGATGTCACTGATGGCGATCGAATTCGACAATCGGAAAGAGGCCGAATACCTGCACGAGCTTGCCCAGAACCTTGGGCTAGACAAGGAAACGGTGAACGGCATCCATCAAAAGGTCGGCGTGACCAGTCTTTACGCCTGATCAAAAAGACCAAGCTGGCGCGGCGGCTCATCCTGCCGCGCCTCATCGAGTCCGGACAAGGTGATCCCCAACAGCCTGACCCCGTGCGGGTCGGCAAAAACCGGCCCCAGCAGGTCGCGGGCCATGCCCAGCATCTCATCCCGGCTTTCTACCGGACGCGGCAGCGAACGCGCACGGGTGATCTGGCGGAAATCGCCGTATTTCACCTTCAGCGTCACCGTCCGCCCCACGCGCCCGGCATTCGTGGCATGCCTCCAGACCTTGTCGGCCAGCACCTCCAGCGCCTCATGGGCTGCCGGAAGGTCGCGCAGATCTTCGAAATAGGTGTTCTCGGCCCCGATGCTTTTGCGGATACGGTTCGGCTTGACCTCGCGCGTGTCTATGCCACGGGCAATATTCCAGTAATAGGTGCCCGATTTGCCAAAACGCGCCGTCAGGAACTCAAGGGTCTGCCGTGCCAGATCGGCGCCGGTCAGAATACCATGCGACTCCATCCGCGCCGCTGTCGCCGGACCGATGCCGTGAAAGCGACCGATGGGCAGGCCATGGACAAACTCGGGTCCAGCCTCGGGCGGGATTACGAACAGCCCGTCCGGTTTGCGCTGGTCCGAGGCCAGCTTGGCGAGAAACTTGTTATAGCTGACCCCGGCCGAGGCGGTCAGCCCTGTCGCCTCGCGGATACGTGCGCGGATCTCTTGCGCGATGCGCGTCGCGGTGCGGCCGTGCAGATAATCGGTGAGATCCAGATAAGCCTCATCCAGCGACAAGGGCTCGACGAGCGGCGTGTATTCGAAAAAGATGTCGCGCACCTGCTGGCTGACCGCGCGATAGACGTCAAAGCGCGGCTTTACAAAGACCAGGTCGGGACACAGCCGCATCGCCCGCATCGAGGGCATGGCCGAGCGCACGCCAAAGCGGCGCGCCTCATAGCTCGCCGCCGCCACCACGCCACGGCGGATGCCGCCAACGGCGACCGGGCGCCCGCGCAGCTCGGAATTGTCGCGCTGTTCGACCGAGGCGTAAAACGCATCCATATCCACATGGACGATGCGGCGCACACGCTCCTCGGTCGGGGCGGTCATGGCAGAATGCGGGCGGCCCCCGCCGTCAACCCCTCGCCCATGCGGTCAAAGCGCATATAGGCGATAGCCCGGTTGCCGGATTGGGTGTAAAGCGTGCCCGCCTCGCGCCCGTCCGCCATCAGGATGGGCGTCCCGACAGGGGCCGCGCCCTCGATGCCGACGGTGACAAGCCCCTTGCGCAGCTCGGTCTTGTGCTTCATCCGCGCCGTGACCTCTTGCCCGACATAGCAGCCTTTGCGGAAATCGACGCCATGCAGGCGCTCGAACCCGGCTTCAAGGATAAAGGTCTCGTTCGGGATCAGCTCGATCAGGCTTTCGGGGATGCAATGTCCGACCCGGATCGCATCCCAATCAATCCCGTCGTCAGCCGCCCGCTCACCGCCCGAGCCGCCGTAAAGACGCCAGCCCAGCGCCTCATGCCGCGGATCGGCTATGGCAGCGTCAGGCATATCGCCGATACCGCGCGTGACGGTCAGTTCGGTCGGCTCAACCGTGACACGTGAACGCAGCTTGTACAGCGACAGCCGCCGGATCAGATCATCAGCCAGCCGCGCGTCGACATCAATCAGCAGCCGCGCGCCATCCGGGACGATCAGAAAATCGGCCAGATACTTGCCCTGCGGCGTCAGCAGCGCCGCCCAGCAAGGCACGTCCCCGACCTTGTTGGTCACAAGGCCTTGCAGGAACTCGACCCGATCCTCGCCCGAAACCGCCAGAATGCGCCGCATCATTGATCTCCGAATTGCAACCTGACCAGGGCGGCATAGGCACCGCCCTTTGCCATTAGCTGGTCATGGTTGCCCTCTTCGACAACCCGGCCTGCCTCGATCACCACGATCTTGTCGGCCTGGCGCACGGTCGAAAGCCTGTGCGCGATGACCAAGGTGGTGCGCCCGGCCGAAAGCTCGTCCAGCGCCTGCTGGACCAGCCGCTCGCTTTGCGCATCAAGCGCCGAGGTCGCCTCGTCAAGCAGCAGGATCGGCGCATCGCGCAGAACGGCACGCGCAATCGCCACGCGCTGGCGCTGCCCCCCCGACAGGGCCGAGCCACGCGGCCCCGCCGGCGTGTCGAGCCCAAGGGGCAGGTTATCGGTGAAATCCGCAACATGGGCAGCGACAGTCGCCCGGCGCAGCGCCTTGTCATCCTGCGGATGGCCAAGCAGGATGTTTTCGCGCAGCGTCTCGTCAAACAGCGCGGCCTCTTGGCTGACGGTCGAGAACTGATCGCGCAGCACGCCCAGATCGAATTCGCGCAAAGGCACCCCACCCAGGGTGATCTCGCCCGCTTCGGGATCAATCAACCGGGTCAGCAGGTTGAAGACCGTGGATTTTCCAGCGCCCGAAGGCCCCACCAGCGCCGTCGTCTGACCAGACTCGGCGGTAAAACTCAGCCCGTTCAGGACCGGATGGCCGGAATAAGCCAGCCGCACATCATGAAAGCGGATGGTGGTGTCGGGTGGCGGCTCGCGGCGCGGTCCGCAAGCAATCCCGGGCTGCATATCAAGCACGGAATAGATGCGCTCAAGACTTGCGGCTGCGATCTGCCATGTGCCGGTCAGGTTGCCCAGACGCCGCAGAGGCTGAAAGGCCAGCGCCATGGCGGTGAAAAAGGACATGAAGTCCCCGACCGTGCGTTCGACCCGCGTCACCTCGGCCCCGCCCAGGGCAAGGACGCCGATAAAGCCCAGCCCGGTGACGACATCGACCAGCGCCGGCACAGTGGCGCCGATACCTGACATCTTGATCTCGGCCTTGCGGATGCGGCTGACGATCTGGCTGAATCGGTCGGCCTGATAATCCTCCATCCGGTTCAGTTTGACGGCGTTGATACCGTGCAAGACCTCATCAAGCCGGGTGGCGCGCTGGCTGGCATTAACGCGGTTTTGCCGCATCTTGCGGCGGATATATCGCTGGACCAGCACGGTGGGCAGGATCAGCAGCGGCGCACCGACCAGCGCCGCCATGGTCCACCAGGGATCGACCGCCACCGCAACCCCGAACAGCGACAACAGCGAGACCATGTCCCTCCCCGCGCCCGAGATGAATGTGGACCACACACCCTGCACGGCGATGGAATCGCCCTGCACCCGCTCGATCAGCGCGCCGGGCGGGTTCTCCTGGAAAAAGCTGCTGTCCAACGTCATGATATGGCGCAGCAAATCCGTCTGCATACTGGTCGAAACCGCCAGCGAGACCGATGTCATCAGGCTACGGTTGATGACAAAGGTCGAGGCGCGGATCAGGAACAGCGAAAAGATCACGCCACCGACCCACCAGATCGCATCGGTGTCGCCACCGACAAAAACCCGGTCGAACAGCGGCTTCAGCATCCAGCTAAGCAGGCCCAGCGTCGAGCCCTCGACAATCAGAAAAACCAGCGCCAGCAGGATGCGCGCCCAATAGGGGTGCAGATAGTCGCGCCACATACGGGCGAACAGATTGGCCGTTCTGTTAAGTCTGTCCGCCATCGCATCCCCGGAATTCGGTTCGACCCCAAGGGATAAGCCGCAAGACGTCCGGGGGCAAGGCGCTCGGGTCAGACGCGCCCCGTTGACCTTGCGCAGGGGCCGGCCTACCGATTGCATGTCATACGAAAGGCATTCCCATGAGCTTTGCCCAGGGCCGCGCCGTCCTTGCTATTCCCGGCCCCTCTCCTGTCCCGGATCGCGTGCTGCGGGCCATGCACCGCCCCTCGCCCGATATCTATGGCCCGGACCTCGCGGCCGAGAACCGCACCCTGATCGCGGGGCTGAAACGGCTGGCCGGGACCTCGGCCCATGTCGCGCCCTATATCGGCAACGGCCATGCCGGGTGGGAGGCCGCGAATGTCAACATGCTCGACCGGGGCGAGCGGGCGCTGGCACTGATCTCGGGCCATTTCGGACGCAGCTGGGCAGCCTCGGCCCGCGCAATGGGGATCGCGGTCGAAGAGCTTGATTTCGGCCTTGCGCCCCCCGATCCCCAGCGGCTGGCCGAGCGGCTGGCGCAGGACCGTGAGGGGCAGATCCGTGCGGTTCTGGTCTGTCAGGTCGATACCGCCAGTTCGGCCCGCGCCGATATCCCTGCCCTGCGCGCCGCAATGGGCGACCACCCTGCCTTTCTGGCTGTCGACGCCATCGCCTCACTCGGCTGCGAGCCGATGCTGATGGACGAATGGGGCGTGGATTTGCTGGTATCGGCCAGCCAAAAAGGGCTGATGGTGCCGCCGGGCCTGACCTTCGTTTGGTTCTCGGAACGGCTCAGGGCGCGCAAACCCAGCAGCCTTGCCACCCCCTATTGGAACTGGACCCCCCGCGCCGAGGCAGAAGAACTGTGGCAATTCTGGGGTGGCACCCCGCCCGTACAGCTGGTCTTTGGTCTGAACGAGGCGCTGCGCATCCTGCTTGACGAAGAAACCCTGCCCGCCGCATGGGCCCGGCATGAAGGGTTGGCCCGGGCCTGCTGGGCGGCACTGGACCGCTGGGGCGCGGACAATCCGGGGATCGGGGCAATGATCTCTGATCCAGCCGGCCGCGCCCGCTCGGTCACTGCCGCGCGGGTGACACAGGCCAGCGCCCTGCGCGACTGGACGGCTGGCAAGGCAGGGGTGACGCTGGGTGTCGGCCTTGGTGCGCCCGACCCCGGTCACGCGCTGCGCATCGCCCATATGGGTCACGCCAATGCCCATCAGCTTCTGGGCGTTCTGGCAGTAATCGAGGCCGGAATGACCGCGCTGAACATCCCTCATGGGTCTGGCGCGCTTGACGCCGCCACAGCCGAGGTCGCCCGCCTCGCATGAATGTTTGGGGGCCGGACGGCGGCCGACACCTTATCGCCTCAGTGGCGCATGGCTGACGGCGGACATCTGGTAAGGGGCGTAGCCCCAGTTACCGTTTGTTCGCAATCACGCCCCGCGTCACACAACGTTGGAAATTGACAAATGAAGCTCCGCACAGCGCAACCAACTGACGCGCCGGCCCTTGCCGCCATTTCTATCGAGGTTTGGGTGGGGACCTATCTCCGGAAAGGTGTAAGCGCATTCTTTGCTGAATATGCGCTGAACGAGTTCACAACAGCCAAGTTTGCAGCCTTGCTCGGCAACTCCGGCGAGCATGTGATCGTTTCGGAAAATGAAGACGGCATTGATGGCTTCATCCGCCTCACTCAACGTGAGAACGTGCCTTTTTCAGCCTGTTCAAACACAGAGATATCGACCCTCTACGTGCAGCCGCGCCACCATGGCAGAGGCATCGGGAACGCTCTGCTTGAACAAGGGCTGATCTGCGCGGGCAGTCTGGGCAGCCCGTCAGTGTGGCTGACCGCTAATTCCGAAAACGCCCCGGCGATAGCTTTTTATTTGAAGCACGGCTTTGAAAAAATCGGCACCACGCATTTCCGCATCCGAGAGCAAGCATATCTGAACGATGTATTCACACGCATGGTCTCTGCATAGATGCACGACCACCCGCAATGAGCGCCTTGCATCAGCGATGGCAGGTCTCTGGGTGAAAGAAGGCAGTCATTGCGCAGATGGTGCGTTTTCGGATAACTGCCGGGACAAAAGGAGAACGCCATGCCCCGCCTTATCGAAATATTGCTTTACAAGCTTAAGCCCGGCACAGGGGGTGAATTCTTTGATATCATGCATAACATCAGTGTCCCGCTTCACCGGCAGAATGGGATTGATGTGATCTGGCACGGGCAATCCATGCATGATCCCGACGGATATGGATTGATCCGGGGCTTTGCAGATATGGCGGAACTGGATGAGGCGCAGTCGGCATTTTATGCCGGTGACGCGTGGAAAACAGGTCCGCGCGAGGCGATCATCTCTCGCATCGAAACAGCGACAAAGATCATTATTCCGATGAATGCCGATGCTGTGAGGGGACTGCGTGAACAAGGATACCACGCCGTCACAGCCGCCCGCCATGGGTTCTGAACGTCAGCAAAGAACTATTGCGTTACAGCTCACCCCTCTGCCGTTGTTCACATAGCCTCCGCCCCCACATCGGCTTATAAAGAACGCCATGTTCAGGCCTTACTTACATCGCTGGGGTCTGCTAGCCGATGGTGAGCCGGTCATCACGGCGACCGCCCGTCTGCTTCCGGTTTTGCGGCAGGAAATGCCTGCGATGCTGAAACTCTCTTCGCAGCCGGATCAGCAGCGCGGAGCGGCCCTGATGGATTGGTGGGCAGGCGACGGCGCGGCCAAGGTCCTGGCCCGGGATGATCACGCCATACTGATGGAGCGGGCGACCGGCACACGGTCATTGGCCGATATGGCGCGCACGGGCGGGGACGATAGCGCCTGCCGCATTCTTTGTGCGACGGCTAAGCGGCTGCATCGTCAGCGTTCCGGCAAGTTACCCGATCTGGTCCCTCTGGACCGCTGGTTCCATGACCTTGAAGCAGGTGCTGTAAACCATGGGGGCATTCTGGTCCAAAGCCTGCAGACAGCGCGGGACCTGCTTGCCGACCAAAGAGAGCAGACCGTACTGCACGGTGATCTTCACCACGACAACGTCCTGGACTTCGGTGAACGCGGCTGGCGCGCGACAGATCCGCATGGGCTTATCGGTGAGCGTGGCTTTGACTATGCCAATATTTTCACTAATCCCGATCTAAGCGACCCAACGCACCCGGTTGCGACCCAGCCGGGGCGCTTTCAGCAAAGGCTTAGCGTGGTGGTCGAAGCATCGGGCCTGGAACGCCGCCGCTGGTTGCAATGGATTCTCGCATGGACGGGGCTGTCGGCGGCCTGGTTCCTGCAAGATAAAGATCCGCTGGCAAAGGTGGATCTGACGATTGCGGCGATGGCAGCATCCGAACTTGCCCGGTAAGCCTGGACGAGGAATGGCTGTTGTGAACCCGCAGCGCCGATAATCTAAAGGCCGTTTGGGTCGGAAATCCGTGACAGGCGACGACGAGACATGCGCATTACTCCTCTGCCCGAATTCCAGTCCGAAGCGCTGCTGCCCGGTCAGGACTTCGCGCCGGTTGAGCAACTGATCCGCGACAAGGCGCGGGCGCAGGGGCTGGATCTGCACATCGGGCATGGCCGCTCGATCTGGTGCCAGGTCGATGAGGGAGAGTTCGGCGCAAAAAAGCGCGGCGACGGCGTTCTGGTCTTTGCCCGCGCCCATCGGGCCGAGTGGCTGGGCGCGATGCAGCGAGAAATCTCAGAGTATCTTGCCAGTCACCTGCCCAAGGCGGCCCTGCGCTGGCCCTCGGACAAGGATATTGGCACATTTCCGGGCAACTTCAGCCTTACCGAGGTCAGCGCAATTACGCCTCTATGCCCCGATTTCCTGCGTGTGCGGCTGACGGCCCCGGATCTGCATCGCCTCGCCGGAACCGATTCGATCCATTTCCGGCTGGTACTGCCCCCGGCCGGGGACCTGTCCCCGGAATGGCCCCGAATCGGCGCGAACGGTCAGATTATCTGGCCCAAGGGCAGCAAGGCGCTTCACCGTCCGGTTTATACAGTGCGCCATATCGACCCCGATGCTGGCTGGCTCGACCTCGATATCTTTGACCACACTGGCGGACGCACGGCCGAATGGGCGCGCCACGCCCTGCCCGGTCAGCACATCGGCCTGCTTGGCCCAAGCGGCGGTGGTATCCCCAAGCAGCGGCACCTGCTTCTTGCCGGGGATGAAACCGCCTATCCCGCCCTTGCCCGCATCCTTGAATCGCAGGCGAACCATGCAAAGGGGCAGGTCTGGCTGCTTGGGAAATGCGCCGATTATCCCCTGCCCAGACCCCGGGGCTTTGACCTCATCCATCTGCCGGAAGGTGCTGCGGCGCTTTGCGCACAGCTAAGAAAGAGCCCGCCCGCGCCTGACAGCTATGCGTGGATGGCCGCCGAGAAATCGGGCGTCACCGCCATCCGCACCCTGCTGCATGAAGAATTGGGCCATGACAAGGGCCTTACCCACCTTGCCGCCTATTGGTCCGCCTGACCGGTGACAGGTCGCCCGGAATAGTTGACAATTTTACCTTGGTGATTGATACGGTCCCCGGACCGCGGCCAATGGGCCTGATGGCACAGCTCTTGGTGCCTGCCTCGCCCCAGCCAGATGCGGACGGATCAAATGCCGGAACGACTAAGGATCGCCATGACTCATCTTCCGCTGCCGCGCCTCCGAGCGGGGACCGCCCTCGCGCTGACCTGCCTGCTGATGGCTGCCCCCCTTTCGGCACAGGAAAGCCCCTCCGGCGCCCAACCTGCACCTGAACCCGCCGCCCAGCCGGAAACGGCAGCACCTGCGCCGCAGAATGCCGCATCGGAAACCGCTCCGGCGCAGACAGCCGCGCAACAGGACAGCGCGTCACAGCCCGCCACCGCTGCGACAACCACCGAGGCACCCGCCGCTGCGCCACAACAGACCGCACCGGCAGCCATTGCCCCGGCCCCGGCCGAAAACGCGCCGGCGGCCACTGTCCCGGCTGAAACACAGCCCACCGAACCAGCCGCAACTGCGGTGACTCCGGTGGCCGAATCCGCCACCGCACCCGAAACGGCTGCGCCCGCAGGTTCCGGCATCCTGCCGCAATCGGTTCAGGACGCGCTGGCTCCGGTCCTGAACCCGCCCGCCCGCGACCCGAACCTGCCCCACGACCTTTCGCCCATGGGCATGTTCCTTGCCGCCGATTGGGTGGTGAAGGGCGTGATGATCGGTCTGGCTTTCGCCTCGGTCGTGACCTGGACCGTGCTGGTCGCCAAGATGCTGGAGCTTTTGGGCGCAATGCGCCGGGCCCAATCCGGCATCCGCCGCATCGAGGGTGCGGCCAGCCTTACGGCGGCACAATCCGCCGTTGGTAACCGCCGCGATCCGGTGTCGCAGATGATCCGCGCGGCTGCGGTGGAATACGACCGCTCTGCCGCTGCACTGGATCAGGCGGGCGACACCGGCCTGAAAGAACGCGTCGATTCCTACCTTGAACGGATCGAGGCCATCGCCAGCCGTCGCATGAGCCGGGGCACTGGTGTTTTGGCGACCATTGGCTCGACTGCGCCCTTCGTCGGGCTGTTCGGGACCGTCTGGGGCATCATGAACAGCTTTATCGGCATTTCGAGGGCACAGACCACCAACCTTGCCGTCGTCGCCCCCGGTATCGCCGAGGCGCTGCTGGCAACAGCCATCGGCCTTGTCGCGGCAATTCCGGCAGTGGTGATCTATAACGTCTTTGCCCGCGCCATCACCGGTTATCGCCTGCGGCTTGGCAATGCCGGCGCTGGTGTCCGGCGCCTTCTCAGCCGCGATCTTGATTTTCGCGGCACCACCTCACGCACGGAGGTCTGAGCCATGGCCGGCGGCATCCGCGAATCTCAAGGCGACGACCTGGTCGAAAATCACGAGATCAACGTTACGCCCTTCATCGACGTGATGCTGGTGCTGCTGATCATCTTCATGGTGGCAGCCCCCTTGGCCACGGTTGATGTGAACGTGGATCTGCCGGTTTCGAACGCGACCCCGGCGCAGCGCCCGGACCTGCCGGTCTATGTCACCGTCAAACCCGACCTGACGCTGTCGATCGGCAACGATGATGTCCCGGCCGGAGGACTGGCCGCCGCGCTGGCCGAGGCGACCAAGAACAACCGGGAAGAACGCATCTTTCTGCGCGCGGACAGGGACGTCTCTTACGGGGACCTGATGGGGGTGATGAATACCCTGCGCGAGACGGGCTATCTGAAAATCGCATTGGTCGGGCTTGAGGCGGCACCAGTTGCCGTTGAGGCCGCTGCCGATGCCCCAGCGGGCGCGCCAGCGGCTGCCCCTGCCCCTGCCCCAGCAACCGCGGCCAGTGGAACGAGCCAGCCATGAGCCTGAAACCCTCATCCCTGATGATGCGCGAAGGCGTGCTTTGGGGCAGCGCCGCGGTGATGGTGCTGGCTGCCCATCTGGGCGGCGCGCTATGGATCCTGCACCGCGCCGAGGCGGCCACCCCACCCGGCCTGCCCGAACCGGTGTTTGTCGACCTGGCCCCGATGCCCGAAGCGGCCGCCCCCCCGGACGAAGCCGAGATAACCGAAACCGCCGAAGCAGAACCGGAACCCGAGCCGGAACCCGAGCCAGAACCGGAACCGGAACCGGAAATGCCCATGCTGCCCATGCAGCAGCTTGAGCCGATGGCAGACATGAACTCGCTGTTTCCGCCGCCGCCGGATGCGGTCGTGCTGCAGAAATCCCCCCGTCCGCCCGAACGGCCCGAGCGTGAAAAGCCGGAGCCCGAACCCGAGCCCAAGGTCGTCAAGCGCGAACCCGAGCAAAGAAAGCGCGAACCCAAGGAAAAAGCCCCCGAGCCGCAACAGGCCCGCACGGCTGCGACACAGGTGCGGGCACCGCAGGGCCAGCGCACCGCCGCCCCGCAAGCCGGGGCAAGCGCCCCCAGCGCAAAGCAGGTCGCAAGCTGGCAGTCCAAGGTTCAGACCGCCGTCGCCCGTCACATGCAGCGTGCCAACTTTTCCAGCCGCGGCCGGGGCAGCATCACCATCACCGTTCGCTTTACCGTCGACCCCAGCGGTCGGGTGGCGGGGGCGGCACTGGCAAGCTCGACCGGAGATGCGGGAATCGATTCGGTGCTGAACCGTCAGGCTTCACGCATGCCGCGCCTGCCCGCGCCGCCTTCGGGCAAGACCACCTCGCTGGTGCTGCCGGTCAAGATCGTTCTGCGCTGATCCTGATCTGATCACCGGCAGCCGCTCCGGGCGGCCCGATGGGCTCGACCCCCAGCACCGGCGCAATGCCGCGCACTGCTGCGGCAAGGGCGCGGGCATCGGTTTCTGTCTCGGCGTTATGCCGCCAGACCACAGCCAGATCGCGCGAGGGGGCAGGCTCGGCAAAAGGCACGATGCGCAGCCCCCCATCGCGATTCTCATCCTTAAGCGCCAGACGCGGGATCAGCGTCATACCCATGCCGCTTGCCACCATCCGCATCAGCGTCGCCATCGAGGCCGCCTCAAGATTCAGCTTGCGGCGCGGACTGCGCAACCCGCAAACCTCCAGCGCCTGATCGCGCAGGCAATGGCCATCGGCCAGCAATAGCAGCCGCTCGGCTTCGATATTGTCAGGACGGGCCGGACCCGAAAGGATGGTGGTATCATTGCCCGACAGCGCAATCAGAAAGGCGTCGCGCAAGACCGCCTCGGCCTCGATCCCCGCCTCACTGACCGGCAGGGCCATGATCCCCGCATCAAAGCGCCGCCTCTGCACGCCCGAGATCAGATCGTCGGTCACAACCTCATGCAGCTCCAGATCCAGACCGGGGTGACTGATCCGCAAGGCCGGAATCAGATGCGGGATCAGATAGGGCGCAACCGTCGGAATGATCGCGAGCCGCAGCCGGCCAGACAGGGGCGAAGGCCCGGTTCGCGCCAGCGCATCCAGCCGCCTGGCAGTGTCGATCAACTCTTCGGCCACGGGCAAAAGCCGCTCACCCAAGGCCGTCAGCCGAACGGGCCCCGCCCCTGCCCCACGCTCAAACAGCGTACCGCCCAGACGCGATTCAAGCTGGGCGATCTGGCTTGACAGGCCCGGCTGCGAAACATGGACGGTTTCGGCGGCGCGACCGAAATTGCCCAGCCGGGCAACCGCGAGGAAATAGGTGATCTGGCGCAGGGTAAAATTCATGGCCCAAGGTTACCCGCCCCAGCGAAAGTCACAAGGCGCCGTGCAGCTGGTCCGCTCAGGCAGGCAGCCGGTGAACCAGCAGCTTGTCGATGCGCCGGCCGTCCATATCGACGACCTCGATCTGCCAACCCTGCCAGATCACGCGGTCCCCGGCTTGCGGCAGGCGGCCCGCCAGATCCAGAACCAGACCAGCCACGGTCGAATAATCGTGATCCTCATCCAGAGGCACCGACAGACGATCCGCGAATTCATCGACCGGCATCCAGCCCGCGACCAGCAAACTACCGTCATCCCGCTCGACCAGTTTTGGCTCATCATCCGAAAAGCCCGCGAACTCACCGGTAATCGCCTCAAGCACGTCCATCGGCGCGACGACGCCTTCGAAATGGCCGTATTCATCATAGACCAGCAGCATCTGACCCGGTGCGGCGCGCAGCCGGGCGATAACCTCGGGGGCATCCATCGTTTCCGGGATAATCGGAGCAGGCTGCATCACCTCGCGCAGATCAACCGCCTCGGCCCGGCTCTGCGACATCAGGTCGACGCTGGCGATGACACCGATCAGGTTGTTCGGGTCGCCGTCGCTGACCGGCAGACGGGTACGGCGGCTGTCGCGGAACTTGCGCGCCATTTCTTCCCAGCTGTCTGAAAGGTCGATCGCCTCGATCTCGCGCCGGGGGGTCATCAGTCCGCGCGCGCTGCGGTCGGCAATACGCATGACGCCCGCAATCATCTCGGTTTCGGCCCGGTGGATGACGCCCGCCGTCTCGGCCTCCGAGATGACCAGCTTGATCTCTTCGTCGCTGATGGTCTGGCGGTCCTCACTCGACTGCCCCAGTGCCGCAAGCAGCAGCTTGCCCGAACGATCAAGCAGCCAGACAAGCGGCGCCGCCCCGCGTGAGATCGCCTGCATCAACGGAGCCACCCGCGCCGCGACCCGTTCGGGCGATTTCAGCGCCAATTGTTTTGGCACCAGCTCGCCGACAATCAGCGACAGATAGGTGATCGCCACGACCACACCGCCCATGCCCAAAGGCTGTGCCAGCGAAGGTGGCACCCCCAGACCCGGCAGCGCCGCGGCAAGCCGCGCACCCAGGGTCGCGCCGGAAAAGGCCCCCGACAACACACCAACCAGCGTGATGCCGATCTGGACCGAGGACAGAAAACGACCCGGGTCCTCGGCCAGTGCTAGCGCGGTGCCCGCCCCCCGGTCGCCACGCTCGGCCAAGACCTTCAGCCGCGCAGGGCGGGCAGAGACAATCGCCAGCTCGGACATGGCCAGCAACCCGTTAAGCAGGGTCAGGACAAGAACGACTAGGATTTCGATCCACATCTAGGGAGCTCGCTGGGGGAGGGGCAAAGCCGGAAGGCTGGTCGGATGCAGCATGCTGCACCTGTCGGAAGGGTCGTCGATCATGCGCTTGTCGGCGGTTGGCTCCGGCTGTGTCACCCTTCAATATATCCGTTGACAGCGCCGTGGCAATCGTTCCGACCGATTTCCTTGCCGTCACTGTGACATATGTCAGTTATAAATTTGATTTTTAACAATTTTTCATCCGCGGTTTTCCGCGTTATGGAATTCTTCATTCCTGAGACATAGCGTGCAGGGAATCACACCAGAAGATCTGGAGCCGGAATGAGGGACAAAAATCGGGAAACCCCCGAAAAAATTGTGCTGGTTCTGCAAGGGGGCGGCGCGCTGGGGGCGTTTCAGGCCGGCGCTTACGAGGCACTATGCGACGCAGGGCAGGAACCAGAATGGCTGGCCGGAATCTCGATCGGCTCGATCAATGCGGCGCTTATTGCGGGAAACCCTCCGGGTGAACGCTTGCCAGCGCTGCGTCAGTTCTGGGATCGGGTGACGGGGGCGCCTTGGCTCATGGCCCCCTGCCTTGGCAAGGGGCCGCTGCATGAACAGATGCGTGCTGCCTGCAACGAAGGCAGCGCCGCCATGACTGCGCTGCTGGGTGCGCCAGGCTTTTTCCGCCCGCGTCTGCCGGACCTCTTTTCGTTTCTGCCCGGCCTGATGCGCCAGACCAGCTGGTATGACACCGGGCCCCTGCGCGATACGCTGCTAGAGCTGATCGACTTTGACCACCTGAACCACTATGGACCCCGGCTGTCTATCGGCGCCGTGGATGTCGAGACGGGCAATTTCACCTGTTTCGACAGCCGCGAGACCACGATCACCGTTGATCATATCATGGCCTCGGGTGCGCTGCCGCCGGGTTTTCCTGCGGTCGAGATCGAGGGGCGACACTATTGGGACGGCGGGCTGGTGTCGAACTCACCACTGCAATTCGTCTTGGAAACACCCAGCACCCGGCCACTGTCCATCTATCAGGTGGACCTTTACCCGTCGCGGGACAGCCTGCCCCGCTCCATGGCCGAGGTTGAACAACGCGAACGCGAGATCCGCTTTTCCAGCCGTACACGGCTGAACACCGATGAATTCCGCAACCGTCATGCGCTGGCCAGCGCAGCGCGCCGATTGCGCGTCCGCCTGCCCCGCGAATTCCGTGACGACCCGGATCTGACCCGGCTGATCGAGGCAGGCCCTGCCCATCCGGTCAGCCTGATGCATTTGATCTATCGCCATGCAAGCTATGAAGGCGCATCCAAGGATTACGAATTCTCGCGCCTTTCGATGCTGGATCACTGGCACGACGGGCGGCGGGACGCAGAACGCTCGTTGCGCGATCCGCGCTGGATCAACCGGCAGGTACCGCAGGATGGGCTGATGATTTTTGACATCAGCGACCCGCATCACCAAGAGGCGGCCGCCAGCTGAACCATCACATGGACACACCGCCCGGCTGGTTGCGGGCGGTGTGACATGACAGCAGGGGCAATATCAGCGTTGGGGGATCAGTCAGTCTGGAACAGGCTCTTTAGTGTCGAAGGCTGACTGCGCCAGAATTGCGGTGGCGCTTTGACGCTGGCACCAAGTTTGGCCGCCGCATGCCAGGGCCAGCGGGGATCGTAAAGCACGGTTCTAGCCAGTGCGATCATGTCTGCGTCACCCGTGGCGACGATAGCCTCGGCCTGCTCAGGCTCGGTAATCAGACCAACGGCAATGACCGGGATACCTACCGCCTGCCTGACGGCGCGCGCCAGCGGCACCTGATAATTCGGCCCGACCGGGATCTTTTGACGCGGGTCCAGCCCGGCGCTGCTGATATGAATGGCGGCACATCCCCGCGCCTCCAGCGCCTGCGAAAGGGCGATGCTGCCTTCGATGTCCCAACCGTCTTCGACCCAATCAGTGCCCGAAATGCGGGCCGTCACCGGATAGCCCTCTGGCACGGCGTCTCGCACCGCCTCAAAAACCTCCAGCGGGAAACGCATGCGGTTTTCAAGGCTGCCACCATATTCATCTTCGCGCCGGTTCGACAGTGGCGACAGGAACTGATGCAACAGATAACCATGCGCGGCGTGGATCTGGATCGCGTCGATCCCCAGCCGCACCGCCCGACGCGCCGCTGCGGCAAAGGCGTCACGTACACGTGTAAGCCCTGCCCGGTCCAGCGTCACCGGAGGATGGTCACTTTCCGCAAAGGGCAGATCCGAGGCTGATACCGTCTGCCAGCCATTCGCGGCATCAGGCGCGATCTGGGCCCCGCCTTCCCATGGCTTCGCGGTCGAGGCCTTACGCCCGGCATGGGCAAGCTGGATCGCGATGGGCATGTCGGACCAGGCCCGGACACCTTTCAGAACGCGATCCATCGCCGCTTCGGTTTCATCATCCCACAGCCCGACATCACCATAAGAGATGCGGCCCTCGGGCAGGACGGCGGTGGCTTCGATGGTCAGAATGGCAGCGCCGGAATGCGACAGGGCGCCAAGATGGATCAGGTGCCAGTCGGTCATCCGCCCATTCTCGGCGGAATAGGTGCACATCGGAGCAATGACGATCCTGTTGGAAAGGGTCTTGCCGCCAATGGCAATCGGCTGAAATAGCTGGGATCTGGGCATGAAAAGGTCCTTACGGTTGTCCCTTTCACATAGGCCGCCGATCCCTTGCCACAAGCCCTGCCCGCGCGGTTCCTGCCGGCAAGGGCGTTTCGGGGGGCAAAACGCCCCCTTGTTCGTTCAGAAGCTGTTGCGCTCGTGGTAGGTGCGCAGGAAGTTCTGGATGCGCTGGTCCTTCGGCGCGTGGAAGATGCCCTGAGGGCTGTCCACGGCGACCAGTTCGCCTTTTTCCATGAACGCGACCTGATCGGCGACATGGGCGGCAAAACCCATCTCATGGGTGACGACCACCATGGTCATGCCCTCGGACGCCAGCGTCTTCATGACGTTCAGCACCTCGCCCACCAGTTCGGGGTCCAGCGCCGAAGTCGGCTCGTCAAAAAGCATCAGCCGCGGCTCCATAGCGATGGCGCGGGCGATGGCGACGCGTTGCTGCTGACCCCCGGACATGCGCGAGGGGTGGTTTTCCATCTTGTCGGCAAGACCCACCTTGGTCAGCGCCTCGGCCGCGCGGGTCTCGGCCTCGGCCTTTGAAAGGCCGCGCACGCGGATCAGCCCCTCGGCCACGTTCTCTTTCGCGGTCATATGTGGCCAAAGGTTGAACTGCTGGAACACCATACCGATCGAACGGCGCATCTCGCGCAGCTTGCGTCCCGACATCTTGCGGCCCGGGGTTTCATAGCCGATCAGCTGGCCGTCTATGCGGATCTCGCCCGAGTCGTATTCCTCGAGAAAGTTGATGCAGCGCAAAAGCGTGGACTTGCCCGAACCCGAGGGCCCGATCAGGCAAGTCACTTTGCCCGGCGGGATGGACAGATCAACGTCCTTCAGCGCGTGGAACGGCCCGTAATATTTGTTGACCTTGCGGATCTCGACGGCGGATGCCTGCATCGGCTCAGGTCCTTTCGATCAGATGTTTGGTGATACGCGTCTCAACCCTGCGGCCAACGCGCGAGATAGCTTCGACCAGCACCCAGAAGAACAGTGCCAGCACCAGATTCGCCTCGAGGTAACGGTAGGTCTCGGCGGACATGCGGCCGACCTGATACATCAGTTCGGGCACGGTGATGATCGACAGGATCACCGTCTCCTTGGTCAGGATGATCGAGAAATTGACCAGCGCCGGCAGCGACGACACCAGCCCCAAAGGCAGGAGGATGCGGCGCACGATGGTCGGCTCGGCCATGCCAATGGCGCGCGCGGCCTCGATCTGGCCATGCGGCACCGCCCGGAAGCCTGCGCGGAAGATCTCTGCGAAATAAGGGCTGCCATAGAGCGTAAGGCCCAGAAGGCCCGCCGGGATCGCGTCCAGCCGCAGTCCGATCAGCGGTCCGCCATAGTAAAGCACGAACAGCTGGACAAGAAAGGGCGTGCCGCGAATGACCTCGATATAGGCCTGGACGATCCAGCCGACAAAGCGCGGTGCGTAACGCTGGACCAGCGCGATGACGAGCCCCAGCGCCATGCCAAAGATGGTGCCCAGAATCCAGCACAGCACGGTGACGCCAAAGCCCCTGAGCAGGGACGGGCCGTATTGTTCAAGGATGCTCCATTCCATCAGATGGCCGTCCTGTGTTCGAGATAGCGTCCCAGCGCCGAAAGGCACAGGTTGATGATCAGATAGATGCAGGCGGCCGCGATATAGACCTCAAGCGGGCGAAAGGTGGTGGCGGCCTGCGCCTGACTGGCGCGGGTGATTTCCATGATGCCGACAACCGAGACCAGCGAGCTGGCCTTGACCAGCAGGATCAGTTCATTGATCAGCGCCGGCAGCGAGATGGTCACGGCCTGAGGCAGGATGATCCGGGTCCAGACATCGCTCGGCTTCATGCCAATGGCAACGGCGGCCTCGGCCTGCCCTTTGGGCAAAGCTGCGATGGCGCCCCGCCAGATTTCCGAGATATAGGCGCTGGCGCATATCCCGACGGTAAAGACCGCCGCAAAAGTGGCGGGCACGTCGATGCCGATCACCGCAAGCGAATAGTAGAACACCAGCAGCTGCACCAGCAGCGGCACTCCACGGAAAAAGCTGACCCAGAGCGCCGCAAGTTTGCGCAAGACCATGTTGGATGAAAGCCGCGCCGCGCAGATCAGCGTGCCGATCACCAGCCCCAGCACGATGCCAAGGACCGAAATCAACAGCGTGTACCGCGCCGCCCAGATCAGTGGTTCGAAACTATCAAGAAAGACCGGAATGGAGAACATGCGCGCCTCGCCTTGGCCCTTGGGAACGGGCGGGGCCAGCCCCGCCCGTCAGCGATCAGTTGGTCGGGACTTCGCGGGGCAGTTCGGTATAGCTGCCCAGCCATTTTTCCTGGATCGCCTTGACGCGACCGTCGTCCGTCATTTTCAGCAGCGCGTCGTTGATAGCCTTGGCAAAGCTTGCGCTGTCATCGCCCTTGCGCAGCACCCAGGCGAAATAGCTCGGCTCGCCATACTGGGGCGGATCGAACAGGGCAAAGGTCTCGGGGCGGTTGCTGACCAGATAGGTCAGGTTCGGCAGCGAACCTGTCACCGCGTCCAGGCGACCGGCGGCAAGGTCGGCATAGGCCTCGTCCGTGGTGCCGTATTCCTTGACGTTCACGCCGCCAAGGCTTTCACCAAAGGTCTGCAGGATGCGGGCCTGAGCGGTACCCTGCTGGACACCGACGGTCTTGCCCTTGATGTCCTCGGGCTTGGTCAGCTCGGTGTTGCCGGCTGCCTTGATCAGCGCGACGCTGGCATCCGCGATCGGCAGGGTAAAGGTATAACGCTCGACCCGGTCGGGCGTGATGGTCACAGGGGCGATAATGATATCGAACTTGCCGACCTCAAGCCCCGGCAGCTCGGCGGTCCAGGGGATGTCCTGATAGACCGGCTCGACGCCCAGCTCTTTGGCGACTTCGTCAAACAGATCCTTGGTCAGGCCCTCATACTTGCCGTTGTTCAGCATGTCGAAGGGGGCGTAGTGCATGTCGGTCGCAGTGACGATCTTGCCGGCTGCCTTGATGTCGGCAAGTTGGTCGGCTTGCGCGGCAGTGCCGAGCGCAAGCGCGGTCAGGCCGAACAGGGCAGCCTTGATGCTGGTGTGGAAGGTCATGTCAGTCTCTCCTGGTTGGACGGAAATGAGGCGCGGCACCGGTGCGTTGCGACGCCGCGCCTATGGATCAGAGAATGGCAGGAAGATTCAAGCCGTGCTCCCGCGCACAGTCCAGCGCGATCTTGTATCCCGCGTCCGCGTGACGCATCACGCCGGTTGCCGGATCGTTCCACAGCACCCGGGCCAGACGCGCATCGGCGTCCTCGGTCCCGTCGCAGCAGATGACCATGCCCGAGTGCTGCGAAAAGCCCATGCCGACCCCGCCACCATGATGCAGGGACACCCAGGTCGCGCCCGAAGCGGTGTTCAGCAGCGCGTTCAGCAGCGGCCAGTCGGACACGGCGTCCGAACCGTCCTGCATCGCCTCGGTCTCGCGGTTGGGGCTGGCGACCGAGCCCGAGTCGAGATGGTCGCGGCCGATCACGATCGGGGCCTTCAGCTCGCCGTTGCGCACCATCTCGTTGAAGGCAAGGCCCAGCTTGTGACGCAGGCCAAGGCCAACCCAGCAGATACGCGCCGGCAGACCCTGGAAACTGATCCGCTCACGCGCCATGTCCAGCCAGTTGTGCAGATGGGGGTCGTCGACCAGTTCCTTGACCTTCTGGTCGGTCCTGTAGATGTCCTCGGGGTCGCCCGAAAGCGCCGCCCAGCGGAACGGCCCGATGCCCCGGCAGAACAGCGGCCGGATATAGGCCGGCACAAAGCCGGGGAAGGCAAAGGCGCGCTCAAAGCCCTCTTCCAGCGCCATCTGACGGATGTTGTTGCCGTAATCGACGGTCGGAATACCCATATCGGCGAATGCGACCATCGCCTCGACCTGTTTGCGCATGCTGATGCGGGCCGCACGCTCGACCGCCTTGGGGTCGGTCTCCTGACGCGAGCGCCATTCCGCGACGGTCCAGCCTTCCGGCAGGTAGCCATGGACCGGGTCATGGGCCGAGGTCTGGTCAGTCACGATATCGGGGCGCACGCCGCGACGGACAAGCTCGGGGAAAACTTCGGCAGCGTTACCGATCAGCGCCACCGACTTCGCCTCGCCCGCCTTGGTCCAGCGGTCGATCATCTCAAGTGCTTCGTCCAGCGAATGGGTCTTTTCATCGACATAGCGGGTGCGCAGACGGAAATCGGCGCGGGTCTCGTCGCATTCGACCGCAAGGCAGCAGGCACCAGCCATGACAGCCGCCAGAGGCTGGGCACCGCCCATGCCGCCAAGGCCGCCGGTCAGGATCCATTTACCTTTAAGATTGCCGTCATAATGCTGACGGCCCGCCTCGACGAAGGTTTCATAGGTGCCCTGAACGATCCCCTGCGAGCCGATATAGATCCACGACCCGGCGGTCATCTGACCGTACATGGCCAGCCCCTTGCGGTCGAGTTCATTGAAATGATCCCAATTCGCCCAATGGGGAACAAGGTTCGAGTTGGCGATCAGCACGCGCGGGGCGTCCTTGTGGGTCTTGAAGACACCCACGGGCTTGCCCGACTGCACCAGCAGGGTTTCGTCGGTCTCAAGCTTTTGCAGACTGTCGACGATCAGGTCGAAGTCCTGCCAGGTGCGGGCGGCGCGGCCGATGCCGCCATAGACGACCAGCTCATGCGGATTCTCGGCCACATCGGGGTGCAGGTTGTTCATCAGCATCCGCATCGGCGCCTCGGTCAGCCAGCTTTTCGCGGTGATCTCGGTGCCGGTGGGCGGGAAGATGTCGCGGGTGTTTTGACGGGGGTTGTCCATGTCTCTCTCCGTTCAAGCCAGCAGATGGCCGGAAATGATGATGCGTTGGATTTCCGAGGAGCCCTCGTAGATCCGCATGATGCGCAGATCGCGGGCGATCCTCTCGATGGGGAAGTCGCGGGTGTAGCCATAGCCGCCGTGCAGTTGCAGCGCGGTGTCAGCGATGCGGCCAGCCGCCTCACTGGCCGCAAGCTTGGCCATGCTGGAGGCAAGCGAAAAGCGCCCACCGCCATGATGCGCCGCCTGCCGCTGCCGTGCCGCATCCTGCGACAGCAAAAGCGCCTGCCGATAGGCGACGCCCATATCGGCGATCATCCAGCGGATGCCCTGCCGTTCGCTGAGCGGCTGGCCACCGATCACACGATCCTTGGCATAGGCAATCGAGGCCTTCATCGCCGCCTCGGCCAGACCCAGGCATTGCGCGGCGACCTCGATGCGGCCGTTGTCCAGCACCTGCATCGCGGTGCGGAAACCCCGGCCCTCTTCGCCCAGCAGGGCGTCATGGGGCAGATGGCAATCAAGGCTCAGGGTGAACACATGCCCGCCCTTCAGCCCCATGGTCTTTTCAGGGGCACCCGGCTCAAGCCCCGGCGTGCCCTTGGGCAGGATAAAGGCCGAGATGCCGCGATGCGCCTTTTCAGCGTCGGTCACCGCATAGACGACGAGGAAATCCGCAACGCCGCCGTTCGAAATAAAGCATTTCGTGCCCTTCAGATGCCAGCCATTCTCGGTCCGGCGGGCGCGGGTCTTCATATCGGCGGGGTCGGACCCGGCGGTCGGCTCGGTCAGGGCAAAAGCGCCCAGAGCTTCGCCCGATGCGGCTTTCGGCAGCCACTGCTGTTTCTGCGCCTCGGTCCCGCCCAGCAGGATAGAATCGGTCGCAAGGTAATGCGCTGTCAGCGCCGAAGCGGTCGAGCCACAGGCCCCTGCAACGATCGCCACCGCACGCAACAGCGCCGGGGCGGAAATACCGCTGCCGCCATATTCCTCGGGCAGGTTGGCGCCCATCATCCCGACCTCGCCCAGAACGGCAAGCTGGTCGTGGACAAAAGCCGAAGTTTCATCAGTCCCGGCAGCCTTCGGCGCGATCTGCTCGGCGCAGATGCGTTCCAGCACGTCGCAGAACAGCCGCTCTTCCTCGTTCAGCATGTGCCAGTCATCGCTCATGCGGTCTCCTCCAATCCGAATTCGCGCAGGATGGCGGCGCGATCTCCGCCAAGGCGCGGGGCCGATGTCGTGGCCACAGGCTTTGCTGCGTCAAAGCGCACCGGCTGGCCAATGGTCGGGGCAAGTCCCAGCACCGGATGCGGCAACTGGCTGACCAGTTCGCGGGTCCGGGCATGTTCGTTGTCCGCCGCCTGGGCAATGTCCCAGATCGGCGCAGCGGGCAGGCCCACCCCGGCAAGGGCTGCGACAGCCTCCTCTGTCGTCAGCTCGCGCGACCAGTTTTCGATCAGGCGCTTCACCTCGGGCTCATGCGCGGTGCGGCTTTCGTCGCTGGCAAAGCGCGGATCCTGCGCGGCCTCGGGCGCACCGATCAGCGTTGCAAGCGTGGTGAACTGCTTACCGTTCAGAACCGCAATCACCACCTGCCCGTCGCGGGTCGCAAAGCAGCCAAACGGGGTGGAAAGGGGGTGACGGTTGCCCACCCGCTGCGGCACCTGCCCGGCATAGAAATGCAGCGCATGGCTGGTCGTCAGCATCGAGAACAGCGCGTCATACATGGCAACGTCCAGCGTCGCGCCCTGCCCCGTGGTGTTGCGGTTCACAAGCGCGGCCATGATCGCCCAGCTTGCAAACAGCCCCGCGATCAGGTCGGCCATGCTTTCGCCGGTCTTTAGCGGCGCACCGCCCTCTTCGCCTGTGCCGGCCATCAGGCCCGACATGGCCTGCACGACCAGATCATAGGCCGGCAAGTCACGGAACGGCCCATTCTGGCCAAAGCCCGAGATCGAGCAATAGACCAGCCGCGGATTTGCCTCGCGCAGCGCCTCGGGCCCAAGGCCCAGCCGCGCAGCGACGCCCGGACGGAAATTCTCGACCACCACATCGACGCGGGCGGCAATGTCGCGGGCCAGCGCCAGATCTTCGGGCGCCTTGAGGTCCAGGACAAGGCTTTGCTTGCCCCGGTTGTTCAACGTGAAAAGCGCGCTTTCTCCGTCCTTGAACGGGCCGATATGGCGGTAATCGTCACCGGCCGGAGGCTCCAGCTTGATGACCTCGGCCCCCAGATCGGCCAGAAGCGCGGTGCAATATGGCCCCGCCAGCACGCGGGACAGATCAAGTACCCTGATGCCCTGCAACGGCTTCATGCGCGCAGCTCCGGTGCCAGTGCCGCAAGACGTTCAAGGATCGCCCGCAGCGTTACCCGCAATGTTTCGGCCTTGGACTCGTCATAGGCAAAGGGCGGGGTCTCGGTCGCCAGATGTGTCGATTGCGCCAGCTCCATCTGGATGGCGTGAACGCCCTGCTGCGGCTGGCCATAGTGCCGGGTTGTCCAGCCGCCCTTAAAGCGGCCGTTCACCACATTACTGCGACCAGTGGCGGCGCAAAGCTCGGCCGTGGCTGCTTCGATGCGCTTGTCGCAGGACGCGCCGCTGTTGGTGCCGATATTGAAATCCGGCAGTACGCCTTCGAACAGAAAGGGGATCTCCGAGCGGATCGAGTGGCAGTCGTAAAGAATTGCCACGCCATGGCGCGCCCGCACCCGCTCGATCTCGGCGGCAAGCGCCTGATGATAGGGGGTGTGAAAGCGGGCTTTGCGGTCGGCGATTTCCTCGGCACCCGGTTCGGTCAGCCAGATCGCTTCGCCGTCGAAATCGGTCAGCGGCACAAGGCCGGTGGTGTTCTGGCCGGGATAAAGGCTTGCATCATCCGGCCCGCGATTGGCGTCGATGACATAGCGATGAAAGGTCGCGCGCACCGTTGTCGCGCCGGGCAGCAGCCCGTCATAAAGCCGCTCGATATGCCAGTCGGTATCGGCCAGCACCTGTCCGCGCGGGTTCAGCCGGGCACGAATGTCGTCCGGCAGCCAGGTCCCGGTATGGGGCAGGCCCAGAATGACCGGGCTGTCGCCTTGGATGACCTCGACGGGATTCACGGCCGCACCTCATCCAGCAGGTGGCCGGGAACGGCACCAACCAACACGCCTTCGCGCACCAGCCGGGCGGATTCGGCCAGGTCGGGGGCCAGATAACGGTCCTGTTCCAGCGCGGGCACCGTCTGGCGCAGCGCCGTCAGCACCGCCTGCAGCGGGCCCGAGGTCCGCAGCGGGGCGCGGAACTCGACCCCGGCGCTGGCGCAAAGCGCCTCGATACCAAGGATCTGCGCAAGGTTCGCATTCATCCGCTTAAGCCGCCGCGCACCATGGGCCGCCATCGACACGTGGTCTTCCTGGTTGGCCGAGGTGGGCGTGGAATCGGTGCTGCATGGCGTGGCCAGATGCTTGTTCTCGCTCATCAGCGCGGCCGAGGTCACCTCGGCGATCATCAGGCCAGAGTTCAGACCCGGATCGGGGGTCAGGAAGGGCGGCAGATCATGGCTCAGCGCCGGATCGACCATCAGCGCGATGCGGCGCTGCGAAATGGCCCCTATCTCGGCAATTGCCAGCGCGATCTGGTCAGCGGCAAAGGCCACCGGCTCGGCATGGAAGTTCCCGCCCGAGACGATAAGGTCAGCGCCGACCAGCACCAGCGGGTTGTCGGTTGCGGCATTCGCCTCGATCTCAAGGGTGCGGGCAGCCTGCCACAGCAGATCAATACAGGCGCCGGTGACCTGAGGCTGACAGCGGATGCAATAAGGGTCCTGCACGCGGCTGTCGCCTTCGCGGTGGCTTTCGCGGATCTCTGACCCGTCCATCAGCGCGCGGATGGTGCGCGCCGCGACGATCTGGCCGCGATGACCGCGCAAAGTGTGGATTTCGTCAAGGAAAGGCGCGGTCGATCCCATGATCGCATCGGTCGACAGCGACGAGGTGACCAGCGCAGCCCGTGCGGTGGCAAAGGCGTCAAACAGCCCGGCAAGCGCGAATGCGGTCGAAACCTGCGTGCCGTTGATAAGCGCCAGCCCCTCTTTGGCAGCAAGCACCACGGGCTTGAGACCCGCGGCCGCCAGCGCCTCGGCCGAGGGCATTTCGCGGCCTTCGAACATTGCGCGGCCTTCGCCCAGCATGGCAGCAGCCATATGGGCCAGCGGCGCCAGATCGCCCGAAGCGCCGACTGAACCTTGCGACGGGATCACCGGCAGCACGCCACGGGCAAGCATGTCCTCGATCAGCCGGATTACCTCGGGACGCACACCCGAAGCGCCACGGCCCAGCGACAAAAGTTTCAGCACCATGATCAGGCGCACGGTCTCGGGCTCGACCGGTTCGCCCACGCCGCAGCAATGCGACAGGATCAGGTTGCGCTGCAACGTCGCGGTGTCCTGCGCCGCGATCTTGATCGAGGCCAGTTTGCCAAAGCCGGTGTTCACGCCATAGACCGGAACCTCGCCATTGGCGGCGGCATTGATCCGGGCGGCAGATTCGGCGATGCCCGCACGGGCCGAGTCGTCCAGCCGCGCGGCCAGCCCCTCGCGCCAGATACGCTCCAGCTGCGCGAGTGTCGTTTCACCGGGAATAAGGATCAGTTCAGACAAGTTCGCCTCCGACGATGCGGGCATGAAGGGGATTAAAACCGATGCGATAGGTCAGCTCGGCCGGATGCCGGATGTCCCAGACGGCCAGATCGGCGCGCATCCCGGCAGCAAGCCGGCCGCGATCCTCAAGGCCCAGCGCCTGCGCAGCATGGCGCGTAACGCCCGCCAGACATTCGGCCGGGGTCATGCGAAACAGTGTGGCGCCCATGTTCATGGTCAAAAGCAGAGAGGTCAGCGGCGAGGTGCCGGGGTTGCAATCCGTCGCCAGCGCAATCGGCACGCCAGCATCACGCAGCCCCTGCATCGGCGGATATTGCGTCTCGCGCAGCGTATAGAATGCACCGGGCAGCAGGACCGCGACGGTGCCCGAGGCCGCCATCGCCTTGATCCCGTCCTGGCCCAGATATTCAAGGTGATCGGCCGACAGCGCGCCATGCTGCGCAGCCATAGCCGCACCGCCCAGATCGGACAGCTGCTCGGCATGCAGCTTGACCGGCAGGCCAAGCCGGACGGCGTGATCAAAGATCCCCGCCATTTCCTCGCGCGAAAACGCGATGCCTTCGCAGAATCCGTCAACGGCGTCGATCAGCCCTTCGGCATGGCCGCGCTCCATCCCGGCAATGACGACATCGCGGATATAACCCTGACGGTCATCCTTGTATTCCGGCGGCAGGGCATGGGCGGCAAGCCAGGTGGTGCGCACCGTTACCTTGCGCAGCCGGCCGATGCGACGGGCAACGCGCAGCATCTTGAGCTCGCCATCAACATCGAGCCCATAGCCCGACTTGATCTCAAGCGTCGTGACCCCTTCGGCCAGCAAAGTATCGACACGCGGCAGGGCCGAGGCCAGCAACGCCTCTTCGTCCGCTTCGCGCGTGGCGCGAACGCTGGACAGGATGCCGCCGCCGGCGCGGGCGATCTCTTCGTAAGAGGCGCCTTCCAGCCGCATCTCGAACTCGCGCGCGCGGTCGCCGCCAAAGACGATATGGGTGTGACAGTCGATCAGCCCGGGGGTCACCAGCCGCCCGCCCAGATCCTCGCGCGTCGCACCGGTATATTCGGCAGGCAGATCCGCTTCAGCCCCAACCCAGATGATTCGGTCGTCTCCGATCACCGCCGCGCCTTGCTCAATCAGGCCATAACCGCCTGACTTTTCGTCCATTGTTACAAGATGTGCGTGGTGAAGAAGCTTCATCGGCTCGCATCCCCGATTGATTTCCAGGTTGTTCTATGTCTAAACTTAATTAACCTCTATGTCTAAACTTATTTTGACGCAAGGAAGAGTGACGAGATGACGGTTATCTGGGCGAAACGGGCCTTGTTGCCCGAAGGATGGGCAGAAAATGTCCGGGTGACGATCAATCAGGGCCGAATCGCCAAGGTCGAAAAGGGCGCGGCGCGGCGCGGCCATCAGGCGGGACTGTTGCTGCCGGCGATGGCAAACCTGCACAGCCATGCCTTTCAGCGCGCCATGGCCGGCTTGTCCGAGGCAAAGGGCCCCGAGCCACGCGATACCTTCTGGACCTGGCGGCAAATCATGTACCGCTTTCTTGACCACCTTGGCCCAGATGATGTCGAGGCCATCGCCGCCCTTGTGCAGATGGAGATGCTGGAGGCCGGTTACGCCACCAATGTCGAGTTCCATTATCTGCACCACGGCCCCGGCGGCGCGCCCTATGACAATATCGCCGAGATGGCCGAGCGCATCGCAGCAGCGGCCAGCCGGACGGGCATCGGCCTGACGCTTTTGCCGGTGCATTACCAGTTTGGCGGCGTAGACCAGCGCGCGCTTGCCCCCGGCCAGAACCGCTTTGGCACGACGCCCGAAGAGTTTCAGCGCCTGCTTGACGCCTCGGAGGCGGCGCTTGGCGGCCTGCCCGCCGATGCCGGTATCGGCGTTGCGCCCCATTCGCTGCGCGCCGTCTCGCCCGAGGGGTTGGCGGCCTGCGTCGATCTGCGGCCCGGCCGGCCGTTGCACATGCATCTGGCCGAGCAGGTTCCCGAGATCGAGGAAATCAGCACCGCCTATGGCCGCCGCCCGGTCGAATGGCTGCTCGACAACCACCAGCCCGACCGGCGCTGGACGCTGATCCACCTGACCCACATGACCAAGGATGAGACCCGCCGCCTTGCCGCCACCGGCGCAGTCGCCGGGCTGTGCCCGATCACCGAATCATCCCTTGGCGACGGCATCTTCAACGGCACGATCTGGGCAGCGGCAAAGGGCCGGGTCGGCTTTGGCTCGGACAGCAACATCCGCATCTCGCTGGTCGAAGAATTGCGCACACTGGAGTACAGCCAGCGCCTGCGTGATCGGGGCCGGGCGATCCTGGCCGAGCAGGAACGCTCGACCGGACGGGTGCTTTATGAAGCCGGGCTTGACGGTGGTGCGACCGCCGCAGGGCGCGAGACCGGGGCGATCCGCAAGGGTCTGTGGGCTGATCTGGTCGCGATAGACCTTGAAAATCCGGTAATGGCGGGACGCAAGGGCGATCAGATGCTCGACAGTCTGATCTTTGCCGGGCACGACGGGCTGGTACGGGACGTCTGGTCGGCGGGCCGCCATGTCGTCAGCGAAGGTCGGCATATGGAACGCGATCGCATTATCGCGGATTATCTGACGACTATCTCACGGCTTCAGGACCACATGTGACCGAAAAAAGCTCATCCAAGGCACAGGCCATCGTTACCGAGGTGCGTCGCCGTATCGCTGACCGCGAATGGCGGCAGGGCGACCGCATCCCGGACGAAGCAGAGCTGGCCGTCGAATTCGGCGTTGCCAGGGCCACTGTGAACAAGGCCCTGCAACTGCTGGCCAAAGAGGGGCTTCTGGACCGTAAACGCCGCGCCGGAACACATGTGACGGTGAACCCGACGCGCAAGGCGACACTGACCATTCCCATCGTGCGCGAACAGATCGAGCAGGCGGGAATGGAATACAGCCACCGCGTCGTTGCACAAAAGAAAAGCCCGATCCCCGCCGCCATTGCCGAACGGATGGAACTGCCAGAGGGTCAGATGCTGATCCATCTGCGCACGGTCCATTACGGCGACGGCAAGCCGTTTCAGGCCGAGGATCGCTGGATCAACCCGGCTGCTGCCCCGGGCGTTGATGGGATCGACTTTCACCGTGTCAACGCCAATGAATGGCTGGTGCGCAACGCGCCATGGCTGCGCGCCGAGATCGCCTTTTCAGCCGAGAACGCCAATGCCCGCGATGCCCGCCTGCTAGAGACGCGGCAAGGCAGTGCGCTATTGATCCTGCAGCGCACGACCTTCAACGATCTGGGCGCGATCACGACCGTCCGTGTGGCCTTTCATCCCGGCCACACCATGATTGCAACGCACTGAGGGGCGCGCCCGCTTCACTTTGCCACGGCCTTCGCCTAAGACATCGGCCAATCCCAAAAAGGAAAAGCCATGGCCAGCGCCAATCTCAACATCATGATCAGGGCCGCGCGCAAGGCGGGCCGCAGCCTCGTCAAAGACTTCCGCGAGGTCGAAAACCTTCAGGTCTCGGTCAAGGGCGCGGGCGATTTCGTCAGCCGCGCCGACCGCGAGGCCGAGCGCATCATCAAGGAAGAGCTGCGCAACGCGCGGCCGAACTATGGCTGGATCGGCGAGGAAACCGGCGAAGAGGACGGCGAGGACCCGACCCGGCGCTGGATTGTCGATCCTCTGGACGGCACCACCAACTTTCTGCACGGCCTGCCCCATTGGGCGGTCAGCATCGCGCTTGAGCACAAGGGCGAGATTGTCGCCTCGGTGGTCTTTGACGCCGCCAAGGACGAGTTGTTTACCGCTGAAAAGGGCGACGGCGCATTTCTCAACGACCGCCGTATCCGCGTTTCGGGCCGTCGGCAGATGATCGAGTCGATCTTTGCCACCGGCGTTCCCTTCGCGGGGCGCGGTCCCCTGCCTGCAACGCTGCGTGATCTTGGCCGGCTGATGCCGCTGACCGCAGGCGTGCGCCGCTGGGGCGCGGCCTCGCTGGATCTCGCCTATGTCGCCGCGGGCCGCTACGAAGGGTACTGGGAACGCGGGATCAAATCCTGGGACGTGGCCGCTGGCGTTCTGCTGGTGAAAGAGGCTGGCGGTCGGGTCGATTCGATCCATCCCGGCCAAAGCCCGGTGGAATCAGGCTCGATCGTCGCCGCCAACCCCCAGCTTTTCGACGAATTGGCAGGAATAGTGCGTCAGCGCGACTGAGCCCGGCTTGACCTTTCCTGCCGGGAAAGGCATGGGCGGATTTCAAGTCTGGAAATGCGCCGATGCCAAATGACAGCCAGACGGGGCCGCTGATGGCCCCGGCAGCCCGCCCGCCTGCCGTTCCACCACCGCTTGCCGCCCCACGGACAGAGCGTCAGGGCACGGCCATCCTGTTGATCTGTGGATCGGCGCTGATCTTTGCAGCCCAGGACGGTATCTCGCGCTATCTGGGCGCCACCTATTCCCCGATCTTTGTCATCATGCTGCGGTTCTGGTTCTTCGCGGCATTCGTCATCCTGCTCTGCGCCCGCTCGTCGGGCGGGCTGGCGCGGGCAGCGCGGTCAAAACGGCCATGGACACAAGCCTTTCGCGGCGTCCTTCTGGTGGCCGAAGTGGTGGTCACGGTCGAGGCATTTGTGCGTCTGGGCCTGATCAACACCCATGCGATCTTTTCCTGCTATCCGCTGCTGATATCGGCGCTGTCGGGACCGTTCCTGGGCGAAAAGGTCGGCTGGAGACGCTGGGCAGCCGTCGCGGTTGGTTTCGTCGGCATCCTGATCGTGCTGAAACCGGGCAGCGGGGTCTTCAGCTCTGACGCGATCCTGCCTTTTGCCGGCGCGGCGATGTTTGCGGTTTATGGCCTGCTGACCCGGCTGGTCGGGCGCGACGATCCGGCCATGGTCAGCTTTTTCTGGACCGGCATCGTCGGAGCCATCGCCATCACCCTTGTTGGCGTCTGGCATTGGGAACCGATCGCAGGACGCGACATTCCCTGGCTTTTGCTGCTGTGCCTGACGGCGGTGGTCGCGCATTACATGCTGATCAAGGCCTATGAACTGGCCGAAGCTTCGACCTTGCAGCCCTTTTCATACACCCAGCTTGTCTGGGTCAGCATCTTTGGCGTGACGATCTTTGGTGAAACGCTGGCACCGAATGTCGCCATCGGCGGGCTGATCGTCGTCGGCGCGGGCCTGTTTACCTGGTGGCGCGCACGCCAGCGCGAGCGGGCCGGACTGAACTGAGCGGGGCGGCATTCGCCTCTTCGACCGAGAACGCCGCCTGCCCCAATACCTCGGCCAGCGCGCCACCCGCCGCATAGCCGGTCAGCGACCGCGTGGTCATCAGGGGCCGGGCAGAACGCACCAGCCGGATCGGCGGAGGCGCGGGCGCAGGTTTCATCCCGCCCCCGGTCAGATCCCATGTCGGGACCAGAGGCACCGGCGTGCCTTTGATGCGGGCGCGATAGACTGGCAGCGCCTCGGCCACGCGCATGACGTAGTTGCGCGTCTCGTCAAAGGGGATCATCTCGACCCAATCGACCGGATCGACCCCGCCGCGCAGGTCTCCGAATTCGCCCAGCCAGCGGGCCGAACGACCCGGACCGGCGTTGTACCCCGACGCGACCAGCGCGATCGAGGGGCCAAAACGGTCGCGCAGCCCGGCCAGATAGGCTGCGCCCAGCCGGGCATTATAAGCGGCGTCACGGGTCAGCCTCGCCTGATCAAAGGGTTCACCCAGCCGCCGCGCCATCGAACGCGCGGTGTCGGGCATCACCTGCATCAGCCCCAGCGCCCCGGCATGCGATGAAACGGTATGGTTGAACTCGCTTTCCCGCCGCGCAATCGCCATGACCAGTTCGGGCGGCAGGCCCAGCGGACGGGTCTCAAGCCCGGTCAGAGGGTAATAGGCCGCAGGATAGACGACGCCCTTGGCCGCCGCTGCCTTGGCCAAGCGCAGCGCGTGCCAAGGCAGGCGCATTTCCATCATCAGCCGGGCCATGCGACCGATATCTTCGGGCGCGGCTGTCTCGGCCAGATGCAGAAAAAAGCGGGCCGCCTGATCAGGCTCACCTGCCGCGATCAGCCAGACGCCCGCCTGCCAGATCCGGTTTTCGCGCAAATCACTGCCGCGCCAGTCGGGCAAGGTCTCGGTGCTGCGCCCGGCAATCGCCAGCTCCGGCTGCATGGGCAGGCCCAGCTTTTCAGCGGCAAGCTGGCCATACCATGCCGATTGGTAGCCAGCGGCGCGGGTATAGGCGGCACTGGCATCGGCGGTTTTTCCTGCGGCCTCGTATGCCCGGCCCTGCCAGTAATGGGCGCGCGATAGCGAGATCGGGCTTGCCACCGCCTTTTCCAGCGTCTGGAAATGCGCCAACGCCCGGTCCGGCGCGCCACCTCGCAAGGCCGCATAACCGGCAAGCCATTCCAGATCGGAATAATCATCGCCGCCCGCAGACAGGAAATGCCCGGCGGCCAGCTTTTCAGCCAGCGCCCAGTTGCCCTGCCGCAGCGCGAGCCTGGCGTAATCGGCCCGCTTGCCAGCCCAGGCGGCAGGGTCGCGCAAGGCCTCGGCACTGGTCGAACGCTCCAGCATCAGATCGCGTGCCAGATCCGGCATCTTGGCCCATACCCGCCAGCGAAAGCGGTCAAGCGCAAGCCCGGCGTCATCTCTTTGTCCGGCGGGCAGCGCAAGGATCAGCGCATCCACGCCGGTCTGTCCAGCTTGCAGCGCCAGCCGCGCCCGGCCCAAGGCCTGCGCCGGAGCCGAGGCAAGCGGCAAGGCAACCTGCGCGGCCTGCCATTCGCCCTGATCCAAAAGCCGCATCAGCCGCGTATCGTGCAGACCCGCGACCGTTTCGCCATGGGCAGCCAGGAAAACATCGGCCTCGGCCTTGCTTAGCGCCTGTTCGGACCAGAAACGGGCAATCTCGTCGCGGGCGGCCTGCGGATCGGTTTTCTTTAGCGCCGCGATCAGCGCCATCGCACCGTTCAGCGTGTCGGGGTGGCGCGTGCCGAACCAGCCGATCACCTCATCCGGCGGCAGGTCGGCCCGCAACAGTGCATCCCCGCGCTTCCAGAACAGCGCCATGCCGGGCCAGTCGCGATTACGGGCAGCAAAGTCGCGGTATTCCGCCCAAGTCCCCTGCCCTGCCCGCAGCCGCTGCCACAGGATCAGGTCGCGGGCGACAGGACCCGAGGCCTCGGCCTCGGCCGTGGCAGCGGACCAGTCACGCATCGCAGCAGCGCCCAACGCCCGGGACAAACGCTGGGCATCCTCGGCCCGGGCCGGCAAGGCCAGACTAAGGGCAAAGGCCAGAGCAAACCCGACAAGCCTGTCACGGAAAGGATACATCATGGCTTCATTTCTGCGGGCTTCCTGCAGGGGGCGCAACTCAAATCCTTGGCAATTCGCGCGCCCGGATGTAAGCCCGCAACAGAAGCAAATTCAGGATACCCACATGTTCAGAGGCTCGCTGCCCGCGCTGGTCACGCCATTCACCCCCGATGGGGAGCTGGATCTCCCAGCGCTGGAGAAGCTCGTCGAGTGGCATGTCGAGCAGGGCAGCCATGGTCTGGTGCCCGTCGGCACCACCGGCGAAAGCCCGACCCTGAGCCACGAGGAGCACCGTCTGGTCATCGAAGAGGTCGTGCGCATGTCCGCCGGCCGCATCCCGGTTATCGCCGGGGCTGGCTCAAACTCGACGCGCGAGGGAATCGGGCTGGTCCAGCACGCTCAGGCCGCAGGGGCCAATGCGGCACTGGTGGTGACGCCCTATTACAACAAACCGACGCAGGACGGGCTGATTGCGCATTATACCGCGTTGCATGACGCAAGCGAGCTGCCGATCATCATCTACAACATCCCCGGCCGCTCGGTCATCGACATGACGCCCGAAACGATGGGCGAACTGGCGAAACTGCCGCGTATCGTCGGCGTCAAGGACGCCACCGGCAAGCTTGAGCGGGTAAGCCAGCAGCGTATCGCCTGCGGCAAGGATTTTATCCAGCTGTCGGGCGAGGACGCGACCGCGCTTGGCTTTAACGCTCATGGCGGCGTGGGCTGCATCTCGGTCACGGCGAACGTCGCACCAAAGCTGTGCGCCGAATTCCAAGAGGCAACTCTGGCTGGCGATTACGCCAAGGCGCTGGAATATCAGGACCGGCTGATGCCGCTGCATGTGGCGATCTTTCTTGAGCCGGGGGTCGCCGGGGCGAAATACGCCATGTCGCGGCTTGGCCTGATCAGCGACCGCGTGCGGCTGCCGCTGGTCGGCCTCAGCGACGCGACCAAGGCCCGCATTGATGCGGCAATGTCTCACGCCGGGCTGATCTAGGCGCGGGACGCCGGAACAATCAGATCAAAAAAGAACGGGGCGGGATTTCCGCCCCATTTTCATATGCGGGGCTGGCTGCCCTGCTGATCCCGGCGCTTGCGATCAACAAAGCTTTCCTCGTCCGGATCGGCAAAGGTCGCCCAATCCCTGCCGGGTGCGGGACACGGCAATTCGTCGCGGCTCCAGCCCATATGCATATGGGCCTTGGCAATGAAATAGCCGGTGACAGGGGCGGTCAGCAGCAAAAACAGGGTGATCAGCAGCTCGTGCCAGGTCAGCACGCCATAGCGCGCCGGAAACCAGATCAGTGAGGCGACAAGCACCGCCCCGACCCCCAGCGTTGCCGATTTCGTCGGCGCGTGCAGGCGCGTCATCGGATCGGGCAGTTTGACCAGCCCGTAAGAGCCGACAAGGCCAAAGAACCCGCCCGCCACCAACAGAACCGAGACGATGATTTCCGCGATCATTCCCGCCCCCTATTCGATGATATCGCCGCGAAGGACGAATTTCGCATAGGCCACGGTCGAAATGAAACCAACCATGGCAAACAGCAGCGAGGCCTCGAAATACATCGTCGTGCCCTTGTCTATGCCAAACAGCGTCAAAAGCGCGATGACATTGATCGACATGGTATCGAGCGCCAGCACCCGATCCGACAACCCCGGCGCAAAGACCACCCGGTAAAGACAGAAAAGCAGCGCCATGCCAAAGCAGCCATAGGCGAAGATCAGCGCGTAAGCGATCATTCAAAGATCTCCTTCAGCCGGGCCTCGTAGCGGGTCTTGATCTCATCAAGGATGCCCTGCGGATCGGGGGCGTGCATGGCATGGACCAGCAGGGCGCGACCGTCCTCGGACAGGTCGCAGCTGACTGTACCGGGGGTCAGGGTGATGGTTGCGGCAAGGGCGGTGATCGCCTCGGGGCGGCGCAGATCCAGAGGTACCGATATCCACGCCGGACGCAGCGCCCGGCGCGGCGTGAACAGCACGATGCGCGCCACGGCGAAATTGGCCTTGATGATGTCCCACAGCACGATGGTCAGATAGGCGGGGATCTTGTGCGGCTTGCCATAGCCCTGCGCGCCGGGCCAATAGGGCGCGGTCATCAGCGGGACGACGATGCCGATGATCACCGCAAAGACCAGCGAGCCGACGGCCCAGCGGTTGACAAGCGCCATCCACACCAGAACCAGCGTAACCGACAGCCAGGGATGGGGAAGCAGGCGACGGATCATTTCGTGCCCTCCTGCGCTTCCAGCACTGCCGAGACATAGGCATCGGGGTTATGCAGCTGCGCAGCAGTCGCCTCGGCCAGCCGCAGGGCCGGACCGGCAAGTGCCGTCAGGGCGACAATCCCGGACAACAGCAGCAGGACCGAGGCCACCGCCAGCCAGTTCGCCGGCGCATCGCCCAGATCCTGAATTGGTTCGTCCGGTTCAAGTTTGGGGCCAGTGGCGGCTGGTGGTGCGGGAACCGGGGCCGGGCCCAGTTCGTAGCTTTTCCAAAACACGATCGAGCCAGCGCGGGCCAGCGCATAGATCGCGATCAGCGAGGTGATCAGGATCGTCGCCCAGATCCACACCATCCCGGGGGCCGGGCGGGTGGCCTGCATCACCAGCAGCTTGCCGATAAAACCCGACAGCGGCGGCATTCCGGCGACCGCAATTGCGGCAATGAAATACAACGCCGCGACCAGCCCGTTATCGGGCATCACCTGCTCAAGCCGCAGCCACAGGTCACCACGCCGCGCGCCGATCATGTCCATGATCAGAAACAGCGCACCGGCGGCCAGCGTCGAATGGATCATGTAATAGACCGCAGCCGCAGTCCCTTGCGGGTTGAACTGCGCCACCGCGATCATCAGCGTACCGATCGAGCCGATGGCCGCAAAGGCGGCAAGCCGTCCCAGATGGCGGGTGCCAAGAATGCCAATCTGGCCGATGGCCAGCGTGAACAGCGCCGCTGGCAAAAGCAGATCGGCGACCACACCCTCGATCACCGCATCTTGCGGAAATACCAGCGTAAAGAAACGGATGATGCCATAGACCCCGACCTTGGTCATGATGGCAAACAGCGCCGCCACCGGCCCCGGAGCATTGGCATAGGTCGAAGGCAGCCAGAAATGCAGCGGCACCAGCGCCGCCTTGACGGCAAAGACCAGCATCAACAGCACCGCCCCGGTCCGCAGCAGCGCGGTATCCTCGGCCGGCATTGCCGCGACGCGCAGCGCCATATCGGCCATGTTCAGCGTGCCGGTGACCGAATAAAGCACCCCCAGCGCCGCCAGAAACAGCGTCGAGCCGGCAAGGTTATAGGCGATGTACTGGACACCGGCGCGCAGGCGCATCCCGCCCCCGCCATGGATCATCAGCCCATAGCTGGCGATCAGCAGCACCTCGAAAAAGACGAAAAGGTTAAAGGCGTCCCCGGTCAGAAAAGCGCCGCAGATCCCCATAAGCTGAAATTGCCATAGCGCGTGGAAATGCCGCCCCTTGCGGTCCCAGCCAGACCCCACGGCGTAAAGCTGCACCGCCAGCGCCAGCACCGCCGTCAGCAAAAGCATCAGCGCCGACAGCCGGTCGAGCATCAGCACGATGCCAAAAGGCGCGGCCCAGTTGCCCAGGCGATAGACATGGACGTCGCCGCCCATGGCAAGGGCATTGAGATAGATCGCCACCCCGGCAAGCAGCGCCGTTCCCGCAATCGAAAAGACGCGCTGCAACATCAGGTCGTTGCGCATCCACAGGATGATCAGCGGCCCGATGACAGCGGGCAGGATAACGGGGGCAATGATAAGATGGCTCATACGTCACCGTCCTGCGATTGCGGTGCCGGAGGCAGGCGGTCGGCGCGCGGCATATCCACCCGGTCGTCCCCGCCTTCCAGAAAGGCGCCAAGCGCCATCATCACCACCACCGCCGTCATGCCGAACGAAATCACGATTGCGGTCAGCACCAGCGCCTGCGGCAGCGGATCGGTATAGGGGCCGCCTGCCTCATTCAGGATCGGCGGCGCGTTCACCACCAGCCTGCCGGTCGCAAACAGAAAAAGGTTGATCGCATAGCTGAGCATCGTCATGCCCAGCACGACGGCAAAGGTCCGCAGACGCAGGATCAGATAGACCCCCGCCGCCGTCAGCATCCCGATCGCGCCTGACAACAGAAGCTCCATCAGCGCCGCGCCTCCTTGCTGGGGTCGATGTCCATCGGGTCCAGGTTGACCGTGCCTCCCGCCTGCCGCGCAATCCGCGACAGCGAGTTCAGCGCCAGCATCACGGCCCCCAGCACGCACAGGAACACGCCAAGGTCAAAGCCCATGGCCGAGGCCAGCTCGAACTCTTCAAGCCCGGGCAGCTTCACATAGCCGTAGGTCGAGGTCAGGAATGGCTGTCCGGCGAACCAGGCCCCTATGCCAGTGATGCCGGCGGCGATAACCCCGGCGCCGATCAGGGCGTGGTAGTTGATCTTTTGCCGCTCTTGCGCCCAGGCAAACCCCGAAGCCATGTATTGCGATACCAGCGCCACCGAGACCACCAGCCCGGCGATGAACCCGCCGCCCGGCACGTTGTGGCCGCGCAGGAAGATATAAAGCCCGACCACCAGTGCAATCGGCAGCACCAGCCGCGTCACGACCACCAGCATCAGCGGATGACGATCCCCTGCACGGGCGGTGTCATGAACCCAGTTGCGCAGCCGGCGACCGCTTGCACCGGCAAGCAATGTCTCGGTCAGGGCATAGATGGTCAGCGCCGCGATACCCAGAACGGTAATCTCGCCAAAGGTATCATAGCCGCGGAAGTCTACGAGGATGACGTTGACGACATTGTCGCCTCCGCCCAGCTTGTGGCTATTGGCAAGCATATATTGCGAGATCGGGGAAAAGGCGAAATCGCTGCGCATGATGACATAGGCCAGCGCGCCAAAGCCCAGGCCCGTCAGCGTGGCGATAAAGGCATCCATCGCCCGCTTGCGGTCACGGCTGTCAAGGACGGTGAACTTGGGCAGAAAGTTCAGCGCCAGCAGCAGCAAAACCACCGTGACCACCTCGACCGAGATCTGGGTCAGCGCAAGGTCAGGCGCCGACAGGTAGATAAAGCTGACCGAGACCATCAGCCCGATGATCCCCACCAGCACCAGCGCAAGGATGCGTTTGCGATGAAAGGCGACCATGCAGCCGCATGCGACCATCAGCGCCGCCCAGCCGATCAGCGGCACGGGCTGGATAGGCAGCATGGGACGTGTCGCGCCCTGCCAGCCTCCGGTCGAAAAGGCCCAGAAACCGCAAAGCATCACCGTCAGCGAAAAGGCCGCAAAGGCCCGTGACATCGAACCATTGGTCAGCCGGTCGGTCAGCGCGACCGCCGCGCAGGTCACGGCGCGGGTGACGGCATCAAAGATCGCCTTGGCATCAGGCCAGGCCATAGCCGCCCGGATGGCCAGCATCCTGCGGTTCAGCACCAGCAGCAGCACCCCGCCGACAAGCGCAGTCAGCGACATCATCAGCGCCGGGGTCACGCCATGCCACAGCGCCAGATGCGGATGCTGGGCCGTCCCGGTGACAGCACTGGCAGCCGCATCGACCAGCCAGCCAGCCATAACGGCGGGGAACAGCCCGATCAGCACCACAAGCACCACCAGCACCGCCGGGGCTGACCACAGGCCAAAGCCCGGATCATGGGGGTGATGAGGATAATCGTTGCGTGGCGCGCCAAAGAACACCTGCCAGACAAACCGCAGCGAATAGCAGACCGAAAACAGCGCGCCCGCCGTCGCGAACGCCGCGATCAGGCTGGGGTGGCCCTGCCAGACGGCATGGCCTGCCTGTTCAAGCATCATCTCTTTGGACAGGAAGCCGTTCAGCGGCGGGATGCCGGCCATGGACAGCGCCGCAACCGTGCCGATCACAAAAGTCACCGGCATCAGCCGCCGCAGCCCGCCCAGACGCGAGATCGAGCGGGTCCCGGCCTCGTGATCGACGATACCGGCGGTCATGAACAGCGCCGCCTTGAATGTGGCGTGGTTGATGATGTGAAAGACCGCCGCCACCGCCGCCGCCTCGGTGCCAAAGCCCAGAAGCATGGTGATAAGTCCCAGATGCGAGACGGTCGAGAAAGCCAGCAGCGATTTCAGATCATCGCGGAACATGGCGATCCACGCGCCCAGCACCATGGTCACAAGGCCGGTGGTCGCCACGATATAGAACCACTCGGGCGTGCCCGACAGCACCGGCCACAGCCTCGCCATCAGGAACAGCCCTGCTTTGACCATGGTGGCCGAATGCAGATAGGCCGAAACCGGGGTGGGCGCCGCCATCGCATGGGGCAGCCAGAAGTGGAACGGAAACTGCGCCGATTTGGTAAAGGCGCCCAGCAGAATCAGCAGCAGTGCCGGAAGGTAATAGGGGCTGGCCTGCACCGCCTCGCGCGCTTGCAGGATATCACCGATGTCATAGCTGCCGGCGATCTGGCCAAGGATCAGCATACCAGCAATCATCGCCAGCCCGCCCATGCCGGTCACGGTCAGGGCCATGCGCGCGCCCTGCCTGCCCTCGGGCAGATGCTTCCAGTAGCCGATCAACAGGAACGAAGACAGCGAGGTCAGTTCCCAAAAGATCAAAAGCAGCAGGATATTATCCGACAGCACGATCCCAAGCATCGCGCCCTGAAACAGCATCAGATAGGTGTAAAACACCCCGACCGGATCTTCGCGCGACAGGTAATGGCGCGCATAGACGATGATCAGCAGCCCGATCCCAAGGATCAGGATCCCGAACAAAAGCCCAAGCCCATCAATACGGAAATTCGCGTTCAGCCCCAGCGAAGGCAGCCATTCAAGGCGCGCCGTCACCACCTCACCCGCCATGATGGCCGGGATATGCAGACAAAGCCCAAGCAGCGCGATAAAACTTGCCGTCGCGCAAGAAATCGCCGCGACATTGCGCCCCGAGCGGATCAGAAGACCGGGCAATAGCGCCCCGATGAACGGAAGCGCGGCGATCAGTGCTGGCGACATTGTCCCTCGTTCCTTTTCGTGCCCCTCTGTTCGCGGCGAGGGCCAGAGATGTCAAGCAATTCACGAAAGCCGCTAGGCGATGTTCGCCTTTCGTGCTAACGCTGAGGAAAAAGGGAACAGGCATGAAGATCATCGGCATAGACCCCGGCCTGCGGAATATGGGCTGGGGCGTGATCGCGGTGGACGGACCGCGCCTGCGGCATCTGGAAAACGGCATCGTCCATTCCGACGCGGGCGATCTGGGGCCGCGGTTGGCCGCGCTTTATCGCGGGCTTTGCGCGGTGATCGCCCGCCATGCCCCTGACAGCGCCGCGGTCGAGCAGACCTTTGTCAACAAGGACGCAGTGGGCACGCTGAAACTGGGGCAGGCACGCGGCATCGCCCTGCTCGCCCCGGCCGAGGCGGGGCTTGAGATCGGCGAATATGCCCCGAACGCGGTCAAGAAAACCGTCGTCGGCGTCGGCCATGCCGGCAAAGAGCAGATCCAGCATATGGTCCGCTTTATGCTGCCCGGGGTCGAATTCGCCGGCCCCGACGCCGCTGACGCGCTGGCAGTGGCAATTTGCCATGCCCATCACCAGCAGGGCCGCGCCCTGCGCATCAAGGCAAGCGCATGAGGGTCAAGCCATGATCGGACGTATCGCGGGGATCATCCTGCATCGCGCTCAGGACCATGTTCTGATCGACGTGCGCGGCGTGGGCTATATCGTCCATGTCAGCGAACGCACAGCCGCCAGCCTGCCCCCCGCAGGGCAGGCCACCGCGCTATATACAGAGCTGCTGGTTCGCGAGGATCTGTTGCAGCTTTTCGGCTTTACCACCCTGCTGGAAAAGGAATGGCACCGGCTGCTGATCTCGGTTCAGGGGGTTGGGGCCAAGGTGGCACTGGCGATCCTTGGCACTTTGGGACCCGAAGGGTTGTCACGGGCGCTGGCGCTTGGCGACTGGTCCGCGCTGCGCAAGGCTCCGGGTGTCGGGCCCAAACTCGCCCAGCGGGTGGCGATGGAGCTTAAGGACAAGGCTCCGGCGGTGATGGCACTTGGCGGTGCGCTGACCGTCGATCCCGGCGTTCTGGCCGAGCCCGAGCCCGCCGCGCCTACTGCCCCGGCCACTACCGCGAAAAAACCCGCCGCGCCCTCTTCGGCGCAGACAACGGCGGATGCACTCTCGGCGCTTGGCAATCTGGGCTATGCGCCCTCTGAGGCCGCTTCGGCGGTGGCCGAGGCGGCCGCCCGGGAACCCGAGGCCCAGACGGCGGCGTTGATCCGCGCGGCGCTGCGGCTTTTGGCGCCCAAGGAGTGAGACGATGACCGGAAATATCCGCACCTTCATCCTGATGGCCGCCCTGACCGCGCTGATCATGGGCATGGGGGGGCTGATCGGCGGTAAGGGCGGCGCAGTGATCGCGCTGATCCTCGCCGGGGCAGGCAATCTTTTCGCGTGGTGGAACAGCGACAAGATGGTGCTGCGCCAGCAGGGCGCGCATCTTGTTACCCGCGAACAGGCGCCAGAGCTGGTGGATATGGTGGCGGCGCTGGCACAGCGCGCCAATCTTCCGATGCCCAAGGTTTATGTTCTGGAAACCGAACAGCCGAACGCCTTTGCCACCGGCCGCAACCCCGAAAACGCCGCCGTCGCGGTAACACAAGGGATCATGCGCGTGCTGAACCGGGACGAGCTGGCCGGGGTGATCGCGCATGAGCTGGCGCATATCAAGCATCGCGACACGCTGACCATGACCGTCACCGCCACCATGGCCGGGGCCATTGCCATGCTGGGCAATATGCTGATGTTTTCGTCGATGTTCGGCGGCCGCGATGAAAACCGCGGCGGTGGGCCTGCTGCGATTCTGGCAATGATCTTTGCGCCTCTGGCGGCAGGTCTGGTGCAGATGGCGATCTCACGCACCCGGGAGTATGAGGCTGACCGTATCGGGGCCGAAATCTGCGGCCAGCCCCTGGCCCTGGCCTCGGCGCTGGCGCGGATTTCGCGCGCAGCGTCGCAGGTGGTGAACCTGCCAGCCGAACAGAACCCGGCCTCGGCCAGCATGTTTATCATCAACCCGCTGCACGCCCTGCGCATGGACCGGCTGTTTGCCACCCATCCCCCGACCGAAGAGCGCATCGCCCGCCTGCAGGCCATGACGACCGGCGCTGGCGCTGGCCCATGGGGCGCAAGATGAGCCAGCCCGACCCCCTGCTGCGGCCCGAGCCGCTGGAAAGCGATGGCGAAGACCGCGCCCTGCGCCCGCAGCGGCTGGAAGATTTCGTCGGTCAGGCCGAGGCAAGGGCCAACCTGCGCGTATTTATCGAAAGCGCGCGGATGCGTGGCAAAGCCATGGACCACACGCTGTTTCATGGACCACCCGGTCTTGGCAAGACGACGCTGGCGCAGATCATGGCGCGCGAGCTGGGCGTGAACTTCAAGATGACCTCGGGACCGGTTCTGGCACGTGCGGGCGATCTGGCCGCAATTCTGACCAATCTTGAAGCACGCGACGTCCTGTTCATCGACGAGATCCACCGCATGAACCCGGCAGTCGAAGAGGTCCTTTATCCGGCGATGGAGGATTTCGAGCTGGATCTGGTCATTGGCGAGGGTCCCGCCGCCCGCACGGTGCGGATCGAGCTGCAACCCTTTACCCTTGTCGGCGCGACCACGCGTCTTGGCCTGCTGACCACGCCGCTGCGTGATCGTTTCGGCATCCCGACACGGCTGCAATTCTATACAATTGAAGAACTCGACCTGATCGTCAGCCGGGGCGCGCGGCTGATGGGCATCCCGAGCGAGCCTGACGGCACGCGCGAGATCGCCCGCCGCGCCCGGGGCACCCCGCGTATCGCCGGCAGGCTGCTGCGCCGGGTGATCGACTTTGCTCTGGTCGAGGGCGACGGCCGACTGACGCGCCAGATCGCCGATTCGGCGCTGAACCGGCTGGGGGTGGATCATCTGGGCCTTGATGCTGCCGACCGGCGTTACCTGACGCTGATCGCTGAACATTACGGCGGCGGGCCTGTCGGGGTGGAAACCCTCTCTGCCGCTTTGTCGGAAAGCCGCGACGCCATCGAGGAGGTGATCGAGCCCTATCTGATGCAGCAGGGACTGGTCAGCCGCACGCCACGCGGTCGCATGTTGGCGCGACTGGGCTGGCGGCATCTGGGTCTTGATGCGCCACGTGCACAGGAAAGCCTGTTCGATGAGTGACCTGGAAAGCCGCATCCGCAGCAGTTTCGACCGCCAGAGCATGATGCACACGCTGGGCGCGTGCATTGACTGGGTCGCGCGGGGCAAGGTCGTCATCACCGCCCCAATCCTGCCGACCGTGTTGCAGCAGCATGGTGCGGGTCATGCCGGACTGGCGTTTTCGATCGGCGATTCGGCAGCAGGATATGCGGCGCTGACACTGATGCCCGAGGGTGCCGAGGTGATGACGGTCGAGATGAAGATCAACCTGCTCTCGCCCGCCATCGGGGACAGGCTGGTGGCCGAAGGGCGGGTCGTCCGCTCGGGCCGTCGTATCACCGTGGTCGCCGCCGATGTCTGGGCCGAAGCCGAGGGCGGACGCAAACAGGTCGCCATGTTGCAGGGCACGATGATCCCGGTCTGACCGGCTCGCTATGTGCAAGATCCGCAATCGCGGCCTCCGGAATGGATATTTAATCACGGAAGAATGCATGGGCCGGGCCAGAGGCTGCATGTGCGGTTCAGTAAGTGACGGTCGGAGCGTCTGAGGCTTTCACTCGGGACGGGCGGAGAGGACGCGATCCTCTTGCGCGATGAAATGCTCCATCATCAGCCGCCACAGCCGTTCAGCCAGATCGGGGTCAAGTCCATGCTTGCCGGCAAGGCGGCGGGCATTCGCAGCAACCTCTTCGACACGACTGTCGATACGGGCGGGCAGTTTCTCGCGCAGTTTGATCCGTGCCGCCTCGTCAATCAGCGCCGAACGTTCGGCAAGCAGCGCCACCAGCTGCGCGTCCAGCGCGTCGATGCGCGCGCGCAGTTCAGGCATGGCAGAGTTCGGCGACAGTTCAGGGTAGCGACGGTTCATGTCTGTCCCATGCCTTGCGCCGGCTGGCAGTGCAAGCCCCGCCAGCCCCTGACTGACCCCCAGCACAGGACAAATTTCCGCCAGTCACCACGTTGGAAGACAACAAAAAGCCCCCGGCCTGGTGACCGGGGGCTATTTCATCAGCGCGCAGGCTCAGCCCTGGGGTTGAGGCGCGGCATCCGAGGGCGGGGTGGCCACGCCGGCCCGCGGGATGGCGCTGACCGAGGGGATCGAGGAGCCGGGCGTATCATCGTCACCGCCCAGAGGCTCGCCCCGGATCACGCGACCGATATCCTCACCCGTCAGGGTTTCATATTCCAGCAGGCCCTTGGCCAGACGCTCGAATTCCTCGCTTTTCTCGGTGAGGATGCGATATGCGGTCTGGTAGCCTTCCTCGATCAGGTCGCGAACCTCTTGCTCGATCAGCTCTTTGGTCGCGGCCGAGACCGAGAAGCCACCGGTATTGCCGGAATAGCCCTCATGTGCCTCGGCATAGTCGATGTTGCCGACCTTGTCGGACATGCCCCAGCGCATCACCATGGCCCGGGCCAGCTGGCTGGCCTGTTGGATGTCGCCCGCCGGACCGTTCGAGACGCCTTCTTCGCCATATTTGATGATCTCGGCTGCTTTGCCTGCCATCGTCATGGCGATTTTTTCCTTGGCCTCGTCCTTATGGTAGTTCAACCGGTCCATTTCCGGCAGTGAAACCACCATGCCCAAGGCACCGCCGCGCGGAATGATCGTCGCCTTATAGACCGGGTCACATTTCGGCAGGCTAAGCCCGACGATGGCATGCCCGGCCTCGTGATAGGCAGTCTTTTCCTTTTGCTCGGGCGTCAGCACCATACTGCGACGTTCAACCCCCAGCATGACCTTGTCCTTGGCGTTCTCAAAATCCTCCATGGTGACAAAGCGGCGACCGATACGGGCAGCCATCAGCGCAGCCTCGTTCACAAGGTTCATCAGATCGGCACCCGAAAAGCCCGGGGTCCCACGCGCGATGATGCGCAGGTCCACATCAGGGCCGACGGGGACCTTGCGTGAATGGACGGCAAGGATCTTTTCGCGGCCCTTGATATCGGGATTGGGTACATAGATCTGACGGTCGAAGCGGCCCGGACGCAGCAGCGCAGGATCAAGCACGTCCTTGCGGTTGGTGGCCGCGATGATGATGACGCCCTCATTAGCGTCAAAGCCGTCCATCTCGACCAGCAGCTGGTTCAGCGTCTGCTCGCGTTCGTCGTTGCCGCCACCGATGCCGACACCACGGGCGCGGCCGACGGCGTCGATCTCGTCGATAAAGACGATGCAGGGGGCGGATTTCTTGGCTTGCTCGAACATGTCGCGGACGCGGCTCGCACCGACGCCGACGAACATTTCGACGAAATCCGAGCCCGAGATGGTAAAGAAGGGCACGCCGGCCTCGCCCGCGATGGCACGCGCAAGCAGCGTCTTACCGGTGCCGGGAGGGCCGACCAGCAGCGCACCCTTTGGAATCTTGCCGCCCAGACGGCTGAATTTCTGTGGATTGCGCAGGAATTCGACGATTTCTTCCAGCTCTTCTTTGGCTTCGTCGATACCGGCGACATCGTCAAAAGTCACGCGGCCGTGCTTTTCGGTCAGCAGCTTGGCGCGCGATTTGCCAAAGCCCATCGCCCCGCCTTTGCCGCCGCCCTGCATGCGGTTCATGAAAAAGATCCACACGCCGATCAGCAGAATGAAGGGCAGCCAGACGCCAAGAAGCGACATGAAGCCGGATTGCTGCTGACGCTCGACCCGGACATCGACGCCACGGTCGACCAGGCGGCTTGCCAGCTCTTCGCCCTGCGGACGGACGGTCGAGTATTGCTGGCCGTCTTTGCCGGTAATGCCGACATTCTCGCCATCAATAGTGACGGCGGCGACCTGGTCCTTTTCCACCCGCTGGATGAAATCGGAATAGCTGATCTGGCGGCTGTTCATCTGAGCCGATCCGTCGCTGAACAGATTGAACAGCGCCAGGATCATCAAAAACAGAACCACCCAGAAGGCGATATTGCGCGCATTGCCCAAAGGCATGTCCTCCGCGGGTAAACAGGCTTCCGCTTGAAAATAGGGATTCCGGCGTCAGGTTCAATGCGTATAGAGCAACGCGCGGAATTCGCCCAGCCCGCGCAGCGGTTGCGCGGTAAGCTTTATGTCCGGTTGCAGGGCTGGCGCAGCAGCCAGATTCCTGCCCGCCCAGATACCCGGCGTTGCTGCAGCCTCATCCCGGGTCAGGCCCAAGGCGCGCCATTCCAGATCAGGCAGCGGTTCGTGGCCAAGCGCCCGGACCTGCTGGCCCGGCTCTAGCCCTTTGATCTGCCAGCGGCGGTCCCAAATCGCCCCCTCCCCCTCGACCGGAGGGCTGCGCCGCGCAGCAGCGGGTTCGCGGATCATCAGCAAAAACCCATCGCGCGGTTGCAGGATCACCCCGTCAAGTGTCAGACGCGCACCGTCCGCCAGCGCCTCAAGCGCGTGCAGCACCGGCTCCCCCCGGGGGGGGTAGCCCGCGCCACTGACAAAGCGCAGCCCTGCGACAAGAAGTCGCCGCCTGATCTCGACCGGGGCACCGCGAAAGGTATCCAATGGCAGTGCCAGAGACCCCGCGCGACTGAATGCCCCCTCGGACAGCCGCGCTGCAAAATCGCACAGCGCCTCACGCGCCATCGAAAGATTGGCCGCCGAACGCGCGATCTGGCGCATGGGCAGGTCAAGCGCGGCAATGGCCTTGCGGACACGCACACGCTCATAATCCTCATTCTCGTTCGAGGGGTCATCGGCCCAGGAAATGCCGCGCCCACGTAACCATTGCCGCAGATCGGCACGCGAAACCTCCAGCAAGGGGCGCAGCCAGGTGACGCCCATAGCCTCACGCACGGGGGCCATGGCTGACAACCCGTCCACCCCCGCTCCACGATTAAGCCGCATCAACAGCGTCTCGGCCTGATCATTCAGCGTGTGGCCCAGAAGTACGGCTGACAGCCCGCGCCGCCGCGCCCAGTCAGAAAGCAGGCGCAGGCGGCCTTCGCGCGCGGCCGCCATCAGATTGCCGTCGCCGCCATAGGTCCAGTGCAGAGTTTCGTGGGAAATACCAAGTGAGGCTGCCGCCAGACCGGCCTGCTGTGCCTCATCAGCCGAGGCCGCGCGTAAACCGTGATCGACTGTCGCGGCAAACAGTGGTCTGCGCCCCCAGCCATGGGCAAGGTGCATCAGGGCCATCGAGTCTCCGCCTCCTGACAGGGCGATGCCGATGGCCTGGTGTTCACCGGCAAGGCGGTCCAGCACGGTATGGACAAGGGGTTCGACTGTTGCGGGCTCAGCCGCCATCAACAAGATCCGCTGCAGCCTCGGGGTCCATCTCTCCGGTCTCGCCCTCGGCCGGGGCGTCGCAGCCGGCGCTTGCGATGCGCTTTTCGGCCTCGGTGGCCTGTGGCGCATCAGGGAAACGGGCAAGGATTTCCTGAAGGTAATAGCAGCCCTCTTGCGGGCCGGCCTTGGCAGACATGGCCCGGGACAGGCCCAGAAGGGCATCGGGCGCCTGTGGTCCGTTGGGATTGGCGGCAAAGCTTTCAAGCCAGGCGATCCCCGCGCCTGAAAGATCACCGGCAGAGTCAAGCGCCGCCCCTCGCAGGAACAGCGCCTCGGCGGTCAGTGGACCGCCAGTATGGGTTTCGGCGATGGCCGCAAAGAGCTCCGCAGCACGACGAAAGTCACCTTGACCGAGCACCTCCCGGGCCCGGTCGAAATCGGCTTTTTCCGCCGCGGTCACGGCGACCCCAGCCGCAGGGGTCCTGGGTTGCGTCAAGGCACCTTGCTGGTCCGAGGAGGGCAGCGCACCTGTCCCGCCCTGTTCGCCCAGCGGGGGCGTGGTCAGGCTGCCAAGATCGCAGCCCTCTTCCATCTCGCACAGGCGAAACTCGATATCGCCGATACGGGTGGTACCATCCCTGACGATGCGGTCGATGCGGTTCTGCAACTGCTCGGTCTGGCCGGTCAGCTGCTGCAGACGCATCTCCATCGAGTTCATGCGGTCAATGGCGCTGTCGCCTCCGGCCGCCGCGAAACCGGCCGGTCCCGAGGCAACCAGCTGCGCCCGCAGCGACTGCAGATCAGCCGACAGCTGGTTCAGCTCGGCCCGGATGTCGGCCAGGGTGCCCGCATCCTGCCCCATCGCCGGCAGCGCAGCCAGCGCAAGCCCGGCTGCAAGCATCAACCCCCTGAGGCCCCGGACGGTCATCACATACCTGCCCCGGGGCTGACCACAGTCACAGCCCGACGGTTTTTGGAATAGCATTCCTCAGTCGAACAGATCGCCAGCGGACGTTCCTTGCCATAGCTGACCGTGCGCAGACGGCCCGGCGGCACGCCCTGAGAAATCAGGTACTCCTGAACCGAGTTGGCCCGGCGCGCGCCCAGGGCAAGGTTGTATTCGCGGGTGCCCTGTTCGTCCGCATGCCCCTCGATCACCGCCGAGAAACCCTGGTTCTGGTTCAGCCAGCCAGCCTGATTGGCCAGAATAACCCGACCCTCGGGCGAAAGCGTCGACTGGTCAACGGCGAAAAGAACCGTGTCCCCAACGGCGGTCTTGAAATATTCAGCCGTGCCCGGCAGCGCCGTTGACCCGACGCCGCCAGCACCGCCTGCCCCGGCATAGGGATCCTGAACCTGCGCATCCGGCATAGGCCGGGCGCAGGCCGCCAGCGCGAAAACGGCGCCGACTGCGGCAATTTTAATGAAAGTTTTCATAACTCTGTCCATTTCACGCGCCTCAGGGCAGCAACGGTCCCCAATCGGGGTCCGAGGCCGCACCGTTGATCCTGACCGGACGCATATTGCGCCCTGTGATATCCACCGAATGCAAGCGCGGCTCGCCGTCGCCGCCCGGTGTCACCCGCGTGAACATCACCACGCGCCCATTGGGGGCCCAAGTCGGCCCCTCGTCAAGAAACGATTCCGTCAGCATTTTCTCTTCTGAACCATCGGTGCGCATGACCCCGATGTGGAATTTGCCGCTGACCTGCCGGGTAAAGGCGATCATGTCACCGCGCGGCGACCAGACCGGGGTCCCATAGCGCCCCTCGCCAAAGCTGATCCGCTTGGGCTCTCCGCCATTCGCACCCATGATGTAAAGCTGCGGCGTGCCTGAACGGTCGCTTTCAAACACGATCTGGCGGCCATCGGGGCTGTAGCTGGGCGAAGTTTCGATCGACGGGGCATTCGTCAGCGCCCGCTGCGCACCGGTCGCGGCATCCATCTGATAGATATCGGTATTGCCGTTCTTTTCCAGCGAATAGACGATCCAGCGCCCGTCGGGCGAAAAGCGCGGTGAAAAGCTCATCGTGCCCTGCTGGGCCGAGCCCAGCGAGCGGGTGGCCAGCGTGTTCACATCCATGACCATCGCCTGCGGGAACCCCGTGGCATAGCTGGTGTAAAGCAGCCGCGACCCGTCAGGCGAGAAACGCGGCTTCAGCACCAGAGTTGAATCGTCGGTCAGCCATTTCACATTGGCGCCGTCATAATCCATGATGCCGATACGCTTGCGGCGCGCGTCCTTGGGACCGCTTTCCTGCACAAAGGCCACACGGCTGTCGAAATAAGGCCCCTCGCCCGTCAGGCGCGAATAGACCTGATCGGCGGCCTTATGCGCAGCGCGGCGCCAGTTGCCCGTGGCCGCGTCGAACTGCATGCCATCGCCCAAAGGCTGACCGGCAAAAACGTCAAACAGGCGAAACTTGACGATGACCTTGCCACCTTCGACCCGCACGGCGCCAGTGATCAGCGCCTGCGCGTTGATCGCTTTCCAGTCCTCGTAGGAAACCGGTGCGTCAAAGCTTTCAGGCCGCGCGATATGGGCGCTGGCGGGGATTTCGCGGAAAAGGCCCGTCCCGGTCAGGTCGGCGGCGATCAGGCTTTGCACCTGTTGCAGGTATTCGCCTGCCCCGCCCTCATCATGGAACTGGGCGATAGCAAAGGGCATCGGCTCGATCACGCCATCGGTGATCTCGATTCGCAACGGCCCGTCCTGCGCAAGCACCGGCGCAGCAAGCCCCAGCCCCGCAAGGGCCATGACAGAAGTCAGAAAAAGTTTTCGCAACATGAATCGCCCTCTGGAGGTCTTGGTTGCAGGATAAAGTGTCGCGCGGCGAGATACCATGTCACTTTACCCGCGCGCCGCCGCTGGCATTGAAGTCGATGATGACATCCTTCCAGCGGTTGTATTTCTCGGGCGGCAGATTGTAGCCGCCACGCTCGCACATCAGGATCGCCCGGCGCGCGGCCTCATAAGCCTGTTTCGCCGCCGCGTCCGATCCGCCATCATGGCCGATCATGCGTAACGAACCCTTTTCGACCGTGCCATCCGGGGCCATCGAGAAGCGAACCGAAACCGTGGTACGGCTGGCCTCGGTCGAAAGAGAGCCGCGGTTCCAGCAAGCCTCGACCGCGACGCGGAAGCCATCCTTTTCGCCCTGGCTCAGCGGAGGACCGCTCGCAGCAGCCCCGCCACCACCCGAACCGGCCGAGCCCTGATCCTTCATCGCCTCGGCCAGCGCGGCCTGTTTGGCAGCCTCGGCTGCCTTGCGCTCGGCCTCGGCCTTTTCCCGGGCCCTGGCTTCGGCTGCGGCCTTCTCGGCAGCTTTCTTAGCGGCCGCCTTTTCCTCAGCCTCCTTGCGGGCCCTGGCCTCAGCGGCCTTGCGCTCTGCCTCTGCTTTTTCAGCAGCAGCTTTCTCGGCGGCAGCTTTCTCGGCGGCGGCCTTTTCGGCTTTTGCGCGGCGCTCGGCCTCTGCCTTACGCTCAGCGGCGCGTTTTTCGGCAGCCGCCTTGTCAGCCTCGGCTTTCTCGGCCGCTTCGGCTGCTGCCAGACGGCGCGCGCGCTCGGCGGCAGCTTCGGCCTTACGGGCAGCTTCTGCTTCGGCCTGCTTACGTTCCGTCTCGCGCCGCTCTTCCTTGGCGCGCTCATCGGCGGCGCGTTTGGCGGCGGCTTCCTCAGTCTTGGCCGCGGCAGCACGTTCAGCAGCAGCCTCGGCCTCTTCGCGGGCCAAAAGCTGCTCACGCTCACGGGCAGCCTCAGCAGCGGCGCTGCGGGCCTGAACGGCCTCGGCCAGCCCCTCGGGACGGCCACGCGGGCGCACCGAGTCAACCGGAGCCAGCGCCGAACGCTGCGGAATCGGGGCCGGAGATTGCGGCTGTGCCGGGTTGCGGGCCGGGTCGGGCCGATCCTGACTTTGCGGTAGCGCCGCAAGCTCGACGGCATTGTCAGGCTCGGTCGGACGCGGCGTGTCGGTCGCCACCTCGACCGGGCGGCTGGCGTTTTCGAAATCTGACAGGTCCGGACGCGCCTCGGGCCTGTCCGAGGGGCGCGACAGCTCAGCCGCCGTCGCATCGGGATCAGGCGGACTCGTCGCCTCGATCTCGCCCAGCCGGTTCTCATCGGCGGGCGGGCGCGGTTGCGCGGGCGTAGTCGCAGCCTCGTCCGACACCGGCCCGCGCCCGGCGGCTGCGGCGGCAAGGGACTGAAATTCGGCCTCGGTCATGGTTGCGACCTCGGCCATGCGCACGGCCTCCAGCGGCTGGGGCCGGAACAGCGCGCCGCCCACCAGCGCCGCGCCCAGCAGTCCGGCATGGGCGACGCCCGAGACCCAGAAGCCGATGCGTTCAGCGCGGTCCATCGTCCTAGCCTTCCCCACCCGCATCCATGCGCGGCCCGCCGGCATCGGTCACCAGAACGATGTTGTTAAAGCCCGCCGCGTTCAGCGCGCCCATCACCTCCATCACCCGCGCATAGGGGATCGAGCCGTCGGCGCGCAGATAGATCTTGTCGCTCTGCCGTTCGGTGGCGACAGCGCGCAGACGGCTGACCAGTTCATCCTCGGGGACTTCGGTGGTCATGACAAGGATCGGCCCCTCGGGCGTGACCGAGACGCTCAGCGGTTCCTCCGGCTCGGCCGGCACGGCCTGGGCGGCGGTCTTGGGCAGCTCCAGGGGCACGCCCACGGTCAGGAGCGGTGCCGCCACCATAAAGATGATCAGCAGCACCAGCATCACGTCCACAAAGGGCGTGACGTTGATTTCAGCCATCGGCTGGCTGCGCCCGCGCGCCCTGCCCCTGCCGTTGCGGCTGCGTTTGACGACCCCGGCACCCATCTTATTCGTCGTCCAGCTGGCGTGAAAGTATGGTCGAGAATTCGTCGGCGAAGGACTCATAGCCACCGGTGATACGGTCGGCATCCGAGCTGAGCTTGTTGTAGAAGATCACCGCCGGAATAGCCGCAAGCAGACCCAGCGCGGTCGCAACCAGCGCCTCGGCAATGCCCGGCGCAACCACGGCAAGCGACGTGTTTTGCGAGATAGCAATTTCTTCAAACGCGGTCTTGATGCCCCAGACGGTGCCGAACAGCCCGATGAAGGGCGCGGTCGAACCGACCGTGGCAAGGAAGGGCAGGCCACGGGTCAGGCGATCATTTTCGCGGTTGATGGCGACATTCATGGCCCGGTCGATACGCGCGGTTACACCGGCGATCAGATTGCCGTCGTCGCGCAAACTGCGGCGCCATTCGGCCATGCCCGAGGAAAAGATGCGTTCGGCAGGACCCGAGGGATTTTCGCCAATCCGGTCGTAAAGATCATCCAGCGGCTGACCCGACCAGAAGGCGCGGTCAAAGCGATCCGCCTCGCGCCGGGCGGCGTTGAAGGTGATGAACTTCTGAATGATGATCGCCCAGCCCCAGAACGAGGCGAGGATCAGGATCACCATGACGATCTGAACGGTCAGCGAGGCGCGTGCGAAAAGCGCGATAAGCGAGAAATCGACCGGCTGTCCGGCTCCGGCGAGTTGTTCCATGGAATTCGGCCTGTCCTTGGGCCGCTGACGTGCGGCTTCTGCATGGGCAGTTAACAGAACCGCCGAACGGGGCAAAGCCGGCTTGCGTCAAATCTGCGTCAATTGACCGCGAGAACAGCCATCCGCGGCGATCCCGCCACATCGGTCCAAGGGGGCGCCCGCATTGACCCAAAGGGGCAATCTGGCTAGCAGGGCATGAGCCGCCCCGCACCTGCGGACGCTGATTTCATGTCCTTGGGCCCTGTCCCCAAAGAACAAGGAAACCCGGAACATGCCGTCTACATCCCCCGTGCAGGCCGAAAACGTCTTTGTCCAGACCTACCGGGTCTATTACGCTGAAACCGACGCGGGCGGGATCGTCTATCATTCAAAATACATGGAGTTCGCTGAGCGCAGCCGCTCGGAGCTGCTGCGCCATGTCGGCTATCCGCTGGTCAGCGCCGAGGGCGGGCAGTTCGTCGCGCGCAACGCCTCGATCTCATGGCAGCGGCCGGCGCGGCTTGACGATCTGATCCGCTGCGAATCCTCGGTCATCGCCATCCGGGGCGCGAGCCTGCGCATTCGCCACGCATTCTACCGCGATAAGGAAATGCTGGTGCAGATCGAGATTGAGCTGGCCCATATCAACGCCCAAATGCGCGCGGCACGGATACCAGCAGCCCTGATCGAAAAACTGTCGCCTTATCTGGCAGACAGCCCCCTCTAGCCTTCACGATCCATTCGCGCCGCCAGCCGCAGCGCATGTGATGGATCGGTCGCCACGGCGGGCATGACCGGGTCATAGGCCGCGCGGATCAGGCTGGCGAGTTCCGGCGTCGGTACCACATCGCGGGTAAAGGACAGCATCGCGCGCACCGCCAGCGTCTCGGCCAGTTGGCCCGGATGGGCGTCAGCCAGCGCGCCGCCCATATTGACAAAGGCCATACAGGCCCGGATCGCCCCGTCGGCATCAAAGCGGAACAGCCGGTATTGATCAGCGGCGCTGGCCTTTAACCGCTCGGGCAGCCCGCTTTGGCCGGTAAGCCGGTCCAGATCGGGTATACCCTGCAACTCATCCCAGTCGCGCACGAAAAAGGTCAGCATGTTCGCGCCCATCTCGGGATCGGTATCGGCAATCGGGTGGCGGGCATGGGCCAGAACGGCCCGGGTGGCGTCACGAAAGACCGCCAGACTTTCATCGGTCAGGCCAAAGATCACCGGCGCAACCGGCCGCCCCCAGCGCGCGCAGAGATATTGCCCCTCGCGCGTGAAGAGCGCTGCGATCCCTTCGGCATCGAGCATGATGTCGCCTTTCCTTGACCGGTGAATACCTTGGCGCCGGGTGCCTTCAGCAGGCGATGCCCGCCCTTGTCGTGTCGCAGGTTGCGCGGTTGGCGATGCCTCTCATTGTACCAGAGATGATCATGCTCATGCGCCTTTCCCACGCTGACCGGGGCCGTTTTGGCCAGTTTCGCACAGCTAGTCAACGCAGCGAAAACCTGCCAAACCATAACCGGCTACGCTGTAAAGAGGTGCGCCATGAACGAAATCATTTTGCGTCGCGCCTATGACAAACCCGAGCCACATGAGGGCAGACGCGTGCTTGTCGATCGCTTTTGGCCGCGTGGTATCCGGCGCGAGGCTCTGGCTGCGGATCTGTGGCTGAAAGAAATCGCGCCCTCGGCCGGACTTTGCCGCTGGTTCGGCCATGACCCGGCAAAGTGGGACGAGTTCCGCCGCCGCTACGCCGCCGAACTTGATGCGAACCCCGGCCCCTTGCAGCAATTGCGCGACCTGATCGACGCAGGGCCGGTGACGCTGCTTTATGGTGCAAGGGACGGCGAACATAACAACGCCGTCGCCCTGCGCGATTATCTGGCTCAGTAACCCACCGTCGCCGCATCCGGCCGGCGCGGGTCCGAGGCGCCATAGACCGAACCCGTCTCGGGGTCGCGCATGATCGACTGGGTCGAACCCATCGCCTCTTTCAGCGCCACGGCATGACCCTTGGCCTGCAGGACGCGGACGGTGTCAATGCTGATCCCCTCTTCGACCCGCAGTTCATCAGGCAGCCATTGGTGATGGACGCGCGGCGCTGTCGAGGCCTCGGCCACGTTCATGCCGTGGTCGATCATGTTCATGATCACCTGCAGAACCGTGGTGATGATCCGTGCCCCGCCGGGTGAGCCGGTGACCAGCCAGACCTTGCCATCCTTAAGCACCATGGTCGGCGTCATGGACGACAGCGGCCGCTTGCCCGGCGCGATGGCATTGGCGTCGCCCCCGACAAGGCCAAAGGCATTCGGCACCCCAGGCTTGGCCGAAAAATCGTCCATCTCGTTGTTCATCAGAACGCCGGTGCCCGCCGCCACCAGCCCCGAACCATAATTCAGGTTGATGGTATAGGTGTTCGAGACCGCATTGCCGTCCTTGTCCACCACCGAGAAATGCGTGGTCTGGTCGGATTCATAGGGGGCCAAACCGGCCGGTTTGATCATCACCGAGGGCGTGGCGAAATCAGCACTGATCTTGCGGCGCATCTCGGCCGCGTAATCCTTGCTGGTCAGTGCCTCTACCGGCACATCGACAAAATCCGGGTCGCCCAGATATTCCGAGCGGTCGGCATAGGCGAGCTTCATCGCCTCGGCCATCAGATGAATCGTCTCACCCGAGTTCTGCCCCAGCGCCCCGATCGGATAGCCCTCAAGCGCGTTCAGGATCTGGATCAGGTGTACCCCACCCGAAGACGGCGGCGGCATCGAGACCACCTCATAGCTGCGGTAGGTTCCGCGCACGGGTTCACGCAGGATGGGCTTATAGGCGGCCATATCTTCGGGCGTGATCACGCCCCCCGCCTCTTGCACGGCCTTGGCGATAGCCTCGGCCACCTCGCCCTTGTAGAAACCGTCCGGCCCTTCGGCAGCGATCTTTTTCAGCGTTTTGGCCAGATCGGCCTGCACCAGCCGGTCGCCGGGGCGATAGGCTTCCCCGCCCTCTTTGAAAAAGACCGCGGCGGTCGAGCGGAATTTCTCCAGATGCTCACGCTCGGCCTCGATACTGTCGGCAAGCTCGGGCGTGACGGTGATCCCCTCTTCGGCCAGCCGGATCGCCGGGGCGATGACCTCGGCCCACTCCATACTGCCATAGTTCTCAAGCGCGAGTTTCATTCCCGCGACCGTCCCCGGCACCCCTGATGCCGCGCCGCTGTAAAGCGACCTGTCGCTGTCGGCATCACCCGCCGCATTCAGGAACATATCGCGCGAGGCACCCTGCGGCGCCATCTCACGATAGTCGATGGCGTGGGTCTGGCCGGTCTTGGCGTCATGGATCAGCATAAAACCACCGCCGCCGATGTTGCCTGCCCGTGGCAGCGTCACCGCCAGCGCAAAGGCCACCGCCACACCGGCGTCGACCGCATTGCCGCCCTTGGCCAGAATGTCACGGCCGATCTCGGCCGCCAGCCGCTCCTGGGCCGATACCATGCCATTTTCAGCCCAGACCGGATGGATGCGATCCATCGGATCAAAGAACGCCGACTCTTGCGCCATGACAGGCTGGCTGATGCCGACTGCCAAGGCGAATGCTGCAATGCTGCCGGTTTTGAAAATTCGTTTGTTCATCACGCCCTCTGCTTGACCCGCGCAGGGGCGAGCCTAGCAGCAGAATGGCGAAGGTCAAAAGCGATATGCCGCAAGCCTGCGATGCGGCAAAGGATCGCCGCATCCGGTCCCGGTCAGCGTCCCCACCACCGGGGGAACGCCGTTACTCGGCTTTTTTCGCCTTTGAGGCCGTCTTCTTGGCAGCAGGCTTTTTGGCGGCTGCCGGCTTTTTCGCCGCAGCTTTCCTGGCCGGCTTCTTGCCCGATTTCGCCGCTTTCTCCGAAATCAGCTCAAGCGCGCGCTCAAGCGTGACATCGCCGGGGGCAAGATCCCTGGGCAGCGTGGCGTTGACCTTGCCCCATTTGACATAGGGCCCATAACGCCCATCAAGCACCTGCACCGGCCCGCCCTGGGGATGCTCGCCCAGTTCGGCCAAAGGTGCAGCGGGCGCCGCCCGGCCACGACCCCGTTTCGAGGCCAGGACCTCGACCGCGCGATTCATGCCGATGGTAAACACCTCGTCCACATCGGGCAGGTTGGCATAGGTCGCACCATGTTTGACATAGGGGCCATAGCGGCCGATCCCGGCCTCGACCAGCACGCCGTCCTCGGGGTGGGGGCCGATTTCGCGCGGCAGGGCCAGCAGCGCCAGCGCCCGCTCAAGATCGACCGACCCGGTATCCCAACCCTTGGGGATCGAGGCGCGCGGCGGCTTGGGATTCTCGGCCGTCGCCTCGCCGCGCTGGACATAGGGGCCAAATCGGCCGTTCTTCAGACTGATCTCATCACCATTGTCGACGCCCAGGACGGTGTCGCCCATGACCTCGCCCTCGGGCGAGCTGATCGGCCGGGTAAAGCGGCATTCGGGATAGTTTGAACACCCGATGAACGCCCCACCTGAACGCGCGGTTTTCAGATGCAGCCGCCCCTTGTGGCACAGCGGGCATTCGCGGGGGTCCGAACCATCGGGACGCGGCGGGTAAAGATGCGGGGCCAGCGCGTCGTCAATCGCCTCAAGCACTTCGCCGATACGCAGATCCGCCGTGCTTTCCAGCGCCGCGGTGAAATCGCGCCAAAAGCGGCGCAGCACTTCACGATAGGCCCGCTCGCCCGACGAGATATCGTCCAGCTCACCTTCCAGATTGGCGGTGAAGTCATAGCTGACATAGCGCGGAAAGTATTTTTGCAAAAAGATCGTGACCAGGCGGCCCTTATCCTCGGGGATCAGGCGGTTCTGTTCCTTGCGGACATAGTCGCGTTCCTGGATCGTGCCGATGATCGAGGCATAAGTCGAAGGCCGGCCGATCCCCAGCTCTTCCATGCGTTTGACCAGCGTTGCCTCGGTATAGCGCGGCGGGGGCTGGGTGAAATGCTGTTCGGGCGTGGCCGAACGCTTTTCGGGGGCCTCGCCCTCGTGGATCAGCGGCAGGCGGCGGCCGTCCTCATCCTCTTCGTCGTCGCGGCCCTGATCATAGATCTTGAGAAAGCCGTCAAACAGCATCACCTGACCAGTGGCCCGCAGACCGACCTGTCCATCGGCCGAGCCGATCTCGACCGTGGTACGCTCCATCCGCGCCGATTCCATCTGGCTGGCCAGCGTCCGCTTCCAGATCAGGTCGTAAAGCGCCTTTTGATCCTTGTCCGAAACCGGCAACCGGTCCGGCGACAGCATCATGTCGGTCGGACGGATACATTCATGCGCCTCTTGCGCGTTCTTGGCCTTGTTCTTGTACATGCGCGGCGATTTCGGCAGGTACTCGGCGCCGAACCGCGCCCTGATCGCATCACGCGCCGCCATCACCGCCTCGGGCGCCATGTCGATGCCGTCGGTTCGCATATAGGTGATATAGCCCGCCTCATAGAGGCGCTGCGCCGCGGACATGCAAGCCCGCGCGCCAAGACCCAGCTTGCGGCTGGCCTCTTGCTGCAGGGTCGAGGTCATGAAGGGCGGCCACGGATTGCGGCTGGCAGGCTTGGCCGCAACGCTGAGCACCTTGAGATCGCGCGAGGTGATGGCAGTGACAGCCAATTTCGCCTGCTCTTCGGTCGCCAGGTCGAAACGCTCAAGCTTCCTGCCGCCAAAAACTGTCAGGTTGGCATCGAATTCATCGCCACGCGGCGTCGCAAGCCGGGCGTGGACGGTCCAGTATTCCCGGGCCTTGAAGGCCTCGATCTCCATCTCGCGGTCAACGATGATGCGCAGGGCGACCGATTGCACCCGGCCTGCCGATTTCGCACCCGGCAGCTTGCGCCACAGGACCGGAGACAGGTTGAAACCGACAAGGTAATCCAGCGCCCGCCGCGCCAGATAGGCATCGACCAGCGGCTGGTCGATCTGGCGGGGGTTCGCCATGGCCTCGGTCACTGCGGATTTGGTGATCGCGTTAAAGGTGACACGGCTGACCTCGGCCCCTTTCTTCAGCGCCGGGGCAAGGGTTTCAAGCAGGTGCCAGGAAATCGCCTCGCCTTCGCGGTCAGGGTCGGTGGCAAGGATCAGGGTCGGGTCCGAAGCCAGCGCGTCCTTGATCGCCTTGACGTGCTTTCTCGATTCGGCCGCGACCTCCCATTTCATGGCGAAATCCGCCTCGGGATCGACGCTGCCATCCTTGGGCGGCAGGTCGCGCACATGACCGAACGAGGCCAGAACGGTATAGTCGTCGCCCAGATATTTGTTGATCGTTTTGGCCTTGGCCGGAGATTCAACGACGACGACAGGCATGAAGATTCCTTCGCTTGATTCGGCGCCGGAACATGGGGGGCAGCCGACGAACTGTCAACGCCGGCCTGCCGTCCCGCCCGAATATCCCTGAAAATTCAGGGTTTCGGGCTGGGCCAAATCAGATCCCGTCGCCCACGAAGGCCTTTTCGACCACAAATTCGCGCGGTTCGCTGTTGGCGCCTTCGCGCAGGCCAAAGCCCTCAAGCACCGCTTTGACGTCGGTGTTAAAGGCAAGGCTGCCGCAGATCATGGCGCGGTCATTCGCTGCATCCATCGGCGGCAGGTTCAGGTCGGCAAAGACCTTGCCCGAGGTCAGGTTATCGGTAATCCGGCCCATAAAGGGCGACTCTTCCCGCGTGGTCGTCGGGTAATAAAGCAGCCGGTTAAAGAACTCTTCACCGTAAAGCTCACCCAAAAGCGGGTCGTGGCGCAGGTTCTCGACCAGCTCGCGACCATAGGTCAGCTCATCCGCGGTGCGGCAGGTGTGCATCATGATCACCTGCTCGTACCGCTCATAGGTTTCGGGGTCGCGCATCAGCGAGGCAAAGGGCGCAATGCCTGTGCCGGTCGCCAGGAACCACAGCCGCTTGCCGGGCAGAAGCGCGTCCAGAACCAGCGTGCCGACGGGCTTGGGACGCAGGATGATCTGGTCGCCCGGCTGAATGTTCTGCAGCCGCGAGGTCAGCGGCCCGTCCGGCACCTTGATCGAGTAGAACTCAAGCTCATCATCCCATGCCGGAGAGGCAATGGAATAGGCGCGCAGGATCGGCTTGCCATTGTCATCGGGCAGGCCGATCATCACGAACTCGCCCGAACGAAAGCGCAGGGACGCCGGTCGCGTCACCCGGAACGAGAACAGGCGATCCGTCCAGTGCCGGACCGAGGTCACGGTCTGGGCATCGGGCAGGGTCTTGGCGGGTTTGGCGGCAATATCCACGGAAAGATCCAACGTCATATCGGGGTCCCGGTTTATCTAATGCATGAGGGGGCGGGGTGAAACCCCGGGTTCAGCCAGCAAGCCGCGACCGATGGTCCCAGACCTGCCAATCGGCACGATACAGCCACTGCTCTTGCGGCTGGCGCTCGGCCAGCACAGCCGGGATCTGCACCTCGTCAAAGCCCACGCGACGCGCCATGGCATATTGATCGGCAATCAGCCCGCCAACCGCGCGCAGCCGGCCCTGATAGCCCTTTTCGCGCAGAATGCGGGCCAGCGAAAAGCCGCGTCCGTCGGTCATGGCCGGAAAGTCGATGGCGATCAGCTCATGACCAAGATAGCCGTCAAGGCTGTCCGGATCGGTATCCGGCGCCAGGACAACCGGCTCGGCCCCGTCATGGGGGTGGAAACCGTCATCGCGGACCAGAAAGAATTCGCTCATGCCTTTGCTCCTGTGCGGACCATGCGCCCGCCGATGAAATGGATGCCGCATTCGGTCTTGGCGCTGCCCCGCCAGCGCCCTGCGCGCGGGTCTTCGCCTGGTCTGACGGGCGAGGTGCAGGGTGCGCAGCCGATCGAGGCGTAACCCTTGGCGACCAGAGGATGGCGCGGCAGGTTGTTTTCGGCCATGTAGTCCTGAACGTCCTGCGGCCGCCAATGCGCCAGAGGGTTGATGCGCAGCCGCGCCGGAGGCTCGGCCTCAAAGAACTCAAGCTCTTTGCGGGCACCGCCCTGAAAGCGTTTGCGTCCCGTGATCCAGGCGTCGAACCTGGACAGCTCACGTTCAAGCGGTACGGTCTTGCGCAGATCGCAGCAAGCATCAGCGTTGAACTGGTGCAGCGTGCCGTCGGGGTCGTTCAACGCCACCTCACGCTCGGTCGCGCGGACCACCCGCACATCGGTCAGCTTCAGCTTTTCGGTGACCTCAAGCTGATAATCCAGCGTCTCCTGGAACAGCATCATCGTGTCGATGAACAACACCGGAGTCCCCGGCGCCACCACCGAGACCATATGCAGCAGCACCACCGATTCCGAACCGAAGCTGGAAACCAGCGCCGTCTCGCCCAGATCGGGGTCGCGCAGGGCACGCCGCAACACCTCGGTCGCGGCATGGTGACGATAACGGTCGTTCAGCCGCGCGGCGCGGGCATCCAGCGTCTGATCAAGCATCGGCCGGATACAGCGCCGCCTTGAACGGAGCCACCCCTACACGGCGATAGGTGTCAATAAAGCGCTCTTCGGGCGATTCGCGCAGTTCCAGATAGGCGTTGATGACGCGGTCGATGGCCGGCACCACCTCTTCGGCCGGGAAGCCAGCGCCGGCGCGCTGGCCAATGGCCGGAATGTCATAACCGTCACCACCCAGCGTGATCTGATAGTTCTCGACCCCGGCACGATCGAGGCCCAGAATACCGATATGGCCCAGGTGATGATGGCCGCAGGCATTGATGCAACCCGAGATGCGGATGTTGAACTGGCCGATCTCTTCTTCAAGACCACGGGCGCGGAAATGCTCGGCGATGTCCTGTGCGATCGGAATCGAGCGGGCAGTCGCCAGCGTGCAGTAATCCATGCCCGGGCAGGCAACGATATCACTGATCAGCCCGGCATTGGCGGTGGCCAGACCGGCTGCCTTCAGCTCTTGATAGACCGCGAACAGGTCCGATTTGTGAACATGCGGCAGGACCACGTTCTGTTCATGGCTGATGCGCAGATCGTGATGGCCGTAACGCTCGGCCAGATCGGCCAGCAGGCGCATCTGTTCAGCCGAAGCATCGCCCGGCGTCGCGCCCGGTGCCTTAAAGGTGACGGTGACGCTGGCATAGCCATCGACCTTATGGGCCGACAGGTTGGTGTCGGTCCAGCTGCGGAAGGCCGGATTTGCCGCGCGGTGCTGTTCGTAATCACCTTCGGGCTCGTTACGGAAGGCTGGTGGGGCGTAAAGGCTTTTCAACGCGGCCAGCAGGTCCTGATCGACGCCGGTAAAGACCTTGCGGCGACGCTCAAACTCGGCCTCGATCTCTTCGCGCATCACGTCAAGGCCGCGCTCGGCCACGGTGATCTTGATGCGCGCCTTGTATTTGTTGTCGCGCCGGCCCGAGAGGTTGTAGGTCGCGATGATCGCCTCGACATAGGGCAGCAGATCGCCTTCGGGCAGGAACTCACGCACCACCTGCCCCAGCAAGGGCGTACGGCCCAGCCCGCCGCCGATCCAGACCTGATAGCCCAGTTCACCCTGCTCGTTACGCTTAAGGCGCAGGCCGATGTCATGGGCGGCGATGACCGCGCGGTCCCTCTTGCCGCCCGAGACGGCGATCTTGAACTTGCGCGGCAGGAACTGGAATTCGCCATGGTCGGTGGACCATTGCCGCAGCAGCTCGGCATAGGGGCGCGGATCGGCAACCTCGTCAGCAGCCGCGCCGGCAAAGGCATCAGTCGTCACATTTCGGATCGTGTTGCCCGAGGTCTGGATGGCATGCAGCCCGACATCGGCCAAAGCGTCCAGCATATCCGGGATATCAACCAGCTTCGGCCAGTTGAACTGGATATTCTGGCGGGTAGTCCAGTGACCGTAACCCTTGTCCCATTTCTTGGCCAGCAGCGCCAGCGTGCGCATCTGGTCGGGGCTGATCGTGCCATAGGGAATGGCCACCCGCAGCATATAGGCATGCAGCTGCAGGTAGACACCATTCATCAGCCGCAGAGGGCGAAACTCATCCTCGGTCAGGCTGCCGTTCAAGCGCCGCTCGACCTGCTGGCGGAATTGCTGGGCGCGGTGGCGCAGGTATTCGTTGTGCTGGGGACGCGCGTCAAACATTGCTGGCCTCGACTTCGGACTGGGCGAACTCGGCTTGCTTGCCGTGGAAATAATTGGACGGACCGCGGCGGCGGAACGCTTCGCGGAAATGCGTGGGCTCGGGGCGGCCATCGGGACCGCGGCGGGCCTCGGCCAGGTAGGGGCCGACGACGATATTGCCCTGCGACAAAGCGTCGAGCAGCGCCAGATCGGCGATGGCCTCATCCTCGAACAGATCGGCCTCACGCGGGTCAGCGGTCCAGCCCCCGTCGCGCATCCACACGCAATGGCCCTGACGCAGATCATTGGCGGTAATGACGGCGGGGGTCGCGGGGGATGGGGTAAAGCCTTTGGACATGGCCCTTTGCCTTTCGTTTCCTGTCCTGTCTATATAGAAAAAAATCCCCCATATTGACGAGTGGGCCAGAAAAATAAGAAACATGTCCCGTAATGGCGCAAATAGTCAGGACGCAATTTCACAATGAGCGACGAGCGACAAACACCCATCCGGCTGGACGACACTGACCGCAAAATCCTGTCCCTGCTGCAAGAGGACGCGACCCTGTCGCTGGACGATATTGCGGCCCGTGTGGGGGCGTCCAAGACCCCGGTCTGGAACCGGATTCGCAAGCTGCGCGAGGCCGGAGTGATCCGCGCCCAGGTCGCGCTGCTTGACCCCGATTCCCTTGGGCTCGACGCCTGTTTCTTCGTGCTGATCCGCACCAGCGAGCATGACCCCGAATGGGCGCGACGCTTTCTGTCCGCCGTCCGCTCGCGCCCCGAGGTGATCGAGGCGCACCGCCTGGCCGGCGACATCGACTACATCCTTAAGGTCCGGGTCCGCAACGCGCGCGCCTATGACCGCTTTTATCAGGCGCTGATCTCAGAGGTCAGGATCCACAACGTCACCGCGCTTCTGTCGATGGAAGAGCTCAAGGCGACGACCGCCCTGCCTCTAAGCTAGGGCGGCCAGCGCGCGCGGCAGCGCCTCGGCAAAAGCAGAAAGCTCTGCCTCAGGCCCGCATGAGACGCGGATACAGCGGTCAAGCGGTGCAACGCCGGGCATGCGTACAAAGATGCCCTCGCTCGCCAGCGCCTCAAGCAGGGCGCGGGCAAAGGCGCCATCGCGGCCGCAGTCGATGGTGACGAAATTCGTGGCCGAAGGCAGGGCGCTCAACCCGTTGTCAGCTGCAATCCCGGCGATCCGGGCACGGGCCGCGGCGGTCTGGGCCTGCACATGGCCCAGCCAGTCCTGATCCTCCAGCGCGGCAAGAGCACCAATCTGGGCGGTTCGACTGATGCCGAAATGGTTGCGGATGCGGTCGAACCCGGCGATCAGCTCGGCCGGACCGATGGCATAGCCGATGCGCATCCCGGCCATGGCATAGGCCTTGGAAAAGGTCCGGAACCGGATCACCCGCGCATCTTCCGGGTCAATCCGGGGAATGGCCAAAACAGGGGCGAATTCAGCATACGCCTCATCCAGAACCAGCAGGCTGCCTTCGGGCAGATCATCCAGCATCGCCTCGATCCGCGCCCCCTCGTGCCAGCTGCCCATCGGGTTGTCGGGATTGGCCAGATAGACAAGCCGCGCCCCGGTCTCACGCGTTGCCGCAATCAGGGCATCGGGGTCCTCGGCATCGTCACGATAGGAAACTTTGCTCAGCCGTCCACCAAAACCGGCAACGTGATAATTGAAGGTCGGATAGGCACCCTCAGAAGTCACCACCGCTTCGCCCGGGGCCACCATCAGCCGCACGAGCAGACCCAAAAGCCCGTCAACCCCCTCGCCCAGCATGATGTTCTCAGGAGCAACACCATGATGCGCCGCCAAAGCATGGCGCAGATCATGGCTGTCAGGATCGCCGTATTTCCAGACCTCGGCCGCCGCGCGCGCCATCGCCTCGACCGCCTTGGGAGAGGGGCCAAAGCCGTTCTCATTCGCCCCCAGCCGGGCGCGAAAGGGCGCACCGCGCCGACGCTCCAGCGTCTCGGGACCGGTAAAGGGGACCGTCGCAGGCAGTCCGGCGGGAATAGGGGCGAAACGGAAACGTGTCATGCCGCAACAGAAAACCCAATCGCGATCCGCGCGCAAGGGTGCCCCTCGCCTCCGCTTCTTTCGTGTCTAAATATCCATGGGACAAAGCCCCCGGAAAGCCGGACCTAGAACGCCTTGAAGGTGATCGTCGTCAGCGTCCGGACAATGCCGGGAATGTCGAACAGGTTTTCCGACAGAAAACGCCCGACATCCTGATCCTCGGGCACATAGATCTTGGCCAGCAGATCATAATCACCCGAGGTCGAGTAAAGCTCGCTCACGACCTCGCGGTCATAGATCGCATCAGCGACCTCATAGGTCTTGCCGGGCGAGCAGCGGAACTGGACAAAAACCGGGCGCATGGCGATCCTCTTGATCTCAGACGGCGACAGACTAGACCGTCGGCGCGGCGCGGGTCCAGTCCCCCCGCGCAAGTCCGCGCCAGAAGCGGCGCATCAGCAGGACCGCAGCACAGGTCAGCCCCGCCACCAGCCCCAGCCACAATCCGGCCGGACCGATCCCCGCAATGAAGGCCAGGCCATAGGCAACCGGGATGCCGACCAGCCAATAGCTGACTGCCGCGATGACCATGGGAACCCGGGTGTCCTGCACCCCGCGCAAAAGCCCCAGCCCGATCACCTGCATGGCATCGGTCAGCTGGAACAGACCTGCGTAAAACAGCAGCGCCGCCGCAATCTCGATGATAGCCGGGGTTTCAGCATGGGTCGCGTCGAGATACAGCCCGACCAATTGGCGCGGAAACAACTCGAATGCTGCAACGGCAAGTACCGCGATCACGGCCGAAACCACGGTCACCGTAATTCCCGCATCACGCATCCCCAGCGCATCGCCGCGGCCTTTGGCCTGCCCGACGCGCACGGTGGCTGCGTTCGACATGCCCAGATGCAGCATGAAGGTCAGCGAGGCCAGCTGCAGCGCAATTCCATGCGCCGCAAGCTCTCGCGTGCCGATCCAGCCCATCATCACGTTCGAGCCGACAAATAGCCCACCCTCGGCCACCATGGTCAGACCGATGGGCAGACCCAGCAAAAAGACCGCGCGCATCTCGGCCCGGTCAGGGCGCCAAAAGCGCTGGAACAGCCGGTATTTGCGTGCCACCGGCAGCCATGCGGCATAGGCCGCGATCGCGAGCAGCCCCACATATTGCACAACGACCGCCGCAATCGCCGCCCCACGCACGCCCATTTCCGGCATGCCCATATTGCCAAAGATCAGCACCCAGTTCAGGAAAATCACCACCGGCAACCCGGCAAGCGTGATCCACAGCACGACCTGCGTACGCTCCATCGCCGCCAGATAGCTGTTCAGCGTCAGCTGGCACAGAACGGCGATCAGGCCGACACCCTCGATGCGCAGATAGTCCTGGGCCAGCTGGGCGACATCGGGTTTTTGCCCGACAGCCAGCAGGATCGGGCCAGAATACCACATCGCCGGCAACACCAGCACGGCATAGATCACCGACAGCCACAGCGCCATGCGGGCCGAACGGCGGACCTCGACCTCATCCCCCCGCGCAATGGCGGTGGCGATCAGGCCCATGACCCCGATGCCGAACCCCATACCCAGAAAGAACAGGATGTTAAAGAACGACACCGCAATGACCAACGCGGCCAGCTCGGTCACGCCATACCACCCCATCATCACCGTATCGGCGACATGAATGGCCATGCGCGCAAGGTGGCTGCCAACAAGCGGCAGACCCAGCGCCAGTGTTGCGCGCAGATGGGGGATATAGCGGACAAAATTCATGTGTCTGCCTTATCCTTGGGCAGAGGCTGCGGCAAGATGGCACGCAAGGGCGAACCTCAGGGCAGGATCTCGACCTCGGTGCCGACACGGGCATGGGCAAAGATCTCTTCGATCTCGTCATTGGTGACGGCGATGCAGCCGGCAGTCCAGTCACCCTTGACGCGATAGCCGTCGGGGATCTGGTTCGGCTGGCCGTGAATCATGATGTCTCCGCCCGGGCTGACACCCATGCGCCGGGCCGCCTCGCGGTGATGAGGCTGGGGATAGTCGATGCCAAGCGACAGGTGATAGGCGCTGTTGCGGTTCAGCCGGTCGATGCGAAAAATGCCTTCGGGGGTGCGGCCGTCGCCTTCACGGCTTTTGTCACCATCTGGCGCAAAGCCAAGCGCGATGCGAAAGGTCCTGGGCGGTCCGCTTTCCTGATAGACGGTCATCCGGCGGGCAGCTTTTTCGACCAGAATGCGCTGTACGGACGAGGCAATGGGCGCCTCGGGCCGCGCTGGCGGGCGCTGAAAGATCGGCGGCAGCGCGATATGGGGCAGCCGGAATTCGGGCAGCCGCGGCCAGTGCCAACCCGAAGCTGGCGGCTGCGTACTGCCCGGCGGCGGCAAGGTGGCGGGCTGAGGGGCCCAGATCAGCCACAGCCCCCACAGCAACGCCGCAAGGCAAAGCACCGAAAAGATCGCGCCAAGCCGCTTCATTGCAGGTCGCGGAATGCCTCTTGCAGCCGTCCCACCGCCTCGATGACACGGGCGCGCTGGGTGGCGATATTAAACCGCAGGAAGTTTTCGCCTCCGGTGCCAAAGGTGCCGCCGTGGTTGGCGGCGATTCGGGCACCTTGCTCGACCCGGCGGGTAAACTCGGCCCGCTCCATCCCGGTGCCCGAGAAATCGACCCACGCCAGATAGGTCGCCTGCAAGGGCATTGAGCCAAGGCCGGGGATCGCGCCCACCCCGTCGTCAAAGATGCGGCGGTTGCCGTCAAGGTAATCGGCCAGCGCATCGACCCAGGCGGCCCCTTCGGGCGAATAGGCGGCGGCGACCATGGCCGGCCCGAAAAGCCCGGGCGAGATGCCCCCGGCCATCATCCGGTCCTGCAGCCGCTTGCGCAGCCCCTCATCGGCCACGATCAGATTGCCGATATGTGCGCCCGCAATGTTAAAGGTCTTGGTCGCGGCGGTCAGCGTGATCAGCCGCGCCGCAGCCTCGGGCGCAGCATTGGCCAAAACCGTATGCCGCGGGCTGCCCGGCATGACCAGATCGTGATGGATCTCGTCCGAGACCAGAATCAGGTCATGGGCTGCACAGAAATCGGCGATCTGGCGCAGTTCCTCGGTGCTCCAGACCCGGCCACCGGGGTTATGGGGCGAACAAAGGATCAGCATCCGTTCGCGTCCGGTCAGCAGGCTTTGCCAGCCCTCCCAGTCCAGACGGTACTGACCGTCCTCAATGACCAGCGGAAACTCGGCCACCTCGCGGCCAGAGGCGCGGACGACCCGGGCAAAGGCGTGATAGACCGGGGTCATCAGGATGACGCGGTCGCCCGGCTGGGTGAAGGTATCGACACAGATCGAGGTTCCGTTCACCAGCCCATGCGCAGACAGGATCCATTCGGGCTCGACCTGCCAGCCGTGGCGGTTTGCCATCCACCAGCGGATCGATTCGATATAAGCCGGGTTCGCGCCGGGATAGCCATAGACGCCATGCGCGGCCAGACGCTCGACCGCCTGCTGCACCGAAGCGGGCGGGCGAAAATCCATATCCGCCACCCACATCGCGATCCCGTCACGAGGCGAGACGCCATAGGTCGCCTGCATGTCATCCCATTTGGAGCAGGTGGTTCCGGTGCGGTCGATCAACTCGTCAAAGTCAGGCAGCGTCATGGGTCATACCTCGGTTTCCATTCGCTGACACCATAGCGGCTTGTTGCGCAAGGCCAAGGCTTGCCCTAGATCACGGGCATGACATTGCGCAGCATCATCCTCCACCCCGATCCGCGGCTGAAAAAGATCTGCGAGCCTGTGGCCCGCATCACCCCCGAGATCGAAACGCTGGCCGCCGACATGCTGGCCACGATGTATGACGCGCCGGGCGTTGGCCTGGCCGCGCCGCAGGTTGGCGTCCTGTCACGGCTTTACGTCATGGACTGCGAAAAGGACCCCGAGGCCCCGCGCAACCCCGTGGTCATGGTCAACCCCGAGATCACCTGGCGTTCCGACGAGCTGAACACCTATGAGGAAGGCTGCCTCTCGATCCCCGACCAATATGCCGATGTGACCCGGCCCGCCCAGGTCAAGGTCCGCTGGCTGGGCCTCGACGGCAAAACCCATGAGCGCGATTTTGAAGGGCTGTGGGCCACCTGCGCCCAGCACGAGATCGACCACCTCGATGGCAAGCTGTTCATCGACTATCTCGGCCCGATCAAGCGCCAGATGATCACCCGCAAGATGGTCAAGCTCAAGCGTGAGCGGGGTCGTGGCTAAGCCCGCACCCCCTGCGCCTGCAAGACAGGGCCGCGTCCGGCCCGTCCTGATCCATCCCCATCCCGCATTGCGTCACCGCTGCGATCCGGCAGCGGCGCTGTCCCGCGACCGGATCAATGAACTTGCCGCCGATCTGCTGGCAACCATGTATGACGCGGGTGGGCGTGGCCTTGCCGCACCGCAGATCGGCAAGCCTTGGCGCATCTTTGTCATGGATCACGGCTGGAAAGAGGGTGCACCCAGTCCGCGCATTGTGATCGACCCCGAGATCGAGCCCCTCGGCAGCGAGGTGGGCACGATGGAGGAAGCCTGCCTTTCAATCCCCGATCATCCGGTGGCGGTAACTCGACCAGTCACGGTGCGGCTGCGCTGCCTTGATCTTGCAGGCCAGCCGCAAAGCCTGACCCTGACAGGGATCGAGGCACGTATCGCCCAGCATGAGGCAGACCATCTCGACGGTCGCCTGATCCTTGATTTTGGCACGGGACCGCAGGACACAGGGGAATGATTTACCTTCGTCTGCCGCCGTGCTAGCCGGGCTTTCTCTGCTGACAAGGCCCTTTCGATGACCATCCGCCCTTTCCTGCCCTATGCCGACCGCCGGTTGCACACTCCGGCCGAGCCGGTCGCCGAGATCACCGAAACCGTGCGGATGATCTGGGACGACATGATCGACACGATGGAGGCAATGCCGGGCGTCGGCCTTGCCGCACCCCAGATCGGGATCATGATGCGGCTGGCGGTGGTCGACGCATCGGAAAAGCGTGGTCAGGCGGTGCGCATGGCCAATCCCGAGGTGCTGCATGCCAGCGTGCAGCTGCGCCCCCATGAAGAGGCAAGCCCCAACCTGCCCGGCGTCTCGGCCCGGATCGAGCGGCCCCGCGCTGTCACCGTGCGCTTTCTGAACGCCGACGGTGAAATCGAGGACCGGGATTTCGTCGGCCTGTGGGCGACCTCGGTACAGCATCAGATCGACCACCTGAACGGCCGGCTTTACGTCGATCACCTCAGCCCCCTGCGTCGCAAGATGATGGTGGCCAAATCGGCCAAGCTGACCCGCCGCTGACGGTTTTCTTTCGCAATGCGGGGGGTTAGGCTTGGGTCGCAACCAGCGCCTGGACCCAGCACATGTTCTCCCTCCTCCCTCTTCTGGCCGGATTGCTGTTATTTTCAGCGTCACTGACCCCTTCGCTCATTCCACGCGACTGGATGATGCAGGGGGTGCTGGCAGGCATGTCCATGGCGGCGGGCTATGTGCTGACCCAGTTCCTGCTGGCGATCTGGCGCACGCTTGAGCTGCCGGGACTGAAAGACCGCGCCGCCCGTATCGCCCATGCGGTCCTGGCGGTGCCGGTGCTGATCCTGCTCGCACGCGCCCTCATCCTGTCTGTCGAGTGGCAAAACAGCATCCGTGTCCGCATGGGCATGCCGGATCTTGAGGCCAATAACACCGCCAAGATGCTGGGACTGGCACTGGTGGTGTTTCTGGCTCTGTTTCTGTTCGGTCGGGGGCTGCAAGCGCTGTTTGACCTTCTGCGCCTGCGGCTTGCGCGCCATATCCCCTCGCGCAGCGCCAACGTGCTGGGGCTTTTGCTCGCCGCGATGATCGTCGTCACCCTGACCCGCGACGGGGTGGTGAACTGGGCGATGCGCATTGCCGACCGCTCTTACGCCGCCGCTCAGCACCTGACCGATCCCAACCTTGGCCCACCATCCGAGCCATGGCAGTCAGGCTCGGCCGCCTCGGGGGTCGATTGGGGGCTGATGGGCAAGCCTGGCCGCGACTTTGTGCTAAGCGGGCCGCGCGCCAGCGATATCTCGGCCTTTACCGGCCGTCCGGCCAAAGAGCCTTTGCGCATCTATGTCGGCCTAGCGCAGGACAAGGACCCCGAGGTCCGCGCCAAGGTGGCACTGGACGAAATGCTGCGCGTCGGCGCCTTTGACCGCAAGGTGCTGGTGCTGGCCAGCCCGACCGGCACCGGCTGGATGGACCCGGCAAGTTACGATGCGCTGGAATATATGCATGGCGGAGACGTGGCGACGGTAGGGGTGCAATATTCCTATCTGCAAAGCCCTCTGGCCCTGATCTTTGAGACCGAATCCGGCCTTGACCAGACCACGGCGCTGATGCGCGTCATTTATGACCACTGGCGCCAGCTGCCGCAGGACCAAAGACCACGCCTTTATCTGCACGGCATCTCGCTTGGGGCCTGGTCGTCGATGTATGCCTTCAACCCGTTCCAGATGATGAACGAACCGGTCTCGGGCGCGTTCTGGGCCGGGCCGCCCTTTCCGTCGACCCTGTGGCGTCAGGCCAATGACGCACGCGAACCCGGCAGCCGCCTTGTCCTGCCCGATGTCGATGACGGCGAGGTGATCCGCTATGCAAGCCAGTTCGCATCGCCCGACCGCTCGGGTCGCCCATGGGGCCGGCTGCGCATCCTGTTCCTGCAATATGCCAGCGATCCGATCGTCTTCTATGATCCCGTCTCGCTGTGGCGCGAACCGCAATGGATGCGCGAGCCGCTGGCCCCCGATGTTTCGCCCCGGTTGCGCTTTACCCCGGTGGTGACACAGTTGCAGCTGGCGGTGGACTTGCTGGTTTCGACCTCGGCCCCGCCCGGATTTGGCCATACCTATCACGCGCATGACTATATTGATGGCTGGGTATCCGTGACCGCCCCCGAGGGCTGGAGCGCCGCCGACACACAGCGGCTCAAGGCCATCTGCGGTCAGAACGGAAGGCTGGGATGCGCAAAGGGCTGATCCTGGCGCTGGTGCTGCCCGGGCTGGTGCTGCTTGTGCTCGTGCTGAACACGGCGCGCAACTATGCCGGCTGGCAGCCCGCGACCGAAACCCCCGCCGAACGGCTGGCGCGGCTTGAACCCTACTGGCGCATTTTGCGCCCCGAAGGGCCCGGCCCGCATCCCGCCGCAATCCTGCTGTCGGGCTGCGACGGGGTGCATGACAATATGGATTATTGGGCACAACAATACGTTGCCATGGGTCGGGCGGCGCTGATCCTTGACAGCCACGCGCCAAGATCGCTGGACAGGGCACAGGCGTGGCGGGCGCTTTGCGCGGGGCAGGTCCTGCCAGGGGCCGAGCGGGCCGCCGATCTGGCCGTGGCACTCGCGGCGCTGCGCGACATGCCGGGGATCAATGCCTCGGATGTGGCGCTGCTCGGGGCGTCGCATGGGGGCTGGACGGTGATGGAGCTGATGCGCGAGCTGTCCTCTGACACGCCCCCTCCCGGCCTTTCGGAATGGCCCGTGCCGCCCGACAGCCTGACCGCCCAGCTTGGGCCAGCGGTGGTGCTTTACCCCTATTGCGGCCTGCTAAGTGGTGCGGCCAAGGGGCCGTGGCCGGGTCGGGTGCGAATGCTGATGCTGCTGGCGGCCGAGGATTCGATCACCGATTCCGCCGACTGCCAACAGATGGCGGCGGATCTTGCCGCGACAGGTGCGCATCTCGACGTCATCACCTATCCCGGCATCAACCACGGCTTTGACCAAAGTGAGCGTTCCATACTCTCACCGCTGGAGTTCAATGCACCAGCCCGGGCACAGGCGACCCGCGATATCCGCGCCTTCATGGGTTTTGCCGCCGCCGAAGCCGGGATATGAGGTCGCCACAGTAACGGAGGGCAGCAATGCGCGTCATCTTCATGGGCACACCCGACTTCTCGGTCCCGGCGCTGCGGGCCATCGCCACGCAGCATGAGGTCGTCGCGGTCTACTCCCAACCGCCCCGCGCGGCGGGACGCGGGCAAAAGCCGCGCCCCTCGCCGGTGCAGCGCGCTGCCGCGGAACTGGGCCTGCCCGTCCGTACGCCCGAGCGGCTGAAATCCGTGCAAGATCAGGCGGAATTCGCCGATCTTGGTGCCGATGTGGCGGTCGTCGTCGCCTATGGCCTGATCCTGCCACCTGCGGTGCTGGCCGCGCCGCGCTTTGGCTGCCTGAATATCCACGCCTCACTGCTGCCGCGCTGGCGTGGGGCGGCGCCCATCCACCGCGCCATCATGGCCGGGGACGCCGAAACCGGCGTCGCCATCATGCAGATGGAGGCGGGGCTGGACACTGGCCCGGTACTGGCCGAGGCCCGCACCCCCATCGGTCCCGAGGACACCACCGCCGATCTGCACAACCGGCTGGCCGAGATGGGCGCCGCGCTGATCGTCGAACAGCTGGAGCGTCTGCCGCAACCTGCCCGCCCACAACCGGCCGAAGGCGTGACCTACGCCCAAAAGATCGACAAGGCCGAGGCGCGGATAGACTGGAGCCAGCCTGCCGCCCAGATCGACCGCCAGATCCGCGGCCTGTCGCCCTTTCCCGGCGCGTGGTGTCTGATCGGGAACGAAAGGGTGAAGCTTTTGCGCTCGCGCCTTGCCCCCGGTTCAGGTGCGCCGGGGCAAGTTCTGTCGGGCTTTACCATCGCCTGCGGCGAAGGCGCGGTCGAGGTGCTTGAGGCCCAGCGCGAAGGCAAACGTCCCATGCCCGCAATCGAAATCCTGCGCGGCCTGACCCTGCCCCCACGGCTTGGCTGAGGCGCTGTAGCGATTTCGTTACAACCTATGGATGAACTCGCGCTTGCAGGCCGTTCCGCTTAACACCATGTTAATATTTCCCTGTCACACCGGAACAATATGATTTGGTCCGGTAATCCTGGAAAGGGGGATGACGATCATGGAAAATCTGATCCGTGTGATGGCCGACCATTGGTGGGTGCCGCTTTTGCGCGGCATCGCGGCCATCCTTTTCGGCCTGATGGCGTTGGTCTGGCCGGGCCTGACGGTCTATATGCTGCTGCTGGTCTTTGGTGCCTATGCAATTTTTGACGGGGTCATGGCGATCGTCATTGCCTTCCGTCGCAAGTCTTCGGACGATGGCTGGTGGGCCTGGGCGCTGGACGGGTTGCTGTCCATTGTCATCGGCCTGATGGCCCTGTTCTGGCCCGAGGCGACGGCGCTGGCCTTCATCATCTGGATGGCCGCCTGGGGTGTGGTCGCCGGTGTCTTCCGCATCGTCGCCGCCATCCGCCTGCGGCACGAGATCGAGGGTGAATGGGCGCTGGGACTCAGCGGGCTGCTGCTTATCACCTGGGGGGTGCTGATGGCGCTGCTGCCGGCGGCGGGCCTGCTCAGCATCGCATGGCTGATCGGAACCTTTGCGCTGCTGATCGGCGTGGTGATGATCGCGCTGGCCTTCCGGCTGCGGCGGCTAAGAAGCGCCTGACCATCAGGTCCCGCGCGGTTTGGCGCGGGTGGTCGGGTCGGCCTCCAGCGGGTTCTCTGGCCAGGGGTGGCGTGGATAGCGACCACGCATATCCTTGCGGACATCAGCATAGCCGCCCGCCCAGAAACCCGGCAGGTCCGTCGTCACCGCGACGGGCTTGCCCCCGGGTGACAGCATGGTGATGCGCAGGGGCCTGCCGCCTGCGCGCGGATGCCGCGCGACACCGAAAAGCTCTTGCAGCCTCAGCTCGATCGAAGGGGTCTCGTGATCATAATCAATGGGCACTTTGCGGCCTAAAGGTGTCAGGAAATATGCCGGAGCCTCTTTGTCCAGCCGACGCTGCCCATCCCAGCCGATACGGGCCTTAAGCGCCTCGGTCAGATCGAGTCCCCGCAGATCTGAAAGTGTCCGCACCTTGCCGAGCCAGGGCAGCAGCCAGTCAGGTTCAGCAAGCAGGCTTGCATCATCCACCGCACCCAGCTCAGGGATCAGAGCGATCCGCGCCCGCAGCCTCGCCGCCGCGGGGGTCCAGCTCAGGCCATTGGCGCGCAGCCCCTCAAAGGCGGCGCGCGCAAGGGCCGCAGGGTCGGCGTCGTCCATCGCACGATCAGCCAGCACCAACGCACCCAACCGTTCCTGCCGACGAGCGATGACGCGGTTGTCGCGGCGCGACCATTCGACCAGTTCGACGCTTTCGATACGATCGGGAAACAGGGCGCGAAGCTCTTCCTCGCTGATGGGGGCGGCCATGCGGATCCGCGCCTCACGGGTGTCTCCGTCCAGATCGGTGGCGACGATCAGGCGATCGCCGGCCAAAGCATCGCCCTCGGGCAGAACCGCACCCTTGCCGCCTGACAGGACATAACGCAGCTGATCGCCCTTGCGGCGCAATCCGATGCGGTCGGGATAGGCTAGCGCCGCCATCGCGCCGGGCGACAGCCCCGCCGCAGCTCCATCCCCCGCCATGCGACGCAGGCGCTTGGCCTCATCACGAATGCGGTGCAACGGACCGGGGTTTACAGGCCAGGGGTGACGGTCCTGATAGGCGCGCTGGTCACGGATTGCGGCAAGCCGCAGGGTCAGATCAGCAGGCGCGCCTGTCAGCGGGTCACGCTCGGCCATCAGCGCAGCCAGATCGGCTGCCTCGCGCCCCGCAGTGACCAGCATATGCGCCAACCGCGGATGCAGCGGCAAAGGTGCCAGCCGCCGCCCATGATCGGTAATACGATCAGATGAATCCAACGCGCCAAGATCGCGCAGCAGTGCCCGCGCCTCGGCCAAAGCTGCCTCGGGCGGCGGGGTCAGAAAGGCAAGGTCGCGCCCATCCGAACCCCAGATCGCCAGTTCCAGCACCAATCCGGTCAGATCGGCCACCGCAATTTCGGGTGGGGCAAAGGCTGGCAGGGCCCCTTCTTCGGCCCGCGCCCATAGCCGGTAGCAGATGCCGGGCGCGACTCGTCCGGCACGGCCCCGGCGCTGTTCGGCCTCGGCCCGGCTGACCCGCTCGGTCACCAGCCGCGACATGCCCGAACCGGGATCAAAGCGCGCGCGCCGCGCCCGGCCCGCATCCACGACCACCCGCACATCTGGAATGGTCAGCGAGGTCTCGGCGATCGAGGTTGCCAGCACGATCCGCCGCCGCCCGCCACCCGTCGGATGCAAAACAGCGCGCTGGGCCCTGAAATCCATGTTGCCGAAAAGAGGCAGCACTTCGGCATCGGTATCAAGCATTGCCCCGACGCGGCGAATCTCTCCCTCGCCCGGCAGAAAGGCCAGGATGGTGCCGCCAGTGTCACGGGTCGTCGACTCGGCCTCGGCGATCAGCCGCGCCGCCTCGGGCACCAGCCGGGCCCCTGCGGGCAGGGGGCGGCCCAGCCAGCGGGTTTCGACCGGAAAGGCGCGGCCTTCAGAGCGGATGACAGGCGCATCCTCAAGCAGCGCCGCCACCGGCTCGGCATCAAGCGTCGCTGACATGACCAGCAACGCAAGGTCTGGACGCAGGGCCTGGCGCGCCTCCCACGTCAGGGCAAGGCCAAGATCGGCGTTCAGGCTGCGTTCGTGAAATTCGTCAAAGATCACGCAACCGATGCCGGAAAGCCCGGGGTCGGACTGGATCATCCGGGTCAGGATGCCCTCGGTCACCACCTCGATACGCGCGCCCGGCACCGCCTCGCCGCGGATGCGATAGCCGACTGTGCGACCCAAAGGCTCG
>Ga0182743_1000257_pt1 | contig 78847 bp, 65 predicted proteins | sample eDN3rd30CKraftOP_FD_128522 | JGI IMG/M metagenome (GOLD analysis project Ga0182743, IMG submission 128522) | Enriched Organic Plus compost microbial communities from Emeryville, California, USA - eDNA 3rd pass 30_C Kraft OP (version 2) (version 2) ... | reverse complement strand
TTCGACCGCCTGGGGCTACCTCGACTCTCCTGACCTCAACTTCTCGAACCGCCCGGTGCGGACCCGCATGCCGGGTGGTGTGGCAGGGGCGCAGTTCAGATGAACTGCCCCCTATGCCGATTGGTGCATGGTCGTAGGAATCATTTTGTTGGCAGCCTTCCTGGCCTACAGGACGGGGGAATTGACATCCTCCTCAGCGTGAAGGACGCAGATTCCTACGACGCTCAAAGCGCGGCACTGAACCGTTTCTGAATCGCTTCGGTGAGTTCATGCTGCAGACGACATGGCCGCATCGCACTGGCGCAAAGGGCGTGTTCCGCCCTGAGAATGTTGATTGCGCCAACGACATCGGCGTTTTCCTCGAAGCCACACGCAACACAACTGAACCGAGCCTGTGTGCGCCGGTTGTCGGCAGACACTTGATCGCAGGTGCGGCTGGTGTTCTGGGGCGGCACCGTCAGCGGGGCTTGTCGCGCATCTGGTCAAATCCTCCAGTATTATCAGGTAGAAAAACGCGTGCGTGCCATGTGGTCGTGCATGCTAAAGGTTTGTTGTTATAGCAAAAGAATCGAGACGGGAGGCCTGGATGAGCAGTCAGATTATGAGTCTCAATACTGAGCGTGGTGTTTTTAGGGTTTGTCTGGATGGCGATCCATCTGCGCCACCGTTGATGCTTAGCAATTCACTTGGGACAACACTTGAAATGTGGGATCCTCAGGTTGCGGCGCTGTCCGGCAAATACAGGTTGTTGCGTTATGACACGCGTGGTCATGGACACAGTCCAGTGACACCGGGCCCCTACAGTTTTGCGGAACTTGGCAAAGATGTCATTGCAATACTGGATGCGCTTGGAATCGAACGTGTGGCGTTTGGTGGCATCTCGATGGGAGGCCATATTGCTTTGTGGCTCGGGGTTAATGCCCCGGAGAGGATCAATGCGCTTATGGTCTGCAACAGTGCTGCACGGATCGGAACGGAGCAGGTTTGGCGTGAGCGCGCAGCTGTAATAGACAAGCATGGCCAAGAAAGTATGCGCATGCTTGCCGAAGGTGCTGTAGCACGCTGGTTTACCGAGGCTTATGCCAAACGGAATCCAAAAGTGATCCAAGGCATCCTGGATAGGTTTGTCCAAAATGACCACAGGGGTTATGCGGCCTGCTGCCAGGCATTGGAAACATCAGACTTGAGGCAGGACATCAAGCGGATAAAAGCACCGGTACTTTTGTTGACAGGTGATAAGGATCCTGTCACAACAGTAACGGATTCACTTGCCATGTTGGCATCAATTCCAAACGCAAGGTTGGTCGTCTTGATGGCTGCACATCTGTCAAACATCGAGGCCGCAGATGAGTTCAATGCAACCGTCATTCATTTTCTTGATGAAAACCTGAAAGCAGTCGCGTAAAGCATCTGCAAAGAACTGAAGGAGGACTTATGTTGTTCCTGGTTCATATGGTAGTGAATCTGCCGCACGACATGCCTGCTGACAAGGCAGATGAAATCAAGGCCCGTGAGAAGGCATACTCTCAGGAACTGCAACGGCAGGGCAAGTGGTTGCACATCTGGAGGGTGGTTGGTGAATATGCCAACTACAGTGTCTTTGATGTACAGAGCAACGATGCGTTGCATTTGCTCTTGAGTCAATTGCCTCTGTTTCCCTACATGAATATCAAGGTGACTCCTTTAGCAAAGCACCCATCTGCCATCCAGTGAACATGTTTGCAACCAAGCCCGTCTACCGATCCGGATTTCGCCAGTTTTGTTTCTAAAGATAACTTGAGTTTTTTGGCGCGGTATGTTTTAAAGAATGTGGCGATAAAAAACAGCCTAGGCAGCATAAGCTCTGCATCAGGAAACGATGAAAGCCAAATAGCAGTATGAATTTGAGTCAGATGGAGGAGATGCCGATGGAGCTGAAGGTCAACGGTCAAATCAGGCAGGTGGACGTTGATGAGGATACCCCTCTTTTGTGGGTGATCCGCGAAGAGTTCAACCTGTTGGGAACAAAGTATGGCTGTGGTGTCGCACAGTGTGGTGCTTGTACAGTCTGGGTCGATGGCCAGGCGGTACGCTCCTGTATCATGCCTGCAAGTGCCATGGTGGGCAAAGATATTGTCACCATAGAGTCCATAGAGAACGACCCTGTCGGTAAGCAAGTGGTGGATGCCTGGATCAGACACCAGGTACCCCAGTGCGGCTATTGCCAATCTGGTCAGGTCATGGCTGCTACAGCGTTGCTCAAGCAACATCCAAAGCCATCAGACGAGCAGATTGATCAGGCCATGAGCAATCTTTGCCGATGCGGTACATACCAGAGTATCCGGGCTGCAGTGCGTGATGTTGCTGGTGCTTGAGGAGGCGGGTCATGATGAAACATATTGTCGAGTCTGCTCAAAGCAAGCTCGAACAGAGCAGCTTGGTGAACTTGTCGCGGCGGCAGTTTATGGGAACTTCGGTTGCAAGCCTGGTGCTCGCAGCGGTTTTCCCTGGAAAGATGGCCATGGCCCAGAGCAGCCAGGAAGCACCAAAGCCTGGAACCGAGACTTGGGCGTTTGTGGAAATCCGTCCCGACAGCACTGTTCTTCTGCATAGTGCATTTGTAGAGGGTGGCCAGGGCGTCAGCACAGCCATGGCCCAGATTGTGGGGGAAGAACTTGACCTGGAACCGTCGAAGTTCACGGTCGTGTGCGCTGAGCCAAACCCGCAGTTTCTCATCGTGAATGGGCGACGCCTGACTGGTGGCAGTCTTTCGGTCAGGAGCAGCTACGACACCATGAGAAGGATCGGTGCGTCTGCCAGAATGATGTTGATGCAGGCTGCTGCCAAGGAACTCGGCTTACCGGTTGAGAAGCTTGCAACGGACAATGGCAAGGTCGTTGACCCTGCCTCGGGGCGCTCCATCACTTATGGTCAACTGGCTCAGTCTGCAGCATTACTGGAATTGCCTAAGGAAATACAGTTCCGCAAAGAGTCGGAGTATCGATGGATAGGCAAGCCTGTTCCCAGGATAGATGTGGCAGAAAAGTCCACAGGTAAGGCACGCTATGCCATAGATCAGGCGCTCCCTGGCATGTTGTTGGCAGCAGTTGTCCATGCGCCTCGTTATGGAATGGATCCGGATGTAATTGCCAACGAGGCGGAGATAGGGGCGATGCCAGGCGTGCATTCTATTCACAGGCTACCGGGTGCCGTTGCAGTTGTTGCGGATAAGTGGTGGCGAGCCCGTAAGGCAGTTGAATCATTACGGGTTCAGTGGAAAGAGGGTGCATCTGGGGTTACCCATCCCATGCCAGCTGATTTTTCATCTGAAGGATTGAATAAACAGTTACAAAATGCGCCAGGGCCTGGTGTCAATGCTGAGAATGTAGGGGATGTTGACAAAGCTTTGTCCTCGGCAGCAAAGGTGGTTGAAGCTAGCTATTCGGCACCGTTTCTTGCTCACGCCCAGATGGAGCCTGCATCTGCGCTGGCCAGGTTCAACGATGATGGAACCCTCGAAGTCTGGGTGCCGAACCAGATGCCGGATGTTTTCCAGACTTTTGCAGCCAAGACAGCCGGTCTTGAGAACAGCAAAGTCATTTTGCACTCGCCGATACTCGGGGGATTTTTTGGAAGGCATTTCCTTTATCCTGCAGCATCCGCCATGCCGCAAGCAATTCTCCTGGCCAAGGCCGTCGGCAAGCCAGTTAAGGTGATATGGAGCAGGGAGCAGGAATTCCTGCGGGATTCGCTCAGACCCTTGGGTGTGGCAAGGTTCAAGGCAGCACTGGATGATCAAGGAATGCCAGTGGCTTTGTCCATTGAGGCGGTTGGGGAGGGACCGATTGGACGGGCTTATGGACGTAAGCCTGATACAGCAGACCGGTCAGCTGTCGAGGGAATGGTGAGCAAGCCCTATGCAATTGCCAATCGACGGATAGCACAGGTTCCGGTCAACCTTCCCGCCGTGATTGGTTTCTGGAGGTCTGTCGGCCACTCGATGAATGACTATTTCTATGAGTCGTTCTTTGACCAGATGGCTGCGGCTGGAGGCCATGATCCATTCGAGCTTCGTCTTAAATTACTTGCAGACAAGCCCAGGCAAACCAAACTTCTGCGTACAGTAGCCGAGATGGCTGGTGGATGGAGGTCGGGGATCTTTACTGCGTCAGATGGTTCAAAGCGAGCCCGAGGCGTTGCCTTGGTGTCGGCTTTCGGTACAGAGGTTGCCACCATGGCTGAGGTCAGTCTGGACCAGTCGGGCCAGGTTGTCGTGCATGACATATGGGTGGCGATTGATCCAGGGAAAGTGGTGAACCCCTTGTCCATTGAGGCTCAGGTCCGGTCTGCAGTTGCACTTGGTTTGTCAGAGACTCTTGCTGAAGAATATGTTTATGAGAATGGCATGCCTAAGGCACGCAATTATGGTGTGGGCGGCTATCAGATTCTGCGGCCTACGCAAATGCCCAAGGTTCATGTCAGCATCATTGCAAGTGGCGAAGCCATGGGAGGGATTGGTGAACCAGGCCTGCCCGGGGTGCCGCCAGCAGTCATTAATGCGGTCGCAGCTTTGACAGGTCAATACGTCCAGAGCCTGCCACTGAGCCGGCATAGGCTACAGGTCAAGGCAGCAGCATAAATGGTGGGGTGAAGCTGCTGGCGCAAGTGCTGGCAGCTATTCCCCGTTTCCACTGTGCTGTTCGACAAATGACTGGCGATGCAACCGGTCAAACTCTGCTACATCCCATTCACCTAGCAAGGCTGAAGTGTCTTTCCAAGCATATAGAAGAGCTGGGTATGTTTGTCCTGCGGCAGAAAGGACTTCAACTTGGAGCTTGTCGTACTCATTGCCTTCAAATCTATCCAGGATAGCGAGGTCTTGGTCTGTAAGGCTTAGCCAAAGGATGCCATCGATTTTGGCGTTGGGGTCCGTAGCAGGGACTGCGCCTGGGTAGGTGCGATCCTTCAGTGCGTGTCGCATCCATCCTTGAAGTACGGCCGGGATTTTGGTGGCTGGTTTGCCAAGAAGGTTTTGCATGATGTCATCGAACATCAGCGAACCATAGGTAAAGACATTGTGTTTCATTGGGAGAAAGACAGGAAGCAGGCAATAAAGGTTTTAAATCGTAGCGCAGTCTTGGATTTTAAAGGGCTGCAAAGATGGTCGTGCTGTGCCTGGTCGTTGAATTGCAGGCGAGCAATACAGAGAGGTTATCCAAAATGAAAGTGTGTTTGAAAAAATGGGTGTCACTGTCGTTAGGGTTGTTGATTTCTTGTCATGGATTGGCACAGGAGAACACACTTGGATTGCCTGCAACCATTTCCTTGAGTGCTTATGACGTTGGTTCGTCAGGCTATAACCAGGCAGTAGCAATCGGTAATGCATTCAAACAAAAGTATGGTTCAGTCAACTTGCGGGTATTGCCCGGAAAAAACGATGTGTCACGCAATATGCCATTACGGGCAGGCAAGGTTGACTTTTCGATCAACGGCATCGGCGGTAGTTTTTTGGCACAGGAAGGTGTTTTTGAGTTTGGTGACAAGCAGTGGGGGCCACAACCGGTGCGAATCATCATGTTCAACAGTGTTACCGATCAGGCTCTGACAGCAATAGTTGCCGGTGACATTGGCGTTAAAACGCCTGCCGACCTGAAAGGCAAGCGCGCAGCATGGGTCATCGGCGCGCCTTCATTAAACCAGAATCTGGAAGCCATTTTAGCGTTCGGAGGTCTGACCTGGGACGATGTGCAGAAGGTTGAGTTTGGTGGGTATGGTGCAGCGTTTGAGGGTGTCATCAATGGTCAGGCAGATATGGTTTTTGGTTCTGCAAATGCTGGTAAGGCATTTGCGCTGGCCAAATCACCGAGAGGGGTTGTCTATCCTGAAATGGATCGGGGCGATAAAGAAGGATGGGCCAGGGTCAAGTCCATAGCACCATATATGTATCCAGTGAGCGCATCGTCGGGGGCAGATCTCAGTATAGACAACAAGGTTGATACTGCGGCCTACCCCTATCCTATCCTGATGACTTATGTGAATCAGGATAAGGAGTTGGTCAGAAAAGTGATGCTTGGCATGATCGAGACATATGACCTGTATAAAGATACTGCGCCAGGAAATGCAGGGTGGAGCCTGTCAGGTCAGAAGCTTGATTGGCTGGTTCCATTTCACGAAGGTGCCATAGATGTGTATAGGGACAAGGGGCTTTGGACACAAGAGCATCAGAAACACAATGATGCACTGATAAAGAGGCAAGAGATTCTTGCCAAGGCATGGCAAGAGGTTAATTCACGCGCCCATAAGAACGAAGGAGAGTTCCAAAAGGACTGGATGAGTACTCGTGCTAAATCACTTAGATCGGCTGGTTTTGACGTCTTTGTGGAAAGTTGGCAATAACAGGAAAACTAGCATTGGGTTGTGAAAAGTTGGAGGTCATCGGGAAAACCACAAACGATTCATGGATTTAATTTCTTTACACTGAAGCAGCACTTCCAATCATGACTGGACAACGCGCGAATTTTTCACGCGTTGTGCCAGATCCTGAAACAGAGCAAATCACGAGGAGACAGGAATGAAATTTCGCGTCAAGTTGTTGGGTTTGGCAGTAGCAGGATCGTTGTTCGTAGCACCGGCTATTGCCCAGAAGAACACTTTGGGATTGCCGGATACCCTAGCCTGGAGTGCCTACGACGTAGGCTCTGGCGGCTATAACCAGGCGGTAGCAATTGGGAATGCTTTCAAGCAGAAGTATGGTATCAACCTACGCATTCTTCCCGGCAAAAATGATGTATCCAGGACCTTGGCTCTACGCGAAGGAAAAGTTGGATTTTCTGCCAACGGTGTGGGCGGCAGCTACATGGCCCAAGAAGGTTTTTATGACTTTGGCGAACCGGAGTGGGGTCCCCAGCCAGTCAGGGCGTTGTTGCTGAACAATTCGGATCAGGTGCTGACAGTCATTGCTGCTGGTGACATTGGCGTCAAGACACCGGCGGATCTGAAAGGGAAACGTGTTGCATGGGTGATTGGCTCACCTTCACTGAACCAGAACATTACAGCGATTCTGGCGTTTTCCAATCTGACTTGGGATGATGTCAAGAAGGTCGAGTTCGGCGGTTTTGGTGCTGCGATGGATGGTGTCATCAACGGCCAGGCGGATGCTGCATTTACATCGTCAATCTCTGGTAAAGCGTATGCACTGGCCAAGTCGCCTCGTGGCATTGTCTATCCGGAACTGGATCCCAATGACAAGGAAGGATGGAAGCGGCTGCAGTCCATGGCGCCATTTTTCTTTCCTGCCAAAGGCACTGAAGGTGCTGACCTGAGCCCTGAAAAACCTGCGATTTCGGCCTCATATCCCTATCCGATCCTGATGGTCTATGAGTCTCAAGACAAGGATCTTGTCAAGAAAATCATGAAGGCGATGGATGAAACCTTTGATATGTACAAGGATGCTGCGCCTGGAAACGTAGGGTGGGGGCTTGATCGACAGAAGCTGGATTGGGTGATGCCCTATCACGAAGGAGCGATTGAGTTTTTCAAAGAAAAGGGAATGTGGACTGCTGAGCATCAGGCCAACAATGACCGCCTTGTCGAGAGACAGAAAGTGTTGGCAAAGGCCTGGGAGGAGGTCAAGCAGCGCAAACATGCCAACAATGAAGAGTTCCAGAAAGATTGGATGAAGACTCGTGCTGAAGCCCTGACCAAAGCTGGCATGGATCCAGTAATGACATCCTGGTAGGCCAGTTTTGCGATCAGTTTCAACTTTTTTGGATGAAGTACGATGAACAGCCAGTCAACACAAGACACCTCTAATCCCGATCTTGCACAAGAACCAGCCGCTGCAGCAGAAGAACAGTCCAGGATGCGCAGTTTGTCAAAGTTCTGGACCGCAGTTGTTGTTTGTCTGGGCACCTTGTCCATTGTTTTGTCATTGAACCAACTGCTCAACCTCGGGTTTTTTGTTGGATTTACCTTGCTCGATAGCGCTTACCTCTATCTTCTGGGAGCGCTGCTGATTGGTCTGGTATTTATTTTTGTACCGGCCAGTGACAAGGCATCCAGAACCAAGGTTCCATGGTACGACATTATCTGCTTTCTGCTGACGGTGGCGGTTTTTTGCTATTTTGCCTACAACGCGCACAGGATTATCTCTGAGGCTTGGGAGTTCATGCCGCCAGAGACTGCAGTGTATGTCGGGATTGTTGGCTGGCTGTTGATGCTGGAAGTAACCCGCCGTTCAGGGGGGACGGCGGTTTTCTTCGTGGTTCTGCTTTTTTCACTGTATCCTGTCTTTGCAGAAGACTTACCAGGTCCGATAGCAGGCCTGTCACAAGACTTTTCAACCACCATGGCCTACCACTTTACAAGTAGTGAAAGCGTGCTGGGTATCCCGATGCGTGCTTTCGGTGAGCTGGTCATTGGCTTTGTGATGTTCGGAGCAGTATTGCAATTCACCGGCGCATCTGCTTTTTTTAACAACATTGCATTCGCAATGTTTGGCAAGGTGCGTGGTGGACCGGCAAAAGTGTCGATCGTGGCAAGTGGTCTCATGGGGTCGGTGTCAGGAAGTGTTGTCTCCAACGTCTTGACTACCGGTGTTGTGACGATTCCGGCCATGAAACGCATTGGTTTTGCTCCCAAGTATGCCGGTGGTGTGGAGGCTTGTGCTTCAACCGGAGGCGTTCTGATGCCCCCGATCATGGGTGCAACGGCTTTTGTGATGGCGGCTTTTCTTGGAATTCCTTATGGGGAGATTGCCTTGGCTGCTGCTATCCCGTCGTTACTGTTTTACTTTGCCCTTTTTATGCAGATTGATGGATATTCTGCAAGGCGTGGGCTGAAAGGATTGCCAGCAGAGGAACTCCCTGATCTTAAAAAGACATTGGCCCAAGGTTGGCAGTACATCATTGTTTTTGTGGTGCTGATATGGCTGCTACTGGTTGAACAAGTTGAATCCATGGCACCGTTTTATTCGACGGGCTTGCTTTTGGTTATCAACCAGTTCAGCAAGGAGTACAGGCTTGATCTTAAAAAACTGGTCAAGCTGCTTTCAGGTGTGACGGCTTCACTATCGGAACTGGCTGCACTGCTTGGAGGCGTGGGTCTCATTATTGGGGCCATGTCTGTGACAGGGTTGGCTGGGACATTGGCCAATGATTTGGTTTATCTGGCAGGTGACAATGTCTATGTGTTGCTGGTCATGGGAGCAATTACCAGCTTCATATTTGGCATGGGAATGACGATCACGGCTTGCTACATCTTTCTGGCCATTGTCCTTGCACCACCCCTGATTGCCTCTGGGTTTGATCCATTGGCAGTGCATCTGTTCATGATGTACTGGGGCATGGTGTCATTCATAACCCCGCCAGTAGCTTTGGCTTCATTTGTGGCTGCGGGATTGGCTGGTGCCAGGCCAGTCGATGTGGGCCTGCAGTCGATGCGCCTAGGCAGTTCCATGTATTTCGTGCCATTTTTCTTTGTATTGAATCCTGCACTCATTTTGCGCGGCGATGCATCAGAAGTCTTGATCGTTGTGCTGACGGCAATCATCGGGATTATGTTTATTGCTTCCGCACTTGAAGGATATCTTGTATCAGTCGGCAAGATGGTGGGTGTTACAGGATGGTTGGCACGTCTACTGCTGTTCGTAGGTGGTTTGATGCTGGCTATGCCTGGAGGAGAATCTTTCGGAGTGGGACATTGGGAGCTTACGATCGGAGGTTTGGTCCTGGCAGCTGTGTCTGTTTTGCTGGCTAAAGTATCACAGCGCCAGGAGTCAAGTGTCGTGGCAGTCTGAGCAGTACTTGTTGAAAGAGGGGGCCCGGTCAGTTGATGAACGTGGCAAAGTTTTTGACCGGTTCACGTTCTGTCACCAGGGTGTTCTCGATTTTGCTCTTGTCGGCGTATCCTAGAGCGAGGCAGCACAGCACGATTTCATTGTCTGGGATCGGGCAGTGCTGCCGTAGAATCTTGTGATAACGGTTGAGCGCTGCTTGTGGACAGGAATCAATTCCTCTGGCTTTGGCGGCGATCATGATGTTTTGGTAGAAGCATCCAAAATCAAGCCAGGAGCCGGTTTGCATGATACGGTCAATGGTGAATATCATGGCGACCGGTGCGTCAAAGAATCTGAAGTTCCTGGCGTGCTGTAGCTTCATCCGTTCTTTGTCTCCTTTTGATATCCCTAGAAGTCCGTAAAGATCCCAACCAACCTTGCGTCTTCGTTCAGTGTACGGAGATACCCATTGCGTTGGATAGTAGGCGTATTCCTCGGTGTGCTTGGCATCGGACTCAGGATTCATGAATGTGCTGACTATCTCTTCAGAGAGATTCCTAAGCTTTGAGCCAGTAACGACATAAACTTTCCAAGGCTGGATGTTTGATCCCGATGGTGCCCTAGATGCGACGGACAGAATATCCTCAAGGTCTTTACGATCAATAGAATCCGGCAGGAAAGCCCTGATGGATCTTCGAGACATGATGACTTGATCGACAATCTTTTGCTGTTCTGTTTGTGTCATGTGTTCACATCCTTGGGATCGTTTGTTGAATCAACGTCAAGTTTTGGCATGGAGACAAATGCAAGGTTTGACTGTGTGATGCTGATCCGGTGTTCTCAAGATTTGCCATGGAATTTTTGTGATGTTTGGGCAGCGAGGCACTGGACAGCATATAGTGAATAACATGAATAACAACGCCATGGATCTATGAAACCATTTGAAGATAGAAATCAGGGGAATTCCGGGAAGATGGGCGTTGTTCCTGTGTGCAGCAGGCTTTCGGAAAGGCCTTTACATGCTCTATTGACCATCATTCCGCAAGAGCAATGGCCTGTTTCTTATGTTTTAGTGCCCAGGGACTTGCCTGGTGTCATACAAGAGGCGGATGGCTTATTGCATGCGGAGGTGTCGTTACCGGTTCGTTGGGAGATGATTGCAGATGACGAGGTTTACGCATCAAGTGGATGTCTTTGTTGCTCTTTGAGATCAGAGACAGGGGCTGCTCTGGGACGCCTTTTCATGTCCTTGCTGAGCCGTAGGCAGCCAAAGGTTTCGACAGTATATGTGCTTACAAAGAGCGAAGACAGCGCACCATTGAAGGACATGGTGCGCCATTCACCATTCTTGGCGCAGAGGTACTACATTAGTGGGGAAGCTGTTTTAGGTTAGGGCTAAAGCAAAAAAGCAAAAAGGGCTGAAATATCAGCCCTTCTTCAAATTATGCCAGTGGCATAAGTGCCTAGTGTTGGTTGCGGGGGCAGGATTTGAACCTACGACCTTCGGGTTATGAGCCCGACGAGCTGCCAGACTGCTCCACCCCGCGTCTGTATTCTGTTCGTCTTCAACGAAAGAGAACTATAGCATAGGTGGTGGGATATGTGCAAATTGCCAACCTGCCCTTGGCAATTTCAAGCAGATTTCGGTATGTTTGCAGTTTTGAGCAAGCGCTTGGGAAACACAAAAGATGAGAAATGGATAAACATGGACGAATCATTGGCAATCAAGGTAATTGAAGCGGCTTTGTTATGCAGTCCAGTGCCCTTGGCGGTTGCGGAAATACAAAAACTTTTTGATCCAGAGCCAGTTCAGAAGGCAGAAATTGAAAATTGGCTGGAAAAATTGCAACAAGAGTGGCAAGATAGAGGCTTGGAACTTGTTCAGGTCGCCACAGGTTGGCGTTTTCAGAGCAAGGCTTCAATGCAGCGCTTCCTAGAGCGCCTCAATCCGGAAAGAACCCCACGCTACTCAAGAGCTGTACTGGAAACGCTGGCGATCATTGCCTGGAAGCAGCCGGTCACAAGAGGGGATATTGAGGCGATTCGTGGTGTTACGGTTTCATCTCAGATCATCAAGACGCTTGAAGAACGGGGCTGGGTTGATACGATAGGGCACAGGGACGGCCCCGGGCGGCCAGCATTGCTTGGAACAACGAAAAAGTTTCTCGATGATTTGGGGCTGCGCGCGCTGGACGAGCTGCCGGCTATTGATGGTGCTCAGTTGCAGCAGGTTCTTCAGGAAGAGAAGCCCGGGTTGCTTGCTGATGATGTGGTTCCGGATGGGCAGTTTCATGCTTCTGGCGCTGAGGGCAGCAACGGTCTTGTCGAGACTGCCACGAAAGATCGGATTGATCCGGAAGGTTGAGCAACCGGAAGCGGGCTTAGTTTGAGCATAGCAAACCCATAGTAAGAATAAGCATTAAGAGCCACATGCGATGTGGCTTACGGAGAAGAAGTGAATACAGAAGACTCACAGGATCTTGGGGCAGGTATTATGTCTGCTCAGGACATGCATGCAGATGTGGCAACGGCCGTTGTGGATAAGCCCAAGCGTGCAAGAAAATCAACCAAAACTGCATCCTCCCAGAAAGAAACTGTCAAACCCAAGGCAAAACAGCTGAGAACGCCGTTTCGCCGCAGGCGTTCTGCGTCAGTGAATGCTGAAGTAAAGGAGGGGCAGCCTCTGGTATTGCAAGCGTCTGGCCAGGAGCTTGTTGAGCCTCGTGAAGATGGTGAGCCTGAAATCGGCCAGCCGGTTGTGCCGGGGCAGGCACTCGCTGATAGTGGTGATGAACCAGTTCAGGCGTTGCAGTACCTTAGCAAAGCTCCTAAGACGGATCAGAGGCTTGGGAAGTATTTGCAGAGCGATCTGCTGATGCCGAAACTGCATAAAGTGCTTGCAGAGGCGGGGATCGGTTCGCGCCGTGAAATGGAAGAGTTGATTATTGCGGGACGTGTCTCGGTTAACGGTGAGCCGGCTCACATCGGGCAGAGGGTTTCGCCCAATGATTTGGTGAAGATCAATGGCAAGCCTGTTCAGCGGATGTCGAGTCAAAAGCCGCCCCGTGTGATCCTTTATCACAAACCTGCTGGCGAAATTGTCAGCCATGACGATCCGCAGGGCAGGGCTACAGTATTTGCCAGGTTGCCAAAGCTCAAGGTAGGAAAGTGGCTTTCAGTAGGAAGGCTGGATCTAAATACGGAAGGATTGCTGATCCTGACGACTTCAGGAGATCTGTCGAACAGGCTGATGCACCCCCGCTACGGGAATGAAAGGGAATATGCTGTCCGCCTTCTGGGGGAGTTGACGGATGAGATGCGCCAGACCCTTCTGAAAGGTATTGAGCTGGATGATGGTGTTGCACAGTTTGGGTCCATTGAGTTCCTGGGGGGAGAAGGGAGCAACAAATGGTACAGGGTTACCTTGAATGAGGGACGCAACCGGGAAGTGCGACGCATGTTCGAGGCTGTTGGCCTTACGGTTAGCAGGCTGATCAGGACGCGCTTTGGTGACATTGTCCTTCCCAGCAATCTGAAGCGTGGGCGCTGGGAGGAAATGAATCCGAACTTGGTCAGTGCGCTTATGGTGCAACTTGGTTTGCTACGTGATGACCAATCTGTCGGATCTCGTAAAAGAGGGTCACGTCAACCAATAAGCCATGATAATGCGCTTCCACCAGGGTTTGTTGCGCCTGAGGCTGTGGTTTCTGTGAAACAGGATCGCAGGGGACGCAAGGTTGTCTCAAGAAAGCCTGATCCTTTGATGAGTGGATCGTTTCTGACGGTTACGGGTGGTTTCGCAAATGGCCATCCTTCATCCAAGGGCAATGCTGCGGGTGGTAAGGGAAGACCAAAGGTTGGCGCAACCAAACCAAAGGCTGCTGGAAAAGCGGCAGGTGTTAGGGGCAAGAAAAAGCCTTCAACCACGGGAAGGAAGAGTCGTTCTGACGATTGGCAGCCAAGCAGTGCGCAGGCTCATGAGTCAAGTCTTTCATTCTTGAAGCACAGGTAAATCCGGAACTTTTTTCGCGAAAGCTGTCTAACCAGAAAGAACTGCCTGATCTGTCAGTTTTGTGTGCATAAATGCTTGTCAGGGCTATCATATCCTGTGCATTTCATGTTAAAGTAACTGGCTTGAATACCTCAGGCTCAAGTATAAGGATGACGGGTTGTATTCTGGTTTGCCCGCCCGATGGGGTGAGAGCAAATCAGGTGGTCATTCAGTTGAATGCGTGGGGTCGCCGAATACGAATGGGCTGTTCAACAGCCCTTTTTTTTTAAGGGTATGGTCGATTTAATTCAATTAACACGGGATGCGCTCGCGGCACTTGACCTTGAAGTGGTTGATGTCGAGCGCGCGCCAATGGGTCTGTTAAGGGTGACAATTGATCGCCCGGATGGCGTTCGGATAGAAGATTGTGAGCAGGCTTCACGGCAATTGTCCAGGGTCTACGAAGTTGAGGATATTGACTATCGTCGACTTGAGGTCGGTTCCCCTGGGGTTGATCGCCCATTGCGGAACCTGTCAGATTTTGAGCGGTTCCTGGGGTCGCGGGTAGAAGTCAAGTTTCGCGAGCCTGTAGATAATCAAAAAGTGTTTGTCGGTATTTTGTCATCAGTTGCTACGGCGGACTCAAGCAGGTCTGCGCAAGGCGGCTTGGTTGATGACGGGCAAGTAAAAAAGTTTGCAATAGAGTTCGAAGCTAAGAAAGGCGAGGTTCGTCAGGTCGTGTTCACTCTGGATCAGGTTGAACGGGCCAAATTGAATCCGCTACTGGATTTCAAAGGTAAAAAGCGATGAGTCGCGAAGTTTTATTATTGGTTGATGCGCTGGCTAGAGAGAAGAACGTCAGCCGAGAGGTGGTGTTTGAGGCTCTGGAAAGTGCTTTGGCAGCCGCCATGAAAAAGCGTTTTGAACAGGACGCTGACATCCGTGTCGTCATTGACAGGACAACAGGTGAGCACGAAGGTTTTCGTCGCTGGCTGGTCGTCCCTGATGAGGCTGGTTTGCAAAACCCTGACCGCGAGGAGTTGCTTTCCGATGCTCGAGATCTTGTGCCAGATATTGAGCCAGGTGAATACATCGAAGAGCCTCTGGATCCAGTAGACTTTGGTCGTATTGGCGCGCAGACTGCCAAGCAGGCAATCTTGCAGCGGGTGCGTGATGCAGAGAGGGAACAGATCCTCAATGATTTCCTGGAAAGAAACGAAACAATCGTTTCGGGTACGGTCAAGCGCATCGACAAAGGTGACTGCATCATTGAGATGGGCAAGATCGAAGCCAGGTTGCCTCGGAGCGAAATGATTCCGAAGGAAAATTTGAGGGTTGGTGACCGCGTTCGTGCGCTCGTCTTGAAGATCGACCGCCAGGCGCGTGGTCAACAGGTTATCCTTTCCAGGACATCTCCTGACTTCATACGGTACCTGTTCGAGAATGAGGTACCAGAAATCGAGCAAGGCCTTCTGGAAATCAAAGCAGCTGCACGTGACCCTGGTGTGCGAGCCAAGATTGCAGTTGTGGCCTATGACAAGCGAATCGACCCGATCGGTACCTGCGTTGGTATGCGTGGGTCACGTGTGACTGCGGTGCGCAATGAACTCGGCGGGGAGCAGGTTGATATTGTGCTTTGGTCGGAAGATCCAGCACAATTTGTGATCAACGCTTTGGCGCCAGCAAATATTGAATCGATTGTCGTCGACGAAGACCGCCGCACCATGGACGTGGTCGTCGACGAGGAAAACCTGCCCAAGGCCATTGGTGCCAAAGGGCAGAATGTGCGTCTTGCTTCAGAGCTGACTGGTTGGCAGATCAATATCATGACGCCTCAGGAGAGCCAGGCAAGGCAAGAGCAGGAAAACCAGCGCCTGCGTTCCATGTTCATGGAAAAGCTGGATGTGGATGAGGAAGTGGCTAATATTCTGATAGACGAAGGATTTACCGGTCTTGAGGAAATTGCCTATGTCCCCCTTGTTGAACTTCAGCAGATTGAAGCTTTTGATGAGGAAACCATTAATGAGCTCAGAACACGTGCTCGCAATGCTCTTCTGACAGAAGCCATTGTTCAGGAGGAGCGTGCGGAGTCGGCGCAAGACTTGATGGGTCTTGAAGGCATGACAACGGAGATTGCAGCAGCATTGACAGAGAACGGGATCAATACCCGTGACGATCTGGCAGAGCTTGCCACAGATGAATTGGCAGAGATGGTCGGAATTGACGAAGACCAGGCAGCCAAAATGATCATGTCCGCACGCGCGCACTGGTTCGAAAATGATAAATAAGTCAACATAAGGCTTTGGCAGATCCGAACTTGGGGGTCTGTCAAAGCAGCAATGTAAGAGAGAGTCTATGTCGAGTATTACTGTCGCCCAGTTTGCCAACGAACTGAAAATGCCGGTTGAACTTCTGCTGGAACAATTGCGTGCAGCAGGTGTCGCCGTCAACGCGACTGATGATGCAGTGTCGGAAGCTGATAAGGCAAAATTGCTTGAGTCGCTGAGACGTTCTCATGGAATAAAGGAAGGGAAAAAAATCACCCTTACCCGCAGGCAAACCTCGGAGATCCGTCAGGCAGATGCGGCTGGACGCTCTCGTACGATTCAGGTGGAAGTGCGCAAGAAGCGGGTTTTTGTCAAACGGGACCTGAGTGAATTGGCTGAAAGTGCCGCAGGGTCAGCAACAACTGCCAAACCTGTGCAGCAAGCTGAATCTGATGTTGCGCAAAAACCGATCTCTGCAGAAACAAAGGATGTGCAGCCAACACAGGTAACAAACAACGTGTTGCCTGTGACAGCGACCAAAGACGTAGGCACGCCAGAGCAAAATGCACAGGAAGCACCAGTTGCTGCAGATGGCCTGTCCGCTGAAAGTCAGACTCAGCAGGAACCAGTTGCGCAGCAAGTCGATGAGCATCAGACAACTGACGATGAAGCAAAGAGCGATCAAGTGAGTGCTGATTCAGTCAAGGTCGATGAGAGTGTGGCAGAAGTAGATGCGTCTAAAGAATCTGCTGTTGTTGAAAGTCAGCACACTCAAATTGCTTCAGAAGAAAATGACAAGGCCGATGATGAATCGGCTGCGGCTGTGGCTCAGAAGGAAAAGGCCAGGCCAGAAGATAAAGATGCAGGTCAACCGGCATCCGTGGTTGATGGCAAGCCCGGAGCTGCCAATGAAACTCAAGATCATTCGGCACAAAAATCTGGTGCAGTAGGATCAGTTGCAGGAGCAAAAGACTCGGTGGGAAGTAGTGTTGATATGGGCAGGACTGCGCGCGGGTCCGTCAAAGATATGCCCAAGAAAGCTGTGCGCGCTCCAGTTCAGCGCGATGACAGCGTAGATCAGGAGCGTGAGCGCGCGCGTCAACTGGCTGAGCAGGAAGCTGCAGCATTGCGTGCGATGCTTAACCGTCCCAAGAAGGTTTTGCGTGCAGAGCCTGAGCCTGAGGGTGCTTCTGTGAAAGGCAGCATCGGAAAAGGTTCGGCAGCCAAGGGCGCCGAGAAGAAGCCTGGAGAGGGTGGCAAGAAATCCGCCCGTGTTATCGAAGCCGTTTCTGGATGGAAGGAAGAAAGTGGCCGCAAGAAACAGGCCATTACCAAAGCTGCCCAGGTGCCGGCTAAAGAGGGCTGGAAAACCGGTAAGGCTGGCAAATCCAATGCACGAAGGGGGCGTGGTGGCCAGCAGCAGGAAGCTGCACCGGCAGAGTTTGTCTCTCGTGAAATCCACGTGCCGGAAACCATCACTGTTGCTGATCTTGCACACAAAATGGCAGTCAAGGCTGCTGAAGTGATCAAGAAACTCATGATGCTTGGTCAAATGGTAACGATCAACCAGGTGCTTGATCAGGAAACGGCAATGATTGTTGTTGAGGAGTTTGGCCACAAAGCAGTAGCAGCCAAGCTTGATGATCCAGAAGCATTTCTTGAGCAGCCTGAGGGGGCGACTGAAGTCGAGCTTCTGCCACGTGCACCCGTTGTCACGGTCATGGGGCACGTCGACCATGGTAAAACATCGTTGCTTGACTACATCCGCCGGACCAAAGTTGCATCAGGTGAAGCTGGTGGTATCACACAACACATCGGTGCTTATCACGTCAAGACAGACCGTGGCATCGTGACCTTTCTGGATACCCCAGGGCACGAAGCGTTTACCGCCATGCGTGCACGCGGTGCCAAGGCAACGGATATTGTCATCCTTGTGGTTGCAGCAGACGACGGTGTCATGCCACAGACCAAGGAGGCAATCCATCACGCCAAGGCTGCTGGAGTGCCGATGGTTGTGGCTATCAACAAAATCGACAAGCCGGAAGCAAACCCTGAGCGGGTCAAGCAGGAGCTTGTTGCTGAGGCAGTAGTGCCGGAGGAGTACGGTGGCGACGTGCCATTTGTCCCGGTTTCGGCCAAGACAGGCCAAGGCATTGACGAGCTTCTGGAGAACGTTTTGCTTCAGGCAGAAATCCTTGAGCTCAAAGCTCCTGTGGATGCGCCCGCCAAGGGTCTCATCATTGAAGCTCGTTTGGACAAGGGTCGCGGTCCTGTGGCTTCTGTCTTGGTGCAGTCCGGTACGCTCAGGCGCGGTGACATTGTCCTTGCCGGAGCAACTTTCGGCAGAGTACGTGCAATGCTGGATGAGAACGCGAAGGCGGTTCAGTCAGCAGGCCCTTCAATTCCTGTGGAGATTCAGGGGTTGTCGGATGTGCCTACTGCTGGAGACGATATCATGGTTCTGTCTGATGAACGCAAAGCACGTGAAATCGCACTGTTCCGCCAGGGCAAGTACAGAGATGTGAAGCTGGCCAAGCAACAGGCAGCCAAGCTGGAGTCGATGTTTGAACAGGCTGCCGAAGGTGTCAAGACGTTGCAGTTGATCATCAAGACTGACGTTCAGGGCTCACAGGAAGCTTTGGTGAACTCTCTGCTCAAGCTGTCTACGGACGAGGTCAAGGTTCAAGTGGTACACGCTGCAGTCGGTGGGATTTCCGAGAGTGATGTTAACCTGGCCATTGCTGCAGGAGCCGTCATCATTGGCTTTAACGTTCGTGCCGAACAAAGTGCCAAGAAACTCGCCGAGAACAACGGCATCGACATCCGTTACTACAACATCATTTATGACGCTGTAGATGAGGTCAAGGCTGCACTTTCCGGCATGCTTACGCCAGAGAAACGCGAAGAAATCATCGGCATGGTCGATGTGCGCGAGGTCTATCACATTTCAAGAGTGGGTACCGTTGCAGGTTGTATGGTTACCGAAGGTGTGGTCAGACGCGACTCACAGGTACGGTTGCTCAGAAACAATGTTGTGATCTGGACTGGTTCACTTGAGTCATTGAGAAGGTTCAAGGACGACGTTAAGGAAGTGAGAGCAGGCTTTGATTGCGGTATTGGCCTACGGGGCAATAACGACATTCAGGTTGGCGATCAGCTTGAGATTTTTGAAATCCGTGAAGTGGCGCGCTCACTGTAAGGCGTATTGATGGGACGACACAAACAAAGGAAGGTGCCAGCCGGACGCAATATCCGGTTGGCTGACCAGATCCAGAAAGATCTGGCATTGCTTATACAGAGGGAAATTGATCCAGCTGTTGCAGGACTGATTACTCTGACCGGGGTAGACCTGTCGGCTGACTATGCTCATGCCAAGGTCTATTTCACGGTGATTGGTGCTGAACCTGAGAGGGCACAGGCTGCACTGGAAGAAAAGGCAGGTTGGTTGCATTCACAGCTTTTCAAGCTGTTTCATATTCATACCGTGCCTACGTTGCGTTTCTTTCATGACCCAGGTATTGAACGTGGGATTGAAATGTCGCGCTTGATTGAGCAGGCCAATGCCAATGCATCATCAGATGATGATGATGAGCAAGGTAGCCCTGCTGCAGATTCTGAAAATAGTAAATAAAGGCAGGATAGGCTGGTTTCATGAGAAAGCGACGCGGGCGTATCGTCGATGGGGTTCTGTTGCTTGACAAACCTGTTGACCTTTCCAGCAACCATGCGCTGCAGAGGGCTAAAAGGCTATTTGATGCTCAGAAGGCAGGACATACAGGGACTCTTGATCCATTTGCAACAGGGTTGTTGATCTGTTGTTTTGGTCGAGCGACAAAAATTGCTTCCAAAATGCTTGAGGCTGACAAAACCTATGTGGCTGAGATCAGATTTGGCGTGGAAACCGATTCAGGCGACCTCACCGGCAATGTTGTTTCGCATTTTGACCAGCCTTTTGAAATAGATGCCGCCAGGCTTGAATTGGTTTTGTCAGGGTTTGTCGGGGTAATCGAGCAGGTTCCTCCCATGACGTCAGCGCTCAAGCACAATGGCAAGCCACTGTATTCCTATGCCAGGCAGGGAATAGAGATTGAACGCAAGGCACGCCAAGTCACCATCTACAGTATTGATCTTCTGGAGCATGCTGGAGACCGAGCTACGGTCAAGGTAACTTGTAGCAAGGGAACATATATCCGGACCTTGGCACAGGATATAGGGCGTGCATTAGGCTATGGCGCACATCTCGTGGGACTTAGGCGCACACGGATTGGTGACTTTGACATCAAGGATGCATACGATCTGGAGACTTTGGCTAGTCTTGAAGACATCGACAGCGCCCTGATCAAGCTATCAGATTTGCCACAAGAGTTATTGGACGGACTGCCATCTTCAACTCAGTCGTCCTCAGTACATCAATAAAAGGAAATTACATGTCACGCGCATTGCGTAACGTTGCCATCATTGCTCACGTTGATCATGGCAAAACCACACTTGTCGATCAGCTACTACGTCAGTCAGGTACTTTTCGCGAAAACCAACAGCTCGGCGAACGGGTGATGGATTCAGGCGATATTGAAAGGGAGCGTGGAATTACCATCCTCGCCAAGAACTGTGCCGTCCAGTACAACGGTACGCATATCAACATTGTCGACACCCCGGGACACGCGGACTTCGGTGGAGAGGTGGAGCGTGTCCTGTCAATGGTCGATGGTGTGCTGTTGTTGGTTGACGCCGTTGAGGGACCTATGCCACAGACTCGGTTTGTAACCCGAAAAGCGCTGGCACAAGGCTTGAAACCTATCGTTGTTGTCAACAAGATCGACCGTCCTGGTGCACGCCCGGACTATGTTGTGAACGCAACTTTCGACCTGTTTGACAAACTCGGTGCAACAGAAGAACAGCTTGATTTTCCGGTCATCTACGCATCTGGGCTTGCTGGTTTTGCAGGATTGGACAAGGATGTTAGAGAAGGTGACATGCGTCCTTTGTTTGATGCCATCATTGAGCATGTTCCTGTCCGTAACGATGACTCAGAGGGTCCGTTGCAACTGCAGATCATTTCTCTGGATTACAGCAGCTATGTAGGTAAGATCGGCGTGGGCCGCATCAACCGTGGTCGTGTTCGTGCCGGTATGGAAGTTGCCTATCAGTTTGGTCCAGATGGTGAAAAAGGCAAAGGCAGGATCAACCAAGTTCTGAAGTTTCAGGGCCTGGACAGGGTCTTGGTCGACGAGGCTGAGGCTGGCGACATTGTCCTGATCAATGGCATCGAAGAAATCGGTATTGGCTGCACGATCATGGATCCGCTCAATCCCGAGCCGTTGCCTATGTTACGCATCGATGAGCCAACATTGGTCATGAACTTCATGGTCAACACGTCGCCGTTGGCAGGCCGTGAAGGCAAATTTGTGACCAGCCGTCAGTTGCGTGACAGGCTTGAGCGTGAGCTCAAGTCCAACGTGGCACTTAGGGTCAAGGACACTGATGACGACACCGTGTTCGAGGTGGCTGGTCGTGGTGAACTTCACTTGACCATTTTGCTGGAAAACATGCGTCGGGAAGGCTATGAGCTGGCTGTGTCCCGACCACGCGTTGTATTCAAGGAAATCGACGGGGTCAAGTGTGAGCCTTATGAGTTGCTGACTTGTGATGTCGAAGATGCACATCAAGGGGCTGTCATGGAAGAACTCGGCCGTCGCAAGGGAGATCTCCTTGATATGCAGCCAGACGGCAGAGGGAGAACCCGGCTTGAGTACAGAATTCCTGCAAGAGGTCTGATTGGCTTTCAGAGCGAGTTCCTTACGCTTACCCGTGGAACTGGTTTGATGAGCCACATTTTCGATGAGTATGCACCTGTCAGGGAAGGCTCAGTAGGCGAGCGTCGTAATGGGGTTTTGATCAGCCAAGACAATGGTGAAGCGGTGGCATATGCGCTGTGGAAACTTCAAGACCGTGGTCGTATGTTTGTCAACCCAGGCGATCCTGTCTATGAGGGCATGATCATCGGAATCCATTCTCGCGACAATGACCTTGTCGTCAACCCGATCCGCGAGAAAAAGCTGACCAACGTCAGGGCTTCGGGTAAGGACGAACATATTGACCTGACACCTCCGATCAAGCTGACTCTTGAATATGCAGTCGAGTTTATCGATGATGACGAATTGGTCGAGGTTACGCCCAAGTCGATCCGCCTGCGCAAGCGCTACCTGCAAGAGCATGAAAGACGGAGAATGTCACGGGAAGGTGCTTGATCGCATTTGATTGCAAAGCAATATGGCTATCAGAACAAAGGGCACCTTCGGTGCCCTTTGTTCTTTGATAAGTGCAAGACGCTTGTCTTGTGTAGTTCAGGATCGTGGCAAACTACTCTTGCGGTGCGCTTCGTCCTTGTGCGATTTGTAGTAGTCCACTACGGTTTGTACGACCTTGTCGAGATCGTCTTCCACGGTGAACAGTTTCAGGTGATCGGGTGTGATCATCTTGAGACTGAGCACTTCTTGCTTGAGCCAATCGATGAGCCCATTCCAGAAAGATGATCCGACCAGAATGACAGGCCCCCGGGGAATCTTTCCAGTCTGAACCAATGTTAATGTTTCAAATAATTCGTCCAGCGTTCCAAAACCGCCAGGCAGCGCAATATAGGCCATGCTATGCATGAAGAACGTTGCCTTGCGGCCATAGAAGTACTCGAAGCTCAGGCCGATGGTCTGATAAGGATTGTCAGCCGTTTCAGCAGGGAGTCGGATATTGAGCCCGACACTGGTGCCGCCAACTTCAAAGGCGCCACGGTTGGCGCTTTCCATGATTCCTGGGCCGCCACCGGCGATGACAGCGAAACCTTCTTGGGCAAAGCGTCGGCCCAACTCACGACTCATGACGCAATAAGGGTTGTCGGCAGGTAGTCTTGCACTGCCAAAAATACTAACAGCAGGCCCAAGATTGGCCAGAGTCTCAGCAGCAGACAATAACTCTGACATAATCTTGGGTACTTGCTCAACAGCAGGTGACGGAATTGAGGTCTGATTCATGAAAAAAACCTTGTTGCTCGTTGATGGCTCCAGCTATCTCTATCGGGCGTATCACGCAATGCCGGATTTGCGCAATAAGCATGGTGAACCTACCGGTGCGATCTATGGCGTAATCAACATGATGCGCAAGATCCTGCAAGATTACCAGCCACACTATGCCGCTTGTGTGTTTGATGTAAGGGGAAAGACTTTCCGAGAGGAAATGTTTCCCGAATACAAGGCACAGCGCGAGAAGATGCCAGAGGATCTGGCTCTGCAAATAGCGCCTATTCATCAGGCAGTTGCGGCCATGGGATGGCCTGTCATCGGCATTGAAGGTGTGGAAGCAGATGACGTGATTGGCACCCTGGCGGTACGCGCCCAGTCACTTGGTGTGGAAACCATTATTTCCACCGGTGACAAGGATTTGGCACAGCTGGTAAATGAGCATTGTACGCTGATCAACACGATGTCAGGGCAGATCCTGGACGAAAAGGGCGTTGAGGAAAAATTTGGCGTCAAACCTTCCCAGATCGTTGACTATCTGATGCTGGTCGGGGATACGATTGATAATGTCCCTGGAGTGGACAAGGTCGGACCAAAGACAGCTGCCAAGTGGCTGCAGGCTTATGGCACCGTTGAAAATCTTTTGGCTCACGCCTCAGAAATCAAGGGGGTGGCTGGTGCCAATCTCAGGGCAGCTGCAAACCAGTTTGAACTTACCAAGGCATTGTTGACTGTCAAGACAGATTGCGAGTTGGCTGGAGTCGTGGACGACAATCTTGAGAACCTGCGTTTCAGAGAGCCCGACCGTGAGTCTCTGATTGCCCTGTATGAGCGATTTGGTTTCAGGACCTGGCTACGTGAATTGACTGGTGACAAGGACAGGATTCCCGAAGGTGACTCGAGGGTTGCAGAACAAACCCGTCAGGAAACGGGTCTGGTTGATTCTCTTCAGTACGAGACCGTCACAACAATTGAACAGGCCAAGGCATGGCTCGACAGGATCAAGCGTGCGAAGCTTGTTGCCCTGGATACAGAAACAACATCGCTTGATGCCATGAAGGCACGTTTGGTCGGGTTCTCATTGTCAACAGAGCCTGGCCTTGCCTGCTATGTGCCTTTGTCGCATAGAGGGCCAGACATGCCGCAGCAGTTGGACAAGAAGGAAGTGCTTGAGCTGTTTGCGCCATGGTTTGAAGATCCGGCCGCTGCCAAGCTCCTGCACCATGCCAAGTACGACATGCATGTGTTTGCCAACGAAGGCATCAATCTTGCAGGCGTGCAGCATGACACCATGCTCCAGGCATACGTCCTAGAGTCCCATCGTAGTGTCTCATTGAATGAGTTGGCCAAGCGTTGGTTGGGTCAGTCTGGGATCAGCTATGAGGAGCTCTGCGGCAAGGGTGTCAACCAGATTGGTTTTGATGAGGTGGACATTTCAAGAGCAAGCCGCTATGCATGTGAGGACGCGGATTTCACGATACGTCTGCACCGGTTGTTGTTTCCTAAGGTCCAGGAAGACGATGGACTTGCGCGGATTTATGCTCTCGAAATTGCTGTCTCGACCGTACTTTGGAGAATCGAGCGCAATGGCGTAGCCATTGATGTTGCAGAACTTAACGCTCAAAGCCATGAGATGGGAAGACTGATGGTTGACCTTGAGGCCAAGGCGCATGAAATCGCAGGGCAGCCATTCAACCTGAATTCTCCAAAACAGCTTGCTGAAATCCTGTTTGTCCAGATGAAGCTGCCGGTGGTCAGAAAAACACCGAGTGGAACACCATCGACAGATGAAGAAGTTTTGTCAAAGCTGGCTTTGGACTATCCGTTGCCGAAGGTGCTGCTAGAGTATAGGGGGCTGGCCAAGCTTAAGTCGACGTATACAGACAAGCTACCCAAGATGATCAACCCGAAAACAGGCAGGGTGCATACTAACTATTCTCAGGCTGCCGTGATTACGGGCAGGCTATCGTCATCAGATCCGAACTTGCAGAACATTCCGATTCGTACCCCTGAGGGGCGTCGTGTGCGGAAAGCTTTTGTGCCAGGCAATGCAAATGGCTTCATTGTTTCAGCTGACTATTCTCAGATCGAGTTGCGTGTCATGGCGCATGTATCAGGAGATGAAGGCTTGAGAAATGCCTTTCTGAAAGGGCAGGACATTCATCGCGCGACTGCGAGCGAAGTGTTTTCTGTGCCTTTGGAAGATGTCACCCCTGAGCAAAGGCGGGCAGCCAAAGCCATTAATTTTGGCCTGATCTATGGTATGGGCGCTCATGGTCTGGCCATGAACCTTGGAATTACCAGGGAGGCAGCGCAATCCTATATCGACAAGTACTTCGCTCGTTATCCCGGGGTGGCAAAGTATATGGAGGCCACCAAGGCGCTGGCGCACGAGCAAGGCTTCGTCCAGACTGTGTTTGGACGAAGGTTATGGCTTGCCGATATCAATGCAGGCGGAGCTCGTCGTGCTGCGGCGGAGCGTGCTGCAATCAATGCGCCGATGCAGGGGACTGCTGCGGACTTGATCAAGATGGCGATGGTTGCCGTGGATGACTGGCTGCAGGGAAATGGTATGCAGAGCAAAGTCATCATGCAGGTTCATGACGAACTGGTGTTTGATGTGGTTGAGGAAGAGCTCGAACAGATCAAGTTGCAGGTTCCAGTGTTGATGAGCCAGGTTGCTACGCTGACAGTTCCGCTGGTAGCGGAGGTTGGCGTGGGTAAGAACTGGGAGCAGGCCCATTGATCTGTGAATGGCTGGGACAGTCTTGGGAAGGGTAAGGCTGTCCATCCGTCGTTTGTGGTGTATGCGACAGCAAGAAAACAGCCCCTGGATCTGAACTGATACCAGGAGCTGTCGGTTCTTGCTGGCAATAGGCAGGTCGGTCAGTTACCTGTCTAACCTGCAGCCCGTTTACAAGGCTTTCAATGCCGCAATACGCTGTTCGATTGGTGGGTGTGTGGCAAACAGAGCTGCAATGCCATTGCCGCCTGTAATTCCAGCGGCTTCAAAGCTGCGTGGAAGTTCTCCTGGGGTCAGTCCGCCAAGTCTGGCCAAGGCTCTGATCATGGGTTCACGGGACTGGAGCAGGCGAGCCGACCCTTCGTCGGCACGGAACTCCCGTTGTCGTGAGAACCAGGCAACAATGATGCTTGCCAGTATTCCGAAAATGATTTCACAGACAATGACTGCGGCAAAGTAGCCCATCCCGACTTCACGCTCATTCTTCAGGATGACGCGGTCGACAAAATAGCCTACCAAGCGGGCAAAGAATACGACAAAGGTGTTTACTACACCCTGGATCAGTGTCAGAGTCACCATGTCGCCGTTTGCAATGTGTGCGACTTCATGGCCAAGAACCGCAGTGACTTCCTCTTCCGTCATGCTTTGCAGCAAGCCCGTTGAAACAGCGACCAGAGCATCATTCTTGAAGGCTCCGGTGGCAAAAGCATTTGGTGGCCCTTCGTAGATTGCAACTTCAGGCATACCGATCTGGGCACGTTCAGCAAGTTGGCGGACTGTTTGTACAAGCCATGCCTCGCGTGAGTTGGCGGGCGCCCGGGGATCAATGACTTTGCATCCCGTACTCATCTTGGCGATGGGCTTACTCATGAGTAAGGAGATGATCGAACCTGTAAATCCTACGATTGCTGAGAAAACCAGCAATGTGGAAACGTCAATACCTTCCTGAGTGAGGAAGCGGTTTGCCCCGGTCAGGTTCAGGATGATGCTCAGAACGATCAGGACGGCCAGGTTTGTGGCCAGGAAAAGTACAATGCGTTTCATGGGCTGTTTCAAATGTTCAGTGAAAAGCAACAAAGCCTAAGCAGGCGTCTTCATGCCAGTTGGACATCTTGAAAAAGCCGTCAGTTCCAGAGAACTGACGGCTTTTTGTTATGGTGCAACTTTACTGGAACATGGTGTTGAAGACTAGCCCTGTTGCATCATCCGGTGATACCACTCATGGAAATGTTGCATGCCATCTTCCATTGGTGACTGATAGGGGCCGACTTCGATGTCACCACGCTTGAGCAAGGCAAGTCTGCCCGCGTCCATACGTTCGGCGATCTCGTCGTCTTCAACTGCAGTCTCCATGTATGCGGCACGTTGCGCTTCGACAAACTCGCGGTCAAAGGCAGCGATTTCTTCCGGATAATAGAACTCGACGATATTGACAGTATCTTGTACTGAAATCGGATACAGTGTCGAGAGAACTAGCACATGCGGATAGATCTCAATCATGTGCGTAGGATAGTAGGTCACCCACACAGCACCAAAGTCCGGCGTCTGTCCCTGACGGTACTCAAGCAGTTTCTCATGCCATGTGCGGTAGGCATCGCTACCGGGCTGAGAAAGCGCCCTGTGAACGCCTACTTTCTGCACGCTGTGCATTTCACCAAATTCCCATTGCAGGTCGCTGCAAGTCACAAAATGACCGAGTCCAGGGTGAAATGGCTCCACGTGATAGTCTTCCAGATAGACTTCAATGAAGGTTTTCCAGTTGTAGTTACACTGGTGAACCTCAACATGGTCAAGAACGTAGTCTGAGAAGTCAAATTCCGGACGATTGAAAAGATGACCGATGTCCTTGGCTGGGTCGCGTGAGCCTTCAAACAGGAGCCCATTGCAATTATGCAGTGGCCAGCGCTTCAAGTTTGCACACGGCTGCTCGTTGAAGTGTGGGGCGCCAATCAGTTTACCTGCATCATCGTATGTCCACCTGTGCAATGGGCACACAATGTTGCCACCAGTCTCGGACAGGTTGCCCGACAGCTTGACCGCACCTGTGACATTTCCAGTTTCTCCGCCGAGCATAAGGGCCTGGCGGTGGCGGCAAACATTGGAAAGCAACTCTATTCCATTCTTGCCATTGACCAGAATCCGGGCGTTCTTGTCCTGTTGCAGAGCACGCCAATCTCCTACGTTGGGCACTGATTTCTCGTGACCAACGTAGATTGCAGAGCGCTCGAAGATAAGCCTGCGCTCCCTCTCCAAAAGATTCTGGTCAAAGTAGTACGATGGTGGAAACTGTGAACATGCGGGCGCAAGATGCGCCATCCGACCCACGTCGGTCATGATTCCCTCCGCAGTGACAAAAAAAGCCAGTGGCTTGGTAGAAACCCTGGCGCGAAGAAAAATCGGACTGGCCGATCACCAAACAGGTATTGTACCTGAATCGGGCGCCTCAATTCCTGCGGAAATGAAGAAAAGTATTTGACCTGGCTCAGGAAAATTGGAAAATGTGCCTTTGGGCCAATAGGCAGGACGTTCCCGAAGTGGCAGACCTGGTCAGGCGCATGGCATGTGAAATGGCTGGTTGACGACCCAGCAGCAGTAACGTAACGCCCTGATTGGCATGGGGGAGTTGAATCTTGTTATGGCTGAGTGGCCTTCTGCGTCTAAGTGTCTAATACAATGGCAGGTGAAATTTGAAAACCTGTGCATGATCTATTCTGCTTGCCCGATATCAAACGTGCTTTAAGTCGGGCGTGCGTGGTGCCAAAAGCGTCCAGGACAGATCGGCCATTGAACAGAATGACTGGTCGTCGTGCCAGTAAAGGTTTTTGTGCGAACTGTCACAGGAAATGCAAGAAATCCGCACCGCTGTTCGCATACAAAAGTATGTCGTGCAGAGCAGGATGGTTTTGAATTTCACCAGGGGTGGTAGGAATGACACACGGTATTGTGCCCGGTGTGTCAGTCTATCTTGAGAATTTGCATGCATGGCACCGAGCGTGACATGCATGATGTGAAATCAGGGTGTTGGAATTTTGAGTCCGAACAGTAAGAACAAGGAAGCTTTCAGCGTTGGCGAAGAAAACCTTCCTGAGGATTTCGAAAGTGCTCTCCGGGAGCTGGAGCAATGTGTGGCGGCCATGGAAAGGTCAGATCTGTCTTTGGAAGCGTCGCTTGCCATGTACCAGCGCGGTGTGAAGCTAGCCCAGGTTTGCCAGAAAAAACTTCGTGATGCTCAGCAGAAAGTTCAGGTCCTGGAGGCTGATTTGCTGAGACCGCTAGATTTGGGTGAGTCATCAGAGGAGTCCGAGTGATGATCGCAGCCAATAAGACAGCTGAAAGTTCAAAACAAGGTTTGGTGCTTTCTGAGCAGTTGCAAAGCTGGTTAAAGATCCACGTCCAACGTGTTGAAGATACGTTGGAGCAGCTATTGCCGCAACCTGAGGGCGATTTGGCTGATCTGAACTCGGCAATTCGCTGGGCAACGCTGGGCCCTGGTAAAAGGGTCAGGGCCGCTTTGGTCTATGCTTCAGCCCAAGCTTGCGCTTCCAACATGGATGAGGCAACGCAGGTGGCTGTCGACAGGTGTGCGGCTGCTGTTGAGTTGATACATGCATACTCACTCATACATGATGACTTGCCGTGCATGGACAACGATTCGATTCGACGTGGCAAGCCGGCAACACATATCCAGTTTGGTGAGGCCATGGCGCTTCTGGCTGGAGACGCAATGCAGCCCTTGGCCTATGAATGGTTGGCTGGAATGCCGATTGCTCCCGGGCTAATTGTTCAGGCCGTTCAGACATTGGCAGTGGCAACAGGTGTGCAGGGAATGGCTGGAGGTCAGGCGATCGACACCAACCCCGCGCCGCAGATGTCTGAACAGGATCTGGAGAGGATGCATTTACTCAAGACAGGTGCCTTGCTTGAGGCAAGCGTCATGCTAGGTGCGATCGTGACAGGGTCGAGTTCGGTTAACAGGCAGGCGCTCAAGCGTTATGCAAAGGCGATGGGGCTGGCATTTCAGGTTATTGATGATGTCCTGGATGTGACTGCCGACTCTGCCACACTGGGCAAGACAGCAGGCAAGGACGAGGCAAGCAACAAGACAACGTATGTCAGCTTGCTTGGTGTGGAGCGTGCACGTGCTTATGCGCTGGAACTCAATCAGCGAGCACATGAGGCTCTCGAGCAACTGGGTGGGTCAGCGCGATATCTTCGTGCTTTGTCAGATCTTGTCGTGCAAAGAAGCTATTAGGATTTGAAGAGATGAAATACGGTTTGCTCGAGCAGATTAATGCTCCTCAGGATCTGCGCGCATTGGAACGGGACAAGTTGCCTGCATTGGCCAGGGAACTGCGGGAGTTTGTACTGGAAACCGTGTCGAGAACAGGGGGGCATCTCTCATCGAATCTTGGTACTGTTGAGTTGACACTGGCTTTGCATTATGTGTTCAACACCCCCTATGACCGCCTGATCTGGGATGTTGGGCATCAGTCGTATCCACACAAGATCCTCACGGGTAGGCGCGAGCAGATGGCTACATTGCGTCAGGCTGGTGGGATTTCGGGTTTTCCCAAACGCAGTGAGTCCGAGTACGATGCCTTCGGCACCGCACACTCATCGACTTCAATTTCTGCGGCACTTGGCATGGCCGTCGCATCTCGCAACGCGGGAAACAGTGATCGCCATCACATTGCGGTCATCGGTGATGGTGCCATGACGGCCGGTATGGCGTTTGAGGCACTCAACAATGCTGGGGTGACTCCTGACATCAACCTGCTGGTCATCCTGAACGACAATGACATGTCTATCAGCCCTCCTGTCGGGGCGATGAACAGATACCTGACACGGTTGTTGACCGGGAAATTCTATGCCGCGGCAAAAAACATGGGTCGGGCTGTATTGCAGCATTTGCCGCCGATGCTGGAGTTGGCAAGAAAAATCGAAGGCCATGCCAAGGGCATGGTGACTCCCGCTACACTCTTTGAAGAGTTTGGTTTCAATTACATCGGGCCGATCGACGGTCATGATCTGGATTCGCTGATTCCTACACTGGAAAACCTGCGTGAACTCAAGGGGCCGCAGTTCCTGCATGTGGTGACCAAGAAAGGCCAGGGCTACAAGCTGGCAGAGGCTGATCCTGTTCTCTACCATGGCCCGGGTAAATTCGATCCTAAGGTCGGTATCCAGAAGTCTTCCCAACCCTCAAAGCCAACATTCACGCAAGTATTTGGCAGATGGCTTTGCGACATGGCAGCGCAGGACGAACGTCTCATCGGTATTACTCCTGCAATGCGTGAAGGAAGTGGGTTGGTTGAGTTCGAGCAACTCTTTCCGAACAGGTATTTTGATGTCGGAATTGCTGAGCAGCATTCCGTGACCTTTGCTGCCGGACTTGCCTGTGAGGGTTTCAAGCCTGTTGTTGCGATTTATTCGACATTCCTGCAAAGGGCGTATGACCAGTTGATTCATGATGTGGCGTTGCAGAACCTTGATGTCACCTTTGCCTTGGACCGTGCAGGCCTGGTGGGTGCAGACGGTGCGACCCATGCTGGTAACTATGACATCGCTTTCATGCGGTGCATACCGAACATGGTGATAGCGACGCCTTCGGATGAGAACGAGGCACGTCTGTTGCTTAGCACCTGCTACAACTACGAAGGGCCAGCTGCAGTACGCTATCCAAGGGGATCTGGTGTAGGTGCCGAGGTGAGCTCCAGCCTTGAGTCGGTGCAGGTTGGCAAGGCTGTCTGCAGGCGCCGTGGCAAAGGTATTGCTTTGATGGTGTTCGGTACCAGGCTACCTGCTGCGATGAAAGCTGCCGAGAAGTTGGACTTGACGGTTTATGACATGAGGTTTGTAAAACCGATCGACGTTGATGCCATTGTCGAAGCAGCAGGTAGTCATGAGGCGCTGGTCACTGTGGAGGAAGGTGCCATCATGGGTGGTGCTGGCAGTGCGGTCTGTGAAGTGCTCAATGATAAAGGGTTGGTGGTCCCGGTATTGCAACTTGGAATTCCTGACCGCTTTATAGACCATGGCGACCAGGCGCAGTTGTTGGCTGGCATTGGCTTGGATGCTGATGGAATTGAACAATCAATCAGGAATCGTTTCCCAGAAAAACGGGTGTCGAATCCAACTGCATAAGAATTACTCACGAGGAAGTTGCTGCAGCCAGATTTTCATGGGATAATTTAAGGCTACCCTTGTAGGGTGGGGTCACTTTTCGGTGCAGTGTGCTTGACTGGCTAACCAGGTTTTTGTGTGCTGGCATCCGGTCAGTGTTTCTTGCTCGATTCCATGGCCACGGTGCTGTGGGGCGGGCTACCTCTGCCAATATTGTTGTTGGCAGGTAACCACAGGAGTTTCTACGACATGCGTCATTACGAAATTGTTTTCATTGTGCACCCTGACCAAAGCGAGCAGGTGCCAGCAATGGTGGAGCGCTATCAAACGCTGGTCACCAGCCAGAACGGCAAGGTTCACCGCGTTGAAGACTGGGGGCGTCGCCAACTGGCTTATCCGATCCAGAAGCTGGTCAAGGCTCACTATGTCTGCTTTAACATCGAGTGCAGCCAGTCGACACTGGATGAGCTTGAGCACTCTTTCCGCTACAACGACGCTGTCCTGCGTCACTTGGTTATCAAAACCAAGGCTGCACCCACAGGTCCTTCAGTCATGATGAGATCCGTTGAGCGCGAAGAGTCACGCAAGGTTGCCAACGACGCAGCTGCAGCTGAGGAATAAGCGTTAATCCGGCATACGGTCTTGAATCATCTTGTTATTTCAGGCTCGCTGGTTGAACTGTCGCCATTGAGGTCAACACCTGCAGGTGTGCCAGTTCTTGAGTTCCAGCTGTTTCATGATGATGAGGTGGTCGAGGCAGGAGTGCCGAGACGAGTTCAATGCTGCATTTCGGTGGTTGCCATCGGGGAAGTCGCCAGGATGTTCAAGGATATGCCTTTGGGCATCCAGATAGAAGTGGAAGGTTTTATGGCCGCTTTCAGAAAGGGTTCTTCCAGGCTAAGGCTCCATGCAACCAGAATCCGGTTTGTCGAGGCAGACCCACAATCGAACAGTTAAAAGGTGTCAAAAATGGCATTCGTAAAAAGCAAGGACAAAAAGAAATTCACTCAGCAAAACCCGCTATTCAAGCGTCGCAAGTTCTGCCGCTTCACAGCTGCTGGCGTTCAGGAAATCGACTACAAGGATCTCGACACGCTGCGTGATTTCATTCAAGAGAACGGCAAAATTATTCCTGCCCGCCTCACCGGTACCAAGGCACACTATCAGCGCCAGCTCGATACAGCGATCAAGCGTGCACGCTTCCTGGCGTTGCTGCCCTTTACCGATAACCACAAGTAATCAGGGGCCTAGACATGCAAGTCATTCTTCTGGAAAAAATCGTCAATTTGGGTAATCTGGGTGATGTCGTTCGTGTTCGCGATGGCTATGCCCGTAACTATCTGATCCCCCAGAAAAAAGCACGTCGAGCCACCAAAGAGGCTCTTCAAGAGTTCGAACAGCGTCGTGCTGAGCTTGAGCGCATTCAGGCTGAACGTCTGGCTGCTGCGCAGGATCTGGCCAAGCGTCTTGAGAACGTGGTTCTTGAGCTGACAGAAAAAGCCGGTGTGGATGGTCGTTTGTTTGGTTCCGTGACCAACATGGACATTGCTGGCGCCCTCGTCAAGCAAGGCTTTGAAGGTGTCGTCAAACAGCAGATCCGCATTGTTGACGGTCAGATCAAGTCGATCGGTGAATACGCTGTCCAGGTGTTGCTGCACCCAGACGTGACAGCCGACATCACTGTCAAAGTGATTGGCGACATCGACTGATATGGCTGGGCGCAGCTGCTGCAATATGCAGCTGCGACAACAATGTCATTCAAACTGGAAATAGCACGGTTACCCGTGCTATTTCTTTTTCTGGGTTATGAATGTTTGCTTGGTTCCTGTCACAGGAATGTCATAGTCCTGCAAGGCCGGATGAGGGCATGGTGTGATTCACATGCTCAAAAAGGTAAGATTGAAGTTTCTAATATATCGGTCACGATGTATTGCCAGTCGGATGTCGCATGCCTCTTGATGCAGGTATGTTATTTGGACAGCTCATGTTTGGTTAAAAGGATGTTGTGCAATGAATCAGCCACCCGCTGAAAAAGAGCTAGATTACTTGCGTCTGCCGCCGCACTCGATCGAGGCAGAGCAGTCGGTGCTTGGGGGGCTCTTGCTAGACAATGCGGCCTATGAAAGAGTTTCGGATATCCTGGCCGAAGATGATTTCTATCGCCATGAGCATCGGCTGATCTGGCATCATATTTCACGCCTGATCAACTTGTCCCGTCCTGCAGACGTCATCACTGTCCATGAGTCACTGCAAAGCGCAGGCAAGTCCGATGATGCGGGTGGTGTGGCCTACCTGAATTCATTGGCGCACAATACGCCGTCGGCAGCCAACATTCGCCGCTATGCGGAAATCGTTCGTGAACGCTCCATGTTGCGCAAGCTTGTGGCAGTGGCCGACGAGATTGCAGCCATGGCTTTCAATCCGCAAGGCAAAGAGGCAAGGCAACTGCTGGATGAGGCTGAGGCGCGGGTTTTCAAGATTGCGCAGGAAGGTGCACGCACCACCCAGGGGTTTCAGGAAATTCAGCCGTTGCTGTCCCAGGTGGTGGAGAGAATCGATGAGCTTTATCACCGCGAGGGTGATTCTGAGGTCACCGGGATTCCGACAGGGTTTGTTGACCTGGATCGTATGACATCGGGCTTGCAGCCTGGGGATTTGATCATTGTGGCCGGGCGGCCATCAATGGGTAAAACGTCGTTTTCCATGAACATTGGCGAGCATGTCGCCATTGAGCAAGGGTTGCCCGTGGCTGTGTTTTCCATGGAAATGGGGGCGGTGCAACTGGCCATGCGTATGATCGGCTCTGTGGGTATGCTTGACCAGCACCGCATGCGTACCGGTAAGCTGCGTGCGGAAGACTGGCCAAAGCTCACACACGCCGTGCAGAAAATGCAGGATGCGCAGTTGTATATCGACGAAACACCAGGGTTGTCTGCTGTTGAGTTGCGTGCACGGGCAAGAAGGCTTGCAAGGCAGTGCGGCAAGCTAGGGTTGATCATCATCGACTATATCCAGTTGATGTCAGCCAATGGACCAGGGGAGAACAGGGCCACAGAGATTTCGGAGATCAGCCGTTCGCTCAAGGGGTTGGCCAAGGAGTTGGATTGCCCGCTTATTGCGTTGTCGCAGTTGAACCGCAGCCTTGAGCAGCGTCCCAACAAGCGTCCGATCATGAGTGATTTGCGTGAGTCGGGTGCCATTGAGCAGGATGCTGACGTTATCCTCTTCATCTACCGGGATGAGGTTTACAACCCAGACTCTCCCGACAAAGGTACTGCTGAAATCATCATTGGTAAGCAGCGTAACGGGCCTATTGGAACCGTGAGACTGACATTCCAGGGCGCCAGCACGCGCTTTCTCAATTTCACTGCAGGCGCACCGACATACTGACCCGGTGCGCGACAAGCCCCCGCGTTTGCTGGCAGAGAAGGATAGCTCACATGGTGTAGCCGTCCTGGCGCTTGAAATGCGGCTTCGAGATAAATGCCGATGTGGTTGGTACGATCAATATTCTCAGGGCGGGACGCGCCCGTTGCGCCTGTGAAGTATGTGATGTAGTCATGTCGCCTGCAGCATGAACACCCACCGAAGCGACTCAGGATCAGCTCAATGCCGCGCCTGAAAGTCGCAGGAATCTCATGCCTTTAGGTCAGAGATGATGTAAAACCGCTCAGATGTAGGCTTACGCGTGGCCGGAAGAAAGATCAATGGCCATGCGCAGAGCGCACTCCAGCGAGTCTGGGCTGGCCAGGCCTTTGCCGGCGATATCAAAAGCCGTACCATGATCAACGCTTGTGCGAACGAATGGCAGACCGACGGTTACATTGACCCCTTCGTCCAGACCCAGGTATTTCACGGGGATCAATCCCTGATCATGGTACTGCGCAACGACAATATCAAACTCGCCACGCCGTGCTCTTGCGAATATGGTGTCGCCAGGCCAGGGGCCGCTTACACCAAGCCCCTTGCTTCTTGCCTGCTCAATGGCAGGTTGGATGATGTGGATTTCCTCTTTGCCGAATTTGCCGTTTTCTCCGGCATGAGGATTGAGCCCTGCAACAGCAATTCGCGGATCGTGAATGCCAAGCTGCTTGCAGGCGAGGGCAGCGAGTTCCATGGTGCGGACTTCGTTTTCAATCGTGAGGAGCTCTGGCACATCTTTCAGGGCGACATGGATAGTGACCAGGATGACCCTGAGCTCCTGGTTGGCCAGCATCATGGCGACCGGTACATTTCCGCTACGAGCCGCAAGGATTTCCGTATGACCAGGGAAATCGATTCCTGCCAGACCGATTGCTTCCTTATTCAAGGGCGCAGTCACAATGGCACGGATATGTTTGACAAGAGCATCGTCGATGGCACGGTTCACGCTCTCAAAAGCACTTTTGCCGGCCTGGGCACTGACTTGACCGATCTTCAGTTCTGGATCCACAGGCCAGGTATCGATGACCCAGATGATGGAGCGGCCTGAGTTCTTCTTGCAGGCTTGCTGCGGATGATCAATCGGTCGGATATCGCAGTCGATTCCCAGTGAGACTGCGGTCTGTTTCAGCCAGTTGCTGTCGCCATAGACAACACATGGACAGAGGCTGTCCTGGGTTTTGGCAAGGAGTTTGATAACGATTTCCGGGCCAATGCCAGCGGGATCACCCATAGTGATCCCAACGGGAGTTGAGTTGCTGCTATTCATGACATTGTTTGCAATCTGTCCAGGTTGTTTCAAAGAACATCGGCAGCGTAGTCTGCCAGTCTTGAGCGTTCACCTCTTTGTAGGGTGACATGCCCGGCATGTGGCCAGCCCTTGAACCTGTCGACGACATAGGTCAGGCCAGAGCTGCTCTCAGTCAGGTATGGCGTGTCGATCTGGGCAATGTTGCCCAGACACACGACTTTTGTTCCAGGACCGGCACGGGTGATCAGTGTTTTCATCTGCTTCGGCGTCAGGTTCTGAGCTTCATCGATGATCAAATACTTGTTCAGGAACGTCCGCCCACGCATGAAGTTCAAAGACTTAATCTTGATCTTCGACCGTATGAGATCCATGGTTGAACTACGTCCCCAGTCGCTTCCAGAATCACCATCGACCTGGTTAAGCACTTCAAGGTTGTCCTCAAGCGCTCCCATCCAGGGCTGCATCTTTTCTTCCTCAGTGCCTGGTAAGAATCCAATGTCATCTCCAACAGGTACTGTTACGCGGGTCATGATGATTTCGCTATAGCGCTTGGTTTCAAGCACTTGGGTCAGGCCTGCAGCCAGCGCAAGTAACGTTTTCCCGGTACCCGCCTGACCAAGCAGGGAGACAAAGTCGCATTCCGGATCCATCAGCAGGTTCAATGCAAAATTCTGCTCAGGATTTCTTGCAGTAATGCCCCAGACATTGTGTTTGGCATGGCTGTAGTCGCGCAATGTGGCCAGGACGGCCGTGTCAGATCCAACTTCCCTGACCTGGGCGTGAAGTGGCAGCGCTCCGTCGACACGTATGAACTGGTTGATGATGAATTGCCGACATATGGGGCCTTTGATTCTGTAGAAGGTCATGCCGGCCTGCTTCCAGGACTCAACATCCTTGACTTGCCGGTTCCAGAAATCTTCCGGAAGCGTCAGGACGCCTGTATAAAGCAGATCCGTGTCCTCAAGTACCTGATCATTGAAGTAGTCTTCAGCATGCAGTCCGAGTGCTCGGGCTTTTAAACGCATGTTGATGTCTTTGGATACCAGCACAACCTGCCGTGGTTCGTAGGTTTCCTGCAGGGCACGGACTACGCCAAGGATATGGTTGTCGGCTTTAGCCATTGGCAACTCTACCGGCAGTTTGCTGGCAATGGCTGTGGTCTGGAAAAAAAGTTTTCCAGTTGCGTTGTCGTGACCCAGAGCGTTGAGCGGGATTCCATCCTCAAGCCGGCCAGCCTTGCCAACCAGTTCGTCCAGCCACCGACTGACTTGACGAGCATTGCGGGCGACTTCTGATAAACCCTTCTTCTGATGATCCAGCTCTTCAAGCGTCATCATGGGAAGGTAAATGTCATGTTCTTCAAACCGGAAAAGGCAGCTTGGATCATGCAGAAGAACATTGGTGTCAAGTACAAAAAGCTTGGCTGGCTCTTGGCTGGTTTTCTTTTTGCGTGAGTTTGTGCTGCTTGTTCTGGACGGCTTCTCTACCTCAGGTGCGGTAACTGTGAGAGGAGCGGCTTGTGCAACTTTGCCACGTCCTTTGGGCCTGGATTTGGATTCAGCCGTGTCCTGCGTTTTGGATAGTGCCTTGGATTCAACAATGGTTGTTTCGGCTGCCACCGGTACGGCCTGTGGCTCGGCAATGGGCTGCCTGAAACCATCAAGCTCGGTTTGCGTTCCTTTGACAGTATCTTGCTTGATTGGGGACTCTTCCTTGATTGTCTTCTTGCCGGCAGAGCGTGATGGGCGTGCCGGTTTGACAGTCGACATGTCAAGAAGAGTCGCAGGACGGGTAGGCATTTTAGGCAGTGGCATAGTTTGGCTCTTCAGTAGATGTCAGACACTGCAGTGAGGGTCAGAACGAAACCTACAAATGTGTGGCAATCAAAAAGCTATCCATCAAACAGGGTAGCGCGGTAGGCACAGGACGGCACTTTTCGAATCTGGTCAGATTTTTTGTGCGGCTTCAAGCACTTCCTTGACATGTCCGGGTACCTTCACACCTCTCCAGATTTGTGCAATGTTGCCGTTGCGGTCAATCAAGAACGTGCTTCTTTCGATTCCCCTGACTTGCTTGCCATACATGTTTTTGTTACGCATGACTTCAAAAAGGTTGCAGATTTTCTCCTCTGGATCGGAAATCAGAGGGAAGGGCAGGCTGAGCTTTTCGCTAAAGCGCTGATGGCTCGACATTGAGTCACGGGAGACCCCGACTACGTAGCAGTCGGTTTTGCGAAATTCCTCCCAATGGTCACGAAAGTCCTGGGTTTCAGTTGTGCACCCAGGGGTGTTGTCCTTGGGATAGAAATAGATCACCAGTTTGTGACCCAAAGTGTCTGCCAGGCGCAAATGCCCGACTGTGCTTTCAGCTTCAAAGGCTGGAGCAGGCTGTCCAACAGCGAGTGTAGTCATGTCAAAGTTCCTCTATCAAAAGTGCAGCAATGACGCGCCTGCCTTCATGCATCAGAACGTTGTAGGTTCGAGCAGCGGCACCGGTGGTCATGCATTCGACACCAATACCCAAGGTAAGAAGTGGTTTAAGGATCTCGCGGTTGACCATGAATTGCTTCTTGCCAGTCCCGATGAGAAGAATCTCTGGCGTGTCAGGGGCAGGTACGCGTAAAGCGCTTTCCTCAGACTGAAGGAAATCCAAGGGGTTAGAAGTTTTTTTCTCTATACGGCATGCCCTGCGAAGCAGGTCAGTGGTGATTTCAGCCGCGTCTCTGACTGGCCATACTGCAACATCACCTTCAGGACCGAAACAGACAGCCGTTTCGTACCGAACCTTGTTGACGTCAACAAACCCTGGCCCATAAGCAGTGACCGCATTGAGCGTTGTATTGATATTTGCGTGCAACTTCAAGCATTCATCTCCTTATACCTTGTCTTGATAATAGCTTAAACGGCCAGTTTCGTAGGGTTTTGAATCTTACTTTGAGCGTTAATCATGGTAATGGCTGCTGACCCGATGCGCGACAAGCCCCGCCGTTTGAGAGCGAGCAAGGATACGCACACGGCTTAGCAGCCTTTGTCTAGGACTTTCATAGAGGTGTTTGCTGCTATCCAATGTACTGGTGCACGATGGAGATTGTCGCACCTGCCTTGCCTGCTGAGGTCATGTATCAGCAGACAATCGGCGTACACATCCACGTTGCGCCAGTGAAGTGAGCGCTGCAGTCATGTCGCCAGCAGCAGTAATCCACCGAAGCGAATCATTACGGCGCGATGCTGGGATAAGCGCCGTAGTAATCTGCGGCTATTAGGCGGGAAGGATGTCAATAAGCACCTTGTCGGGGCAATTTTTAGCGAATGTTGCCAAGCGACTGCCTTGAGGGCTTTTTGTACATCTACAATATATAGTTACCAAATTTGTAATCCCATCAGACTGACATCTGAAAACAGGGAGTTTCCCTTGGTTACGCAGATGGTTGGTGTCCTTTTCCTGCTGGAATGGGTGCCTTGGATTACTGGTTGAATTGCATGGATGCACTTTTAGTGTGCTGACCTCACTTAACAGTTTTGCCTCCTAAAGGATAGACAGTGAAGAAGTTTCCTCGAATCGAGCGGTTGCCGCCGTATGTCTTCAATATCACGGCTGAACTCAAGATGGCGGCGCGCCGTCGGGGGGAAGATATCATTGACATGTCAATGGGCAATCCGGACGGTCCGACACCCAAGCACATCGTTGACAAACTGGTTGAGTCGGCCGTCAAGCCTACCACCCACGGTTACTCGGTCTCCAAAGGAATCCCCCGTCTCAGGAAAGCAATTTCCGATTGGTACAAGCGCCGCTATGACGTGGATATCGATCCAGATTCAGAAGCCATCGTGACCATTGGTTCCAAGGAAGGCCTTGCTCACTTGATGCTGGCGACGCTGGATACTGGGGATACGGTCCTTGTGCCCAATCCAAGCTATCCAATCCACATCTATGGAGCAGTCATTGCGGGTGCCAACATACGTTCCGTGCGCATTTCACCCGGGGTGGACTTTCTTGCCGAGATTGAACGTGCTGTCAGTGAGTCGATTCCCAAGCCAAAGATGATGATTCTTGGGTTCCCGAGCAACCCGACTGCACAGTGTGTTGATCTGGAATTTTTCGAGAAAGTGGTTGCACTTGCGAAAGCCCATGACATTCTGGTGGTCCATGACCTGGCCTATGCAGACATCTGTTTTGATGGCTACAAGGCGCCTTCGATCATGCAGGTGCCCGGTGCACGTGACGTGGCGGTCGAGTTCTTCACCATGAGCAAAAGCTACAACATGGCTGGATGGCGCATTGGCTTCATGGTGGGGAACAAGGATCTGGTCAACGCATTGGCGCGCATCAAGAGTTATCACGATTACGGAACCTTTACCCCGTTGCAGGTGGCTGCTATCGCGGCTCTGGATGGGCCGCAGGACGAAGTACTGGAAATTACCGCCAAATACCAGCGCCGCCGCGATGTTCTGGCAAAAGGTTTGCAGGAAGCAGGTTGGCAAGTGGATATTCCAAAGGCTTCCATGTACATCTGGGCACGTATTCCGGAGCCCTATCGTCACTTGGGTTCGCTTGAGTTCTCCAAGCGCCTGCTTGAGGTGGCGAAGGTGGCTGTGTCGCCAGGAATCGGATTTGGTGACCAGGGGGATGAGTTTGTCCGTTTTGCATTGATTGAAAACGAGCAACGCATTCGTCAGGCAGTTCGTGGAATCAAAGATATGTTTCGCAAGGATGGGTTGCTTTGATGGAGGCCATTAAAGTTGGATTGCTAGGGTTGGGTGTCGTCGGTGGCGGCACTTGGAATGTTCTTCGTCGGAACCAGGAAGAAATTTCACGCAGGGCAGGCAGGCGCATCGAAATCATCAGGGTTGCCGTACGTGATGTTGCCAAAGCACGCCAGAAGATTGGAAGCGAGGCTGATATTTGCAATGACCCGTTTGAGGTTGTGCGCGATCCTAGGCTTGATATTGTTGTAGAACTGATCGGTGGCACGACATTGGCTCGAGAGCTTGTGCTTGAGGCCATCGATCAGGGTAAGCACGTGGTGACGGCCAACAAGGCTTTGCTGGCGTTGCATGGTTCGGAAATCTTTGAAGCTGCTTCCAGAAAGGGGGTGATGGTTGCTTTCGAGGCTGCGGTGGCTGGTGGCATCCCGATCATCAAGGCTATCCGTGAAGGTCTGACTGCAAACAGGATTCAGTGGGTTGCTGGCATCATCAACGGGACGACCAACTATATCCTGAGCCAGATGCGCAACAACAAGCTCAGCTTTGCCCAGGCGCTGGAGCAGGCTCAGGCTCTTGGCTATGCCGAAGCCGATCCGACTGCCGATATCGAGGGCATTGATGCTGCACACAAGTTGACGTTGCTCTCAGCCATGGCTTTTGGTATTCCGGTACAGTTTTCCAAGGCCTACATTGAAGGCATTACCGAGTTGACTGAAGAAGACATGCAGATGGCAGAGTTCCTTGGCTACAGGATCAAGCTGCTTGGCATTACACGTCGGCGCGATGAAGGGATCGAGCTTCGGGTCCATCCCACTTTGGTTCCAGCTTCATCGATGCTCGCCAATGTAGAAAATGCCATGAATGCAGTTCTGGTCAATGGCGACGCTGTCGGGCAGACCTTGTACTACGGCAAAGGTGCCGGAGAGGAGCCAACTGCTTCAGCAGTGGTGGCTGACTTGATTGATGTGACCCGGCTGGATACTGCTGATCCTGATCACAGGGTGCCGTTCCTGGCCTTTCAGCCAGATGCCATGGCAGACATTCCAATTCTCTCCAGCGATGACATCCATTCCGCATACTACTTGAGGATGACTGTGGATGATCGTCCAGGGGTACTGGCAGAAATCGCCAAGGAACTGGCCAAATCGGGTATTTCGATCGGTTCCATGATTCAGCAGCCTGCTGATCATGGTCTGGCCAGACTTGTGTTCCTGACCCACTCGGCTCAAGAAAAACTGATCAACCAAGCCATGAAGGTGATTGAGGCCATGTCGTTCATGAAATCCAAGATCACCCGTTTGAGAGTAGAAGAATTCTGATGCAATACATATCAACACGCGGTGAGATGGCCGCCCAGGGTTATACGGACGTACTTCTTGAGGGGCTGGCACCTGATGGGGGCCTGGCTGTGCCGGATACCATTCCCAAAATCACGGTTGAGCAACTCAAAGCGTGGAGGTCGCTGAGTTATCCGCAGTTGGCCGTGGAAGTGCTGAGCTTGTTTGCCACCGATATCGACAAAGCCAAGCTCGGTGATCTGTTGAGCCAGGCCTACGCGCCGGGCAAATTCTTGAGTAGTGAGATTGTCCCTCTGCGCCCCTTGAACGACCAGATGAGCCTCTTGGGTTTGTCCGAAGGGCCTACTCTGGCTTTCAAGGACATGGCCATGCAGTTCCTTGGAGAGGCTTTTGCCTATGTGCTCGGGCAGAGACAGACAACGCTCAATATTTTGGGTGCAACATCAGGTGACACGGGATCGGCTGCAGAGTACGCCATGCGTGGCAAGTCCGGGCTGGCTGTGTTCATGTTGTCGCCTCACGGGCGCATGAGCCCTTTCCAACGCGCCCAGATGTATTCCCTGCACGATGCGAATATCCATAACCTGGCCATCAAGGGAGTGTTCGACCAGGCGCAGGACATTGTCAAAGCATTGGCTGGCGACTTGGAGTTCAAGCAACACTATCACCTTGGTGCAGTCAATTCGATCAACTGGGCGCGGATCTCCGCCCAAGTAGTGTATTACTTCTGGGGTTGGCTCAGGGCAACAACGCGCGAAGATCAGGAAGTGTCCTTTACGGTACCTTCGGGTAACTTCGGCAACGTCCTGTCCGGACACTATGCCAGGATGATGGGGCTGCCAATCCGCAAGTTGGTTGTGGCCACCAATGAAAATAATGTTCTGGAAGAGTTTTTTGCGACAGGGATCTACAGACCTCGTCCTCCGGAACAGACTTATGTCACATCCAGCCCTTCCATGGATATTTCACGGGCTTCAAACTTTGAGCGGTTTGTTTTTGACCTGGTCGGTCGCGATGCCGAGCGTGTCCGCTCGCTCTGGTCGGAGCTGGCCAGAGATGGGGCCTTTGACCTTTCAGGTCAGAAGCAGCGTTTCGAGTCCGAATATGGCTTCGTTGCAGGCAGCAGTTCGCATGCTGATCGTGTTGCAACGATTCGCAGGGTATTTGATGAGTATGGCGTACTGATTGATCCTCATACTGCTGATGGCGTCAAGGTTGCTCAGCAGCACATTGAGCCCGGTGTGCCGATGTTGGTCCTAGAGACCGCCTTGCCAGCCAAATTCACTGAAACCATCCAGGAAGCCATTGGACGACCGGCACCATTGCCGCCCGGCCTGGAGGATCTTGAATCCAGACCTCAGAAAGTCACCGTGCTGCCTTGCGACGTCGCCAGTGTTCGGGCGTACATCATGGAACATGCCGAGGTCTGATTGAAATGGGCAGCCAGCCAGCTATTTGGTCCAGTCTGATTTCTGTCGGGATTGGTGCTGTATTGGGAGCTTGGCTGCGCTGGGGGTTGTCGCTATGGCTCAACCCGGGTCCAGGCAGGCTGGCATGGGGTACGCTCCTTGCCAACCTGCTGGGCGCATATCTTATCGGTCTGTGCCTTTCCTATGCGGCATACAACCCGCAATGGTCAACACATCTGAGGCTTCTGGTCGTGACCGGTTTTCTTGGTGCTCTTACGACGTTTTCGACATTTTCTTCAGAAACTTTCACATACATCATGAGCGGTCGTTGGGGGCTTGCTTTGCTGTATGCAGGGATTTCCGTGGCTGGTTCACTGCTGATGACTTTTCTGGGCTGGCAAACCTTGCAGGCTCTTCAGAACTGAATCTCCTGCAGCAGTGCATTTGCTGCAGCCTCACCGCTTGAAACAGCACCTTCAAGAACTGCAGGGTATCCTGTATCGGTCCAGTCACCAGCGAGTTTTATCGTCGACCATGGGCTGTGGTTGGAAGGGCGCGGCAGGTCGGGAACCGCTGCAAATGTTGCCCTTTTTTCCGTAATGGTCCGGCTGTGGCGAATGCCAGGTATGTCCTGTTCAGTTGCCATTTCTTGGACCAGTTGCCTGACCAGTGTTTCTGGCAGTTTGTTGCGGTCAAGCACCAAGTCTGGCTTAGCGTGGCTGATGACAAAAGCCAGTTGCGTGTGTTGGTGCTGGATGTCATCTTTCCGGCTTGCCCAGTGTCGTTCAAACACCCATTGCCCCGGGTATGTCGGATCATTGTCTTGGTGTCCGGAACTTAGCATGATCATTGGATAGGGCAGGGGAAAATACCGATCCAGCTCAACATAGCATGTCGTTATCGGTAGGAATTCAAAGCTCTCAAGCTGTCTGCATAGCGTGCAAGCATCTTTTCCTGGCCATTTGCTGACAATTCGAACCGTTGCCGTTGCAGGGGTGGCAATGATGCATCCGTCATAAAACTTGCCCAGTACTTCGACCTGGCTTTGATTTGGATTTTGCTTTGTGCCAGGCGGATTGACCTCGCTGACAGAGGTTCCAAACAGAATGCTGATATTGTCAGACAAGGGATTGATCCAGAGGTCGCTCAGATTACAAAGCGGCACGAGCAAGTCTACGGCTCCGGGTTCCTGACTGAGCAGACTGTCGCGAATCACCCTGGCAAACAGTCTGGCACAGGCCCTGGTGGGATCCGTGTTCATGGTGGCAATGCAAAGAGGGTTCCAAAGCAATTGCTGCAGCTTTTTACCTTGTCTGCAGCCTAGCAGCCATTGTTGGACAGTTTGACCTGGCTTGGGATCAAGCAGGTGGCAGTGCAGGCCGGCCAGCAAGTAAATGGCCTGGCATCTGTCCATGATGGTAAGTCCTTTTGCTTTTAGAAAGGCAACCAGACGTTGCCAACGAGGTGCATAGGTCTGCTCCATCTGGATGGACAACCCACCATTGGCACTGACTAGTCTCAGGGGCAGCCTCTGGTATGAGTTCTGGTTGCGGTTGGCTTTACCCGCTCTGTCCATCAGTGCAACACATGAACGGTAGGCGCCGATCAACAGATGTTGTCCATTGTCAATGTCACCCAGGTGAGGGTCATCAACACCCCTGGCCCTTCCCCCGACGTGGTGAGAAACCTCAAGGACTGTGACCTGGATGCCTCTTTGCGCCAGTGTATGGGCTGCTGCCATGCCAGCCCATCCTGCACCGATGACAGCAGCAGTCTTCATGGACTAGCCGCGGCTTTGCCGCCTGATCTTGTTGATGACCGGACTGGCATTGGACACCCAGTTTTTCCAGGCAATCCAGAATTTTCGCAGGGGTGTGAGTGCAATTCTCTGTTCTAGCACTTGCCAGCGCTCGGCTTCGATTTCGTCAAGCAGTGTGTAGTAAATGGCGGCCATAAGGAGGCCGGGGCGCTGGCTGCGCCTGTCCTCTTCAGGTAGAAATTCGATGGCTTGCCGATATAGATCACGGGCACGCTGTGTCTCAAAAGCCATCAGCGCTTCAAAACGCTCACTGTGCCGCGCGTCAAGGATATCTGCGGCAGTGACCTCGAATTTCTGCAAATCTTCAATTGGCAAGTAGATGCGACCGCGCCTGGCATCATCTCCCACGTCGCGGATGATGTTGGTCATCTGGAACGCAAGTCCAAGGTTACTGGCGTATTTCAGTGTGTCGGGGTTGCTGTAGCCGAAGATCCCTGCGGAAAGTTCACCGACCACACCTGCCACATGCCAGCAGTACTTCTTCAGGCCAGTCCAGTCGAGGTAACGTGTCTGTTCCAGGTCCATCTGCATGCCTTCAATGATTGCAAGCATCCTGTCGTGGCTGATGTTGCAGGCTTGCAGATGGGGTTCAAGCGCCTTTGTGACCGGATGAGTCGGTGAACCCTTGTAAAGGTTGGCAAGTTCCTGGCGCCACCAGGCCAGTTTCGCGTTGGCGACGGAAAGCTCATGGCAGTCGTCTACGATGTCATCAACCTCCCGACAGAAGGCGTACAGGGCTGTGATTGCCTTGCGCCGCTCTGGGGGCAGGAACAGGAATGCGTAATAGAAGCTGGAGCCGCTGGCGGCTGCTTTTTCCTGGCAGTATGTGTCTGGGGACATGGTTAACGGTTAGAAGATGCGCGCCAGAACATGCAAATCCAGTCCACGTGCTTGAGGACAGGCCTTTTGTTGAATACGTCAAATTCAACAGCTTCTAGTTTTTCCAGCACACGCAGTCCTCCTTCGATAATCATCCTGACCTCCAGCCCAACGCGCCCATGGAGTGTCCGGCCCAATGGTTTGCCAAAGTGTAACAAGTCCCTGCAGCGCCGGACATGTTCTGCCATCAGGTCTTTCCAGTTCTGGTCAACCACACCTTGCATGATCTGTTCGCGGGTCACGCCAAAGCGGCGTAGGTCTTCCTGTGGAATGTATATACGTTCTTTTTCAAGGTCGATAGCAACATCCTGAAGGAAGTTGATGCGTTGCAATGCTGTACAGATCGCATCGGACTGTTCCATGCTTTCTGGGTCGGTTTGCTGGAAAAAGTGCAACATCAGCCTGCCAATCGGGTTTGCTGAACGCTTGCAGTATTGGTCCAGGGCTTCATTGGTCGTATAGCGTTTGACGGACACGTCCTGCTCGAAAGCCGTGAGCAGATCGTCAAGTAATGAAATCGGCAGTCGATGTCGGGTGATGGTTGCTGTCAGCGGCAAAAAAATGGATTGCAGCTCAGGGTCTTTGGATTGAAGGCGCCCGTATTCAGCAATGTCATGTAGTGCACTGCGAAACGACTTGAGCTGTGCGAGGCGGGTGACTGGCTCGGCATTGCCTTCATCCGCAATATCATCGGCACGCCTGGCAAACCTGTACAGGTTGACAACGTCTTGCCGGATTTCCTTGGGTAGGAGAAAAGAGGCGACAGGAAAGTTCTCGTAGTGATCAACAGCCATGGGTACAACAGCCTAGCACGTTCATGTTGCTTATTCCTTCGAAAGCATCGCTTTTACTGATTGTATCGGTAACGTGTTGTTGCTGCTTGGCAGACCTTTGCGTAAAGCTGCCCATACAAGGCATTTTCAGGTCAGGTTGGGTACACTAGGATAATCTCAGGAACAAGTCTTATGCCACGTCCAATCAAAGTGTGTATCGATCCGGCCGCCATGGCGCACAACCTGGAGCGCGTGCTGGAGATTCTGCGCCAATCTGCAGCCAATCGGGCTGATATCCCCAAAGTCTGGGCTGTCATCAAGGCCAATGCCTACGGGCATGGCATAGAGGTTGCCGTCAAGGCTTTTGCCAAGGCAGACGGGCTGGCGATGCTCGATGTCGATGAAGCGGTCCGATGCCGGCTGGCCGGGTGGACCAAGCCGATTCTTCTGCTTGAGGGATTTTTTGACGGTGAGGACTTGCAGGCTTGCAGGCAATGGGATCTTTGGCCGGTTGTACATGCGCAGGGCCAAATCGACATGCTGAACAAGGCTGACCTCCAGGCTTTTGGCGTGGGTGGATTGAGAGTGTTCCTCAAGCTCGATACCGGTATGCACAGGCTTGGATTCGTCCCAGCAGCCTACAGGCAGGCCTATGAGCAGTTGCTAGCCTTGAAAGCACAGGGCAAACTCGCCGATGTCGCCCATATGACTCATTTTGCTTGCGCGGATGAGCCCGATGGCATTGATAGCCCGTTGCTTGTCTTTGAAGACACTGTGCATGGTCTGGCAGGACCAAAGTGTGTTGCGAACTCGGCATCAGTGTTGCGGCATACCCGCAAAATCCTCAAGCTGCACGAATCTTCGACCCAAGGTAGCTGGGTTCGCCCCGGCGTATGTTTGTACGGCATCAGCCCGATGGCGGATATGACAGCGGCTGAACTTGGTCTCAAGCCCAGTATGAGCTTGCAGTCACAGGTGATCAGTGTCAAGACTGTACCGTCTGGTGTCGGGGTGGGGTACAGTTATCGCTATCGTACATCCAGCGATACACGCTTGGCTGTGGTTGCTTGCGGTTATGCGGATGGGTATCCCCGGCATGCCCCAAACGGCACTCCTGTTGTTGTCCGTGGCAAGAGGGCCAGCTTGGTCGGACGGGTTTCCATGGACATGCTGGCCATTGATGTCACTCATATTGGTGATGTTCAGGTGGGCGATCCTGTTGTCCTCTGGGGCAAAGCTGGCTTAAGTGCCGAAGAAATTGCCAATGCAAGTGGAACCATCGCCTATACCTTGATGACGGGAGTGACCACCAGGGTGAGGCGTTGCATCAGTGAATAGTAGTGCTGAGCGTGATTCAGACCGGTGGACGGATTTGACCAGAGGGACTGATTCCAGGGCTCGGACCGTATTTTTATCTTGGCGTCGTAAAACCCTGCCCTTCTGGGCCAGTGTATATGGCGCAATTTTGTAAGTTGAGGAATTCAATGGCCAAGGCCAGGAGCATTTATGTATGCCAGTCATGCGGTGCAACGAGCCCCAAGTGGCTAGGGCAGTGTCCTGGTTGCCAGTCTTGGAATACGCTTGAAGAGTCTGTGACTCAGGACACTGGCGCCAGTGCGCACCGATATGAGTCGATGGCTGGCTCCAGGTCTCAGCTGCAAAAGCTCTCGGATGTGCAGGCACGTGAGTTGCCGCGGATGGCCACTGGTATTGGAGAGTTCGACCGGGTGCTTGGCGGTGGCCTTGTCGCTGGTGCGGTCGTGCTTATTGGTGGCGATCCGGGCATCGGTAAGTCGACCTTGCTGTTGCAGGCGCTGGCTGCCGTTTCGCAGAACTCGCGGGTACTTTATGTCACTGGGGAAGAATCGGCAGAGCAGGTCGCATTGAGGGCTAGACGCCTGGGGGTAGGTAGTGCGTCCGTGGATTTGCTGGCTGAGATCCGCCTTGATCTGATTGAACAGCAATTGCGTAACCAGCCGCCAGCTGTTGCTGTTATCGATTCGATACAGACTGTTTTCAGTCCAGAACTGAGTTCTGCACCTGGGTCTGTTGCTCAGGTCAGGGAGTGTGCTGCACAGCTGACACGCCTGGCAAAGCAGACTGGGGTTCCCATCGTCATGATTGGCCATGTGACTAAGGATGGCAGCCTGGCTGGCCCCAGGGTGCTTGAGCATATGGTCGATACGGTACTGTACTTCGAAGGTGATACACATTCGTCCTATCGCTTGATTAGGGCTTTCAAGAACCGTTTTGGTGCCGTCAATGAGCTAGGAGTCTTTGCCATGACGGACCGGGGCCTGCGAGGTGTAACCAATCCATCGGCATTGTTTCTGTCGCAACATTCTCGCGAAGTGGCAGGTTCGTGCGTTATGGCCACCCAGGAGGGATCGAGGCCTTTGCTGGTGGAAATCCAGGCGCTGGTTGACACGGCCCATGTGCCAAACCCAAGGCGATTGGCGTTAGGTCTGGAAAGCCACAGGCTGGCCATGCTGCTGGCGGTCTTGCACAGGCATGCTGGTGTATCGACTTCTGATCAGGATGTATTTGTCAATGCTGTGGGGGGCGTCAGGATCGGTGAGCCCGGCGCAGATTTGCCAGTGTTGCTGGCCATCTTGTCTTCCCTGCGTGACAAGCCATTGCCCAAAGGTCTGGTGTCGTTTGGCGAAGTCGGTCTGGCTGGAGAGGTCAGGCCATCTGTGCGGGGCCAGGAAAGGTTGCGTGAGGCTGCCAAGCTGGGGTTTTCCACCGCAATCGTCCCGGTTGCGAACAAACCTAAAAACCCGATCGAAGGCCTTCAGGTCATTCCGGTGAGCCGTTTGCAGGAGGCCATTGATGCCATCAAGTCACTCTAAGGGTTTAGGCTGATGCGCTTCAAGGGCAACAGTGGTTCCTGGCTTGCGATGGGTTTGAAACAATCCTGGCGGGATTTTCGTGCGGGAGATCTGAGGATCCTGCTGATTGCAGTGGCCATCGCCGTGGCAGCAGTCAGTAGTGTGGGTTTTTTGTCAGACCGTGTATCGAGGGCGTTAGAGCGCGATGCGACCCGCCTGTTCGGTGCTGACTTGGTGATCCAGACCTCACAGCAGGTGCCTGATCAATGGCTGGCTCAGGCACACAGCATGGGACTGAAAGCCATTCGCCAGTGGCAATTCCCGTCAATGGTTGCTTCGGATTCAGGAGAAATGCAGCTGGCATCGGTCAAGGCGGTCGAAGATGGGTATCCGTTACGTGGGCAGCTCAGGGTGACCCGTGACCTGACAGTTCAGTCAGATCCGGTTGCGCATGCGCCCGATGTTGGAACAGTCTGGGTAGACCCACAGTTGCTGGCAATGCTTGGGCTTTCGATGGGGGACAGTTTGCATGTTGGCCAGCGGAACTTGCGTATTGACCGTGCAATCACGTATGAGCCAGACCGTGGAGTGCAGTTTGTCAATGTCGCGCCCAGGGTTCTGATCAGGGCTGAGGATTTGCAGACTTCGGGACTCCTTTCTGAAGGTAGCCGTGCTGGGTATTCTCTCCTCGTGGCAGGTCCTGAAGACAAGGTCAAGGCGTTCCGGCAGTGGATCGAGCCCAAGCTGGTGGCTTCACAGAAGATTCTTTCGATCAACGATGGCAGGCCAGAGTTGCGCCGCACGCTTGACCGGGCCCATGAGTTCCTGTCCCTTGTCGTCATGATTGCTGTCTTGATCGCGTCCGTGGCAATTGCCTTGGGTGCCAGAAGATTTTGTCAACGGCAGCAAACCGCTGTCGCAGTCATGAGGTGCCTTGGCGCCAGGCGTTCCGAAGTCCGGAAGATATTGATGTTGGAGTTTGCTGCTGTAGCAGTGGCTGGCACGGCTATCGGTCTGGCAGTGGGCTGGTTTTCCCATTTGGGTCTGATTGCTGCAATGCAGGAATTCGTTGCCCAGGACTTGCCAGAACCCGGTCTTGAGCCAGCCATGCAGGGGCTTTATGCGGGTTTTTGGCTGCTTTTTGCATTCTCGTTTCCAGCCTTGCAGGCGCTTGACAGGGTCACGCCGAGGCAGATTTTCAGCCAACAGGTGCCCAACTTTCCGATGCAGAGTATCTGGGGCTATGTCCTTGCGTTCGGTGGCTTTGCTTTGCTGATGGTGTGGATTGCCGGTTCAATGCGCTACGGCTTCGCCCTTGCAGCGGGTTTTGTCATGGCGTCTGTCTTGTTTGGTTTGTTGACTATGGCCATTTTGAAGATGCTTGCCTTGCTGCGTAAAAAGTTCAGCCTGGGGTTGCATTGGCACTTTGCACTTGCCGGGATGATTCGTCGCAAGGTATCGACGATTGCACAGACCAGTGCACTGGCCATTGGCATGATGGCCATTCTGCTACTGACCATAGTCAGGACAGACTTGCTCAATGGATGGCAACAGACCCTGCCGCCTGATGCGCCGAACCGGTTCCTGATCAACGTCATGCCGGATCAGCTTGAGCCTGTGCAGGGTTGGCTTGATGGGATCGGTGTCAAGGATGCACATTTCTATCCCATGGTCCGTGGGCGGCTCATCAAAAAGAACGGAAAGGTTCTCGAGAGTGATGATTTCTCATCGCAGCGTGCTCAGCGCCTACTGCAGAGGGAATTCAACCTGACCTATCAGGATCGGCTGGACGACCCAGGTCAGATTGTCGCCGGCAAGGCGCTTGATCCACACAAGAATGAGGTGTCGATGGAATTGAGCGTCGCCAAGGATCTTGGCTTTTCTCTGGGTGATGAGATTGTCTTTGAGGTGGCAGGTCAGGAAGTTCCTGTGACGGTTACGAGCTTGCGCCAGGTTGACTGGGACAGCATGAAGCCCAACTTCTTTGCTGTACTGACACCTTCGGCACTTGCAGATCATCCTCAGACTTTCATGACGGCTTTTTACCTTCCAATTCAGAATGCTGCGAAGTTGCAGTCGCTGGTCAGGGAGTTTCCTAACCTGACGGTATTTGACGTCGGTGCAATTCTGGTACAGCTCCAGTCAGTCCTTGAGAGAGTATCGGTTGCTATCCAGGGCCTGTTCGTCTTTGCAATGCTTGCCGGGGCCGTGGTTCTTGCTGCTGCGCTTGGGGCCAGCCGTGACGAACGGATCAGGGAGGCCGTCCTTTTGCGGGTTCTGGGCGCAATGCAAAAACAGTTGGTCAGTTCTCAGTGCATTGAGCTGTTGTGCATTGGTGCTGTCGCTGGGTTGCTGGCTGCTTTTGGTGCTACGCTGGCGGCATGGGCCCTGGCGAAATGGGTGTTTGAATTTAACTTGAACTTGTCGGTCACGCCGTGGATCCTGGGCGTTGGGGTTTGCATGGTGGCTTCCTGGATGGCAGGCACCTGGGCTTTGAGAGGCGTACTCAGCACCCCTCCTTTGCAAATATTGCGTGAAGTGTGATTGGCGAGGTTGCCTTGGAAGACAAGTCGTTTGCTGACAAGACCGAAGTCAAGTGCGATCCTCTGGGTCACTGCTACCTGTTGTCACACGACCAGGAGGCTGTCCAGGCATGGTTTGAGCCTCAGGTCAGGCAATGGAATGCCAAGCCGGTCACCGGTTCAGGTAGAGGCAGCGCCTGGTTCATGAGAATTGGTGACCGGGAAGTGGTGCTTAGGCATTATCTGCGGGGTGGAATGGTGGCAAAGCTGACCCGCGACCTGTATGTATGGAAAGGCCTGGACAAAGCGCGCAGCATTCATGAGTACAGGATCTTGTGGATGCTGAGCCAGAAAGGCTTGAAAGTGGCCAAGCCGCTGGCAGCCATGGTCACCAGGACACGCGGGTTTTTTTACCGGGCTGCATTGCTGACATACAGGATTCCGGGTGCTGTGCCATTATGCAAGTTCGAAGATGGTGATGTTTGGCTACAGGCTGGACGCACAATTGCAACCATGCATCAGATAGGTGTATGGCATGCTGACTTGAATATCAATAACATTTTGGTCGACACTCATGCGCAGGTATGGTTGATCGACTTCGATCGTGCGCGTTCAGGGGTACAGGACAAGGCTTTTCTCAAGGGAAACTTGCAGCGGTTAGAAAGGTCTGTACTCAAGGTGTGCCCTCAGGCACATGCTGGTTTGTGGGAGATGTTGCTCAAGGGGTACGATCTTGGGCCATTTGAACTCAATGATCCATCTTCAGGATGACCCCATGCTTTAAAGGCTTTAGAATGCGGGCTAAATCCTTGATCGGTCAGAGTCAGGCTTGTGCTATTCCTGGGGTGTGAAGAAGTTGACTGACCCTTTGTTTTCTGGAGAAGCACGGCTTGGTCGTTCTGGCTATTGGTGTGTCTGTCACCTGTGGTGACGTTTTGCTAAGGGTGCATGAATGAAAGCACGAGTATTGTTGACCTTCTTGCTGGCTGGTATGGGGGTAGTTGCCACAGTTAGCGCCCAGGACAAGGTTCTGAATGTCTACAACTGGGCTGAGTACACAGCAGATGACACCATTCCTGGCTTTGAGCGTGAGTCGGGTGCAAAAGTAAGGTATGACACTTACGACAGTAACGATACCCTTCAAGCCAAGTTGCTGACAGGCAAGTCAGGGTATGACATCGTAGTGCCATCGACTCACTATGCAGCACGCCAGATTGAAGGCGGTCTGTTCCAGAAGCTGGACAAGTCAAAAATTCCGAACTGGGCCAATCTCGACCTGGACTTGATGAAGCTGCTTGAGCCCGTGGATCCGGGCAACCAGTATCTTGTTCCTTGGGGCTATGGCACCAATGCGCTCGGTATCAATGTGACCAAAGCCAAGGAAATCCTTGGAGAGGATGTTGATCTGGCCGACTGGTCTTTGCTGTTTGATCCGGAGAAGGTCAAGAAGTTTGCCAGTTGCGGTGTTTCCATCCTTGATGAAGCAGCTCAGGTGTTCCCGGCTGCGCTCCACTATCTTGGTAAGGATCCCAACAGCACCAAGACCGAGGATCTTAAGGCAGCCCATGAGTTGCTGAAATCCATTCGTCCCTATGTCCGACAGTTCAGTTCGTCTGGTTATATCGATGAACTGGCCACAGGTGACCTGTGCCTTGTCTATGGTTTTTCTGGTGACGTCCTGATTGCTGCCGACCGTGCTCGTCAGGCGAATCGCCCTTATGAAATCAACTTTTTCCTACCCAAGGACGGTGCTCCCGCTTGGTTTGACACCATGGCTGTTCCTAAGGATGCGGCCAATCCTGAACTGGCTTTCGAGTTCATCAACTACATGCTCAAGCCAGATGTTTCAGCAGCAATTACGAACAAGATGTTCTATCCCAATGCCAACAAGGAAGCACGTAAGCTGGTCAGGGAAGATGTTTCAGGCAACAAGTCAATCTATCCTGATCCTGATGTCGCTGAAAAAATCTTTGTGATCCAGCCCTTGCCGTTGAATGTGCAGCGGCAGCAGTCAAGGATGTGGGCTGAACTTAAGTCCGGTCGTTAAGACCGGGCTGTCAGGTATGAGTGCCCCCCGAGAGCTCACGCTTGATGGCAATGCTGGTGGCTGGTACGTCATGGATGTAATTTGATCTGAACCTTTAATGAGGTGTGCGCTGCGATGTCAACTGGGGTCGGTGGTTTGAATTCGTTTTCTGGTGATGCGAACGAGTTCGTGCGCCTGGTAGATTTGACAAAGATATATGGGGATACCGTTGCTGTCCAAGGTGTCAACCTGACCATCCAGCGCAATGAGATCTTTGCGCTACTGGGCAGTTCTGGCTGCGGAAAGTCAACCCTGCTACGTATGTTGGCAGGGTTTGAGACCGTGACTTCTGGGCAGATATTTCTCGATGGAGAGGATATCTCGGGTCTTGCTCCGTACCAACGTCCGGTCAACATGATGTTCCAGTCCTATGCGTTGTTTCCGCACATGACCGTGGAGGCCAATGTTGCCTATGGTCTGAAGCAGGAAGGCGTACCGCGAAATGAAATCCATGAACGTGTCTACGAGGCACTGGAACTGGTGCAGATGTCACCCTATGCACGTCGCAAACCTCACCAATTGTCCGGTGGTCAGCAGCAGAGGGTTGCCCTAGCACGCAGCCTTGTCAAGCGCCCCAAGTTGCTGCTCCTGGATGAGCCCATGTCTGCTTTGGACAAGCAGATCAGGCACAATACACAGATTGAGCTTGTCCGAATTCTGGACCAGTTGGGTGTGACCTGCTTTATGGTGACCCATGATCAGGAAGAAGCCATGACCATGGCCAATCGCCTCGCAGTTATGACCGAAGGCCAGATTCGCCAGGTAGGAACCCCGCAGGAAGTCTACGCATTTCCGAATTCTCGTTTTGTTGCTTCCTTCATTGGCTCGACCAACTTGTTCGAGGGTGAAATCACAGTTGACGAAGCAGACCACGTGCTTATCGACAGCCCGGACTTGCCAAGGCCATTTTATGTGGACCACGGCGTGAGCGAGCCGCTGGGCATGAAGGTCTGGCTGTCCTTAAGACCTGAGCAAATCAGGGTGACTCGGGAGGTGCCCTCGGGTGACTACAACTGGGGGCATGGTGTGGTCAGCCATATGGCTTGGATGGGTAGTTATGCGCTTTACCAGATCAGGTTGGATTCCGGAAAAATCGTAGAGGCCACCATGCCATCGCAACTGCTGTTGCAGTTCGAGCCTCCAGGGGTAGATGAGGAGGTCTACGTGTGCTGGGGGCGTGACAGTGCAACGGTATTGGCATCATGAAACGCATTTGGTCTCTTAAGAAGGCAGATCTGGTTGCCATCGTGCCACCTTTTGTGTGGCTGGTGCTGTTCTTGCTGATTCCGTTCCTGCTGGTATTCAAGATCAGCTTTGCCGACCTGAAGTTTGGTGTTCCACCTTATACATCTCTGACTCAGTGGGAGGACGAGACCCTCAGCCTCACTTTGCACTTGAGAGGCTATTTGCTGCTGTTGTCCGATTCTCTCTACCTGTCGACCTATGTCAACTCCCTGAAGATGGCAGCGATCACGACAGTGGTGTGCATACTGATCGGCTATCCGATGGCCTACTACATTGCCAGAGCCCCTGAAAACTACCGGCATCTGTTGCTGCTTGGCGTGATCCTTCCTTTCTGGACTTCGCTGCTGCTACGGGTCTATGCCTGGGTAGGCATCCTGCGCTCGGATGGCTTGTTGAACACATTCTTGCTCTGGCTCGGTGTCATTGATGCGCCATTGGAAATCTACAGAACTGACATGGCCGTGTACATCGGGCTGGTCTATGCCTACTTGCCATTCTTCATCCTGCCGCTTTATGCGACATTGGTCAAACTGGACATGCGCTTGCTTGATGCTGCTTACGACCTTGGTGCAAAGCCATGGCGTGCATTTGTGACAATCACGCTGCCGCTGTCGATGCCAGGCGTTATTTCTGGGGCAATGCTGGTGTTCATCCCCGCTGTGGGCGAGTATGTCATCCCGGAAATGCTCGGTGGAGCTGATACGCTCATGATGGGGCGGGTCATGTGGGGTGAGTTTTTCACCAATGCAGACTGGCCCATGGCATCTGCAATTACGATCGTGATGGTTTTCCTGTTGCTCGTGCCGTTGATTGTGTTCCAGGTCAACCAGGCTCATCGCTACAGTGAGTCGGAGAGACGCTGATGGGACGTACCAGAGCTCCGAATGCCCCAAGTCCGGCAGGACGCTGGATTGCGTTGGGATTGGGTTTTGCCTTCCTGTACTTGCCGCTGATCTGCCTGATCGTGTTCTCATTCAACGATTCGGCGATGATGACAACATGGAGTGGTTTCTCATTACGTTGGTACAAGTCGCTGCTGAATGATTCAGCCCTGCTCAATGCGGCATGGCTGTCATTGCAGGTAGCTGTCATGACAGCCACTGCAGCCAGTGTGATCGGTGTCTGGGCAGGCTACGTTCTGGCGCGCAAGGGCCGCTTCAGAGGGTTTTCTTTGTATGTAGGGCTGGTTAGTGCTCCATTGGTCATTCCTGAGGTGGTGTTGGGAATTTCCTTGCTGCTCCTGTTTGTGGAGATGGATAGCCTGTTTGGTTGGCCTGGCGAGAGAGGCATGTTCACGATCTGGGTCGGCCATACGACTTTCTGCATGGCATTTGTGACCGTGATCGTGCAATCCCGGATCAGGGAGCTGGACAGGTCATTGGAAGAGGCAGCCCTTGACTTAGGAGCCACACCCCGCAAGGTATTCTTTACGATCACATTGCCGCTGATTGCGCCTGCCATTGTTTCAGGTTGGTTGCTTGCATTTACGCTGTCGCTGGATGATGTCGTGATTGCTTCCTTCTTGTCCGGGCCAGGCTCGACTTTGTTGTCACCTGAGATTTTTTCCAGAGTCAGGTTGGGGTTAAAACCAGAAGTCAATGCACTGGCGACTATCTTTGTAAGTGTGGTTGCAATTGTCGTACTCATTGCAAGTGCGGTGCAAAGGAAACAACAAAACGGGAGTCAGGCATGATCAGGCTGTATGGGCTGAAGAATTGCAGTACTTGTAAGAAAGCCGAGTCTTGGCTCAAGGAGCAGGGAATAGACTTCAGCTTTGTAGACTATCGTGATCATCCAATAGCACCTGCTGACCTGATCAGCTATGCCAATGCACTCGGTGGGTGGGAAAAAATGGTCAACCGCTCCTCACCGACCTGGCGCAGCCTTAGTGATGAACAGCGCCAGGCAGGCAGTGATGACGCATGGACGGCGTTGATCGCGCAGTTTCCGGCCTTGGTGCGCAGGCCACTGACCGTTTTTGCTGATGGCACTGTCATGGTCGGTTTCAACGAGACCAAGTATCGGCACAAGCTTGGTATCTGAAAGGCACATCGGGTGCAAGCGTTGTAACACCAAGCGCAAGCTACAGACAATACACATAGCAATGATGGACGCTTACCGTGAGTCTTACGCATGATTTGGAAAGAATGGTTGTCCGATGATCAGTTTCTGGTAGCGCTGGCAGCAGTTTTCGCGGGAGCCAGCCTGCTGTTGATCGTGTTGGTCACCTTTTTGCTCATGCGCTTGCGCAGAAAGCTCCAGGACGACCAATCTGCAGAGCTTGCTTGGAAGCTCCTTGATCAGCAATCAAGATTCGAGCAGGTGCTGCGACAGCAAATAAGCCAGGATCAGATGCAACTGCGGCAGGAGTTGCTGTCGACGCATGAAACTTTCCGTGAGTCAGTATCCAGGGATGCCAGATCATTGAGAACAGAGATCAATGAATCGCTTGAACGTTTTGCAAGCGTGTTCACACGGCGCCTTGAAGGATTGGTAAAGCTCAATGAAGACCGGATGCAGGACTTGCGCAATGTTGTGGATACACGCCTGCAATCATTGCAACAGGACAATGCGCAGCGCCTTGAGCAAATGCGCAAGACCGTTGATGAGAAACTGCACGAGACACTGGAACAGCGCTTGGGCGAGTCCTTCCGGCAGGTTTCTGAGCGTCTGGAGGCCGTGCACAAGGGGCTAGGTGAGATGCAGGCCCTGGCCAGTGGCGTGGGCGACCTCAAGCGGGTGTTGACTAACGTCAAGACACGGGGTACTTGGGGTGAGGTGCAACTGATGCGACTCGTCGAGGACATCATGACGCCGGAGCAGTACGCCATCAATGTCAAGCCCGTTCCAGGTAGTGATGCGATTGTGGAGCTGGCCATTCGTCTGCCAGGCAAGAATCCGGATGAGCAGCCGGTATGGATGCCGATTGATGCCAAATTCCCTAAAGAGGAATATGAGCGCTTGCTCCAGGCTCAGGATGATGCGGACAAGGATGCTGTCAGGGTGGCTGCCAATGGGCTGGGTAAGGCTGTTGAGGCGCAGGCTAAGCTGATTGCGGAGAAATACCTGTCACCGCCATGGACCACGGACTTCGCGGTCATGTTTCTGCCTAGTGAGGGGCTTTATGCAGAAGTATTGAAGCAGCCGGGGTTGCTAGACCGCTTGCAGGGATTACGGGTGATTGTGGCTGGCCCTGCAAACCTGGCGGCGTTGTTGAATAGTCTGCAGATGGGCTTCAGGACGCTGGCCATTGAACAACGGTCCTCGGAAGTGTGGAAGCTGCTGCGAAGCGTCAAGACGGAATTTGGAAAATTTGGCGAGGCCTTGGCCTCAGCTAGGAAGTCACTTGAGACGGCTTCCCGGAAAATCGGTTCAACAGAAACGCGTACGAGGGTCATGTTGCGTACCCTTAAGGATGTTGAGGCCTTGGAGGGCCAGGACACAGATGTTGCAGAAGTATTCTCTGAGGATGCTGAACCGTTGACATCCTCGCTTGAGGAGGATGAAGAGGCAAAGCGCCCCAGGCGTGGCGATGAGTGATTGATGACAAGTCCGTCAGCACAGGCGTGTTGAGGTCGGATGTACCAAGTCTGGTTGGCAAGCTCAAAAGGCGATTGCTTCCAGTTTTTCAATTTTGAAGATTGTTGAACAGATATGAATGTACCAAGCCAACAGGCACTGAAGCAGGCAGTTGCACAAGCTGCTATCGACTATATCCAGCCACATATCAAGCCAGGGGCGATCTTGGGTGTTGGCACAGGTTCGACCGCAGACTGTTTTATCGATCTGCTGGTCGGTTTTGCTGGTCAGTTTGCCGGGGCTGTGGCAAGCTCGGAGAGGACTGCACAACGCCTGAAAAACGGGGGCGTGAAGGTTTTTGACTTGAACGAAGTGCAAAGCATGCCCGTCTATGTCGATGGTGCCGACGAAATCAATCCAGCATTGCAGATGATCAAAGGCGGTGGTGGCGCATTGACCCGTGAGAAGATTGTGGCGTCCGTGGCCAAGGAGTTTGTCTGTATTGTTGATGAATCCAAGTGCGTTGACGTATTGGGCACTTTTCCCTTGCCGATCGAAGTCATTCCCATGGCACGTGAAGCGGTCATGCGGGCTGCCCGAAAACTGGGCGGAGAACCTCGTGTCAGGGAAGGTTTTGTGACAGACAATGGCAATATCATTGTCGATGTGTCAGGGTTGCAGATTTGTGACCCGGCATCACTCGAATCACAACTGAACCAGATTCCTGGCGTGGTTTGCAATGGTTTGTTTGCCAATCCAGGTGCAACGGTCGCACTGGTAGCATCACCTACTGGAATCCGAAAGTTGCAGAAATAACGCAGACATCTGCGTTGCCAGGCTGAGTTATTGATGGCTCAGCCGACACGACAAAAAGGGAAGAAAGGCGACTGGCCGGGCGGTCTGCCATGAGAACACAACGACTCGGCCCGGCTTAGTCTTGATGGTTAAGCAAGTGTCTGATTGAACCTGCTGAACATCATTGATTGCTGGGTGGCACGAAACCCTGGGCTTCAACGCTTTGATCCTGGAACAGGAATTGTTCCATTTGTTCCTTGAGATACTTGCGTGCCCTGGCATCGGCCAGGTTGAGCCTGTTTTCGTTGACCAGACGGGTTTGTACCTCGATCCACTGTTGCCAGGCTTCTTTCGAAATACTCTGCCAGATCCTGGTACCGAGTTCGCCTGGATAGGGAGGGAAATCCAGGCCCTCAGCCTCTTTCTTGAGTTTTACGCATTGAACGATTCTGCCCATTTTTAAGACTTCCTGAATTGTTGAAAAAGACTATAGACAGAATTCTAGACGCTTGTGTCGAATAGGTCAGCAATGCCCATACGCCGAACTGAGCGCCGGGCATTGGACATGCCTCTGTTTAAAGGCGTTTGATGAAAACCAGGCTGTTGCGCTGGCGGTTATAGGCGGCCTGGCGTTCCTTGGGCAAGTCCGAGACACCACCTTGCACGAATCCCCTCTTGATGAACCAATGGGCAGTCCGTGTGGTCAGCACAAACAACTTCTTGGCACCACAGGCACGGGCCCTGGCTTCCATGTGGCGTAGCAGCAGGTCGCCTTGACCTTCGCCTTGCCATTCTGGATGAACGATGAGACAGGCCATTTCAGCCATTTTTTCTTCAGGGTAGTAGTTCAGCGTTGCACAGCCAAAGATGACCCCGTCGTGCTCAAGGACCGAAAAGTTTTCAACTTCCCGCTCAATGACAGCACGTCCCCTTGGCACCAGGGTGCCGTCCTGCTCCAGAGGTTCGATCAGGCGCAGGATGGCACCAACGTCGTCCAGCGTTGCCGGGCGCAGGTCATCAAGTTTGTCTTCGACCACCATGGTTCCGACACCATCGTGTGTGAATATTTCCAGTAGGACTACGCCATCCAGGCTAAAGGGCACGACATGGGCGCGTGCAACTCCACGCTTGACTGCCTTGGATGCGTGCTGCAAGTAGAAGGCAGTGCTTTCATCAAGCTTGTTGGATGCCAGCAATGCGTCCGCATCAAGTCTTGCCATTTCAGTGATGACCCTGCCATCGTCTCCGATGACGCCGGGGGTTTCGGTGATGAAGATCAGTTTTTCTGCCCTGAGGCTGACAGCGACGCTGGTGGCCAGGTCTTCCATCGCCAGATTGAATGCTTCCCCCGTTGGAGAAAAGCCCAGGGGTGAGAGCAGGACAATGGAACCACGCTCGATGATGCCGCGGATGGATTCGCTGTCGATTTTCCTGACCTGCCCGGTGTTGCGGTAGTCTATGCCATTGATCACACCCATAGGTTTGGCTGTGACAAAGTTGCCTGAGATCACACGGATATGGGCATGGGACATTGGCGTGTTGGGAAGCCCCTGGCTGAAGCTGGCTTCAATATCAAGGCGTATCTCGCCAGCAGCCTCTTTGGCACACTCCAGTGCTGCATCATCTGTGGGTTCAAGGCCACGTCCGAATTGCTTGGTGTATCCTTTGAGACGAAGCTGTTCATTGACCTGTGGTCTTGAACCATGGACAAGGACCAGTCTGATGCCAAGTGCCGAAAGCAGGGACAGGTCCTGGATGAGGGCGTTCAGAGCACCGGCTTGTATCAGTTCGCCACCGAAAGCGACGACGAATGTCTTGCCACGAAATGCGTGAACATAGGGGGCAACTTCCCTGAACCAGCGTACAAATTGTGGTGCTGAATGTTCTGGTGCTTCCTGTGCGGAGACTGTTTCAACTTCAGTCTCAGGCTCGGGTTCGTTATCACTGGATTTGGGATCAGGGTCCATGGTCATAGTCACAGAGGGCTTCAGAGGTAAACACTTACCTTGATTTTATAATGGTCAAATTGATACCGCCTGCATAAATTTTGGTCAGTTCATTGGCAGATTCACATTTTTCATCAGAAAACGTTGCGAGTGCCCCACGGCAGTTGCCTGAGATCAACTTTCCGGCAGATTTGCCGGTCTCGGAAAAGCGTCATGAGATAGAGGCAGCAATCGCCAGCCACCAGGTTGTGATCGTCTGTGGCGAAACCGGCTCTGGCAAAACCACCCAGCTTCCCAAGATCTGCCTGGCCATGGGCCGCGGCAGCCAGGGCAGGATGATTGGTCACACGCAGCCCAGAAGGCTGGCTGCTACGTCCGTGGCGCGCAGGATTGCCCAGGAGTTGGGTTCCGAGCTGGGCCAATGGGTCGGCTATCAGATCCGGTTTCAGGAAAAGTCAGAAAAGTCGACGGTCATCAAGTTGATGACCGACGGTATCTTGCTTGCCCAGACGCAACGGGATCCGCTGCTCAAGCGCTATGACACGCTGATCATCGACGAAGCGCATGAGCGTAGCCTGAACATTGATTTTCTGCTGGGCTACCTGCGCCAGTTGCTGCCCAAGCGTCCAGATCTGAAAGTCATCATCACGTCGGCTACCATCGATGCCCAGCGGTTTGCTGCGCATTTTGCTGACAGCCTGGGCAGGCCTGCGCCAGTTGTGGAAGTCTCGGGACGCCTCTATCCGGTGGAGATCCGCTACCGACCTGTCGGTCAGGCTACTGGCGAGGAGGACCAAGAACAACAGGGCAATAGCATCACCAGAAGCAGTGATGAAGAAGATCCCGATGACCTTTATGACGCTATCTTGGACGCCGTCCATGAGTGTTCGGTTTCGGGGCCCGGCGACATTCTGGTGTTCCTGCCTGGAGAGCGAGAAATCCGGGAAGCAGGTGATCTGCTAAGAAAGCATTTCAGGCCGGTCGACCTCCAGGTGCTGCCGCTGTATGCGCGTTTGTCGCAACAGGAGCAGGAGGCCATTTTTCGGCCCGACAGCAGCATCAGGCGTGTCATCTTGGCCACCAACGTGGCCGAAACATCTCTGACCGTTCCTGGGATCAGGTTTGTCATCGACAGCGGGCTGGCAAGGGTCAAGCGCTATTCCTGGCGCCAGAAGGTCGAGCAACTGGTGCTGGAGCCCATCAGTCAGGCCTCAGCCAACCAGCGTGCTGGCCGATGTGGGCGTCTGGGGCCTGGCATCTGTATCAGGCTTTACGACGAACAGGACTTTTCAAGACGCAGGGAATTTACGGAGCCGGAAATCCTCAGATCATCGCTTGCTGGCGTCATTCTCAGGATGAAGTCGCTCAGGCTCGACGATATAGAAAATTTTCCGTTTGTTGACGTGCCGACAGGCCGTGCCATTGCCGATGGCTACCAGACCTTGCAGGAACTCGGGGCTATCGAGGTCGACAGCCAGAGCGGGCAGAACCGGTTGAGCGCAATCGGCAGGACGCTCGCGAAGCTACCGTTGGACCCAAGGATGGGGCGCATGCTGATGGCGGCCAAGGAGCTGCATTGTCTCAAGGAGATGCTCATCATTGCATCTGCGCTCGCTGTGCAGGATCCAAGGGAGCGCCCCATGCAATCCAGGGATGCGGCACAGCAGGCCCATGCGCAGTTCAATGACAAACAGTCCGAATTCCTGGGTTGGATCAAGCTCTGGAACTGGTACCAGATGCAGGCAGAGAACAAGGAGTCGAACCGCAAGTTTGCAGCACTGCTCAAGAAGAACTTCCTGTCAGTTCCCAGAATGCGCGAGTGGGTGGATGTCCATTCACAGATTGTGGCATTGGTCCAAGAGCACGGGTGGAGGATCAATGAGGCAGATGCCACTTATGAGCAGATCCATAGTGCATTGCTGGCAGGATTATTGGGCAACATTGGCTTGAAGTCAGAAGAAACCGCGATGTATGCCGGTGCCAGGGGTATACGCTTTGCGATCCATCCATCATCAAATCTGGTGCGCAAGGCAGGGAAGTGGATCGTTGCCGCTGAATTGGTCCAGACCAGCAAGCTGTATGCCCGTTGTGTGGCCAAGATCGAACCACGGTGGATAGAGAAGGCAGGTGCACATCTGTTACAGAAGTCATGGGGTGATCCTTCTTGGGACAGAAAACGTGGCCAGGTTGTTGCCCACGAAAGGGCGACGCTTTACGGATTACCCATCTACAGTGGGCGTACGGTGCACTATGGGGCAGTTAATCCTGAGCAGGCCAGAGAGGTTTTTATCCGTGAAGCCCTGGTTCCCGGAGAGATTGAGCAGCCCTTCGAATTTCTGCTTCATAACAGAAGGCTCGTCAAGGAAATCGAGCAACTTGAGCATAAAAGCCGTCGCCCCGACATCCTGGTGGACCAGGAACTGATTGCCCGCTTTTATGATCGCTTGCTGCCGCAGGACATCTGCCAGGCTACGACTTTCCGCAGTTGGTATGGCAAGCTCGACAAAAACCAGCAAAAGCAGTGGTTCCTGACGCGTGATGATCTGATGCAGCACGAAGCTGCAGGGATCACGTCCGATGTGTTTCCGAAGCATGTGGAATTCCAGGGCTCAAAGCTGAAGCTTGACTATCACTTCGAGCCAGGGTCGCCCAAGGATGGCGTGACCCTGACTGTACCCCTTGTGCTACTGAACCAGATTCAGTCAGTGCGTTGGGACTGGCTGGTTCCTGGGATGCTCAAGGAGAAGGTGCAGTGGTTGGTCAAGTCATTGCCTCAGAGGATCCGGAAATACTGTGTTCCGGTTCCGGAGTACGCCGCTGCCTTCTATGACCGATGGTATGAGCGCCTGGACAATCCACCGATGTCGCTGATAGACGCCTTGATCAAGGACATCAACGACCAATTCAGAATCAGGGTGCAGGTGGCTGATTTCCGTCCAGATACGTTACCAGCGCATCTGAACATGATCTTCAAGGTCGTTGACCAGGACGGGCGCTTGCTCAAGGCTGGACGCAACCTCGCACAGATCCGTGCAGAGCTTTCTGTCCAGGCTCAGCAACAGTTGCAGGACATGGTCGCCAAGGACAGCCGGATCCAGCCTGCTGCTGAAAGCCCGGAGATTACGCAATGGGATTTTGGGGAACTGCCGGAGTTGATGGAAATCCGCCGTGGCAATACCAGTGCCATTGGCTATCCGGCGTTGGTCGATGAGGGTACGCATTGTCGCATTGATGTATTCGATGACCCTGCTCATGCGAAGTCCGTTCACCGTAAAGGGCTCTTGAGATTGCTTAGGCTAGGGCTCAAGGACCGGGTCAAGTACCTAGAAAAGAATGTGCCGCAAGCCTTGCGCCTTGGTGTTCTGTTCATGCCCCTGGGTAGTTGGGAAAACCTGCGTGACCAGATCATCGATGTGGCGATTGAAAGGAGTGCGATGGCACAGCAGATGCCAACTGACCAGCAGACTTTTGAGCTGTGCCTGCAACTGGCACGCGAACGGGTGGGGCTGCTTGTGCAGGATGTGGCAAGACTTGTGCTTGAGATTCTTGAGGTGTATGCGGCAATCCAGAAGAAGCTGCCGCAGATCAGGTCATTTCAGGCTGCTGCCAAAGATATCGAGAACCAGCTTTCCCAATTGCTGGGCAAGGAGTTCCTGAGAGACACGCCGTATGCAAGGCTTGTGAACTTTCCTCGCTACCTTCAGGCCGTGCTGGTGAGGATGGAAGCGTTACGCAATGACCCTGCACGGGACCAGGCACATATGAACGAGATGGCACCGCTATTGGCCAACTATCAGCGTGCTAAGGCAACACTTGGACAAGGTTCGGATCCTGGGCTTGAAGATTTTGGTTGGTTATTGCAGGAGTTGCGAGTTGCGCTGTTTGCACAGCGCCTGAAGACCCCCACGCCCGTGTCGGTCAAACGGTTACACAAGGCGTGGAGTGCTTTGCAGCGATAATCAGATGGCAATGAAGATCAGGATGGCCAGGATGATCAGACCAGCCTTAGTCGCTTTGTAGAGTGTGCGGTTTGCCTTTTTAAAGGCTTTGCGCTTTTGTTCCACCACCCAGTGCAAGTGGGTCAGACGGTTGATGAAACCGGTCTGGTCCATATTGTCATTGGGCGAGCTGGCTGCAGTCATGCAGACGCGTCCAAACCAGTAGTTGATTTTTTCAGCCCACTTCCAGATGAGGGGACGCTCAATGTCACAGAACAGGATAATCCGGTTCGTTTCGGAGTTGTTGCGAGCCTCATGGACATAGGTTTCATCAAAAATGACGCCTTCGCCATCGTGCCATACATGGCGGATGCCATCGACATCGATATAGCAACGATCATCATTGGGCGTTGAAAGACCAAGGTGATAGCGCAAGGATCCGGCGTAAGGGTCACGGTGCGGGTTCAGTCTGCCACCTGAGGGGAGTTCGGCAAACATGGCTGCCTTGACGCTCGGGATCCTGTTCAGCAGTTCTACGGTCTTCGGGCAAAGTTGTTGGGCGGAAGGATGCTTGGCGTCATACCATTTCAGGTAGAACCGTTTCCAGCCATACTTGAAAAATGAGTTAAAGCCAATGTCATTGTGCTTGTCCGGGGCCTTGATTTCGGAAAGCTTGGACAGTGCCAACGCTTCATCACGTATGGTTTCCCAGTTGTCTTCCAGCAGCTTCAGCTCAGGCATCCGAGAGACAGGAATGTATGGTGTTGTGGGGACCTTTGATGTCAGGATCATGAATGCGTTGATGGGTGCCAGAATGACAGAGTGATCCAGCAATTGCCGCTTGAGCGGCAGGCGAACCTGTCCACGAAAGTGGGCAAAGAGGACTGAACCCAACCATAGAAAGAGTATTAGCCACTTCATCGGATGTTTGACTCCTTGAGTACAATCGACTTTATGTCTGCCGATCTGAACTCTTCAATTTTTGTTCACCTGCGCGTCCATTCGGAGTATTCCGTTGTTGACGGCATTGTGAGAATTCCTGGACTGGTTTCCAAAGCAAGGGAACTTGGCCAGCCCGCTGTTGCACTTACAGATTTATGCAATGTGTTTGGGCTGATCAAATTCTACAAGGCTGCCAGGGGGGCGGGTATAAAACCGATCGCCGGCGCCGATGTCTGGTTGACAAACGATGCTGACCGCAGCAAGCCATACCGTATTCTACTGCTGGTTGCAAACAATCAGGGTTATCGGGAACTGTGTGAGATTTTGACACAAGCCTGGCTTAATAATGCACGCTCTGGCAAGGCGGAGGTCAGGCGCGAATGGATTGAGCAGTCCAGCGGCCTGATCGTCCTGTCTGGTGCAAGGCATGGTGATGTCGGGCAGGCTTTGCTGGCAGGCAAGCCTGAGCTGGCAGCAGAGCTGGCTGCGCGCTGGCGTCAATTGCTGGGTGATCGCTATTTTCTGGAGATCCAGAGAACAGAGAATGACCAGGATTGGTTCTGTACCTCAGCGACACTTGAAATTGCAAAAGAACTGACCATACCAGTGGTCGCGACGCACCCTGTGCAGTTTCTTGATCCCGATGATTTTACTGCCCATGAGGCACGTGTCTGTATTGCTGAAGGGGAAATACTCAGTAACCCCAAACGTGTGCAGCGCTTTACCAAAGATCAGTACCTGCTTAGCAGCCAGGAAATGATCGAGCGTTTTGCCGATGTGCCTTCGGCAATCCTGAATACCGAGCGCATCGCCAAGCGTTGCAACCTGACATTGAAGCTTGGCCAGCCACGGTTACCAGATTTTCCGACACCCGAAGGCCTGACGATTGACGAATATCTGGTGCAGCTTTCTCAAAAAGGACTGCAGGAGAGACTCAGGCAGCTTTACCCGGATGAAGAGGAAAGGGAAAAGCGACGGCCAGAATACGAGAAGCGGCTGGAATGGGAGTGCAGCACCATCATACAGATGGGGTTTTCAGGATACTTCCTTATCGTTCAGGACTTCATTAACTGGGGTAAAAGCAATGGGGTTCCGGTCGGCCCAGGGCGAGGCTCAGGTGCAGGATCGCTGGTGGCTTACTCACTGGGCATCACTGATCTGGATCCGATGCGCTATGACTTGCTGTTTGAGCGCTTCCTGAATCCGGAGCGGGTGTCCATGCCGGACTTTGATATTGACTTCTGCCAGGACAACCGAGAACGTGTCATCGAGTACGTCAAGCAGAAATATGGGCGTGATGCCGTTAGTCAGATCGCGACTTTTGGTACCTTGGGTGCCAAGGCGGTGGTTCGTGATGCTGGGCGTGTACTTGATCTGCCCTATAACTTCTGCGATGGACTCTCTAAACTGATCCCCTTCAATCCAGCAGATCCCTGGACACTGGACAGAGCCCTGGAAGAAGAGCCTACCTTTAAGCTTCGCTATGAAAAGGAAGAGGAAGTCAGGGCACTGATTGATCTTGCGAGGCCCTTGGAAGGATTGACACGGAACATCGGCATGCATGCCGGGGGTGTGCTGATCGCACCTGGCAAGCTGACTGACTTTTGTCCCCTTTACTGCCAGCCAGGGCAGGAAGGCAGCGCTGTTTCACAGTTTGACAAAGATGATGTCGAGGCTGCAGGCCTGGTCAAGTTTGACTTCCTGGGATTGCGTAACCTGACCATTCTTGACTGGGCTGTCAGGTATGTCAGGCGCTTCAACACAGGAATGGAAGCGTTTGACATCATGTCCGTTTCTCTGGAAGACCCCAAGGTTTACCAACTGCTTTCAGAGGGCAATACAACAGCTGTGTTCCAGCTTGAATCGCGGGGAATGAAAGAGTTGCTCAAGAACCTGCGGCCAAGCACGTTTGAAGACATTATTGCTGTGCTGGCTTTGTACCGTCCCGGCCCCCTTGAGTCTGGCATGGTCAAGGACTTTGTGGCCCGTAAGCACGGCAAGGCTGAAGTGGACTATTTCCACCCTGACCTTGAGCCAATTCTGCGCAGCACCTACGGTGTGATTGTGTACCAGGAACAGGTGATGCTGATCTCCCAGGTGATCGGTGGTTACTCTCTTGGTGGTGCCGACTTGCTGCGTCGAGCCATGGGCAAGAAAAAGCCCGAAGAAATGGCCAAGCACAGGGAACTGTTCCAGGAGGGCGCCAAGAAGAAAGGCCATGATCCTGAGTTGGCGGTCAAGCTTTTTGACCTGATGGAGAAGTTCGCTGGATATGGCTTTAACAAGTCACACTCGGCTGCCTACGCCCTGATTGCGTACCAGACAGCATGGCTCAAGACTTACCATCCTGCGGAATTCCTGGCAGCAACGCTGTCATCCGACATGGATGACACCGACAAGGTACAGACGTTTTATCGTGATTGCCTGGATAACGGAGTGGCTGTCCTGCCGCCAGACATCAACGCGTCTGGATATAGGTTCGAGCCGGTTAGGGACGAGTCATGCAAACAGGGTAAGCCACCCAGAACCATCCGTTATGGACTTGGTGCCATCAAGGGAGTGGGGCAGGCAGCGATTGAGGATATTGTCAGGGAAAGGGAAAAATCGGGTCCCTTCAAGTCGCTCTTTGACTTTTGTCGCAGGGTCAACCGCCATGTGGTCAACCGGCGCTGCATTGAGGCGATGATCAGGGCAGGGGCATTTGACTCATTGGAACCCAACCGTGCCGCACTGATGGCATCACTGGCAACGGCGATCGAGGCTGCTGAACAAGCTGAACGGACTTCAGCTCAGGCATCGTTGTTTGGTGATGATTCCGGTGATGTGGTTCAGGAGGAGTTGGAGCGGGTGGCACCCTGGGACCTGAGGTCAAAGCTGATAGAAGAAAAGTCAGCCCTTGGGTTTTTCTTTAGCGCACATATGTTTGACGCTTGGCGCGAAGAGGTCAGGCAGGTCGTACCCAAACCTTTGGCCAAGATAGCCCCATCCAAGGAAATTCAGTGGCTGGCAGGCACGATTTCTGCGCTCAGGAGTCAGATGACCCGCAGGGGGAAGATGTATTTTGCAACACTTGATGATGGAACTGCTCAAATCGAAGTTGCATTGTTCAATGAGCACTATGAAGCGAATCGTTCATGGCTGAAAGAAGATGAGCTGTTGATACTGACCGGCAAGGTTTCTAACGATGAGTATTCTGGTGGGCTGAGGGTCAACGTTGAAGAGTTGTTCAACCTGCAGATGATGCGACAGGCCAGGGCACGTGCCTTGCGTATTCATCTGAATGGCAATGCCGATGCCAGGAGACTGGCAGAAATCCTTGCGCCATTTCGTCCATGTTCCGAACTGGATGGCGTTGCTGTCGAGGTTGTCTATTCACGTGAGGGAGCCAGTTGTGTGTTGCGTCTTGGAGAGGATTGGCGGGTATCATTGCCTGACGAGTTGATCAGTCAGTTAAGGCAATGGGTCGATGGCGATGGCGTTCAGATTCAGTACTAGGCAACTGCGCCATTGGCGGGATGCCTTAAGACGCAATATCACGAAACTACTGCTTGATGATGCCCCTGTCTACCATCTGGGTGAGACCAACAGGGTGGTCTTCGTGCGCTGGGATGGCAAGCTGGGTGACAGCATCGTCATGTCTTGGGTCTATCGTGAACTCAAGCGTGCCCGGCCGGACCTGAGTGTAACTGTCATCACGCACCAGGCGCTTGCGGCCATGCACAAAGAAGACTTTGGTGTCGAGGATGTGATCGTTTCCAGCAAGCGTCCCGGGTTGCGCGAAATTCGCGAGTTGGCCAACAAGGTCAAGCATGCACGCTATGTCGTCCATTTGACGGAGTCGTTCAAGCCAAGGGACTTCTGGTTTATCAAATGTGTTGCACCGACCCATGTCGTCGGACTGGATGACAGTGTCAGGTGCGTCGACATCAAGCTAGGTCGGATGACCCATCGCCTTCACTTCAGCAAGAAGTTGCTACCATGGCTCAGGTCGCTGGGGGTTAAGAGACCCAACATGGACTATATCGTTCCACAGGCTGAGCAAGCTCGGGCACTGGTAGAGCAGGTGTTGCCGTCAGGCCCGATGATTGGTTTCTGTCCGATCGGTGCAGGCAGTGGCAGACGGCTTTCTGAGAAAAGGATCGAGCAACTGTTGCAACGCATGTGCAGGTTGCCGGGTTTTACAGTGGTGTTGTTGGTGTCACCCGAACAGCGTGCAGCCATGTCGGCCATCGTCACCCGCCTTGGCTCTGACAGGGTGTGTCTGTCTGTTGAGACAGGTGATCTGTCAGGACTTTTTGCAACAATAAGGCGTTGTGATGCGATTGTCAGCGTGGATACCGCGGTCGTGCACATCGCCTCTGGTCTTAAGAAGCCTCAGTTGACGCTGCAAAATACTGAGATTCCAGGCAAGATGTGGAGTTGGCATCCCAACTCGCCATACGCGTTGCTGCTTTTCCCTCCAGCAGACGGGCCGCAGGATGTTGATGCCATCAGCAATGAGGCGTTTGACCCCCGGTTCCAGGAGTTGCTAGTACGGGCAGGACTTCTGGAAAAGCTGGATTCGCCCAGTAATTGATCTGCCTAGTAGGGCGACAGGTGCTGTGGTATCGACTCAAGCTTGGCGCAGGCTGGTGGTGCTTTGGGGCAATGGTCCGGATTCTGCTGCGAAGGTCACAAAATAGACCAGGAAGAATGTGCCAAAGTGCAGCATGATGTCATAGAAAAAACCAACAACCAGAAAATTCATCATCAGGAATGCGCCGGCAAGCGGAAACCGGTTTGTTGGCCTGCTTTTCTTGAAACAACTCCAGCCCAGCGCCAAGAGGAACAGAAATATCAACGGACTCCAGATCATGCCCATTTTGGCGGTTGTATCCAGGTACATGTTGTGCAGGTCGTTGCCTGGATAGTCCCATTTGCTCAGACCGTTTTTCTGTTGGTCGGTAAGACTGTCTGTTCTGGCAAAAAACTCACGTACTTCATTGATATGGTTTTCTGTTCCTGAACCCAGCCAGAATGCAGCCTGATCGTTTTGCCATTTGTCCTTGATGTGTGCAGTTGCCAGTTTCCAGAGTGTCAGACGAATCCGGTTCGACTCTGTTTCCTCCGTATGAAAGATTGAAACTGCACGCGATTCAATGTTTGTCATGGTTGCTGGCATCAATTGCTTGAGTGGGTTCCATGCTAGGGCCAGTGTGACTGCAGTGATAATTGCAGCCCAAAGTGTCAGCTTGCGATGGGCCCATATCATGTAAAGGGCAACGCTGATGAATGTGCCGATCCAAGGCCCGCGGGATGTTGACAAGACAAGGATGACAAAGGCTATGGCAGCATTCAGGCTGTAAAGGATTTTGAGGCGACGGTCGGTTTCTTCGAAAGCAAAGATGGTGAACAGGGTGACGAACAGGCCTGTCATCAGGCCAAGAGCACTGACATCCCAGGTCGCAGTGATGCGTTGCTCGTCAATGAGCTGGTCAATGTTCCAGAGGTTCATGCTACAGCCAATCCAGAGCGCAATGGTCATGCCGGTCAAAGCCCATCGACGGTTGGATATGGACCTGAACATCACCAGGAGCGGGGCGACAATTGGCAGGAACATGGCTTTGCGCGCATAGTGTGCAATGTCTGACGGGATGCCTGGATGAATGCTTGCAGTGACAATGCCAAGCACAAAAAGTGCAAATGCAGCCTTGGGCACCCAGCCGGAAAACAGCTGCTTCCTGTATTCCGTGTCCCTGGTCAGCATGACAAGCATATAGAGAAGGATCAATCCACTGGATACGTAGATACCTGGCTTCCACAAGGAAATGGAAAAGCCCATGAGAAAGACCAGGAAGCCTTCGATGTAGCGCTGAAAGTTGCTGCTTGTTCGCGAATTCATGCTCAATGCTTGCAGTTGGGGCCGTCTAGAAAAAAGAGTGTAGCCAGTAAAGGACCAGTCCGGCATATTCCTTGATGACGGTCTGACTGGCAAGGAGCGTATGCATGTCTGGCATCCAGACCGAACGATCTCTGTCTTGTGGCCAGTTGATCTGAGTGGGCAAAGGTGCGGGTGTCACCGATACCAGTTGATCTGAGAACGCTGTCATGGCCCTTGGCATGTGCAGTGCAGATGTTACCAACAAGATGCGCTGTTTATGCAGGCGTTTCAATGTCTGGTCGGTCAGTTGGGCGTTTTCCAGGGTATTCTGGCTTTCGGTTTCCATGACAATGGCTTCTTGCGGCACACCCATTTGCCGCAGTGACCGTGCCATTTTGGCGGTATCGCTGATATTGCCTTCCAAGGCTCCTCCAGACAAAAGGATCAGGCTCGCACGGTTGGCATGAAAAAGCTCCGCAGCGACTGATTCCCGGCTGACAACACGTTGTCGGTCATAAGGTTCGAACCAGTTGTGGCGGTTGCCCTGGATGTGGCCTCCCAAGACAACGATTGCATCCACTTCAGGGTATTCTTGGGCTGGCAGGCTTGGGTAGCGGCTTTCTAGATAACCCCCAAAGACGAGGGTGGTGATGGGAAGAGACCAGGCCAAGACCCACAGTGCGCCAAGCAAGAGAACGACTACCGCCTGTTTCTTGCGCTTCAGCAGCCAGAGGATTACGCTGAAGACCGCCAGCAGTATCAGGACGTTAGGTGCAAATAGCAGACTGTAGGCAGCATAGGTACTCATGAGGCTAGTGTACGGGTAATGCCTCGTCCTGAATAGTTTTGAACTTATGTCCCGGCAGTGATGCCATTCCCAGGATGGCTATGCCTGAGTGTTTTCCTGCAGGAATTCCAGACAACGACGGGTTACTGTAGCCAGGTCAGGCCATTGTCCCATGCGCCCAAGTTTGATGGCATTCTCCGACCACGGACCTGTCATTGCTGGATCTGTGACGCCAAACAAGGTCAATTGTCTTGCCCCAGCAATCGCAGCGATATGTGACGAACCAGAGTCGTTGCAGACAACTAAGGATGCCTTGCTGGTGAGATAGGCAAAGGCTCCAAGATCGAGCGGTTCCAGGATAATGGCATCAGGCACGGCCTGTGCTGCCTGGTCGCGTTCATGCGCTGGCGGGCACGTTACCGTGATGAAGTCATGTCTGCGAAGATTTTCTGACAGGTCCTTGAAGTAAGGCCAGACCTTGATCTGTCCTTTATGTAATCCGGTTGCTGTCGGACAAAGCAGAACCCATGAACGCTTATCAAGGCCATGAGTTTGCAACACTGCATTGACACATTCAATGTCCTGGCCGGATGGAACATATTGGTATGAAGTTGGTTGGGCAGATATTTCATGCATGCAAGATCCTGACCATTGTTCAAGTGCACGACAGGTCAGCCCATACCACTTCATGACGGCATGGACAGCATGCGCTGGTTTGTCGAACGGCCACTTCAGCAAAAAGCTGCGGCCATCATCCTTGTACCCTGCGCTGGGTATCCCGGCAATAAAAAAAACGATCGCACTGGTCAACGAATCAGGGTACAACAGACCCCTAATCGGCCTGTTGCCGATTTGGCCACTTTGGCGAAGGCCTTGTAGCGCTTTGCGCACCCGTAGTCCGTCTTTCACAGCCTTTCCTGAGAGGGTGATGAACTCGAGTGGTTTGATACCTCGGATCAGGGGTTTTGCAAATGCCTTTCCGCAAAGAACCAGTCTGGCACCGGTAGATGCCAGCAGTTCAAGGCTTGGAAGCACCATGCAGACATCACCGACCCAGTTGGGCAGGCGGACAACAACCATGGCATCAAGGGATATATCGCTATGCATGCCGCGCAGAATACGCGATCTTTGCATTTTCGTGTAGAGGGTTCGGAGATCAGCCCGTACTCTGAAAACAAATCAGTACAATCTCAGCCATAACGGTGTGACACATTTTTGCCAGCACGATCCAAGGCTGGCAATGATTACAACAAGGATAGCCAGTTTGAGTTCCAAGAAGTCCGAGTCAAGTCTCGATCATCCTCTCAAGAGCCAGGTTTGGGGGCGCATTTATCAAAGGGTAGGCCAGTACTGGAAAGCACTGGCCCTGGCCGTTTTCTTCATGGCTCTGGCGGCCGCGACGCAGCCTACCTTGGCTGTTGCCATGCAGCCTTTGCTTGATGAAGGTATCACCGGAGCAAAGCCAAGTTACGTCTGGCAAGTGCCGCTGGCAATCGTGGCGCTGATCCTGGTTCGTGGTGTCTGTTCTTTCTGCAGCGACTATCTTCTGGCCTGGGTGTCGAACAATGTCCTTCTCAAAATGCGCAAGGACATGTTTGATCGATTGCTGGCGATGCCTGACAGTGAGTTCAAAAAGGGTGACAGTGGAAGGTTGCTCAACCGATTCACCGTGGATGCAGTCAATATCACAGGTACTGCCAATAGCGTCGTGACCATTTTGGTCAGGGAGTCACTTGTGGTTTTGTCGTTGCTTGGCGTGCTTTTTTACATGTCATGGCAACTGGCCTTGATCATCATCGTGATCATGCCAACGTCTGTCATGGTTGCCAGAATCTTCATGCGGCGTCTGCGCAGGATCAACCGGGAAACCATTACGATTAATGGCCACATGACTGAAGTTGTGACTGAAAGCATCGCAGGTCAGAGGGTGATCAAGCTATTTGACGGCTATGACTTTGAGAACAACCGATTCCACTTCGTCAATGGCAAGCTCAGGCGACAACAGATGCGTGCAGCGATAGCAGATGCTGCATTGCGGCCGATTGCCCAGCTCATTATTGCTGTGGCTGTGGCCTTGACCATCGGTGTGGCATTGCACGAGGCAGACTCTGGTGTATTGACGGTAGGTAGCTTCGCTGCGTTCATGGCCGCTTTGGCCCAGATTTTTGACCCGGTCAAGCGATTGACCAATGTGGTCTCACACATGCAGAAAATGCTGGCCTCAGCCGAGAGTGTGTTCGATCTGATCGACAAACCAGGTGAAGACCAGGAAAAGGGCAAGACGCTGCCCACACCCGTCAAAGGAAAAATAGAGTTCCTCAATGTCGAGCATCAATTTCCTGATGCGGAAAGAAAGACCCTGTGTGGCATCACACTGGCGATCGAACCAGGGCAGGTAGTCGCTTTGGTTGGTCGATCTGGCAGTGGCAAGACAACACTTGTGAACATGCTGCCGCGATTTGTTGAGCCTACCCGAGGTAAGGTTCTGATTGATGGGTTTGATATCTCAGAGCTTTCGCTCAAGTCACTGCGATCACATCTTTCATTGGTCAGTCAGGACGTGGTTCTTTTTAATGGAACTGTCGCTTCCAATGTGGCCTATGGCAGCTTGGGTGATGTCAGTGAACAGCAAATCAGGGATGCGCTTGCTGCGGCCAATCTCCTGGCATTTGTCGAGACTTTGCCCAATGGAATCCATACCGAGGTGGGTGAGAACGCAACCAGGTTGTCTGGGGGGCAAAGGCAACGGCTGGCTATCGCGCGTGCACTGATCAAGAATGCACCTATCCTGATCCTGGACGAGGCTACATCGGCATTGGACAATGAGTCGGAAAGACAGGTCCAGGCATCGCTTGAGAGACTCATGCAAGGCAAGACCACTTTGGTGATTGCGCACAGGCTGTCGACAGTCCAGAACGCAGACAGGATCATTGTCCTTGATCAGGGTGAGATCATAGAAATGGGTTCACATGACGAACTGATCGCAAGAGACGGTGCATACGCTGCGCTCTACAAGATGCAATTCAGGGAATAGCAACATAATCGGACAGGCAGACTGCTGCCCGTCCAGAATACGTAGAAGGCATTGAAAGATGTGTCAGCCGCTGAAAACGAGTGGCAGCTGGGCATCGGGAATCTATACAAGCACCAGGTCGTACTGTTCTTGCGTGCAGTCTGGTGATACTTCAATCGAGATTGGCTTGCCAATAAAGTCCCCGAGCATTGCCAGATGCTGGCTTTCCTCCTCAAGGAACATGTCAACGACCTGGCGAGAGGCCAGAACCCTGAATTCCTTGGGGTTGAACTGGCGAGCTTCACGCAGGATTTCACGCAGGATTTCGTAGCACACGCTTCTTGCAGTCAATACCCGGCCACGGCTCTGGCAGGTTGGGCATGGCTCGCACAATTGATTGACCAGAGCATCACGGGTTCGCTTGCGCGTCATCTCGACAAGGCCTAACTGACTGAAGTTGCTGATGGTAGTTCGGGTGCGATCCTCAGCAACACTGCGTCGCAAGGCTTCAAGTACGGCATTCTTGTGCTCTTCATCGACCATGTCGATGAAGTCGACAATAATGATGCCGCCCAGATTCCTGAGTCGAAGCTGTCTGGCAATGGCTTGAGCAGCTTCTAGATTGGTTCTGAAAATCGTGTCGTCAAAGTTGCGCCCACCGACAAAGCCACCCGTGTTGACGTCTATAGTAGTAAGCGCTTCAGTCTGGTCAATGATGAGATAGCCACCGGACTTCAAGTCTACCCGGCGAGAAAGCGCTTTCTTTATCTCCTCTTCTACATTAGCAGTATCAAAGAGGGGGCGTTCCCCTGAATAGTGCTGGATTTTTTCTACTACTGCAGGGTTGTAGACTGAGGCCCATTGCTTGAGACTCAACGTTTCAGTGCGTGAATCAACAAGTATCCTGTGGGTCTTGGGGTTGACCATATCCCTCAGGACCCGTTGTGAGAGTGTGAGATCCTGGTAAAGAAGGCTTGGTGCTGGTGAAACCTTGGCGGCAGCTTGGATGTTGCGCCATTGACGCAGCAGGTACTCAATGTCAGCAGCGATTTCTTCTTCAGGCGCATCTTCTGCCTGAGTCCGTACGATAAAGCCACCGCTCACATTCTCAGGCATCAAGGACTGGACCAGGCTTTTGAGGCGCTGGCGATCTTCTTCTGACTCAATACGCTGTGAAACACCAATATGGGGATCATGGGGCAGGTAGACAAGCAGTCGCCCGGCAAGGCTGATCTGCGTAGACAGTCTTGCACCTTTGGTGCCAAGTGGATCCTTGATGACTTGAACCATCAATGTCTGACCCTCGAACATCAGCTTCTCTATAGGTGTCTGGGTAACACCGATGCTGCGTTCATGCCGATTTTCCCTGACATCTGCAATATGTATGAAGGCTGCCCTTTCCAGACCGATGTCAACAAATGCACTTTGCATGCCTGGCAACACACGGACGACTTTACCGAGCCTGATACTGCCAACCTGGCCTCGCTGAATAGTCCGCTCAAGATGCAGTTCCTGGACTTCTCCATGAGAAACAAGGGCAACCCTGGTTTCAAACGGTGTCACGTTAATCAATATGTCTTCAATCAGGCCTGGTTCCATAGCTCAGCGAGTAAAGTTTTCTCTAATTAAGTAACAAGTCTACGGGAGTAAGCATTCGTTTGTGTAGTCGTGGGCCAAAAATTGAAAAAAGAGTATTGAGACAAAAAAATCAACAATTTGATTTATAAGGAATAAAAGGATACTCATGACAGAAAAGCAACAAAAGATGACCCGTCTCGAGCTTCAAACGAGATGGGGCATTTGACACAGTCATAAAAACAGGTGCATAATCTCGTTTCTCTGCTGAACGAACAAATGAGTTTGAACGGCGGGGGTGTTGAGAAGTTGGCCGCAAGGCCGCTGTGTTGTGAGGCAGGAAG
>Ga0182743_1000255_pt1 | contig 79312 bp, 70 predicted proteins | sample eDN3rd30CKraftOP_FD_128522 | JGI IMG/M metagenome (GOLD analysis project Ga0182743, IMG submission 128522) | Enriched Organic Plus compost microbial communities from Emeryville, California, USA - eDNA 3rd pass 30_C Kraft OP (version 2) (version 2) ... | reverse complement strand
GGCCACGGCACAGGCGTCACGATTTCGCCAAGCGTATGTCAAAACCAGTAACCAGTGGCACCAGCGCCATGATCTATGCCGTCATATGAGATCAGGCCGTCCTCTTTGATCGGGTCTTTATGGGAATAGCAGATAGCAGGCTCATGCGGCATGGCGCTGTCTGGGTCGAACATTTGCATGGCAGGGTGGGTTTCATAAATTACCAGATGGCCACCCGGAGAAAGAAGCTTGGCGACGATCTGAAAAACCTATGAAGGTCGGACATCCAGTGCAGCACGCCAATTGCGATCAGAACCAGATCAAAGGTGCCGATGTCCTTTGGCAGACCATATATATCAGCCTTGATCAGGCGAGGTTTCAGGCCGACCGCAGCTGCAAGAAGCCTCGCCTGCCCAAGAAAAGCGCCTGACTGATCTATACCTGCCGACGGCTGAATGCCTGATGACGCCAGCGATAGCAGTTCACGGGCACTATTGCGTCCCGCCTGAACCGCCGGTTTCCATCAAGGCCAAGGGCCTGGATTGTCCCTGTCAGCACCTGATCCAACACGGAAAATCCTGGCTGGACGGCTTGCTCTAAAAGTCGCTTCCATCCCTCTCCCTGCCCGTGCAACGAGGCGGACGCATCCCATCCAGCCTTGTTTGCGGCTGTGAATGATGTGATCGGGTCCGTCATGACGAATGCTTCTCGGCAATGACAGCGTTACGAACCCGCCCGAGGGTTAACGGAATATGGGCGCAGAGCAGCGGCTGAAACGCCTCAGGCTGTCCGGGCAGATATCTCCCGACAAAAAAAAGCCCCGCACAGGCGGGGCTTTCGGGTCTGTTGGCGGTTTTATTCCGCGACCGTCACCTTGACCATGTAATCAGGATCGACCACCGCGCCATTGGCGGCCGGATCGCCCTTTTTGACCGCGTTAAGCACATCCCAGCCGTCGATCAGCTGACCAACCACGGTATATTGCCCGTCAAGGAAGGTCGCCGGGGCCAGGTCGATAAAGAACTGGCTGTTGGCGCTGTCCGGGTCCTGCGAACGGGCCATGCCCACGGTGCCAGCCTGAAAGCTGACATCGTTGAACTCGGCTTTCAGGTCAGGCAGGTCCGAACCGCCCATGCCGGCGCGGGCGGTGTCGCCGCCGTGCTTGCCGAACTCGACATCGCCGGTCTGGGCCATAAAGCCGTCGATCACGCGGTGAAAGACCACCCCGTCATAGGCACCCGATTTCGCCAGCGTCACCAGACGCTCGACATGTTTCGGGGCCTTGTCGTTATAAAGGTCCAGCACGATGCGGCCCTTGGGATTACCCTTGGAATCGGCAACCTCGATCACAAGGTTCGGCCCCGGACCGTCGGTCACCCCCGGCAGCCCCTCGGCCATGGCGGTATGGGCGGCCATGCCAGCCATCAGCGATGCGGAAAGCAGAACCTTACGCAACATCGGCCGCCACCTTTACCGAGATCATCCGGTCGGGGTTCGCCGGCGGCTCGCCGCGAGCGATGCGGTCCACGTGCTCCATCCCCTCGATGACGCGGCCGTAAACGGTGTATTGGCCGTTCAGAAAGTGGTTGTCCTTGAAGTTGATGAAGAACTGGCTGTTGGCCGAGTTCGGGTTCATCGACCGCGCCGCGCCCAGCGTGCCACGGTCATGCGGCAGGCGCGAGAACTCGGCCGGCAGGTCCGGCAAGTCCGAACCGCCGGTCCCCGCGCGCGAGGGGTTCCAGCCGTTTTCCATATTGGCATGTTCGACATCACCGGTCTGGGCCATGAAGCCCTCGATCACGCGGTGAAAGGCCACGTTGTCATATTTCCCGGCGCGGGCCAGCTCTTTCATGCGATCGACATGTTTCGGCGCAACATCGGGCAGCAGCTCGATCACCACCGGGCCGTCCTTCAGCTCGATGATGACCGTGTTCTCGGGATCCTTGATCTCGGCCATGGGGGTCTCCTTCTGATGGCTTGGGCAAAGGCATAAGCGTTTCGCCCCGCCCAGACAACGCCACCATTTGCCGAGGCGATCCCCCGCCGGCGCTGGTTGACGAAAATGTCATGATGCAGGAAAACAGCGCCGGGGCGGCGGAGCCCAGCATGAAAGGGACGAGAGCATGGCGGATTTCAACACGATCGACGACCTGGATCTTGACGGCAAGGTGGTGCTTGTCCGCGTGGACGTGAACGTCCCGGTCGAAAATGGTCAGGTCACCGACGCTACCCGGATCGAAAAGATCGTGCCGACCGTCAAGGATATTCAGGCCAGGGGCGGTATCCCGGTGCTGCTGGCCCATTTCGACCGCCCCAAAGGCAAACGCGTCGACAGCATGAGCCTGAAAGTCGTCGTTCCGACGCTGGAAAAGGCGCTTGGCCAGCCGGTGAAATTCTCGGAAGAGGCAATCGGCGGCCCGGCGAAACGTGCCGTCGCCGATCTGGCCAGGGGCGATGTGCTGCTGCTGGAAAACACCCGCTTCTATCCGGGCGAGGAAAGCAACGACCCGACCTTTGCCGCCTCTCTGGCCGCGCTGGGGCAGGCCTATGTTAACGACGCCTTCTCGGCCGCGCATCGCGCCCATGCCTCGACCGAAGGGATCGCGCGGCTGCTGCCCGCCGCCGCCGGCAGGCTGATGGAGGCCGAGCTGAAGGCGCTGGACGCCGCGCTTGGCAATCCGCAGCGCCCGGTCGTCGCGGTGGTCGGGGGCGCCAAGGTCTCGACCAAGCTCGACCTGCTCGGCAACCTCATCGAAAAGGTCGATCACCTCGTCATCGGCGGCGGTATGGCAAACACCTTCCTCGTCGCTCAGGGGATCGAGGTCGGCAAATCTCTGGCCGAACGCGACATGGCCGATACAGCGCGTGAGATTCTGGGCAAGGCGGAACAAGCCGGATGCACCATTCACCTGCCGGTGGACGTGGTTGTCGCGCGCGAGTTCAAGGCGGGTGCCGAGAATGAGACTGTGGCGGCGGATGCCTGCCCGGCCGATGCCATGATCCTGGACGCTGGTCCGGCAACGGTGGCCAGGATCACCGAAGTCTTTGACACCAGCCGCACGCTGATCTGGAACGGCCCGCTTGGCGCCTTTGAGATTCAGCCCTTTGACGCAGCGACCAATGCCGCCGCGCAAGAGGCCGCCCGCCTGACGCAGGAAGGCAAGCTGATCTCGGTCGCCGGTGGCGGCGATACGGTAGCAGCCCTGAACAAGGCAGGCGTGGCAAGCAGCTTTACCTTTATCTCGACCGCCGGGGGCGCGTTCCTTGAGTGGATGGAGGGCAAGGAACTGCCCGGCGTCGCTGCCTTGCAGAAGCGCTGAAACCGCAAGGATGGGATCAGGGGCCGCAATGGCCCCTTTTTTTTCCTATCTGTCAGCCCCGCATCCCGGCACGCCCCCTTGCGAATCTCCTGGATGGTCACAGGCAGGGGAAAACCCGGCGCGGCGGAAATCGTGGCCAAACCCCGACAAAAATGGCACGCACTGTGCCTTCTTTCCCGACAGGCCGGCGGGGTCCGGCCTGACAGATGCGCCGTTAGCGCAATCTGAATTGCCCTTGCCAACCGGTCTGCTAATCACCGCCTCAAGTCAGAAATGGAGTTCCCGATGCAGATGACCGATACCGTCCGCAAGATCCTCGCCAATTATGAAGGCGAAGCACCGGGCGTGAAGGCCCAACTGGCCCGCATGCTGATGACCGGCAAACTGGCCGGCACCGGCAAGATGATCATCCTGCCCGTGGACCAGGGGTTCGAACATGGGCCGGCGCGCAGCTTTGCCCCGAACCCTGCCGGCTACGACCCCCATTATCACTATCAGCTCGCCATCGACGCCGGGCTGAACGCCTATGCAGCGCCGCTGGGCATGATCGAGGCAGGTGCCGACACCTTTGCCGGCCAGATCCCGACCATCCTCAAGGTGAACTCGGCCAACTCGCTGATGTCGGACACCGCCGGCAAGAACCAGGCGATCACAGCTTCGGTCGATGATGCGCTGCGGCTGGGCTGCGCGGCCATCGGCTTTACCATCTACCCGGGCAGCGACATGGCGCTGGACATGATCGAAGAGATCGTCGAGATGCGCCGCGAAGCCGCCGCCAAGGGTGTTGCGACCGTGATCTGGTCCTATCCGCGCGGCGAAGCGATCTCGAAAGACGGCGAAACTGCGATCGACATCGCGGCCTATGCAGCCCAGATCGCGGCCCTGATCGGTGCGCATATCATCAAGATCAAACTCTCGACCGATCACCTTGAGCTGCCCGAGGCCAAAAAAGTCTATGAATCCAAGGGTATCGACATTTCGACCCAGGCCAAACGGGTCGAACACTGCATGCAGGCCGCCTTTAACGGCCGCCGTCTGGTGGTTTTCTCGGGCGGTGCTGCCAAGGGCGCGGATGCGGTTTACGACGACGCTCGCGCCATCCGTGACGGCGGCGGCAACGGCTCGATCATCGGCCGCAACAGCTTCCAGCGTTCGCGCGAAGATGCGCTGCAAATGCTGCAAAAGCTGGTCGATATCTATCTGGGCAAAGCCTGATCTCAGGTCCCCGGCGAGGAAGATATCCCCGCGGAATATCTGGTCGAAACAAGCGGCGTCCCTTGCGGGGCGCCCTTTTCCTTTGGGCCAAGATTGCCTAGTCTCTGGCCCGACAGACAGAAGGATGGGTGCATGTCGTTTTTCTCAAAGCTGCGCGACCGGTTGACGCGATCCTCGTCGAAGATCGGCGCGGGGCTGGAGGATATCGTCTCGGACGGAGCTGCACAGACCCAGCCACCGGCTTCCGAACCGGCCCCCGCCCCGGCAACCCCAGCCGCGCCCCCCGCCCCGGCACCGGACACCGCCCCGGCGGCTGAAGCCGAGATCCGGCCCGGCGTTCTGGGTCGTCTGTTTGGCCGCACCACAGCCCCCGCCGAACCCCGGCGCGAGCTTGACGATGCGATGCTGGAAGAGCTGGAAGAGATGTTGATCCAGGCCGATATGGGCGTCGAGACCGCGCTGCGTGTCACCGCCAATATCGCTGAAGGCCGCATGGGCCGTCGCGTCTCGGCGACCGAGCTGAAAGAGCTGCTGGCCAATGAGATCACCCGCATCATGACGCCGGTGGCCAAGCCCCTGCCCATCTATCCCAAACGGCCGCAGGTGGTTCTGGTGGTGGGCGTTAACGGCTCGGGCAAGACGACGACGATCGGCAAGCTTGCCAGCCAGTTCAAAGCGGCGGGCAAGAATGTCGTGATCGCCGCAGGCGATACATTCCGCGCCGCTGCCGTCGAGCAATTACAGGTCTGGGGCCAGCGCGCCGGCGTGCCGGTGCTGACCGCGCCCGAAGGGTCCGACCCTGCAAGCCTTGCCTTTGACGCCATGACCAAGGCCGAGGCCGAGGGCGCGGATCTGTTGATGATCGACACGGCCGGACGGCTGCAAAACCGTCAGGACCTGATGGAAGAGCTGGCAAAGATCGTCCGCGTCATCCGCAAAAAGGACCCGTCAGCCCCGCATAACACCCTGCTGGTGTTGGACGCGACCACGGGCCAGAACGCGCTGAGCCAGGTCGAGATCTTTCAAAAGCTGGCCGATGTGTCGGGTCTGGTGATGACCAAGCTGGACGGCACGGCGCGCGGCGGCGTGCTGGTGGCGCTGGCCGACCGCTTTGGCCTGCCGATCCATGCCATCGGCGTCGGCGAACAGATCGACGATCTGGACGCCTTTGACGCCAGCGATTTTGCCCGCGCCCTGGTCGGACTGGACAGCTAAAGCTTACGGCTTGACCAGATGCGCGTCGGTCCGGGTATCCTCGGCCGGGGCGACATTGCCGACCGGATCAGCCTCGGGCATCGTCACCTCTTGCGGCGGGGTAAAGGCCGCGGTCAGCTCGGCGGTCTTTTCCTGTTTATCATAGATGCAGACATAGCGGTCAGCCGCCCCATCCTCAAAGGCGGTAATCAGCAAAGCCGCGCCATAGCTTTCCGAGCCAAAGGGGTTGACCTCAATCATGGTCTCGCCCTCTTGGGGGGCAAGCGCCGAACAGGCGGTCTCGACATCCTTGCGGAACTGTTCCCACTCGGCCTCGGAAGAGGCAAGCGCGGGGCCGACGGACAAGAGCAGCATCAGGATGGCGTGGCGCATCGGCTTTCTCCCTTTTCGTGCGACAAACCTAACGCGCCAGAACGCCTTGGGTTTCTAAATCCCCAGCAGGGCCGCGAAATCCCTTACCTCACCCTCATCCCCGGCAGCAACGGAACGCAGCAGCGTCGCCTGCGACTGCAAGACAGGTTCGCCAATGACCTTGAGGTGGTTGGCACGCAGCGTCTCGCCCGAGGATGTGATATCGGCAATCGCCTCGGCCGTCAGGTTCGCAACCGTCCCTTCAGTCGCGCCCTGACTGTCAACCAGCTGATAATCCGCGACTTCTTCGGCTGACAACCAGGCACGCACCAGCCTGTGATATTTGGTGGCGATACGCATGCGAAAGCCGTGTTCCGCCCGGAAATCGCGGGCAATGGCAGCGAAATCGTCCAACGTTTCGCAATCGCTCCAGCAGGCGGGAACGGCAAGGATCAGGTCGGCATGGCCAAAGCCCATCGGGGCCAGTTCTTCGACATGGCTGCGCCAACCGGCCAGCTTTTCCCGAATCAGATCAATGCCGGTCACACCCAGATGGATGCGGCCCGCCTGCAATTCACGCGGGATCTCACCCGCCGACAGCAACACCAGCGTCACATTCGCAGCGCCCTCAACCCGGCCCGCATATTCACGCTCCGAGCCCGCGCGCGACAGGCGCACGCCACGGGCGGCGAACCAGTCAAAGGTCTGCTCCATCAGCCGCCCCTTGGACGGCACGCCCAGCCGGATCATGACAAGCCTCCCAGTTCATGGACAAGGCCCGGGCGGATGATGCCCCCGACAGCAGGAATCGAGCGACCCCGCGCCTGCCCCAGCACCGCCGCCAGCGCGTCATAACGCCCGCCCGAGGCGACCGGAGGCCAGTCCTCGCGTCCCAAAGCGGCAAAGCTGAAGGTCATGCCGTCGTAATATTCCATCGTATGCCGACCATGGCTTGCATCGAACCGGATCGCGCCAACGTCGATGCCTCGGGCCGACAGCGCAGTCAGGTTACGCTCAAGCCGGTCCACGGCCTCGGCGATATCGGGGATTTCGGCACTGAGGATGCGCAGTTGGCGCAGCGCCTCGGGCGCAGGTGCAGAGATAGCGAAAAGCCGTTCAAGCCGCGTAACCCATTGCGCGGACAAAGGCGCCTCGGCAACATCGCTGCGCAACCGGTCAATGCGGGCCTGCATCTCATCGGCCGAACGCAAGCCCGTCCAGGGCGCGGGGTTGTCGGGAAACTCGCGCGATTCGGCCGGCGCGGCAAAACGCGCAAGCAGCCGGGCAAAGCGCCGTGGCCGCCAGATATGATGCAGCAGCGCCGCGCGCCGCGCGCCCGACAGCGGCAGGGCGCGCACCGCATCCATCAGCAGGTCCATATCGCCCATGGTCGCCTGCAAACGCAGTGGCGCAAGGATGTCGTGAAAAAGCGCAAAGACCTCGGCATCAGCATCCGGGTCGCGGGCGAAAAGCTCAAACCCCGCCTGCAGATATTCGTTGTCGCGCGGATGTTCGGGCCGGGTTTCGCCGTGGTCCTGTTTGCGGAAAACCTCGCCCAGATAGCAATAGCGGGCCGGCTCGGCACCGTTTGCCATATGCATCTGCACCACCGGCACGGTGAAATCGGGGCGCAACATCATCTCACCCCGGATCGGGTCCTGGGTGACATAGGCGCGGGCGCGAATGTCCTCGCCATAAAGGTCAAGAAGCGTCTCGGCCTCAAGCAGGATGTCGGGCGCGACCTCCTGCGCCCCCGCAGCGCGAAAGGCGGCAAGGATCTGCTGGCCGATGGCCTGTTTCTCGCGCTTGCTCATCCGAGGATACGCCGCACTTCCGCGACAAGCTGGTCGCGGGGCACCTCGGTCTGGGCCGGCTGGGCCTTCCATTCCTCATGGCTGGCCTCGGCTGCGATCCTGGCCCCAAGGATCAGGTCCTTGACCTGCACGACGCCCCGCTGGGCTTCATCCGTACCCTGGATGATGGCGACGGGCGCGTTGCGCTTGTCAGCATATTTCAACTGGTTGCCAAAGTTCTTGGGATTGCCAAGATAGACCTCGGCCCGGATGCCGGCGGCGCGCAATTCAGCGGCCATGGCCTGATATTCCGCCATACGGTCGCGGTCCATGACGGTAACGACTACCGGGCCCTGATCGGAGCCGCCCATCAGCCCCTTGGCGCGCAACGCAGCAAGCAGCCGATCCACACCGATCGACACGCCAGTCGCCGGGACCTTCTGCCCGGTAAAACGCTCGACCAGCCCATCATAGCGCCCGCCGCCCGCGACCGAGCCGAATTGACGCTTGCGACCCTTTTCATCAAGGATCTCAAAGGTCAGCTCGGCCTCGAATACCGGGCCGGTGTAATAGCCAAGCCCGCGCACGATCGAAGGGTCGATGACGGCACAATCCTCACCAACCCCCATGGCGGCCAGCATCGCAGCGATCTGTTCCAGCTCATCAACGCCCTCGGCCCCAATGGCAGAGGTGCCGACAGCGGCGCGCAGATTAGCCAGCGTCTGGGTATTGTCCGCACCCTTCGAGGTCAGGAAGGCCAGTACCGGCGCAACTTGTTCTTGCAGCAAGCCAACACCTTCAATGAAAGCGCCTGACTCGTCCTTGCGACCAGTGGTCAGCAATTGCCGTACACCTTCCTCACCCACTTTATCGAATTTATCGATTACTCTCAGAACATCATCGCTTGAAATCGCGCGTTCTGTAACAACTCGCAACGCTTTGATTATAGCTTTGTCGATCTCTTGGCCGCGCGCATCAACTGCCTGATCGGAAGGTTCAGGCAGCATGACCTCAAGAATGCCGTTCAGCACCTTGCGGTTGTTGATGCGGATCAGGTAGTCGCCGCGCCGGATCCCGGCATGTTCCAGTGCCGCAGCCAGCATGGCGCAGATCTCGGCATCCGCCGCGACCGAGGCCGAACCGACCGTATCAGCGTCGCATTGATAGAACTGGCGAAAGCGGCCTGGACCGGGCTTTTCGTTGCGCCAGACCGGCCCCATCGCATAACGGCGATAAGGCGAAGGCAGATCGTTACGGAACTGTGCCGCGACCCGGGCCAAAGGCGCGGTCAGGTCATAGCGCAGCGCCAGCCAATCGCCCGAACCACCGCCCGGCACCTCGGCTTCTTGCCAGGCAAAGACGCCGGCATTGGGGCGGTCCACGTCGGGAAGGAACTTTCCCAGCGCCTCGACGGTTTCCACCGCACTGGTTTCAAGCGGCTCAAAGCCGTGGCGATGATAGATCTCGGCGATGCGGTCGAGCATCTGCTTGCGCTCGGTCACATCCGCACCGAAATAGTCACGGAACCCCTTGGGCGTCTCGGCCTTGGGGCGGGGCTGTTTCTTCAGATCTTTCGCCATGGTTTGCCTCGGGCTTTTCCATGGGCGGGTCTAACGGATGGAGGATGGATGGACAAGCAGACGCAGGACCGGATTGAACGGCTGGAAGAGGCCGTGGCCTATCTGACGCGTACCGTCGAGGATCTGTCGGCCATTGTCGCCCGGCAAGAGGGTGAGATCACCCGCCTTGGGCGCCATGTCGGCATGTTGATGGAGCGAGAGGCCGAACGAGAGGCCGAGGCGGGCACCGTTCCGCTGGCAGATCAGCGCCCACCGCATTGGTAGGCGCCCCGCCTCGCACGATATGTGACGATTAACGGCTGGCCGGGCCAAGACGCGGCCCGGTCGGGGCGGGCGCCTGGGGTGCGGTCAGCGGCGGTTCGGACACCCGGCTCCGGGCGTTCGGCGCAACCGGTGCGGTCAGAGGCGCAGCGGGTTTCGGCGCAGCGCGCATCGGCTGGCTGAACGGCCCACGCGGCTGGGCCGCAGCCTCATCCTCGGGCTGAGCCTGGGTTTGCGGCTGCGCTTCGGCAGGTTCCGCGACCGGTGCGGCAACCGGCGGCGCGACAGGCTCGGCCAGCGGCACCTCTTGTCGGGTCGAAACGGCCAGCGCTCTACGAAAAACCAGCAGGTTGTGATAGACGGTGGTCCGGCTTGTCAGACCCGAACGCTCTTCTGCCGGCAAGGTCTCGGCGCGGACATATTCCCAGCCATCACGGCCCATCTCGTTCAGCACATCGCTGAGCGTGGCGGCAAAGCGTTCGATCCCACTGCGGGCACCCCTGGCCTTTTCGCCGCGCGCGGGTGCAGGGATGACGGTGTATTCATAGCTGGTCATGCGTCTGCCTTTCCTTTGTCGCGCAGGTTAGGCGAGATGAAACGTCAAGGGAAGCGCCTCGCGCAGCAGCACCCCTAGCCCGCCCTGCACGAGCGCGTGAGGCCGATCATAGGCCCCGCATGAAAAAAACCGCCCCCGGCACGAGGGCGGCTGGGTGATCAGGGGAAAGCCGGGCTTCAGCTCAGCTTCCTGGCGACCAGTTCGTTCACAGCAGCCGGGTTGGCCTTGCCGCCGGTCGCTTTCAGCACCTGACCAACGAACCAGCCAGCCAGTTTGGGGTTGGCCTTGGCCTTTTCCACCTGCGCCGGGTTTGCGGCGATGATCTCATCAACCGCCTTTTCGATCGCGCCCAGATCGGTAACCTGCTTCATGCCGCGCTCTTCCACGATTGCGGCGGGGTCGCCTCCTTCGGTCCACAGGATCTCAAACAGGTCCTTGGCGATCTTGCCCGAGATGTCGCCCTTGGCGATCAGGTCGATCACCCCGCCAAGCTGCGCTGCCGAAACCGGAGAATTCTCGACCGTCAGCCCCTCTTTGTTCAGGCGGCCGAACAGCTCGTTGATGACCCAGTTTGCCGCCTGTTTGCCATCGCGGCCAGCAGCGACCTGCTCAAAGAAATTGGCGTTCTCGACCTCGGCAGTCAGCACGCCGGCGTCATATTCCGACAGGCCGAGTTCAGTGACGAAACGCACCTTTTTCTCATCCGGCAGTTCAGGCATCGAGGCCGCAATGCCATCCACCCACTCCTGCTCGATCTCAAGCGGCAGCAGGTCGGGATCGGGGAAATAGCGGTAGTCATGCGCCTCTTCTTTCGAGCGCATCGAACGGGTCTCGCCCCGGTCAGGGTCATAAAGCCGGGTCTCTTGCTCGATCTTGCCACCATCTTCGAGAATGGCGATCTGGCGGCGGGCCTCATATTCGATGGCCTGCTGGATAAAGCGCAGCGAGTTCATGTTCTTGATCTCGCAGCGGGTGCCAAGATGGCTGTGATCGCCCGTTTCCTGATAGCGCTCATAGGCACCGGGCTGGCAGACCGAGACGTTCACGTCGGCACGCAGGTTACCGTTCTGCATGTTGCCGTCACAGGTGCCAAGATAGCGCATGATCTGGCGCAGCTTGGCGACATAGGCGGCAGCTTCTTCAGGGCCGCGGATATCGGGGCGGCTGACGATCTCCATCAGCGCCACGCCGGTGCGGTTCAGATCCACGAAGGACATGTTGGGATCCATGTCGTGGATCGACTTGCCGGCATCCTGTTCAAGGTGGATCCGCTCGATCCGGACACGGCGGGCGACGCCCGGGGCCATGTCCACGATCACTTCGCCTTCGCCCACAATGGGGTGATAAAGCTGGCTGATCTGATAGCCCTGTGGCAGGTCAGGATAGAAATAGTTCTTGCGGTCAAAGGCCGAGACCAGATTGATCCGGGCCCTGAGCCCCAGCCCGGTCTTGACCGCTTGCGCAACGCAGAACTCGTTGATCACCGGCAGCATGCCCGGCATGGCGGCATCGACGAATGCGACATGGCTGTTCGGTTCGGCCCCAAAGCCGGTCGAGGCACCCGAGAACAGCTTGGCATTCGACGCGACCTGAGCGTGAACCTCAAGCCCGATGACCAGTTCCCAGTCCTGTTTCGCCCCCTGAATGACTTTGGGTTCCGGGGCGGTATAGGTCAGATGGTCAAGCATGGCATTTCCCTTGGCAAGGTTGCCCTGCCTTCTAGGCGCTTGGCGCGCGGCTCGCAAGAGTTGCGCGCGGATCGCAGCTGCCTAGCGCCCACCGGGGCGGCCCGGACGGGTCAGGCCATGTTCTGGCGCCTCATCCTGATCGGCAACGATGGGGGCCGCGCTGGGACCATGGGCAAACCGCTCCATCAGAGCGTTTTCAAGGTGGCGGTTCAGGTCGCGGCTCAGCGCTATATATTCCGGGTTCTCATCCACCGGAACGCCGGGCTTCCACACCTCGGCCAGTTCGCGCAGATGCGCACGGTCCATGCGATAAAAGATGCGCTCAAGCTCGGACGCCTCATAGGGGGACAGCCCCATATTTTCGAGCACATAGCGTCCCGCGCGCAGCGAGCTGTCAAAGGTTTCCCGCACGATATGATCGGCCCTGGCAGCATAGAGACGAAAAACGTCGATCCGGTCCCGCGCCCGGGCGATGATGACGATATCGGGGCGCTTTTCACGGGCATAGCGGATCAGACGCAGGTTCGCCTCGGGGTCGTCCAGCGCCGCGACCAGCACCCGCGCCTTGTCAAGACCGGCAGCCATCAGAATCTCGGGCCGGGTCGGATCGCCGAAATAGCCTTTGAAACCGAAACGCCGCATAAGCTGGATCACCTCAAGATCGTGATCAAGCACGGTCGTCTTGTACCCCGACATCGTCACCAAGCGGTTCAGCACCTGTCCAAAGCGCCCCACCCCGGCAATGATGATCGGCTGCTGCTCTGAAATCTCATCCGCGATATCGCTCGCCCTTTCCTCGGCGATACGGCGCGAGATGAAATCCGACAGGATGAACAGCAGCGGCGTCGCCAGCATCGACAACGCAATGACAAGCAGAAACCCCTGCGCCACCAGCCGGGGCAGAATGGCCAGCGACACGGCATAGGAAATCAGCACAAAGCCGAACTCGCCCGCCTGCGCAAGCGACAGGGTAAACAGCATCCGGTCACGCCCGCGAATACCTGTCAGCCGCGCGATCAGATGCAGGATCAGCGCCTTGATGGCGATGACCGTCACCGTGATCCCGATCACTGTCACCGGATATTCGGACAGCAGGCGAAAATTCATCCCTGCCCCGACGGTGATAAAGAACAGCCCAAGCAGCAGGCCCTTGAAGGGCGCGATCTGGCCCTCAAGCTCATGGCGGAACTCAGAGCCTGCCAGCATCACCCCGGCCAGAAAGGTGCCAAGCGCGGGCGAAAGGCCGACGAACTCCATCAACGAGGCGATTCCGACAACGATCAGCAGCGCCATCGCAGTGTCGAGCTCATTCAGGCGTGCGGTATAAACCCAGCGAAACAGGGGCCGGATCAGATACTGGCCGATCAGCACCACCGCCCCTACCGCGCCAAGCGTGACCAAGGCGGCCGCCCAGCCGGGCAGCGCATGCATGAAAGCCTCACCAATATGCTCTTCGGCCTGCGGCAGGGGGGCACGGGTCGCCAGCAGCGGCATCAGCGCCAGCATCGGAATGACGGCAATGTCCTGGGTCAGCAGCACCGCAAAGGCCCCGCGCCCGCCCGGTGTATGCATCAGCGATTTTTCCGACAGTGTCTGCAGGACGATGGCGGTCGAGCTTAGCGCCAGGATCATCCCCAGCGTGACCGAAACATGCCAGTCCTGCCCCAGCGCCATGCCAACCAGCGCCAATAGCACCACGGTGCCGACGATCTGCATGCTGGCAAGGCCCAGCAGGCGCTTGCGCATCTGCCACAGCGCCTGCGGCTCAAGCTCCAGCCCGATCAGGAACAGCATCATTACCACGCCAAATTCGGCGAAATGCTGCAAATCGGCCATCTCGCCCGGCGTCCCGGCAAGCCCGAGCACCGGACCAATGACAATCCCCGCAATCAGATAGCCCAGAACCGAGCCCAGCCCCAGTCGCGCAGACAGCGGCACAGCGATCACCATTGTCATCAGATAGACAGTGGCGATCAGCAGGAATGTCTCCATCAGCGCCCGTCCAGCATGCGCAATTCGTGAACCCGGCCCGCCTTGACATAGGTCAGCCTGCCGTCGCCGATCGAGTTGATCGTGCCGCCGTCAATGCGGTCGCCGATACGGACCGTCACCACCTTGCCGTTGCGCAGCCGGATCAGCGCGCGGCTGGCCTTGCCCGCGCCAATGATGCCAATGATCGTCGTCCGGCCTACATTAAGGCCGCGCGGTTGCGTCGCGGCCTTGGCCACACTGGCCGAGGTCGGGCTTTTGGACAGGGCGGCGGCGGCAATCTCGGGCTCGTTATCGACCTCGGGTGGCTTGTATTCCTGACGGCGGGCGCGGGCTGCGCGTTCTTCGGCCTCGGCCTGCGCACGGGCGCGGGCTTCGGCCTGGGCGCGGGCCTCGGCCTCGGCCTTGGCGTCAGCGGCGGCACGGGCACGAATGCGCGCCTCGGCCTGCGCCTGAAGCTGCTCGTCAAGCTTGCGGCGCGCGGCAAGCTCTGCCTCGCTGGGTCCGGCAGCGGCGGGCGGCTCAGGCGCGGCAGCCGGGACATCTGGCGCCGCTGCTGCTGCGGCGGCGACAGGAGCATCTCCGCGCCGGGGCGGCAGCGGCGATGACGCCAGCGCCGAAAGCTGCACCCCACCCGGAGTTGCGGGGGACGCGGCGACCGCAGCCGAGATCGCCTCTTCGACCGCCTGACTGGGAATGGCAGCTCGACCGGAACGTGCGGGCGGACGCGGTGAGCCACGCAAAAGCCCGCCCGAATCCCGGGCGGGCGCGGCAGCCGTGACGCGTTCGGGCCGGTCCGGTGGCGGCGTGGTCGCCGATCTGATTGCAGCATCAATGGCTGAAGGGCTGACCGCATCGCTGGCTGTGGCCGGAGACGCCCCACCCGGCTTATGCGGCGGGCGGACCTGCGCCAGCCGCGCATCAGGTGACGGATCGGGCAGACCCGTGACCAGCGCACTGCGGCCCAGATCCTGAATCAGCAGGCGCAGATGCAGTTGCTCAGCCGGGGTCAGCTCATCATTGGCCTGGACGGCACCCAGAACCTCGGGCGTCGAGCCTTCGGGGCGCGAGGGCGGGCGGGCCGAACCGCGCAGCGTCGCCGCCCGGCTATTGTCAGTGGCCGCCGGTGGCGGCTGGACCGCCGCACCCGAGGCCGCAGGCGCAGCGCGGCGCGCACGTTCAGGCGGACGGGCACCCGAGATCGGCTGAGTCTTACGCTGGCTCGCCTCATAAGGCAGCGGATCAGAAGGCACACGAGGAGCAGAATCGGCGCGCGGCGTGGTGGTCTGCGGCGCTGCGCGGCGCGGGGCAAGCTGCGGACGGGCCGAACTGGTCAGCTGCGTTGCCGCCGGGGCGGGCTTTTGCTGCGTCACCACGGCACGGGAAGGCCGCTGCGCCGGAGCAGGTGCCCGAGCAGTGGTCTGAGCCGGGGCTTGCGCCCGAGGCTGCGTCGGTGCCGGAGCCTCGGCAGCGCGGTTTTCAGCGGGTCGGGTCTCGGCAGGTTGTGTCTCGGCAGGCTGCGGATCAGCAGGCTGCGGATCAGCCGTGGCGGTCAGCGCAGGCTCGGCAGTAACCGGCTCTTCGACCGGCGCGGACGGGGTGGCAGGCGTGACCGAAGGCGGCACCACCGCAGCGGCAACCGCCGCAGCAGCGACGATGACACGACGCTTTTCCTCTTCGGTCAGCGCCGAAACCGGGGGCGCGGCAGGCTCACTGACCGCCACTTGCCCGGCCGAGGTCTCCGGCTGGGCCGCGGCAGGCTGCTCCCCGGTCGGGGCGATTCCCGGTTCGGCGGGGGTTTGCGGCGCGGTTTGCTGCTCCGGGACGGTCCCAGCGATCTGCGGCGCATCCTTTTCGGGCACGAGGAAGGCCCAGATCAGGATCAGACCGACCACCAGCGCCCCTAGCATACCAAGCAGGCTGACAAGGCCGCCACGCTCACCCGGGCGGCGCGGCTGAGCAGGCGCGCCGCCCAGGCTCCGCGCCTGACGGGCACCGGCAGCACGCTCATGCACCGCGCGGGCACGCGGATTCAGCCCGGCATTCGCAGGCGCGGCAGGGTGGTCCTCTGCTGCGACATGCGGCGTCGCAGGTTCATCGGACGCAACGGGGGCATCATCCGCTTCAGTGGTGGGAACTTCGGCAGCGGTCTCAACAGGTGCGGCCTCGGACGCTGCATCGCCTTGTGCTTCGGCAGCATCAGAAGCAGGTTCCGCGTCTGCTGCTGAGACGGTCTCTTCAGCCTCAGCGGCAGCATCGTCCGCCTGCGGCTCAACGGGTGCCTCAGCAGCAACCGGATCGGCCTCCTCGGCGGGTTCCTCTTTGTCCTCCACAGCCTCAGCGGACGCAGGATCTTCTACCGCGCCATCATCGACTGAGGTCGCAGCCTCACCCTCTGTCGCAGCCTCGCTCGCGGGCTCATCTTTGGGGCTTGCCCCGGAGATCTTGGCCTGTTCATCAGCAGCAGCCGGAACCTCGTCAGGGCCGCTTTCCACAGCCGGCTCATCCGGGCTGCCTTGCAGGTCCAGAGCTGCCTGCGCTGTGGTTTCCTTCTGCGCCTCATCGTCGATAAGCAGCGCGCCTGCTGTCACGCCTGCTTGCGTCAGGCCGATCCTGGGGCGGGGGCGCCGCACGGGGTCCAGCACAAAGACCGGCTCTCCGGGGTAAAGATCGGCAGGAGGGGTGGCGCAAAACCCCTGCCCCTCAAACCCGTATTGCTCGGCGAATTCGCGGGCTTCACGCAAGGTCTGGCGAGCCACGGCGGCCACGCGCACGCTGTCGCCGTCACCTTCCCAGTCAAAGGCCAGATCCTGGATCTTATACGGGGTCAGCCCGTCCAGCGCCCGACCCACTGCCAGTTCACGATCTGCACCGGGCGCGACAGTCAGGGTGGTATAAAGGATCTGGTCGTCGGGAATGATCAGGGTAACCGGCAGTACCTCGTCCGAACCGGTCGCCATGTTGCGCAGGCGCACGAAATCATCGCGAAAGTCAGGTGCCGAGAAATCGACCGAGCCAAGATGCCGCCAGCCCGCAGGCGCCGCGCCATCCCCATGTTCCAAAACCCGGTCGCGCCGTTGCAGATGCACGGCGTCCTCGCTGAAAGAGAGGGCGTATTCAGGAGCGGAATCAAGCGACATCTATAGGCTTTGCCTTGCGGTTCCGGGCGCCGGGGCGCGTATTCATGATTGATAGTTCCGGACTAACGCAGAACGCCACCCGTGAAAAGCCAAACACCTGATTGTGAGGCATCCATCGGCGTGTTTCCGGTGTTATAGCGGCTCATGACAGCAATCGCGTGGAAGGGTCCGCCCAGCCCGCGTCAAGGAGAGATGACCATGTCCCAATTCCGCCCCCTCATCGCTGCAACTGCGCTGATGGTTCTGGCCGCAGGCCCGCTGGCTGCGCAAACCGCGCAACCCGACGTGCCTGCGCCCCCTGCGCCCATGGGACATCACAGCATGAAAGCCATGAAACACGCCCCTTTTGCCAAGCTGACCGTGACCGGCACCGGTCATGCCACCGCCCAGCCTGATATGGCCACGGTCTCGGTCGGGGTCAGCACCCGCGCCGCCACCGCCGCCGAAGCCATGTCACAAAATGCCGAACAGCAGAAAAAAGTGATCGAGACGCTGAAGGCCGAGGGGATCGAGGCGCGCGATATCCAGACCGCTGGTCTGAACCTGTCGCCGACCATGGATTATTCCGATCAGGGCAAACCGCCGAAGCTGACCGGCTATACCGCGCAAAACACCGTTTCGGTGCGGGTGCGCGACGTGGCGGGTCTGGGACCGGTGCTCGACAAGCTGGTCACCTCGGGCGCAAATGAGATCGGCGGTATCGTCTTTTCGCGTGAGGACATGACCGAGGCCGAGGACAAGGCCCGCACCGAGGCCGTCGCCGATGCACGCCGTCGTGCCGAAGTGATGGCCGAGGCGGCAGGCATGCGGCTGGGCGGCCTGCTGTCGCTTTCGGATGCCGCAGTCAGCAGCGGGCCGCGCCCGATGATGGCGATGCGTGTCCAGGAAAGCGCCGCGGCCGACACCCCGATCGAGGCCGGAGAGCTGGGGATCAGCACGAATGTCACCGCAGTCTTTGCCATGCTGCCGGCTGATGCGCCGGAAGTCGACGAGCCGGGCGACGCCCCCGCAACCGAGGCGGGGACCGAAGACGCCCCGGCGAACTGATCACAATCATAAGGGCGGCGCGGCAAGGCACCGCCCTTTTTCCTTGTCTCAGGCCGTGGCTGCCGCCAGCGCCTGATCCAGATCGGCGATAATATCCGCCGCGTCCTCGATCCCGATCGAAAGCCGCACCACATCGGGGCCCGCGCCCGCCGCGATCTTTTGCTCATCCGTCAGTTGGCTATGCGTGGTCGATGCTGAATGGATGACCAGCGAACGCGAATCCCCAAGGTTCGCCACATGGCTGAACAGCTTGAGGTTATCGACCAGTTTCACCGCCGCGTCATAGCCGCCCTTGATCGAGAAGGTAAAAAGCGCCCCTGCCCCTTTGGGATAGACGCGCCGCGCCGTCTCGTTCCACGGCGATGAGGCAAGGCCCGCATAGGTGACCGAGGTCACGCGCGGGTCGTTTTCAAGCCACTCCGCGACTTTCTGGGCGTTCTCGACATGGCGGGCCATGCGCAGGCCAAGGGTCTCGATCCCCATCAGCGTGTAATGGGCGGCCTGCGGGTTCATGGTCATGCCCAGATCGCGCAGCCCGATGGCGATTCCGTGGAATGTGTAGGCAAGGGCACCAAAGGTTTCGTGGAATTTCAGCCCGTGATAGGCAGGCTCGGGTTCGGACAGGCTTGGGAATTTACCCGAGGCGGACCAGTCGAACCTGCCGGAATCAACGATCACGCCGCCGGTTACCGTACCATTGCCGGTGATATATTTGGTCAGGCTGTGAACGACCAAAGTCGCGCCCAGTTCGATAGGCTTGCACAGCCATGGCGTCGCCAGCGTGTTGTCCACGATCAGCGGCAGGCCGACCTCATCCGCGATCCGCGCCACAGCAGGAATATCAGTGACATAACCGCCCGGGTTGCTGATCGATTCACAAAAGATCGCGCGCGTATCGTCATCAATCGCCGCCCGCACCGCCTGGGGATCGTCCAGATCGACAAACTTTACCCCCCAGCCAAAGCGTTTGATGGTCTGGCTGAACTGAGTGATCGTCCCACCGTAAAGCCGGGTCGAAGCAACGATATTGCGACCCGGCCCCATCAGCGGAAACAGCGCCATGATCTGGGCCGCATGGCCTGACGAACAGCAGACGGCGCCCGCGCCGCCTTCAAGCTCGGCCACGCGGGCCTGCAGCGCGGCGACCGTCGGATTGGTCAGGCGGGAATAGATGTAGCCAACCTCTTGCAGACCAAAAAGCCGCGCGGCATGGGCCGCATCCTTAAAGACATAGGCCGTGGTCTGATAAATCGGCACCTGCCGCGCGCCCGTTGCGGGATCAGGCGCAGTACCCGCATGAATAGCGGCCGTGTCGAAGCCCCAGTTGTCGGACATGAATTCTCTCCCCTTCTTCGCGGGAAAAGACTAGGGTCAGGACCAGGGTTTCGCCATAAAAAACCTGTCGCAGGACACAGGAAAGAACGGCGTTTCTGTTCAGCCCAAAGGGGTAAAACAGGTTATCTGCCGGATGCTGCGGAGAAAGGAAAAATCGTGCTTTCGAAGGGGCTGGAACGCAGATCCTGCATTTCGGCGCAACGTCCGCCTCGTCCCGGGTCAGAGCCGGTGACACAGACGAAAAAGCGGCAGGGCAAGGCCCCGCCGCTTTGGCAGATCTGATGCGCAGCCTTAGTTGACCAGGGCCTTGCCGTTACTGATATGACGCACCGCCAGCTTGCGCCCCGCGCGGCCCGAAGGCATCAGGCGCACGGGCTGAACCGCGTCCTGCCCCTCCAGCACCCCACGCAGTTGGGGCAGGATTTGCAGGATCTCATCCACCGCCGCAGCGCCCAGCCCTTTAAGAGCCTCCGCGCCCAGATAAAGCGACTCGGTCGGTGCGCCGTTCGAGAAAACGATCTCATGCTGGTCAAACATCATGTGAAAATATTCGACCCGCTCTGTCCCGGTCTCGATGTCGATCCCCTCGACCTGCAACAGCTGCTTGGCCGCCACCAGAACCTCGGTGGTGCTGAACATCCGCTGAGCAATACGCGAGCGTACCAGGATGCGGTGCTGCGGCGAGACAAGAAGATCCGTCTCGGGCGTATTCGCGCCAAGCGCCCCGGCCCTGATGCGGATAGGCCGCAGATTGGCCGGGATGGGCTTGTCATGACCTCCGACAACTGCGCTGCCGATCCATTTTACCGGGCGGTAACCGCTGTCCATCGTCCGGACCAGCGTCCCGGGCCGGATGTCCTCAATGGCGACCGGTCCGTCGATGGTTTCGATCATCGTGCCACGCACGAAACAGACCTTGGTAAAGTTCAGCGTGACGGTGAAGGTGTCCGATTCGTTGAAGGTGCCGAATGCGTTACGTTCACGTGCGCTGACGACAAAGGTGACCGTCAGAGTCTCGCCATAAGCCAAGTCCTGCCATGCCGCCGCCGTCGGATCGAAGGCGTAATGAACCGTATCATGATCGTAGTCGTCTTGGACGAGTTCGATCGGATTGGTGCTGGGAAGATCGATACCGTCCCCGTCTACCATGGACGCAGAGCCCACGGAAGGTGCAGTCCCTATTGTGTATTCGTCCCATTCATTGTTCAGGGGATTTGGCGCCCAAGAGGTCCAGTCATCAGGGATGATGGGCAGGTCAGCGGTACGATGAAGCTGCACAATATCCTGAGAAAATACAGAGGAACTGACTACCGTACCATCCGCCGTCGCAAGATACCCTTCAGGGGTCAAATAGTAGTTACCGGTGAACGAGGTGCCGCCAAGAAAGCCGGCGATGCCGCCATAGGCGATCTGTGCCATTAGTTTTCTCCATACCTAAAACTATTCACGCCCCTCAGACATGAATGGGTTTGATAGATCCGCCGCCCTTGCCGTCATGGGCAAAGACAACAGGCTGAGGTCTTCCATTCGGTTCGATCGGGGCGAGGCAGCGAAACCTTTCCTTACCCTCTTCGACAGGCAGGTTCTTTGCGGCCCAACCAAGGGCCGCAACCAGATGTTCGGCTCCGCCAGGTGCTGACAGGGCGATCAGCCAAAGATTCCCTTCAGTCCCGATATCCGAGGGCCTGAGACCGGAAATACCCATGGCGGCATAACGCTTTTCAGCATCCTGAGTCAGCCAGGACCACATCAGAAGTACGTCTGCGGGTCCCTGACTTTCGCCCAATCGCAACAGCTCAACCTGATGAAGATCGTGACATTTCGCCGCGACAGCCTTGAACAGCCCTATGGGGACCATGTCCCAAGCGCTGTCATTGAACGCAAACGCCAAAATATCCGTCGGTTTCATATGGGCCTTGAACGAACTGAGTAATTGTCACCTCGGCAGCCGATTTGGACACCGATTACATTAACCATCACACCATCTTTTCAATAAGCGCCAGTGTCTTTTTAGACAGTTACCCATATGCATCAGTCAGCGCCAACATCGACCTCGCCGCGCAAAGTCATGTATTATTATGAAGTAATATCAATTAATTATCATATGAATCGGCACCATGACCGGCCATCAGAAGGCCCGGAACATAACCATGATATCTGCCTGTGGATCACAAAAAAAGATGCAGCACCAACAAGATCCCCTGCCCTTCTCAGTATTATGATACCACCTTCAGCCCGAAAGTGACGCCGCGTAATTCCTGGGAAACTGCGCGCGACCCCCATAAAAACACGCAATGATTGAATTGCAGGGCAGCAAGTATCCAATTAGCCGGTTTTGATTCTGCACCTTTCGGTTTTGCCGATCATGTATTAGCAACTTTTGGTTGCATTATTCTTTCTGAACACAAAGACGACGATCAATCGACCGACCTTTCCCTCGGCCAAGAAAAGCACAGGTAGCAACGCCCCATGGCTGACATGATCAGCATGTATTGGAAATGAGTTTGCAGAAATCGAAGCATCCAGCCAGAGGGATTGGCCTTATAGTCAAAGAGATTGATTTAGACATAAACGTTCGACATCTTACCACGCCATTCGCTCTGACATGCAGGACGCTTCAACCGCACCACACATCACTGGTCAGTCCGATGATGCAGCCCTCACAGACGTCGTCCCGATGCAAAACCCGCCCGGAAAGACGCAGGGCGGGCTAGCAATCAGATGTGTTCAAGACAGTCAATCGCGCGGCAAATTTTATGAGCTGCGCTATTTTTTCGACGCTTTCCCGCCCTCGTTCACCGCCATCACGGCCAATGCGGTAAGCTTGGAGTTCGCGGCCTTCTCTTCGTCAAGAATCGAGGTCAGCAACGTATGCGCCTCTTCATGACCCAGCACCTTGGCCCATTCGCGCAGGGTGCCATAGCGGGCGATCTCATAATGCTCGACCGCCTGCGCGGCACCGATCAGCGCCACGTCCAGCGCATGACCCGAGGCCTCTTCGATCAGCCCGTCCGCCTCTTTCAGAAGACCGTCCATGGCATCGCATTTCTCGCCCTCGGCCTTTTTTCCGATAGACTTGAACACCGCCTCAAGGGTCTTGATATGGCCTTTGGTCTCCGTCAGATGGTCCTCGATGGCGACCTTCAGTTCCGCATTGTTGGCCGATTTTGCTACCTTGGGCAGAGCTTTCGACAAGGCGTTCTCGGCCCAATAGATATCTTGCAACGTGTGTTCGAAAGCGTCCTGCAGCGTTTTCATAAGACAACTCCTCCACTGACATCGCCGCCTGGCGCGGCATTCAGGAGCAACGCGCAGAGGCTGGCGGGGTTCCGGGGACATCAGTGTGGGATTCGCAGCTTGTCCACAAGAAGAGCAGTGCAGGCCATGCCATGCCATGCCATGCCATGCCATGAGGCGATCTTTAAGGCAGTTCAGGACCTCAAACCATCGCCTGCCCGGTTACATGTCCAATCGCAAGGGCTTGGATGCCCCCTTCCAGCGGGCTATTCGTAACCACAAGCCATTAATAGGCAGGCATGAAAGTAACATGGCGGAAAGATGTGAGGGCGCTAGACCATGACCCTATAGACCCTGGTGATCCCAAGGCCAGCAATTCTCAGAATATCTCTGAAAAGTGATGGTGCGGTCGAGAAGACTCGAACTTCCACTCCGGTTAAGGAACAGCGACCTCAACGCTGCGCGTCTACCAATTCCGCCACGACCGCATCCGTAGCAAGGCGGCTTCTAGACGCTTGCGCGGCGGATGAAAAGAGGCATTTTTCACCCGCCGCAGCTTTATTTCATTCTGCGGCCACTGCCGCCTGCGGGACATAGTTCAGGATCGGCGCCAACCAACGCTCGGCCTCGGAAACCGACATGCCCTTGCGTGCTGCATAGTCCAGAACCTGATCGTGCTCGACCTTGGCAACACCAAAATAATAGGCCTCGGGATGGCCGATATAAAGACCCGAGACCGACGCGCCGGGCCACATCGCCATTGATTCGGTCAGTTCGACCCCCGTTGCAGTCGTCGCATCCAACAGATTGAACAGCGTTACCTTTTCGGTGTGATCGGGCTGGGCCGGATAGCCGGGCGCGGGGCGGATGCCCTTGTACGGTTCGGCAATCAGCTCTTCGGGGGTAAAATTCTCGTCGGCATAGCCCCAGTACTGACGGCGCACCCGTTCATGCATCATCTCGGCCAGAGCCTCGGCAAAGCGGTCGGCCAGGGCCTGCACGATAATCGCCGAGAAATCGTCATGCTCGGCTTTGAAGCGGTCGGCGATCACCTGCTCTTCGCCCCCGGCGGTCACCACGAAACCACCGACATAATCCCGGTGGCCCTCGGGGGCGACGAAATCGGCCAGCGCGACATTCGGGCGGCCGTCACGCTTGGTGACCTGCTGACGCAGCGTGTGCAGCGTCGCCAAAGCCTCACCACGATCCTCGCCAGTATAAAGCCGGATATCATCTCCGACCCGGTTCGCCGGCCAGAAGCCGATGACCGCGCGCGGGTGGAACCATTTCTCGTCGATGATCCGCTTAAGCATCGCCTGAGCATCGCTGAACAGCTGCCGCGCGACCTCACCCTGCTTTTCATCCTCAAGGATGCGCGGGTAGACGCCCTTCAGCTCCCAGGTCTGGAAGAACGGAGTCCAGTCGATATAGCGCGCGATTTCGGCCAGATCGAAATCGTCGATCACCCGGGCGCCCAGGAATTCAGGGGTCCTGGCCTCATAGCCCGTCCAGTCGATCTGCAACGCATTATCGCGCGCGGTCGCCAGCGGCAGACGTTTCTTGTCAGCCTCGGCCCGGGCGTGCTTGTTTGCGACCTCGACATATTCGGCGCGAATGGTTTCGACATAGGCATTCTTCTGACCCGAAAGCAGATTGCCCACGACGCCCACTGCCCGGCTTGCGTCAGTGACATAGACCGCCTGCCCGCGCGCGTATTTCGGATGGATCTTGACCGCCGTATGCACGCGGCTGGTCGTCGCCCCGCCAATCAGCAGCGGAATGTCAAAGCCCTCACGCTCCATTTCAGAGGCGACATGGACCATCTCGTCCAAGGACGGGGTGATCAGACCCGACAGGCCGATGATATCGACCTTTTCAGCCTTGGCGATCTCAAGGATCTTGGTCGCCGGGACCATCACGCCAAGGTCGATGATCTCATAGTTGTTGCAGGCAAGGACGACACCGACAATGTTCTTGCCGATGTCGTGGACGTCACCCTTGACCGTCGCCATCAGCACCTTGCCGGCGCTGCCTGCCCCACCATTGCCGGCCTTTTCGGCCTCCATATAAGGCAGAAGATGCGCCACGGCCTGTTTCATCACCCGCGCCGATTTCACCACCTGCGGCAGGAACATCTTGCCCGAACCGAAAAGATCGCCGACCACGTTCATCCCGGCCATCAGCGGACCTTCGATGACATGCAGAGGACGCTCGGCCTTCTGGCGCGCTTCCTCGGTATCCTCGTCGATATATTCGGTGATGCCGTTGACCAGAGCATGTTCAAGGCGTTTTTCGACCGGCCAGCTGCGCCAGGTGAGGTCCTTTTCGCGCGCCCTGGCCCCGCCTTCACCGCGGAAGCGTCCGGCGATCTCAAGCATGTTTTCGGTCGCCGTCCCGCCCTTGGCAGGCTTGCGGTTCAGCACCACATCTTCGCAGGCCTCGCGCAGTTCGGCGTCGATCTGATCATAGACCGCAAGCTGACCGGCATTGACGATGCCCATATCCATCCCCGCCTGAATGGCGTGATATAGGAAGACAGCGTGCATCGCCTCGCGCACGGGTTCATTCCCGCGAAAGCTGAACGACAGGTTTGAGACCCCGCCTGACACATGAACATGCGGCAACTGCTGGGTAATGCGCCGTGCGGCCCCGATAAAATCCAGGCCATAGTTGTCATGCTCTTCGATGCCGGTGGCGACAGCAAAGACGTTGGGGTCAAAAATAATGTCTTCGGGCGGGAAGCCGATCTTGTTGACCAGCAGGTCATAGGCGCGGGAACAGATCTCGACCTTGCGATTCTCGGTATCGGCCTGTCCGGTCTCGTCAAAGGCCATGACCACCACCGCCGCACCATAGCGACGGCATAGCCGGGCATGCTCAAGGAAGCTCTCTTCGCCTTCCTTGAGGCTGATCGAGTTGACGATTGCCTTACCCTGAACGCATTTCAGCCCGGCCTCGATCACCTCCCATTTCGAGCTGTCGATCATCACCGGCACGCGGGCGATATCGGGTTCGGCCGCGATCAGGTTCAGGTAGTCGATCATCGCCTGTTTCGAATCGATCAGGCCCTCGTCCATGTTGACGTCGATGATCTGGGCACCGTTCTCGACCTGATCGCGGGCCACGTCCAGCGCTGCCGCGTAATCGCCATTGGTGATCAGCTTGCGGAAACGTGCCGAGCCGGTGACGTTCGTACGTTCGCCCACGTTGACGAAGGGGATATCGTCCGTCTTGACGAAAGGCTCCAGCCCCGACAGGCGCAGGCGCGGTTCAATCTCGGGGATCGCGCGGGGCGGCAGGTTTTCAACGGCGCGAGCGATGGCCGAGATATGATCGGGGGTCGAGCCGCAGCAGCCGCCAACCACGTTGATCAGCCCCTCGCGCGCAAATTCAGCCACTTGCGCCGCCATATCCTCGGGCGATTCGTCGTACTGCCCCATCTCATTCGGCAGACCGGCATTGGGATAGGCACAGATCAGCGTATCGGCGACAGCGGAAAGCTCGGCCAGATGCGGACGCATGGCGGCGGCGCCAAGTGCGCAGTTCAGCCCGATGGTGATCGGCGTGGCGTGGCGGGTCGAATACCAGAAAGCAGTCGGCGTCTGACCCGACAGCGTACGACCGGAAAGGTCGGTGATCGTACCAGAGATCATTACGGGCAGGCGCAGGCCCTTTTCGACAAACACCTCTTCGCAGGCAAAGATTGCGGCCTTGGCGTTCAGCGTGTCAAAAATGGTCTCGATCAGCAAAAGATCGGCGCCTCCCTCGATCAGGCCCCGGACCTGCTGCGCATAAGCGACGCGCAAATCATCAAAGGTCACAGCGCGATAGCCGGGGTTGTTCACGTCCGGGCTGATCGAAGCGGTGCGGTTGGTCGGCCCCAATGCCCCGGCGACCCAACGCCTGCGGCCATCCTCGGCCGTGGCGCGATCCAGCGCCTGCCGGACAAGGCGGGCACCGTGGAGGTTCAGATCATAGACTGCGGCCTCCATCCCATAGTCGGCCTGGGCGATGGTAGTCGAGGAAAAGGTATTGGTCTCGACAATATCCGCGCCTGCCTTGGCATAGCGATAATGGATATCTTCGATCGCCTTGGGCTGGGTCAGGTTCAGAAGGTCGTTATTGCCTTTTTGCGGGTGATCCCCCGGTGCGGGGGGATGGCAGCCACAGCCGCAGCCCGCGCCATGGCCGGCAAAGTCATCCTCGCTAAGGCCAAGCTGCTGAATCTGCGTCCCCATCGCACCGTCGAGGATCAGGATGCGTTGGCGCGCCGCAGCGCGCAGTTCCTCAAAAACCGGAGAAAGGGGCAAGGTCATGGTCCAGGTCCGCGCGTTTCATGGAAATGGCTGTATAGCCGTTGATGAAGAGATAGTGAAATTCAACATCCGCACAATGATCTTGCATGGAATTCATGACCCGCCGCGGAAACTACCGGCGCGACTGCCCTCTTGCGGCAAAGAGCGGCGGGGATTATCTCGCCCCGCATGACCGAATGGATGACCGCCCCCGGCCTGACCGATTATCTTGAAGCCGTGGCCTTCATGGAGGCGCGCGCCGCCGCCATTGCGGCTGGCACGGCGGGGGAACTTGTCTGGCTGGTCGAGCATCCGCCCCTTTACACTGCCGGGACATCGGCTCGGGCGGCCGATCTGCTGAACGCGCGCTTTCCCGTCCATGAAACCGGACGTGGCGGACAATATACTTATCATGGCCCGGGACAACGCGTCGTGTATGTGATGCTGGATCTCAACCGACGGGGCCGCGACGTGCGCGCCTTTGTCAAGGCGCTGGAATCATGGGTCATAGATGCGCTGGCCGAGTTCAACCTCAGGGGCGAGATCCGCGACGGACGCGTCGGCGTCTGGATCGCCAGGCCTGACAAGACACCCCTGCCCGACGGTTCAATGCGCGAGGACAAGATCGCCGCCATCGGTGTCAAACTGCGCAAATGGGTCAGCTTTCACGGCATCTCGATCAATGTCGAACCGGATCTTGACCATTATTCCGGCATCGTGCCCTGCGGCATCTCGGGTCATGGCGTGACCAGTCTGGTGGACATGGGCCTGCCGGTGGGGATGGAGGACCTGGACCTCGCCCTGCGCGCAACCTTCACGCGCCATTTTCCGCCGTTCGAAGGCTGATTTTCGCTCTGCGGCAAATTCACCCTTGCCGGAACTGCGACCTTTTTCCTGTATTCGCTCGCCGTGACGCATGGTAGCCCTGTCATCGGGAGGCGGAGAGGTCCGTTCCCCGATAATAATGATACCCAAGAGGATTGACCGATGAAGATCAGCATCTGTGCCACTCTTGCCGCCATGACCCTTGCCCTGCCCGCCATGGCACAAGACGCGGGTGATCCCGTCAAAGGCCAGAAGGAATTCAACAAGTGCAAGGCCTGCCACATGGTTCAGGCGCCTGATGGCACCAATATCGTCAAAGGCGGCAAAACGGGGCCGAACCTTTATGGCGTGGTCGGGCGCAAAGCTGGCACCGAAGAAGGGTTCAAATACTCGGACGCGCTGATCAAGCTTGGCGAGGCCGGAGAGGTCTGGACCACCGAGGATCTGGCCGCCTATATCACCGACCCCAACAAATATGTTGCGGAAAAAGTCGGCGATGCTGCGCTCAAGACCAAGATGACTTTCAAGTTGGCCAAGAATCAGGCCGATGTGATAGCCTTCCTTGCCGAGAACTCGCCCGAGGCGGGAGCAGAGGGCGAAGCCGGGGCCGCTGCTCCGGCCGAGGCGCAGTAAGCAGATCACACCGCGCCCCTGTTTGCGACAAAACCGCGCAGGGGTGCGACTTTTAGTCCTTTCTCCGCATTGCGAGGGGTGGGATTGTGGTCTAAGAAACAGCCGAGTCCGCTGGCCCTTGGGCCGGCCAGCCGCATGTCTAGGGAGTCTACGCATGGCAGACGCAGCCGTTCACGGCCACGGTGACCATCATGACACCCGCGGGTTTTTCACCCGCTGGTTCATGTCAACAAACCACAAGGATATCGGGATCCTGTACCTGTTCACGGCCGGCATCGTCGGCCTGATCTCGGTCTGCTTCACCGTCTACATGCGGATGGAGCTGCAGCACCCCGGCGTCCAGTACATGTGCCTTGAGGGCGCGCGCTTCATTGCCGACGCCTCGGCCGAATGCACGCCTAACGGGCATCTGTGGAACGTCATGATCACCTATCACGGTGTACTCATGATGTTCTTCGTGGTCATCCCGGCACTGTTTGGCGGCTTTGGCAACTATTTCATGCCGCTGCATATCGGCGCCCCGGACATGGCCTTCCCGCGGCTGAACAACCTGTCCTACTGGATGTATGTCTGCGGTGTGGCGCTTGGCATTGCCTCGCTGCTGGCGCCAGGCGGTTCGGACCAGCTGGGTTCGGGTGTGGGCTGGGTGCTTTACCCACCGCTGTCGACCACCGAGGCCGGCTATTCGATGGATCTGGCAATCTTTGCCGTCCACGTCTCGGGTGCCTCGTCGATCCTTGGCGCGATCAACATCATCACCACCTTCCTGAACATGCGCGCGCCCGGCATGACGCTGTTCAAGGTGCCGCTGTTTGCCTGGTCGGTCTTTATCACTGCCTGGCTGATCCTGCTGTCGCTGCCGGTTCTGGCGGGCGCGATCACCATGCTGCTGATGGATCGCAACTTTGGCACGCATTTCTTTGATCCGGCCGGTGGCGGCGACCCGGTGCTGTATCAGCACATCCTGTGGTTCTTTGGCCACCCCGAGGTCTATATCATCATCCTGCCGGGCTTTGGCATCATCAGCCACGTTATCTCGACCTTCGCGCGCAAGCCGATCTTTGGCTACCTGCCGATGGTGCTGGCCATGGCCGCGATTGGTATCCTGGGCTTCGTCGTCTGGGCGCACCACATGTACACGGCTGGTATGTCGCTGACCCAGCAGGCCTACTTCATGCTGGCGACCATGACGATCGCCGTGCCGACCGGCATCAAGGTCTTTTCGTGGATCGCCACGATGTGGGGCGGCTCGATCGAGTTCAAAACGCCGATGCTCTGGGCCTTTGGCTTCCTGTTCCTGTTCACCGTCGGCGGCGTGACCGGCGTGGTACTGAGCCAGGCTCCTCTGGACCGGGTCTATCACGACACCTACTATGTCGTTGCCCACTTCCACTACGTGATGTCGCTGGGCGCGGTTTACGCAATCTTTGCCGGCATCTACTACTGGATCGGCAAGATGTCGGGCCGTCAGTACCCTGAATGGGCGGGCAAGCTGCACTTCTGGACGATGTTCATCGGTTCGAACCTGATCTTCTTCCCGCAGCACTTTCTGGGCCGTCAGGGTATGCCGCGGCGCTACATCGACTATCCGGTCGAGTTCGCCTACTGGAACAACATCTCGTCGATCGGCGCCTATATCGCCTTCGCCTCGTTCCTGTTCTTCATCGGCGTGGTGTTCTACACCCTCTTCGCCGGCAAGCGCGTGAACGTGCCGAACTACTGGAACGAGTATGCCGATACGCTGGAATGGACCCTGCCCTCGCCGCCTCCGGAGCACACCTTCGAGACGCTGCCCAAGCGCGAGGATTGGGACCACTCCCACGCGCATTAATCGCGCAAGCCAAAGCTATGCCCTATTCATGGCATGAAACGGCCCCGGAGAAATCCGGGGCCGTCTGCTTTCAGCTTGATATCTGGCCGCATCGCTCGCTGCCGCGTCGGGGCTTTGTCTGGGTAATCGGGGTGACCGCAGCCGGTCTGGCCTTTCCCCTGCTTGCAACTGTCGGCTCGGCAGTGCTGTGGGGGCTTTTGCCCTTTGCGGTGCTGGCGCTTTGGGCGCTGTGGCATGCAATCACCCGCAGCTACAGCGCCGCGCATGAGCGGATGATTCTGGACCGCGACCGCCTGATCCTGACCCGCAGAGATCCGGGCCGCAAAGAGCGGGTCTGGCGCACCAACCCCTATTGGGTGCGCACCTCGCTGCGCCATAACGGCCCGGTCGATGATTATCTGGTCCTGACCGATGGCCGGCGCGAGGTCGAGCTGGGCGCGTTCCTGTCCCCCGAAGAACGGGTGGCACTGCGGGACGATCTGGACCGCCACCTTGCCAAGCTGCGCTGAAACGGGAAAGGCCCGGACCTGATGGTCCGGGCCTTCCCAGTGTCCTGGCTGCGGGAGGAGAAATCAGCCGTCGACACGGATACGGGCGTTCTCGGGGTCATAGGGGCTGTCCACCGTGACCTCGGCATCCCACAGTTCGCGCTGCATGCGAACCTTAAGCTTGGTGCCCGGCTCGGCCAGATCGGGACGGACATAGCCCATGCCGATTGACTTGCCGAAAGCGGCCGACCAGCCACCCGAAGTCAGGCGTCCAATCCGCGTGCCGTCCTGCGCATAAAGCGCCTCGCGGCCCCAAGGATCAGCATCGGCAGGTCCATCAATCAGCAGGGTGATGCATTTCGCGCGGATACCTTTGTCCAGCATCGCCTGTTTGCCGTTGAAGTCTTTCTCCAGATCGACAAAGCGATCCAGACCAGCCTCAAGCGGGGTCGCATCGCGGCCCAGTTCGGTACCGAAGGCGCGGTAGGATTTCTCCTGACGCAGCCAGTTCTGGGCGCGGGCACCGACCAGTTTCAGCCCGTGCTTTTCGCCCGCTGCGACCAGCTGATCCCAGAGATAGCGGCCAAATTCGACCGGGTGATGCAGCTCCCATCCCAGTTCGCCGGTATAGGCGACGCGGATGGCACGCACCGGGCACATGCCCAGCTCGATATTGCGCATCGACAGCCAGGGGAACCGCTTGTTGCCCAGGACCGTTTCGGGGTCAGCATCGCGCACCAATTCCTTGAGAATGGCGCGGCTGTTCGGGCCGGCAAGGGCAAAGACACCCCATTGCGTGGTGATATCCTGCACGATCACCGGACCAAACTGACCTTCCATATCCTCGGCCAGCTTGCGCAGGTTGTCGCCGTCGTAATCTGCCCAGGCCCCGGCCGAAATCAGGTAGTAGTCATCTTCGGCCAGCCGCACGATGGTATATTCGGTGCGGGTAGTCCCGGTTTCAGTCAACGCATAGGTCAGGTTGATGCGACCGACCTTGGGCAGTTTGTTGGTCGTGAACCAGTCAAGGAACGCCGTCGCACCCTTGCCGTAAACCCGGTGCTTGGCAAAGGCAGATGCGTCGATCAGACCGGCAGTGTTGCGGATCGCCTCGGCCTCTTCCTTGGCATATTGCCACCAGCCGCCACGACGGAAGCTGCGCGCAGCATGGTCATCGAAACCGGCCGGCGCGTAATAGTTCGGGCGCTCCCAGCCATTGACCTGACCGAATTGCGCCCCCGCCTCTTTCTGCCGGTCATAGGCCGGGGCGGTGCGCAGCGGGCGGCAGGCATCGCGCTCTTCGTCCGGGTGGTGCAGGATAAAGACGTGCTCGTAAGCCTCTTCGTTCTTGCGCGCCGCATATTCGGTGGTCATCCACTGGCCAAAGCGGCGGGGATCAAGGCTAGCCATGTCGATCTCGGCCTCGCCCTCGGTCATCATCTGCGCCAGATAATGGCCGGTGCCACCCGCAGCGGTGATGCCAAAGCTGAAACCTTCGGCCAGCCACATGTTGCGCAGACCCGGCGCCGGACCGACCAGCGGGTTGCCGTCGGGCGTATAGCAGATCGGGCCGTTGAAATCGTCCTTGAGACCCACGGTTTCCGAGGTCGGAAGCCGGTGGATCATCGACATGTACTCTTCCTCGATCCGCTCAAGATCCAGCGGGAAAAGGTCGGCGCGGAAGCTTTCCGGCACGTCGTAAAGGAAACGCGCAGGGGCATTACGCTCATAGGGGCCAAGGATCCAGCCGCCGCGTTCCTCGCGCACGTACCATTTGGCATCGGCATCGCGCAGAACCGGATGTTCGGGGTTGCCCTCGGCACGCCATTTCACCAGCGCCGGGTCCGGCTCGGTGACGATATACTGGTGCTCGACCGGGATGGCGGGGATCTTGATCCCAAGCAGGCGGGCGGTGCGCTGCGCGTGGTTGCCCGTCGCAGTCACGACATGCTCGGCGCGGATCTCAAACTGCTCACCCGAGGGGACAAGGTTGCCGCCCTTTTCGATCATCTTTTCGCAGGTCACGATCCATTCATCGCCGGTCCAGCGATAGGCATTCACCTGGATCTTGCGTTCGATGGCGGCGCCGGCCATGCGGGCGGCGCGCGCCATCGCCTGGGTCACGTCAGCGGGGTTGATATAGCCATCGGTCGGATGGAACAGCGCGCCTTTGAGGTCATCGGTCCGAACCAGCGGCCAGCGTTCCTTGATCTGCTGGGGCGTCAGAAACTCATGCTCGATCCCCACCGTCTCGGCAGTGGCGGAATAGAGCATATACTCATCCATCCGCTCTTGCGTCTGCGCCATGCGCAGGTTGCCGCAGCGGGTAAAGCCGGCGTTCAGCCCCGTCTCGGCCTCAAGCCCGGCATAAAGCTTGACCGAATAGTCGTGGATATGGGTTGTCGCGTAACCCATGTTGAACAGCGGCAAAAGCCCCGCAGCATGCCAGGTCGAACCGGCGGTCAGCTCATCACGCTCGACAAGCATCGTCTCCCACCCCGCACGGGCAAGATGCAGCGCGATGCCGCAGCCAACGGCGCCGCCTCCGACCACCAGGGCCTTCACATGGGTTTTCATGGCAAGCGACTCCTCAGTTTCGCGCATGATATTCTCTGAAGATGATTAGAGCCGGAACCGCGCGGCAAGCCGATCTTCTGCGCGACATGTTCTTGCGCAAAAGCGACATGACGAAACAGCACCCCGCCAGACACAGACGCCCCGGCTAACCGGGGCGCTCTGGTCACAGCATCGAAGGCACCACAAGGTCCGGCGGGCGGTGCCCGTCAGCGAATGTCTTGATATTGATCAGGACTTTCTCACCCATTTCGACCCGCCCTTCGACCGTGGCCGAGCCCATATGCGGCAAAAGAACGACATTCGGCAGCTCGCGCAGCCTCGGGTTGATCTCATGCCCATGTTCGAAAACGTCGAGACCCGCACCAGAGATCTCACCCGCGCGCAGCATGCGGGTCAAAGCGTTCTCGTCGATCACCTCACCGCGCGAAGTGTTGATGACCACCGCCGTCGGCTTAAGCAGCTTCAATCGCCGCGCATTCAGCAGGTGGAAGGTCGAAGGCGTATGCGGTGCGTTCACGCTGACGATGTCCATACGCGCCAGCATCTGGTCCAGGCTTTCCCACCAGGTCGCCTGCAGCTCTGCCTCGACCTCGGGACGCAGGCGGCGGCGGTTGTGGTAATGAACCTGCATGCCAAAGACATTGGCCCGCCGCGCTACGGCCTGACCGATACGTCCCATACCCAGGATACCAAGCCGGCGTCCGCCCAGTCGCCCGCCCAGATGCGCGGTCGGGGACCAGCCCTGCCAGCGCCCGGCCTGCATCTCAGCCAGCCCCTCGGGAATACGGCGGGTCACCGCAAGGATCAGCGCCATGGCCATATCAGCGGTATCCTCGGTCACAACGCCGGGGGTATTGCTGACAAGGATGCCACGCTGACGGGCAGAGTGGACGTCGATATGATCCACGCCTGCGCCAAAGTTGGCGATCAGTTTCAGCCGGTCCCCGGCCTGCGCCAGCATCGCGGCATCGACATGGTCGGTGATCGTCGGCACCAGCACGTCCGAGACCCGCATCGCCGCGACCAGTTCGTCGCGGTCCATCTTGTGGTCATCGGCGTTCAGGGACACGTCGAAAAGCTCGGACATCCGGGTCTCGACCGCCTCTGGCAGGCGACGGGTCACGGTAACTTTAAGGCGCGAGCGGGTCGGATCGGTCGCATGAACGGCTGGCATGGTCGCTCCTCTCTTCCAAAGCCGGGCGGCTTTTGGCAAAGTGCCCGCGATGCGGGGCAGGCACAAGACCCCGAACAAGCAGGACGGGCAGATGAAGCAAGGACAGGCTTGGCTGGGCACCGCGATATTGGCTGCCGGAGCGATTTTTGGAACGGCCGCGCTGGGGCAAACGACCAACCCCGGCGAAAAACTCGACTCCAAAGAGATCGGGGGGCTGTCGGCTGATGCGACAATTAGCCGTAATCAGGACGGAGAGCGCGATCCGAACCGCGGACCGGTCACCAACCTGCCGTTGCCGCGCTATGTCAGCCTGAAAGGGGACGAAGGCAACGCCCGGCGCGGTCCCAGCCTGTCCCATCGCATCGACTGGGTGTTTCGGCATGCCGGGATGCCCCTGCGCGTGGTGGCCGAATTCGGCCAGTGGCGCCGGGTAGAGGATCAGGACGGTGCCGGCGGTTGGGTGCATTATTCGCTGCTGTCGGGGGTGCGCACCGCCATTGTGACCAGGGATATGCTGGATTTGCTGTCCCGCCCCGAGCCACGTGCCAACGTCATCGCACGGGCCGAGGCCGGGGCTATCGTCCGGCTGCATGAATGCAATATCGACTGGTGCCGGGTCTCTGGCGGCGGAGAAAAAGGCTGGGTGCCCAAAACCGCAATCTGGGGCGTCGATGCTGACGAAATCCGCGACTAGGCAGCCCCATCGTCAGCTTTGCGAATCACGACATGACCCAGTGAGATACGCATCCAGTCAAACCGCGAACGGCGGGGCGTACCGGTGCCAAAATCGGGATGGGTCATGTCCTCGGCACCGCATTCGTCGATCAGTTCTTTGACGAAACCGACCATGCCACGGTCGTGGCCGCCAAAACGCCGCCGCACCAGATTCCAGCGTATCCAGCCCGTCAGCTTGCGCAGCGGATATATTGTCTGCACTGCGCGTGATTTATGCAATCGGTCAAGCAGCCTTTCATGAGGTGAAAGGGCCACAGGCTTGGGGCTATAATGTTTCCCGTCGGGATATTGCGGCCAATATCCGGTACCCCAATCCTCAATAAAGTAAAATCCACCCGGTTTCAGATGATTTTCAAACAGGTGCCAGAAACATATCCGGGCCAATTGCCCGACATGGGCAGCATCATCAATAATGACGTCGAACCCCTTGGGTGCACGTTCGGCCGCGACCCGGTCCAGCAGTGCCTTATCCTGCTGCTCTCCGACATAGCAGCGCACCCGACCGCTTTCAAAATGCGCCCGGCATTGGGCGATGTCGAGTCCGGTGATTTCGGCATTCGGCAACCAGGATTCCCAATATTTCAGCGAATCCCCGCGCGCGACACCCAGTTCCAGAAATTTTAACGGCTGCGTCCGGATGGGACCGATATATTTTTCGTAATTCGAAAGGTAATGCAGCAATCCCAGCTTATCTATCGGGATCTCATCAACGCTTTTCATGCGGGCGGTACCGGGCAACGACATGAATAACCTCCTGCCCGAGGGGTGACCAGTTTCCCTGCTCGGGACCCGGAAATGATAAGGCGTGCCAGTTTTTCCGGGCAACAGGTTTGCACCTGCCCTGACCAAATATACTGCCGGTAAATCTTTATGGGGGAGTGCGGGCGCGCAATTACTCGTAACAATTGAAAAGCCGCCCCGTATAGGGGCGGCCAGCCGAGAGAGAGGGAATCGCAGTTTTACAGCGTCTGCCCGACCAGCGCATCACTGCTGGCCGCTGCCTTGCTGCACTGATGATAGGTCAGGGTCAGCGAATTTTCGGTCAGGCGCAGCACCCCGGGCCGAAGTTGCAGATCGACCACCCGGTTACCGCCCGGCGTGCCATCACAGGACAGGGTTACACGCGTACGGTTCACCTGCTGTTCCGAATTCGCCACAGTGCAGGAAGCACCGGGGAAAATGAATTTGTTGCCATCAATCACCAGGCTCTTGTCGCTGGCAGCATCCCCGCAATTCGATTCAAGCAGGTTATACGTCCCGTTCAGCGCATTATCCTGGGCAATCGGACCCGGGGTTGGCTCGGGGTTAGCCGGAGAGGTCTGGTCGCAGGCGGCGACAAGGCCCAGGCCGGCCATGGCGGCAAGGACAAAAAGCGGTTTGCGAAAAGTCATGGTGGTCTCCCTTGTTGTCAGCTGGTCTTGGCCAGAAGGCCGCGTCCTTTCAACAAAGCGTGAACCCCCGGTTTTCGTTCCCTGAATTTCAACCAAAGTTCATCAGCAGGCAAAGAATCGCCTTTCGAGAGGATCCATTCCTCAAGCCGCGCGGCAATCTCGGGATCAAAGGCATCGCCTTTTTCAAGGAAGGCCTCGAATGCGTCGGCGTCCATCACCTCGGACCACATGTAGCTGTAATAGCCCGACGAATAGCCATCACCGGAAAAGACATGCGCGAAATGGGGCGTGGCATGGCGCATCGGAATGGCTGTGGGTGCACCCAGTTCCGCCAGAACCTCGGCCTGACGTGCCATCGGGTCGGCAGGCGGGGCGCCCCGATGAAAGGCCAGATCGACAAGCGCGCTTTCCAGATACTCAACCGTCGCAAAGCCCTGTTCGGCATTCCCCGCCGCCAGCAGACGGTCACGCAGATCTGGCGGCAGTGGCGCGCCGGTCTGGGCATGGCGCGCATGACGATCCAGAACCTCGGGCTGCTCCAGCCAATGTTCAAACAGCTGGCTTGGCAGTTCGACGAAATCGCGCGCGACCGACGTCCCCGACATCGAAGGCCAGGTCACATCCGACAGGATATGATGCAGCGCATGGCCGAATTCGTGGAAAAGCGTATGCGCATCGTCCCAGGACAGATACGCGGGCTCACCCTCGGCCTCGGGCGGGGTAAAGTTGCAGACATTGACGACGATCGGCCTTTGCCCCTGTCCGATCTTGTGTTGCTGTTGCAGGGCCGAGCACCAAGCCCCCGAGCGTTTGCCGGGCCGCGCGTGGTAATCACCGACAAAGACCGCCATGTGCCGGCTGTCACGCACCACTTCCCACGCCCGCACATCGGGTGACCAAAGAGGCGCACTGATCTCATGCAGCTCGATGCCGAAAAGCCGACGCGCAGTGTCGAAAACCGCGTCCAGCATGGCAGACAGCGTCAGGTAGGGCTTAACCTCAGCTTCATCAAGATCATGCTCGGCCCGCCGCCGACGTCCCGCATAAAAGCGCCAGTCCCAGGGTTCCAGCGCACCGTTGACGCCATCCTCACGCAGCATCTCGGTCAGGCGGGCCGCATCAGCCTCGGCCCGGGTTCGGGCGGCGGTCCAGACCTCGGTCAGCAGCGCCTCGACGTTTTCGGCGCTTCGGGCCATTTCGGGCTCAAGCTTGTAGCTGGCGAAATCCTCATAGCCGAGCAACTGCGCCCGTTCGTGCCGCAGTTGCAAGATCTCGGCAGCGATGGGGCGGTTGTCGGTCGCAGCACCGCCCGCCCCCTGCCCCGAGCCGCGCGCAGTCCAGGCCCTCCACGCAACCTCGCGCAAGGCGCGATCTTCCGCATATTCCAGAAAGGGTACGATCAGGGACCGGTTAAGCGTCACCACCTGCCCCTGCCGCCCCCGTTCGCGTGCCGCAGCCCGCATGGCACGGATCAGCCAATCAGGCAGGCCAGCCAGATGGTCATCCGCAATCTCCAGCACAAACTCACGCTCATCAACCAGCACATTTTGTGAAAACTCGGTCGAGAGCACGGCCAGCCGTTCGCGGATGGCGGCCATGCGCTTGCGCGCCTCGCCAGTCAGCCCCGCCCCGGCCCGACGCAACCCGCGCAAGGTCAGTTCCGTCAGACGCCGATCCTCGGGGGCAAGAGCATCCGCGTCCTGCATCACCGCCTCGACCCGGTCGAAAAGACGCGGATCCATGCTGACCTTGCTGCCATGCGCGGCCAGACGCGGGGCGATGCGGCGCTGCAAATCTTCGCGCGCAGGGTTGGAGTCGGTACCAACCAGCGTGAAAAAGATCGCGCAGAGCCTGTTCAGCGGCTCTTCTGCCGTCTCGAGCGCCGCGATAGTATTGGCAAAGCTTGGCGGAGCGGGGTTCGCGGCGATAGCCTCGACCGCCGCCTCGGCCTCGGTCAGGCAGGCGTCAAAGGCGGGGGCAAAATCCTCGTCGCGGATCAGATCAAAACGCGGCAGGCCCAGCGGGCCGGTCCAATGGGTCAGTTCGGGGTTCATGCGAGCCTCCTGTTCCGGTTGGCCGCGAGTGTTTCAGCCCGCGCGGAAATGTCCAGAGCCGCAGACCGCACAATCATCACGGCGCGAAAGTTTGATCACCCGGTTTTCGCCGTAAAGCCCGTCAAAGATCAGCATCCGCCCACGCGGTGGCTCACCCGCCCCCGCGATCAGCTTGACCGCCTCCAGCGCCATCATGCTGCCGATGATGCCGGGCAAAGGGCCAGCAACGCCCGCCTCGGCACAGGCCGGAGCAAGGCCGGAGGCCGGAGCCTGAGGAAAGATGCAGGCCATGCAAGGTGCACCGCGGCGCGGATCCCACAAGGTGACCTGCCCCTCCCATTGCGCGATGGCGCCTGCGATCAGCGGCACGCCCGCCGCGACACATGCAGCGTTCACCGCAAGACGCGCGGAAAAACTGTCAGTGCCATCCAGCACCAGATCATGTCCGGCGATCAGCTCCGCATCAGACTCGGTCACGCGGCGGGTCAGGGCGGTCACCTCGATATGCGGGTTCAGGGCCAGCATGGCATCGCGGGCTGCCTCGGCCTTGAAGCGGCCATCATCGGCGCTGCGAAAGATCACTTGCCGTTGCAGGTTCGACAGGCTGACGCGGTCGTCATCAGCAAGGGTGATCCGGCCTACCCCGGCTGCCGCAAGATACAGACAGGCCGGCGCACCCAGGCCACCCGCACCGACGACCAGCACCCGCGCGCGCTTTAGCGCCGCTTGCCCCGGTCCACCAAGTTCGCGCAAGACAATATGGCGGGCATAACGGTCCAGCTCGGGGCCAGAAAGCGGGCCGCTGGAGATGCTTTCCACAGCCGCAGGCTTTTCAGGCAGGGGGATGGCGCGACGATGCAAATGGCGCAGCACCAACCGATAGCCAAGCACCAGCGCCACAACCACACCGCCCAGCACCCAAATACGAATGTCGCCGCCGATCAGTCGGGCAAGTGCGCTTTGAGGCATCAGCGCCAGAACAGCGATGGCAGCCAGCCATAGGGCCGCGACCGCTGCCCAGCCGCGCCGGGCAGGCCAGCCCAACAGACGCCCCGCCACCAGCAGAGCCGCCATGAGAATGAGGATCAGCACGGGCCTCAGGCCCGCCCGGTCGAACCGAAACCGCCCGCGCCGCGCGCCGTCTCGGTCAAAGACCCGGTCAGGACATAACTGGCACGTGTCACCGGAGCGACCACGGCCTGAGCAATCCGCTCGCCATGCTGGATGGCATAGGGCTGCGCGCCAAGATTGATCATGATGACCCCCAGCGGCCCACGATAGTCGCTGTCGATTGTACCGGGGGTGTTCGGCAGGGTCACACCATGCTTAAGCGCAAGGCTTGAACGGGGTCGGATCTGCATCTCGTACCCCTCGGGGATCTGCACACGCAGCCCCGTGGGCACAAGCTTGATCTGGCCGGGTTCAAGCACCAGCTCGGCCCCGCCCAGATCGGCCCGCAGGTCAGCACCCGCAGAGCCGCTGGTCTGGTATTCGGGCAATGGCAGCGCCGGATCGGCACCCGGTTCACGCAGAACCAGAATCGTCACCTCGGCTGCCATCACAAAGCCCCTTATTTCGGCGAGATCATCATGACCATCTGACGCCCTTCCAGCTTGGGCATCGATTCGACCTTGCCTGCCTCGCCGACATGGGCGGCGATCCGGTTCAGAAGCTCAAGCCCGATCTGCTGGTGAGCCATTTCGCGGCCACGGAAACGCAGTGTGATCTTGACCTTGTCGCCTTCGGCCAGAAACTTCATGACCGAGCGCATCTTGACGTCGTAATCATGGGTATCAGTCCCGGGGCGGAACTTGATCTCCTTGATATCTATTGTCTTTTGCTTCTTGCGGGCCTCGGCCTCACGCTTTTGCTGTTCGTATTTGAACTTACCCAGGTCCATGATCTTGCAGACCGGGGGCGTAGCGTTCGGGGAAATCTCGACAAGATCCAGCCCGGCTTCCTGTGCAAGCTCCAGTCCGCGGGCGGGTGGCACGATCCCGACATTCTCGCCGTCGGCGCCGATCAGGCGGATTTCAGCGACTCGGATGCGCTCGTTAACGCGGGGACCAGTATCACGGGTGGGCGGAGCGTTATGCGGTCTGCGGGCTATGGCTGTCTTCCTTTTATTGCCGGGGGGTTCCGGTCGGTTAGATAGCCATCCGCACCCGGATTTTCAACTGGATTCGATAGGCAGGGCAAGGTTTGCGCCTCTCTCTTGCGGGGGTTGACGGGCGGGATGGCTACAGTTGACCGCCAGCCTCGTCCGAATGCTTTTCTCCCCTGCTGCGACATGGCATAGAAAGCTGATCTGCCGCAGTCCTGACGGAGTCCTGCATGAAAAAGTTCCTTGTTCTAATCGTCGTTCTAGCCGCAGCTTCTGGAGGCGTATGGTATTGGCAGCTAAGGAAAACCGCCAGCGAGGCCACCCCACCCGCCGCGACTGAGCCGGCACCGGCGGTGCCCGAGGCCATCACGCCGGCACAGGAAAGCGCCAATGCCGCCGCCGATGCCGCAGCTGACGCCGCAGCGATTGCGGCCGACACAGCCGCCGAGGCCGCCGCCTCGGCCCAGAATACCGCCATCGCCCCGGCCAGCTCTGCCGCCGATCAGGCCCAGGCCGCGGCAGAGGCCGCCATTGCCGCCGCTGATCGCGCCGCAGATGCAGCAGCCGACGCCAATGCTGCTCCCGAACAGGCGGGCGAAGCCGCCGTGGCGGCAGGCACCGCTGCGCGCGAGGCCGCAAGCGCCACCCGTGCAGCCGGCGAAGCCGCAAGCACCGTGGTCGAAATCGACGCCGCCCTGACCCCGGAAGGGTTCGACGCCGCCAAGGTGCGTGCCATCGTTGATGCCTCGACCCTTTCGGCCGAGCGCAAGGCCGAACTGACCGCGCTGATCGACCGCATGGCCGAAAACCCCCAGGCCGCCGCCGAGGTGCTTGAACAGATCAAGGCTGCTCTGCCATGAGCTTTCCCAGCCTAGTCGAGTTCCTGACCCATAACCGCGACCGGCTGATCAAGGGCCCGATCGCGATCCTGCTGATCGAGGATGACGCGGCCGTCACAGAAACCCTTGCCCATCACTTCAAGGCAGGTTTCAGGCTGATCCTTGCGCTTTCGCCCGAACCCCTGCCTCAGAAGCTTATCCCCGAAGAGGCGGCGGCACGCATCGTCAACCTGCGCCACGATTCCCGCCGCAACGACGCCCATGTCACGGCTGTTAACCGGGTGCTTGAAGCCGTGCCGGATGACACCTGGCTTTACTACGGCTACAACGCAGAATTCCTGTTCTATCCCTTTTCGGAAAGCCGCACCGTAGGCGAGATGCTGGCCTTTCACGCCGAGGAACGCCGGCGCGCGATGCTGACCTATGTCATCGACCTCTATGCCCCGGATCTGGAGCGTTTCCCCAATGCCGTCAGCATTGATGAGGCAATGTTCGACCGGACCGGCTATTACGCGCTTGGCCGTCAGGACCGGAATGGTCACCAAAAAGAGCGGCAGCTGGATTTTCATGGCGGGCTACGCTGGCGGTTCGAAGAGCATGTGCCTCCTGACCGCCGTCGCATCGACAGGATCGCACTGTTTCGCAGCCAGCCCAAGCTGCGGCTGTTGCTCGACCACCGCTTTAATGACGAGGAATACAACACCTATTCCTGCCCATGGCACAACAATCTGACCGCTGCCGTCGCCTCGTTCCGGGTGGCCAAGGCGCTGGTCAGGAACCCCGGCTCACGCGAGCACATCCGTTCCTTTCGCTGGCGAAACTCATACCCCTTCCGCTGGAATTCACAGCAGTTGATGGATTTCGGGTTGATGGAGCCCGGACAGTGGTTCTGATCCGGCGGGTCAGGCCGCGCTGACCCGCCAGATCACATCACCCACATCATCCGCCATCAGCAGCGAACGGCCGTCAGGGCCGATGGTGACACCGACCGGGCGACCATAGGAATATTTCTCGTCCTCGGACAGAAAACCCCACAGGATGTCCCGAGGCGGCCCCGAGGGACGCCCGTTCTGGAAGGGCACAAAGATCAGCTTGTAGCCCGACAGGGTCGAGCGGTTCCACGAGCCGTGCTGTCCGATCACCATCCCGTCCGGGAAACCGGGCAACGTGCCCTCGGGCATCCAGCACAGACCAAGCGAGGCGGTATGCCCGCCAAGTGCATAATCCGGGGTGATCGCGCGGGCGACAGCCGCGGGGTTCTGCGGCACCCGGTCATCGACGGTCTGACCCCAGTAGCACCACGGCCAGCCGTAAAAGGCCCCATCCCGCACCGAGGTCAGATAATCGGGCGGGGTCTCATCGCCCAGCCCGTCGCGTTCGTTTACCACGGTCCACAACGCGCCCGTCACCGGCTCCCACGCCAGACCAACGGGGTTGCGCAGGCCCGAGGCGAATATACGGGCATGGCCGGATTCCAGATCAAGCTCCCAAATCGCGGCGCGGCCTTCCTCTGCCTCCATGCCTTCGTCAGCAATATTGGTCAGCGAGCCGACGCCGCAATATAGCCGCCTGCGGTCGGGCGAGACGATCAGGCTCCGCGTCCAGTGCCCGCCCGGCTGGAACTCGACCAGCCGCCTGCCCGGGCCATTCAGCCGGGTCGCGCCGGGCTGATAGTCAAACGCAACGATCCCGTCGGTATTACCGACATAGAAAGTCTCGCCCACCAGAGCCATGCCGAACGGCTGACGCTGACCTTCCAGAAAGATCTCGCGCGTCCCGGCCACGCCACTGCCCTCATTGTCGCGCAGCAGCGTGATGCGGTTGGCGCTTTTCCCCAAGGCCCGGGCGCGACGCATGGTCGCCTGCGTTGCCCGGTCAAGCAGCGTTTTCGGGGCAGAAGCCTCTTGCAGCGCCTCTGCTACCAGCACATCGCCGTTCGGCAAAACCTCGATCCAGCGCGGATGCTGCAGGTCGCGGGCAAATGCGTTGACGCGCAGGCCCGGGGCAGCCTTGGGCAATTGGCCCGGTGCCCAGCCGCGCGCGGTCGGCATCTTCAGGGTCATGATGCCTTGTTTTTTCGCCTCGGGGATAGCAGGGGCTGGGCCAAGCGCCGCTGTGCGCGGCGCGCCACGACGCCGCATCCTGACCATCGCGCCACCCACCAGTTCCGTCACTTTCGCCATCAGATCCATGGCTTACCCTTCCCTGTTGCGCCAGCAAGGCTAATTCCAGTATCGCCCGGGTCAATCCCGCAGCGGCCATCAATGCGGAAACCGGCGAACCCCGAAACGACCGGGGCGGCGCCTGACGCACCGCCCCTTGAACATGAAAGCTCTAAACAAAGGTCTCAGCCCCGCGCCGCGCGGATCAGCGCCGCGAGATGTTCGGTCGAAGGATCATGACCCGGAGATGGCTTACCCTCAAGCAGCGGGGCGACCTTAAGCGCCAGTTCCTTACCCAGTTCGACCCCCCATTGGTCAAAGCTGTTGATGCCCAGAATCACGCCCTCGACAAACACGCGATGTTCGTACAGCGCGACGATCTGGCCCAGCGTATAGGGCGAGAGTTCGGGGATCAGCAGCGTGGTCGAGGGGCGGTTCCCCGGGAAAACCCGGTGGCGTGCCTGACGCTCAAGCTCGGCCCCGGTCAGACCCTTGGCGCGCATGATCTCAAGCGCCTCGTCCAGCGAACGACCGCGCATCAGCGCCTCGGACTGCGCAAGGCAATTGGCAATCAGCAACAGGTGATGATGGGCCAGCTCGGGTTCATGCCCCTGCGCGGCGATGATGAATTCGCAAGGCACGACCGCCGTGCCCTGATGGATAAGCTGGTAGAACGCGTGCTGGCCGTTGGTACCCGGCTCACCCCAGACCACCGGACCCGAGGGCAGGGTCAGGTCGCTGCCGTCCATCGAGACGCGCTTGCCGTTCGATTCCATCTCAAGCTGCTGCAGATAGGCGGGCAGCCGCGCCAGACGGTTGTCATAGGGCAGCACGGCACGCGTGCCGTAGCCACATATCTGATGATGCCAGATGCCAACCAGCGCCAGAAGCACCGGCAGGTTTTCAGCCAGCGGAGCCTGACGGAAATGCTGATCCATCGCCGCGCCACCAGCAAGGAAACGGTCGAACTGCTTGGGACCGATGGCGATCATCAGCGACAGCCCGATCGGGCCCCACACCGAATAGCGGCCACCGACCCAATCTTCGAACCCAAAGACACGCGATTCGTCGATGCCCCATTCGGCGGTACGTGCCACAGCCGAAGAAAGCGCCGCGAATTGGGCAGCCGGTTGCGCCACGCTTTTGCTCATCCAGTCCAGCGCCGTGCGGGCGTTGGTCATGGTTTCGATGGTGGTGAAGGTTTTAGAGGCAACAATCACCAGCGTCGTCGCCGGATCAAGGCCCTTGAGCGTATCGGCGATATCCGCCCCGTCCACATTCGAGACGAAATGCACGCGCGGTCCGTCATGCCAGGGGGCAAGCGCCCGCACCGCCATCGCCGGACCCAGGTCCGAACCGCCGATACCGATATTGATGACATCGGTAATACGTCCGCCCTGCCCTGCAAAGCTGCCATCACGCACGGCATTGGCAAAACCGCGCATCCGCTCATGCGTGCGGCGCACCTCGGGCATCACATCCTGACCGTCCACCATGACGCTGCCGCCAAGATTGCGCAAAGCTGTGTGCAGAACGGCGCGATCTTCGGTCTCATTGATGCGCTCGCCGCTAAACATCGCCTCGCGGCGGGCAGGCACCGGGGTCGCCAGTTCCAGCAACAGGTCGCGCGCGCGCGCGTCAATCAGGGTCTTGGACCAGTCGAAAACCAGCCCCTCGGCGCTGGTCGAAAAAGTGGAGGCACGCGAGGGATCGGCCTCAAACAGCGCCTCAATGCGCTGCGCACCCTGAGATTTGCGGTGATCCTTCAGTCGGTTCCAGATATCACTCATCTTACTCTGCCCAATGCACGGTAATATCGCCAAGAAAGGCGCGGATCGGCGCTTCGGTCGGGTCAAGGCTCTGCGCGCGCTCGAAAGCCTCGCGCTTGTCGGCACCGGTGATCAGCAGATGGGTGTTGATCGCACCTTTCAGCGCCGAGGCGGTCAGCGTGATCCGCGGCTCATCCCGGTTGCTTGTCACCGCCATCACGGCAGGCGCATCAGGGGCCAGCGCCAGCACCGTTTCTGAAGCGTCAGGGAAAAGGCTCGCCGTATGCATGTCGGTGCCCATGCCCAACAGCAGCACGGTCAGCGGCAGATGCGCTGCAACCGCCTCGCTTAGCGCCGGGGCGGCGTCCTCGGGGCTGGCATCACCGGTATAAAGGTCGAGATACTGCGCAGCCTCGGCCTTGTCATGCAAAAGGTGACGGCGCAGCAAACGGCCGTTCGAGCGCATATGCTCACCATCCACCCAACGTTCGTCGTTCAACAGGACGGTGATACGCGGCCAGTCGATCTCGGCCCCAGACAGATAGTCGTAAAGCGGGGCGGGCGTGGTCCCGCCCGGCACGCACAGGCTTGCCCTGTCATTCACGCGCAGATGCTGCGACAGCTGACCGGCAACACGGTCGGCCAGCGACAGAAACAGCATCTCGCGGTCGGGGTATTCGATAAACTCAAGCGTCATGGTCGGATCTCCCTCCAACGACGGTTGTCACGATGCAGCAGGCGCAGCGCCTCTTCGGGGCCACTAGAACCCGGATCATAGGGCTCGGGCCGTTTGGAGCCAGCCTCCCATGCCGCAATGATCGGGTCGGTCCAGGCCCAGGCGGCCTCGACCTCGTCACCGCGCATGAACAGCGTCTGGTTGCCGCGGATCACATCCATGATCAGCCGCTCATAAGCGTCGGGCATGTCCGCACCCTCAGCCCCCAGCGCATCGGCAAAGCTCATGTCCAAAGGCACCTGCACCAGACGCATACCGCCCGGTCCCGGCTCTTTGATCATCACGGTCAGGTGCATGCCCTCATTGGGCTGCAGCTTGATGACCAGCTGGTTGGCGCGATGGATGCCGCCATCGTCAAAGATAGAATGCGGCGGCTCTTTGAAGGTAACGACAATCTCACTGGTGCGGGCACGCAGCCGCTTGCCGGTGCGCAGATAAAACGGTGTCCCGGTCCAGCGCCAGTTGGCGATGCTGACCTTTAGCGCGACAAAGCTTTCCGTGCGCGACTGCGGGTTCTCGGCATCTTCGAGATATCCGGGCCCGTCGGGACCAGCGACATACTGGCCGCGTACGATATCTTCGGGCAGCACGGGTTCCAGTGCGCGGATCACCTTCAGCTTTTCATCCCGTACCGCGTCGGGATCAAAATGATAGGGCGGCTCCATGGCGATCAGGCACAAAAGCTGCATCAGGTGGTTCTGCACCATGTCCCGTATTGCGCCCGAGTGGTCGTAATACTCACCGCGCCCGCCGACGCCCACCGTCTCGGCCACGGTGATCTGGACGTGATCCACGTATTGCGCGTTCCACAGCGGCTCGAACAGGATATTGGCGAAACGCACGGCCATCAGGTTCTGGACGGTTTCCTTGCCCAGATAATGGTCGATGCGATAGATCTGATTTTCACTGAAATGCCGAGCCAGCGTCGCGTTCAGCTGCCGGGCAGTTTCAAGGTCGCGACCAAACGGCTTTTCAACCACGATACGGCTGTCGGCATCAGCGATGCCATTCCCGGCCAGCCGCTCAGCGATATCGCCAAACAGCCCCGGCGCGACCGAAAAGTAAAACGCATGGACCACCCCCGGCCGCATCCGCGCCTTAAGCTCGGCCCAGCCATCCGTCCCGCGCGCATCGATAGCGACATAGCCCAGCATGTCCAGAAAGGCCGCGATCTGTGCGGCGTCCTGACCCGGGCCGGCGAATTCCTCGATCGCGGCGCGCATCTCGGCCCGGAAAGCGTCGTCGTCTTGCCGGGTGCGGGCCGCACCGATGATGCGGGCACTCACCGGGACTTGCCCGGCGACAAAGCGGCGATACAGGCCGGGAACGATCTTACGCCGTGCGAGGTCTCCGGTCGCACCAAAGATCACCAGGTCGAAATCATCTACCGGAATGATGCGTGATACCATTGCTGCCTCCTCGTCGGTGATCTGCCGACTAGCCGATGTTAGCGTTAACATCAAGTCCCCCAAATCAAGTCCCTCAATTCCAGCCCCTTTCAGTTCTGCCCCCGTGGGGGAACAATAGGGCTGTCTTGCGACAATGGCGCGGCATCGCCGGCCCCATCCAGCCGGGCCATCGCCTTGGCTAGTCTTGGCAGGCGGGCGCGGCGCATCAGTTCCTTGCGGCCCATCTGTCCGCCGGCTGCGCGGGCGCGGACCTCGGTCGCTTCGACAGCGGCCGACACCGGCTCAGGCGCACGCAGATAAAGATCGCGCAAATATTCATCGGGATGAATGGCGCGCAGGCCGACAGCGCCCAGCGTGCCACGCGGAAAGTCGCGCAGATTCGCGGTGACAATCACCTTGGCCCCTGCCGCCAGCGCGGTCTCGACCACATGCAGGTCCGCAGGATCAGGCAGATCCAGCCCGAACATCCTGCCCCCCGGCTCGGCCAGTGCCTGCGGGAAACGCGACTGCAAAAGCGCGATCTCTGCACCTGCCTCAAGCCCCTGACGGATTGCGGCACGGCGCCATTCGTCCAGAATGCGACTGGACCAGACAGGCTGGAACAGGTCCGCTGCCGCCGTGTCGATCAGGATTTCCCGCAGCACGGTCGGAAAAAGGACACAGGCGTCCAGAACCGCCTTCATCCGTCCAACCGAAAGAACAGCGCCTTAAGATAACCAGTCTCGGCCAATTGCGGCAACGTCGGGTGATCCGGTCCGGCCTGCCCGGTATGCAGCAGCTGCATCCGCCGCCCACCCCGGCCAATACCGCGCGCGCTGGCATTGCGGAAAGCGGTCAAATCGGCGGCATGGCTGCACGAACACAGGCCCAGATAGCCACCCGGCGCGACCAAAAGCGCGGCCAGTTTTGCCACCCGCTCATAGGCGCGCAAACCCGCCTCAAGCGCCTGTTTTGAGGGGGCAAAGGCCGGTGGATCACAGATCACCACGTCGAATTGCGCACCCTCGGCGGCAAGCGCCTCCATCTCTTCGAACGCATCCCCTTTGCGAATCGTCAGCCGCGCCTCGGCACCCATGGCACGCGCACCACCCTGCGCCAGCTCCAGGGCCGCGGCCGAGCCGTCGACACAGGTGGCATGCGTCGCCCCGGCCGCCAGCGCGGCAAGGCCAAAGCCGCCGACATGCGAAAACACATCGAGCACGCGCTGACCGCGCGCCAGCCTTTGCGCAAAGGCATGGTTCGGGCGCTGATCATAGAACAGCCCGGTCTTTTGACCCTGCATCAGATCGGCCAGATAGATCGCGCCATTCATCGGCACCTCGACCGGCCCGCTGACCGCGCCCGACAGGACTTCGGTCCGCTCGTTCAGCCCCTCTTGCGTCCGGGCGCGGCCTTGCCCGTTCAGGATCACTGTTGAAACACCTGTGACCTCACGCAGCGCGGCAACGATATCTCCGACCATACGCTCGGCCCAGGCGGCATTGGGCTGAATCACCGCTGCATCACCAAAGCGATCAACAATGGTGCCCGGCAGGCCGTCCGCCTCGGCATGAATCAGGCGATAAAAGGGCGCATCAAACAGCCGCTCACGCATGGAGAGCGCCCGCCGCAGCCGTACCGCAATCCAGTCGCGGGTGATCTGGGCCTGAGGATCGGGGTCCATGACCCGTGCGATGATACGCGAATCGGGATTAACGGTAACCAACCCCAAAGGGCGCCGGTCGGCATCCTCGAGCACGGCGAAACTACCAGCAGGGATGGCCCGTGTGCGCCGGTCGGTCACCAGCTCATCGGCAAAGACCCAGGGAAAGCCGTGGCGGATAGCCTGCGGCTTTGACTTCGGACGCAATCGAATGGTGGGCAGATCGGCGGTCATGGCGGCCTCATGCAAAACGGCGCAGGATTGCCACGGCAAGCCGCCATGGGCAAGAGCGGGCTGGTTGCATTGTTACCGCTAACATGATACATAGCAACCAAAGGAGATGCCAGCCATGACCCTGCACGCCACCATCGCCCGGGTAACCGACCGCATCCGCGAACGTTCCGCAAAAAGCCGCGGCGCCTATCTGGCCAAGATTGCCCGCGCAGCCGAAGAAGGTCCGCGTCGCGCCCATCTGTCCTGCGGAAACCAGGCCCATGCTTATGCCGCCATGCCCGACAAGCAGGACCTTGCCACGACGCGCAAACCGAATATCGGCATCGTCACTGCCTATAACGACATGCTTTCGGCCCATCAGCCCTATGAGCGTTATCCCGACCTGATCCGGCAGGCAGCCCATGTCGCGGGCGCGACCGCACAGGTTGCAGGTGGCGTCCCGGCAATGTGCGACGGGGTCACCCAGGGCCGACCAGGGATGGAGCTGTCGCTTTTTTCGCGCGATGTCATCGCGCTCGCCTCGGGTGTGGCACTGACGCATGACACGTTTGATGCGGCGCTGTATCTGGGGGTCTGTGACAAGATCGTGCCCGGTCTGATCATCGCCGCCGCGACCTTTGGCCATATCCCCGCAGTATTCGTTCCGGCTGGCCCCATGCCCTCGGGCCTGCCCAATGACGAAAAATCCAAGGTCCGCCAGCAGTTTGCTACCGGAGAAGTTGGTCGCGAAGCACTGATGGCAGCCGAGATGGCCAGCTATCACGCCCCGGGCACCTGCACCTTTTACGGCACCGCGAACACCAACCAGATGCTGATGGAGTTTATGGGCCTGCACCTGCCGGGCTCGAGCTTTGTTAACCCGAATACGCCGCTGCGCGATGCGCTGACCGTCGCCGCCGTTCAACGCGCCGCAGCCATCACCCGGCTTGGCAATAATTATCTGCCAGCAGGAGAAATTCTGGACGAGCGCGCCTTTGTTAACGGCATCGTCGGGCTGATGGCCACCGGAGGCTCGACCAATCTGGTGCTGCATCTGCCCGCCATGGCGCGCGCGGCCGGGGTGATTCTGGATCTTGAGGATTTCCACGACCTGTCCGAAATCGTCCCATTGATGGCGCGGGTCTATCCCAACGGCCTTGCCGACGTGAACCACTTCCATGCCGCAGGGGGGCTTGGGTTCATGATTGGCCAACTGCTTGACACTGGGCTGCTGCATCAGGACGTCCGTACCATCACCGGCGGCGGGCTTGAGCAATATGTGAAGGAACCCCGGCTCAAGGACAGCCAGATCACCTGGGTCGATGGCGCCCGCGAGTCGCTGAATGACAAAATCCTGCGCCCGGCGACCGCCCCCTTTGCGCCCAGCGGAGGGCTGAAGCAGCTGTCGGGCAATCTGGGTCGCGGCGTCATCAAGATCTCGGCCGTTGCGCCCGAACGACATGTGATCGAGGCCCCCGCCCGCGTCTTTGCCGATCAGGAAGAGGTCAAGGCTGCGTTCAAACGCGGCGAGTTCACCGAGGATGTCGTCGTCGTCGTCCGCTTCCAGGGGCCGCGTGCCAACGGCATGCCCGAGCTGCATTCACTGACCCCAACGCTGGCGGTGCTGCAGGATCGCGGGCTGCGTGTGGCGCTGGTGACTGACGGGCGCATGTCCGGCGCATCGGGCAAGGTCCCCGCCGCGATCCACATCTCGCCCGAGGCGGCGGATGAAGGACCGCTGGCCCGTGTCCGCGACGGTGATATCATTCGCCTGGATGCCGCCAATGGCTCCCTGTCCTGTCTTGCCGCGGACTTTGACAGCAGAGAACCCGCGAAACACGATCCTGCACCCTCGGCCGAAGGGTTGGGACGCGAGCTTTTCGCCGCATTCCGCGCCAATGTTGGCCCAGCCACCGAAGGGGCGGCGGTTGTCGTCTGACATCGTGGTCTGAGGACAGGACCGGAGCCTGCCACGCATCTGCATCGGTCAGGCCCGACCCACCGCCCGGGTTTCCGTACCAGAAGCCTGCACCCAGTCGCTTAGCCGGATCACCTGCCCCCTGCCCTGCCCAAGGGCAGGATCGGGCTGCAACGGCCCCTCCTCCTCTGCGGGTTCGCGCAGGAACAGGACATTGAGGCAGACCTGCCCCTGCTCGTCACGAATCGGGCACAGGCGGGCATCGGTGCGAATGCGTCGCCCCGATCTGGCAATCTGCACCAGGCCGTTCAGCCAGGCCTCGGCTTCGTCCGGGGCCTCGATCATCCGCCACAACCATGCAGGACCGGGACCGGATGGTTCAAGCAGGACCGACGCCGGGCGGCCGATCAGCTCATCGCGCTGATAGCCGCACAGGCGCAAACAGCCCTGATTCACAGCGATGATTCGCCCATACCGGTCAAGGATAAGCACGGCGCGGCTGGTCTGGATCGCCTGTATCGCCCAGCCCGGATTGTGGTGGAACCGCTGGATTTCGGACATTCGGGAAGCCCCTGCACAGATTGTCCCGCCAGCATCGGGCCAATAGGCTAACAATTCGTTAGCACCGATAAGATTTCTTTAGTCCTCAGTCGGCGGTCCGAAACGTTCGATCATCCGCTTGCTGATCTGATCCCGCACGGTGCGATAAAGTGCCAGCTTTTCCTCGCGCCCCTCGGCCAGACCGCTTGGGTCCATGATCGGCCAGTATTCAACCTCAAGATGGGCCACACGCGTCAGCTCAAGCGCCTGTCTCTGACTTGCCGGAGACAGCGCGACCACAAGGTCGAAACTGCTAAGATCATCGCCCCAGGCCTGCATTTCCTCGAACGAGCGCGAACGATGGGTGGAAAGTTCGACCCCGATCTCTTTGCAGACGGCGATGGCAAAACCGTCAATCTCCATATCGTTCCTGACCCCCGCCGATTGCACATAGGCGGCGCGGCCGTAGAACTTTTTCATCATCCCCTCAGCCATGGGGGAACGGATGGCGTTATGATCGCAGCAGAAAAGTACCGAATGTGGGATCGGTCCAGCCACGAATCACCCCGGCACAAGCGCGCAAATCAGGGTGAACAGGCGGCGCGCTGTGTCGATGTCGATGACGGCCTTACCCTCCAACCGTTCTTGCAGGGTGCGGGCGCCCTCGTTGTGGATGCCGCGACGCGCCATGTCGATCGCCTCGATCTGCGTCGGAGGCAGACGCTTTACCGCATCGAAATAGCTGGCGCAGATCTGGAAGTAATCCTTAACCGTCTGACGAAAGGGGCCAAGCGACAGGTGAAACTCAACCACCTTGCTGCCGCTTTCGGTCGCGATGTCAAAGACCAGCCGCCGCTCGCGCACCGCCAGCGCCAGCGCATAGGGGCCGGGTGGCACATCCTGCCCATCCCGACCGGGCAGGCTGAAGCTGTTATCCTCCAGCAGATCAAAGACCGCGACGCGGCGGTCCTGCTCCATCTCGGGGGTGGGAGGCGGCAGGGCGCTGTCGTCAATGTCGATCCGGCACAGCCGGTTGGTTGACTGCCCCATTACTTCCCCCTGTTCAAAGCCGACAACCGCGCCGAGACCGAGCGGCCATGTGCGGACAACCCTTCGGATTCAGCCAGACGCACCGCTGCCGGACCAATGGTCGCCAACGCCTCGGGCGTAAGCCGCGCGATAGTGCTGCGTTTCAGGAAATCCATCACTGACAGTCCCGAAGAGAAACGCGCCGAACGGGCCGTCGGCAGAACGTGGTTCGGACCGCTGACGTAATCGCCCACCGCCTCGGGCGTCCAGCCACCGAGGAATATCGCCCCGGCGTGACGGGTCTGTTTCGCCAACGCCTCGGGGTCGTTCACGCAAAGCTCAAGATGCTCGGGGGCAAGCCGGTCGGAAAGCGCTGCCGCCTCGTCCAGATCGCGGGTCACGATCACCGTGCCATAGTCACGCCAGCTAGCCCCGGCCACCTCGGCGCGCGGAAGCGTGGGCAGAATACGCTCGACCTCGGCCACCACGGCGCGGGCAAGGGCTTCGTCAGGGGTAACCAGAATCGCCTGCGCATCGGCATCATGTTCGGCCTGTGCCAGCAGATCCAGCGCCAGCCATTCGGGGTTCTGCTCGCCCTCAGCGATAATCAGCACCTCGGACGGACCGGCGATCATGTCGATACCGACGCGGCCAAAGACCTGACGCTTTGCCGCCGCGACATAGGCGTTGCCCGGTCCCGTAATCTTGTCCACAGGGCGGATGGTATCGGTACCGTAGGCCATGGCTGCAATCGCCTGCGCGCCGCCGATGCGATAGATTTCATCGACCCCGGAAAGCTCGGCCGCCAGCAGGACCAGCGGATTCACCACCCCGTCGGGCGTCGGCACGCAAATCACCAGCCGTTCGACCCCGGCCACCCGGGCCGGAATCGCGTTCATCAGCACCGATGACGGATAACTTGCCTGACCGCCCGGCACGTAAAGCCCTGCCGCCGCGACAGGGGACCAGCGCCAGCCCAGCGTCGCGCCTTCGGGGTCGGTCCAGCTCATATCGTCGGGCATCTGCCGGGCGTGATAAGCCCGGATCCGGTTTGCCGCCATGACCAGCGCCGCGCGATCCGCGGCCGAAACCTTGGCCGTTTCGGCGGCAATCTCGTCCTTTGAAAAGGCCAGAGACTGCGGGGTCAGCGACAGACGGTCGAAGCGCGCGGTCAGTTCGACCAGCGCCGCATCGCCCCGGCTGCGCACATCAGCAATGATCGCGGCAACCGCATCATTCACATCTGCCGCATCCTCACGCTTCATCGAAAGCAGATCGGCAAAGCGGTCAGAAAAATCGGGCTGGGCAGTCGAAAGATGAATGGGCATGGATCGAGGCCTTCAATGACCCGACCTTGTTAGCGGCTGCAGCCAAGCGGCTCAAGCGGCTAAGGCACGCCCGAACGGCCTGTTCAATCCTCGGGGTGCTGTGGCGCACGACGCGAGGGCGCGACATAGGGCTGGGTCACGTCGCGCAGCTCGACATTGAGGCACTCCGCCTCGACCGCCAGCGTGCCGTCACCAGCAAATTCCAGCAAAAGACGGCCCGCACCATCCTCGCCCGCCTGCCAGCTCATCGTCAAAAGCTCAAGGATCAGGTCCTTGTCCTTGCGGTCGATACCGTCGCTTTGCACCTTCAGCACATCCGAGATCAGCAGGACCGCGCGCACGCGCTCATAGGGGCGGCCCTCGCGGCGGGCCTGCTCGGCATCCTCCCAGCGAAAACGGTTCAGCAACAACGCAAGCTGCCGGTGGCGACCATCAAATGCGATCTCGGTCACCGGCAGGACAGCGTCCTGAGCAAGGGCCGAGATTACGTTCAGATCCTCGACATCGCTGGCCAAAAGCGCCAGCGGTGCCGGGTCGGCATCGGTGAAACGGGCGTCAGCCATCGGCGGTTGCCTCCTTGATACGTTCGATATCTGCGCCAACCCCGCGCAGCTTACGCACGACTTTTTCATAGCCGCGATCAAGATGATAGACGCGGCTGACAATGGTTTCGCCCTCGGCAGCAAGCCCGGCAAGAATCAGGCTGACCGAGGCACGCAAATCAGTTGCCATGACCGGAGCGCCGCGCAACTTATCCACGCCATGAACGGTGGCATGGCCGCCCTGCACCTCGATATGCGCGCCCATGCGCACCAGTTCCGGCGCGTGCATGAAGCGATTCTCGAAAATCTTTTCTTCAAGGACCGAAGTACCCTCGGCCGTGCAAAGCAGCGCCATCATCTGCGCCTGCAGATCGGTCGGAAAACCCGGGAAGGGCTCGGTCACCACATCAACCGCCCGGACCCGGCCATTCTTGCACGAGACTTTCAGCCCGCGCTCGGTCTCGACCACGTTGACGCCCGCTTCGTCCAGCTTTTCGCAGAAAGCCGCGACCAGATCAATGCGGCCGCCAAGGCATTCGACCTCACCCCCGCAGATCGCCGGAGCCAGCATATAGGTGCCAAGCTCGATCCGGTCGGTCACCACCGGATGAGTGGCACCGCCAAGAGCCTGCACACCCTCGATAGTGATGGTCGAGGTCCCCTCGCCCTCGATCTGCGCGCCCATGCGGCGCAGACATTCTGCCAGATCGACGATCTCGGGCTCGCGGGCAGCATTGTTCAGGACCGTGGTCCCACGCGCCAGCGTCGCTGCCATCAGCGCGTTTTCAGTCGCACCGACCGAGACTATAGGAAAGTCGATCACCGCACCCTTGAGCCCGCCCGCCGGAGCCTTGGCATGAACATAGCCATCGCGCAGGTCCAGTTCGGCCCCCATCGCTTCGAACGCGCGCAGATGCAGGTCCACCGGACGCGCGCCGATGGCACAGCCCCCGGGCAACGAAACAACCGCATGACCATCCCGCGCCAGCATCGGCCCCAGCACCAGAATCGAGGCGCGCATCTTGCGCACGATGTCATAATCGGCGCGGTGGCTGGTCAGGGCGTGGCTCGACAGAGCCAGCACCTGGCCGTCCTGCAGGCTGGCGACCTCGGCCCCAAGCGACTGCAAAAGCGCGGTCATAGTGCGGATATCCGACAGGCGCGGCGCATTGGTCAGCGTCAGCGGCTGATCGGTCAGCAGGGTCGCCGGCATCAGCGTCAGGCAGGCATTCTTGGCACCGGCGATCGGGATCTCGCCATGAAGCGGCCCGTTCCCCCTTACAATGATCTGGTCCATCTAATCCTCATTTCCGGGCGTGCCTTGGTTTGGCTTCTCTGGCCCGTGCTGCTCGTTCTGGCTCGTATCGTTCTCTGCGCTTGCCCGTGCGCGCCCTTGCGCCTTGCGCCGCGCAAGATTGGCCCGCAGCGCCGCCTTGAGCCGCGCTTCACGTGTGTCGCCCTTGGGATCGCGGGGTATTTTCGTCATGCTCTTCTGTTAGCGCCCTTGCCTTGTTGCGTCCAGCGGGCGCGCGGGGGGCTGACGCGCGGTCGGCGATGTTCGGCATATCGAAATTTTTTGCGCCGATCCCTCTTGCACCCTGCGCACAGTCGGTCTAAAGCCCCGCCCACGGCGCTGCAGTAGCTCAGTGGTAGAGCACACCCTTGGTAAGGGTGAGGTCGAGAGTTCAATCCTCTCCTGCAGCACCAGTCATTCCCTGCAAAATGACCCGCCTGATGTAGCCGCACCCGGAATGCGCGTGCATGTTGCCGGGGGTGCTGGACCATCTGCGGCCGGGCAGCTAGGCAGGGATGCCCCCCATTGTCCGGAGCCCTGCCCATGACCGATATCCTGCTGATGCTTGCCGCCGGCTTTCTTGGCGGAATGCTGAACGCTGTTGCGGGGGGCGGTACCTTCATCACCTTTCCGGCGCTGGTCGCCAGCGGAGTACCCGTCGTTTCGGCCAATGCAACCAGCACGGTCGCGGCGCTGCCCGGCTATCTTTCGGCCGCATTGGGGTTCCGACGCGAAATCGCCCAGATCGACCGCTCCTTGGTGCTGCGGCTGACCTTCTGGACGGTGATCGGAGGCATCGCCGGTTCTTGCCTGCTACTTGTTTCCTCAAACGAGGCTTTCGCGGTGCTGGTGCCGTTCCTGCTGCTGGCAGCAACCTCGGTCTTTATCTGGGGCGCGCAAGTGCGGGAATGGGCAGGACAGCGCCGCAACGCCGTGGCCCCCTTTGGCGCCGGAACCATGGTGCCCGTGGCGATCTATGGCGGTTATTTCAACGGCGGGCTTGGCATCGTGCTGCTGGCGTTGTTCGCACTTTGGGGCATGACCGAGCTGAACCAGATGAACGGGCTTAAGAACTGGCTGTCATTCGCACTGTCGGTAATTTCGTTTGCTATCTTTGCCGCTGGCGGTCAGGTCGCCTGGAAACCAGCGGTGGTGATGAGTGTCGGCACGATTCTGGGCGGCTATCTGGGTGCGCCGGTGGCGCGGCGCATCCCGATCCCTGCCTTGCGAGCATTGATTGCGGCCATCGGCTTTGGCATGACGGCAGTGTTCTTCTGGCGGCTCTTCTGACGCCAGCCCAACCCGAAAGGATCCTTCATGTCCGAGATCAAGCGCATCGAGACCGGCCCCCGTATGAGCCAGGCCGTCATCCACAACGGCACCATCTATCTGGCCGGTCAGGTCGGCAAACCCGGCGAATCGGTGACCGAGCAAACCCGCGAGGTGCTGGCCCAGGTCGACCGGCTGCTGGCCGAATGCGGCTCGGACAAGACCCGCATCCTGTCGGCGCAGGTCTGGCTGGCCGATATGGCCGATTTCGCTGAAATGAACGCCGTCTGGGACGCTTGGGTTGCCCCCGGCCATGCCCCGGCCCGTGCCACGGGCGAATCGGCGCTGGCGACGCCCGATTACAAGGTCGAGATCATCGTGGTCGCGGCCCAGAACTGATCGCGGCCAGAACCGAACGCGCGGCGCGCAGGCCCGGGGCCTCGCCGCCGCGCCCCAGCCGCTCCATGGTCTTGCCCATGGCGGCAAACTGCTCGGCCCGCGCCTCGGGGTCTTCGATCAGCCGGTAAAGCGCCCGCGACATCGGCCCCGGCTGGCAGTTGCGGCCCAGATATTCCGGCACTGCGCGGGTTTCGCTGACCAGATTGACCAGCGTCACCGTATCCGTCCTGAGCATCAGCCCGATGATGAAGCGGCTAAGCGGCGCAACATCATAGCCGATCACCATCGGCACGTTATTCGCCGCCAGATCCAGACTGACCGTGCCCGAGGCCGCCAACGCCAGATCGGCTGCAGCAAAGGCCGCGCGCTTTTCCCCGGCCCCTTCGACCACGACCGGCGCGGTGGGCCAGCGCCGCGCCATATCATGTACCAGCGCCGAAACCCCGCGCACGGTCGGGATCACCACCCGGATTTCGGGCACCCGGTCGCGCAACCGCATCAGCGCCTCGTCAAAGCGCGGACCAAGGCGGCTGACCTCGGTTTGGCGTGATCCGGGCAGGCACAGGACCAGCGGCGCATCAGGCGCAATGCCATTCGCAGCACGGAATGCCGCCGCCTCGGCCTTACCCGCGACGGGATCGGCAACGATCGGATGGCCGACAAAATCACAGCTCATCCCTGCGGCCTGCATCAGCGGCGGCTCAAAGGGCAGGATCGCCAGCACATGATCAATCACCTGCGCCATCTTGCGGGCCCGACCCGAACGCCAGGCCCAGACCGAGGGGGCGACATAATGGATGGTGCGTAATGAGGGGTTCAGCGCGCGCGCCTGACGCGCCACACGCAGGCAGAAATCCGGGCTGTCGATGGTAATCAGCGCATCAGGCTGTGCCTCAGCCACGGCTCGGGCCGTCTGGGCAATCCGCTCTTTCAGGGCGCGATATTTCGGCAGCACCTCCCACAGGCCCATAAGGCTAAGCTCTTCCATCGGAAAGCGGCTCTCAAGCCCTTGGGCAGCCATGGCAGGCCCGCCAACGCCCATGAATTCGACCCCGGGGGCCGCCAGCTCTTTCAGCCCGGCCATCAGCGCCCCGCCCAAATTGTCGCCGGACGGCTCGCCCGCGATCATGAAGAACTTCATCGCTTCGCTCCGCGCGCTGCAAGGCCATGGAATCGAGGACACAGGGCACCGCCTGCATTCCCCGCCCTTGTCTTTGCGGCGCGATCTTTTGGGTTCTGGGGCAACGCAAAGGCAGGCATCAGGTTCCTGTCCCCGCTACCCGTCAGCGCCGCGCGCCCACAGAAACAGACCCGCAGCCTCGGCCCGGCGCACAGTCTCATCCCGTTCCAGCAGGATGACGCTGCCCGCCTCCCACACGATGCCGGCAAGACCGGCCTCGGCAGCCTGATTGACGGTGTCGGGGCCGACGGTCGGCAGGTCGATACGACGGTCCTGTCCGGGCTTGGGCGCCTTGTAAAGAACGCCACCCGGCCCGTTCGGATCGGGTTTCAGCCCGGCATGCAGACGCGCAAACTCCAGCATTGCCTGTGTGCCTGGCAGCGATTCGACAGCAAGGCACAGCCCCTGAGCAACCACCGCACCCTGCCCGATATCAAGCGAGCCAAGACCCCGGACGATTGCGGCCGCGCGTGCAGCGTCCTTTTGATCACGGGGGCTGGGCTCACCGGCCAGCACCCCTTCCCCCGGTACCAGTTCGGGCAGGATCTGATCGACCGAGCGGATGGCGATGCCCGCCTCTTCGAACACGTCAAGCACAGCGCGTAATGCAGCATCGTCGCCCGATTGCATCCCCATCAGGATGCGCGGCACGATCGAAAGCGTGCGCGGGTCAAAAAGCTCGGGCTCGATCCTGGGGCGGCGGATCGCACCGGCAAAGACCGCCTGCGTCACGCCCTGATCGGTCAGTTCGTCCAGAAAGGGCACCAGACGTTCAAGGCGAAAGGGCTTGGCCTCGACCTCGGGTTTCAGGTTGTCCAGTGCATAGACCAAGGGCTGGTCCAGCGCGGCGGCGATGGCGGGGGCAAGCCGGCCCTCGCCGGCAATCAGGGCGATGCGGCTCATGGATCAGGTCTCACGGATGCGGCGCCAGAAAACTGCGGTCCGAGGGGCCAAGGATGAAATCCAGCACCTCGCGCACCATGGGCGTGGTCTCGCCCTCGGCCAGATGGCGGGCGGTGTCGCGGAAACTGCCCTGCCCCAATTGCCCCAACATCTCGCGCAGCGCATGGATTTCGTCGCGCGACGCGCCGCGACGCCTGAGCCCGACGAGGTTCAGCCCGTCCAGATGCCCGCGGGGGCCCTGTACAAGGCCAAAGGGGATCACATCCGCCGTCACCATGGTCACCGCACCGATCATGGCACCGCGCCCGATACGCACCCATTGGTGAACGCCGGACAGTCCCCCGACGATGACGTCATCCTCAAGCACGCAATGGCCGGCGACCGAGGCGTTGTTGACCAGAATTACCCGGTTGCCGATGTGGCAATCATGGGCGACATGACTGCCCGCCATGAACAGCCCGTCATCGCCGATGCGGGTAACGCCGCCGCCACCCTCGGTGCCGGGGTTCATGGTCACATATTCGCGGATACGATTTCGGGCGCCGATCTCAAGCCGGGTACGCTCACCCCGGAATTTGAGGTCCTGCGGCACCTCGCCCAGCGAGGCAAAGGGGAAAACCGTGGTTTCCTCGCCAATCGCGGTCTCGCCGGCGATGACCACATGCGATTTCAGGACCACGCGCGGCCCCAGCGTGACCTCTGGCCCGATCACGCAGAACGGACCGATCTCGCAACCCTCGCCGATCCGCGCGGCGGGATCGACGACAGCCGAGGGATGGATCAATGTCTCAGCCATTCTCGCCACGGTTCAGCATGGCCATGACCTCGGCCTCGGCGGCAAGCTCGCCTCCGACCATAGCCCGGCCTTCGAATTTCCAGATCTTGCCGCCGCCGCGCAGGGTCTTCATGTGCAGCTCAAGCACGTCGCCCGGCACCACCTTGCGGCGAAAGCGGCATTTGTCGATCGACATGAAATAAGTACCCATGCCCTTGTCGGCGAGGTTCAGCGTCGTGCCGACCAGAACCGCCGCCGATTGCGCCATGGCCTCGATGATCAAGACGCCAGGCATGACGGGTTCCTGCGGGAAATGCCCTTCGAAATGCGGCTCGTTCGATGTCACATTCTTGACGCCGACACAGCTTTCGCCCGGCACGATATCGCGCACCCGATCCACCAGCAGGAAGGGGTAACGATGCGGCAGGATCCGCTTGATCATGGCAAGATCGACTTCGGTCGGAGGGATATAGGCAGTCTCGTCGGCAGCCATGCGGTCCTCTTGAAATGTTTCCATTTGCCTAGCAACGGGGCGCGTTCTTGGCAAGTTTCGCGGCAGCGATGCGCGGCCTCAGGCCGAGCCGCGCAACCGCCCGCGTCCTTCGGCCAGCCAGCCGGAAATCGCAAGCCCCGCGATCAGCACCAGCCATGCCCAGCCCGGCAATAGCGGACGGTGGGTCATGCCGCTGACCGATGCCGCCTCGCGCGGGGTGATCGCGATCCATGGCCGGTCGATGCCCTGACCATGGGCAGGCCGCCCCTCGCGCACGGTACGCAGCGCGGGCACACCCTCTGAAAGCCGAAGCACCCCGCCCCGCGTCGCCTCGGCCAAGGGACCAAGAGCCGCGCCCGAAGCCACCGTTTCCTCAAATTCCAAAGGTGCGGCGGGACCAAGGGCCAGCACCCGCTCGATCTCGCCCTCGGCCAACCGGTAAAGGCCCGGACCCGGCGCAGTCCAATGCGCGGTGAAACGGCCCGGTCCTGCCTCGGTCAGGGGAATCTCTTCGCTCTTGCCATCGGGATGGGTAATGCGGACCGGACCGGCCGAGACATCCATCGTCCGGCGGGTGATCGTGACCGCAAGGCCGGGACCGACATCGGCAAGCAGCGCCTCTTCCTCAAGATCGGGCTCTTTCATCGACCAATGGGCGATACGGCGCAGCAGTTCAAGCTGCGGCCCGCCCCCCTCGAACCCCCGGCCCCACAGCCAGACCTGATCCGAAGTCAGCATCGCTACCCGCCCCTTGCCGACGCGGCCAAGCAGCAACAGCGGCGCATCATCGGCCCCGCTCAGCACCACTTGCGCGCGCGGGCCGGGAATAACTTCGGACATGCGCAGCCATCGCCCCCAGCTCCGCTCGGCCCCTTCGACCGGAGCGCCGGGCAGATCCGAGGTGACGGGGTGGCGCGAGCCCTCTTCGGTCAGGCGCGGCAGAAAGGGCTGGTCATAAATCCGCCCCGTCGGACGCGCGGGCAGGATCGCCCCCAGAGGCGAAAGGTTCAGGCTTTCGACCGAGGACATCTCGGGCCCGGCCGAGACCAGAATCGCCCCGCCCTCTTCGACATAACGGCGGATATTGTCGTAATATTGGGGCAGCAGGATGCCCCGTACCCGGTAGCGGTCAAAGATGATCAGGTCGAAATCCCTGATCCGCTGCATGAAAAGTTCCTGCGTCGGAAAGGCGATCAGCGACAGCTCCTCGACCGGGATGGCGTCCATCTTGTCCGGTGGCCGCAGGATAGTAAAATGGATCAGATCCACATTCGCATCTGATTTCAAAAGGTTGCGCCATGTTCTTTCACCGGGATGCGGCGCACCTGACACCAAAAGCACGCGCAGCCGGTCCCGCACGCCCTGAATCTGCACCGCTGCGGCATTGTTGCGGTCGGTCAGCTCTGGCACATCCGCCTGTGGTGCCTGGAACGAGATCGAGACCACGTTCTGCCCGGCATGTTTCGGCACAACCGGCAGATCCAGCGTCACGCCGGGTGGCAAATCGAGACTGCGCGTTTCCTCCCCGTCCAGCATGATGCGCAGCCGCGCGGGGGTCTGGGCAACGCTGTCCGGCACGGCACCCTGATCCTCGATGCGCAGGCGAATGGTGACGGGTTGGCCGATCAGCCCATAGGCGGGGGCCTCTTCGATCACCAGACGGCGATCCCAGTCGGTCTCTTGCCCGGTCAGCAGCACATGAACCGGGGCCGGAGCGGTAGCAGGCACCATCGACGCGTCATGCGCAAGCCCGTCGGTCACGGCAATGACCCCCGCAACCCTGCCTTGCGGCTCAGCAGCCAAAGCGCGGGTCAGCGCCGCGCCAGTCAGCGTCCCGTCGGGATCATCTGCAACGGTGATGCGGCGGATCTCGGTATCAGGCAGTGCCGTAAGCTGGCGCGTCAGCTCATCCACCGCTGCGTCTGTCTGTGCCGCCCGTCCGGGCAAGGACTGGCTGGCGCTGCGGTCGTCCAGCAGGATGACGATATCGGAAAGCTTATTGCGAATACCCGATTCCAGTGCCGGCCCGGCCAGGGCAGCAGCCACAGCCAACCCCGCTGCCCCGCGCCACAGCCAGCCACGTAAACCCTGCCACACCGACCACAGCGCCACCAACAGCGCAAGCACGGCCAGAGTGCCGATCACCGGCCATGGCAGCAGAGGATCAAATGCAAGGCCGTTCATTGCACGACCTCCTCTTCCTCGCGCAGCCGGTCAAGCAGTGCAGGCACATGGACCTGGTCGGATTTATAGTTCCCGGTCAGCACATACATGATCAGGTTGACCCCGAAACGATAGGCCATTTCGCGCTGGCGTTCGCCCTCGAAACCAGCCCCGACGCTGAACATGGGCAGGCCGTTGTCGTCCACAGCCCAGGCCTCAGCCCAGGCATTTCCGCCGATCAGGACCGGAGAAACGCCATCGTTAAGATTGCGGAAAGGGGCACCCTCGGCAGCCTCGGCACCCGCGGGCGGGGCCTCTGCCCAGACATCGCTGTCAAGGTAGCGGCCGGGAAAATTCCGCAGCAGGTAAAAGCTGCGGGTCAGGACGTGATCCTGCGGGACAGGGGCCAGCGGCGGAATATCGAGCGGCGCGGCCAATGCCTGCAATGCCGCCGTACCGTCTGGCCCGCCCAACCCCGCAATATCGCCGTCGCGGGTATCAAACAGGATCATCCCACCCGAGCGCAGGAAATGGTTCAGCCGCGCATAGGCTTGCGGCGAAGGCGGCGCCTGCGTGCCCGTCACCGGCCAGTACAAAAAGGTCAGCAGCGACAGGTCATCCCGGTCGGGATCAATGCCGATCGGCTCACCCGGCTCAACAGTCGTGCGGGCGGTCAGGACCTGCGACAGCCCGCGCAATCCGGCCTCAGAGGCGGCATCAACTTCGGCATCTCCGGTGATGACATAGGCCAGCGCAACCTCGTCGGCGGCTCGGACCAGCCTTGGATCGGGCTCTTCCTGCGCGGAAACTGCCGTCACCCATAGGATCAGCAGCGAAAAAAGCAGCCACGGTCTCATGCCAGTGCCCTTTGCCTGCCGCGCGCCAGCCAGGCGCTGCCCAGCGCATCCAGCGCAAAAAGCGCCGCCGCCAGCGCGATGAGCCAGCCACGCAGGGCAAGGCCCGGTGTTTCGGTCCCACGCTCGATCCGTGCGCCGTGCCAGTTCGCCGGGCGGATCGGTCCGCCGGCATTCAACGCCTTCAGCCGTTCGCCGCCGCGATAAAGCCCGGCTGGCGCACCCGGCGCGGGACCCCGCGCAAAATCAGCGGCCGCGACCGGAGCGGATGCCTCGGCCTCGGTCACACGGCCAAAACCGTCCAGCACCAGTTCAGGCGTCCAGAAGGGCTGCTCGGCCTGATCGGTTTCGGGCGCTGCAGGGCGGTTGACGCGGGCGCTACGCACCAGCCGGTCCAGCATCTCGACGAACAGCCCCGAAATCGCCAGATTCGACCATTCCGCGTTTGCGGTGGTGTGAAACAGCACAAGCTGTCCCTGACCCAAAGACGCACGAGTGACCAAGGGCGTTCCATCCGTCAGCCGGGCAATGGTACGGCTTGCCAGATCGGGGGCAGGCTCGGCCAGCAACTGGGCGCGCACCGTCGCGTCGCCCGGAACCTCCAGCCCGGCAAATGGTCCGTCCGGGGCGAATGGCTCGATCCCGCGCGGCTCGCCCCAGGCCAGCGCGCCGCCGACATCCCGCCCCCCGGCCCGCAGGCGCACGGGCAAAAGCGGCTCATCACTTAACCGTTCCGACGCGGCCATGCGCGGCCCGACAAAGCGGATCAGCAGCCCGCCCTGTTCGACCCAGTCGCGCAACGCGGGTGCTTCGCCAAGGCCAGGCTGGTCGGCAAGCACGATCACATCAGGCGTGGCCAGCAAGACGTCACCCAGGCCGCCCTCGATAAGATCGGTGGTCGGGGCCAGCGCGCGGCGCAGGTAATGCAGCGGCGACAGCAGGCGCTGACCCTCGCTTGCCCGGTCATCGCCGATCAGCGCCACCTTGCGCCGACGCAGCGAATCGTCAGCAAGCACCACCGCCCCGGCCGAGGCGTTCCCCTCGACCTCAAACCGGGTGATGCGGTTGCGCAACTCGGAAGGCAGCGTGATCGGCACCAGCCGCGTGGTCACGCCATCCTCAGCAACAGGGTCAGCTGGGCTCAAGCGGGCCAGTTCACGCGGCGTGCCCTGGGGATCAACGCCGATCGCCAACACGTCCGGCGCATCCGCCCCGCTTGCGGTAGTACGCAGCCGCAGGGCAGGCTGATCGCCCGGCACCAGTTCAAGCGCGCGGCGCGGACCCTCGGGCGGAACCACGGTGACATTGCCCCGCGCAGTAAGGGCCGCCAGCCATTTGGCCTGATCGGGATGGTCAAGACCATCGCTAAGCCACAGAACCGACAGGCCCGAAGGCGCCGCCGCCAGCGCCGCCTCGGGGTCCGGGGGATAGCGCGTCTCCCACGCGGCGGGACGCAGGGCGCGCAGCGGTCCCGCAAGCTCACCAGCGGGTTGAAAAGGTAGCGCACCTTCGGCCCGGCCATCTGCGATCAGCATTGCCGCGGGCTGGCCTTCGGCCTCGGCGCGGCTCAGCGCGCGCAGGACACGGGCCTGACGCTGCGGCCAGTCGGGCGCGGCGGCCCAGCCGGCATCCATGACGATCAGCAACGGCCCCTGCCCCGCGCCTTCGGGCGACGGCTTCCAGACCGGCCCGGCCGCGCCAAGGATCAGCGCCCCAATCGCAAGCACCCGCAACAACAACAGCCACCACGGCGTATGCCGCGCCACAGGATGCGGATCCCTGAGACCCAAGAGCAGCCGTGTGCCGGGAAACCGCACCAGTTTCGGCGTGGGCGGCATGGCACGCAGGATCAGCCACAGCACCGGCAGCGCCGCAAGCCCGATCAGGATCCAGGGCGTCAGAAAGCCGAGAGGACCAAGAAGCAGCATCAGCCCTCCAGGACAGACCAGAGCCAAAGCAGCGCCTGCGCGGGCGCAGCCCCGGTATCATGTGTACCGAAATGCCAGCCCGCCGTGCGCGCGGCCTGCGACAAGGTCTCGCGCCGTTCGGCAAGCCGCGCCAGATAGGCAGAGCGCAGCCCTGCCGCGTCGCGGGTATCATGCCCGATCGCCCCCGAGGCCGAGCGGAACAACACCGCGCCACGCCACGGAAACGCCTCTTCGTTCGGGTCAAGCACCTGCATCAGGACACCCTGCACCCCCAGCCCCGAGGCGCGGGCCAGATAGTCCAGCACCGGCTGTGGATCGCCAAGGAAATCGTCAAACAGGATCACCCGCTGGCCCGGGCGCAGCGCCTCGACAGGCGGGGCGTCATCGTCGCGATCAAGTGTGGGACGCGTGACCAGTGTCTCGGCGATGCGGTCGGCCTGCAGACGGCCGGGACGTGGCGGCTGACCGGCCAGCGCCACCCGCTCTCCTCCGGAAAGCAGCGCCATGGTCAGCGACAGCGCCAGCAGTTCGGCACGGTCGCGTTTGGTCGGACGCTCGGCACTACCGGCATAATCCATCCCTGCCGCCGCCGAGATCCAGATCGCAGCCGATTGGGCAACCTGCGCTTCGCGGTCACGGACGAATTGCGCATCCGACCGGGCCGAGCGCCGCCAGTCGATGCTGCGCGCTGTGTCCCCGGTGGTGGCGGGGCGGTATTGCCAGAAGTCCTCGCCCGTGCCGGCGCGGCGCTGGCCATGTGCGCCGGGCACCAGCGCAGCCGCCAATCTCTCGGCCGACAGCATCAGTGCCGGCAGGGCTGCAGTGGCTGCCTCAGCCCGTGCGCGAAGCTGTCCGGCGGACCGGCTCACGCTGCCGCCCGCATCCGGTCGTCGAGAAGTCGCGTGATAACGCCCTCGACCGTCTCGCCCCGCGCGCGGGCCGCAAAGCTAAGCGCCATACGGTGACGCAGCACCGGGGCAGCCATGGCTGCGACATCATCAAGCGTCGGGGCAAAGCGACCGTTCAGCGCCGCCCGCGCCCGTGTCACCAGCGTCAGGGCCTGCGCGGCGCGCGGCCCCGGCCCCCAGACCAGCGTATCGGCAATCCAGCCCGGCGCCTCGGGTGCGCCGGGACGGGCCGCGCGCACCAGATCGAGGATCGCGTTCAGCACCGTCTCGCCCACCGGCATACGCCGGATCAGCCCCTGCGCCGCGACAAGCCCGGCTGGATCAAAGACCGCATGCGCCTGCCCCTGATCAACCCCGGTCGTGGCCAGCAGGATCGCGCGTTCGGTGTCGCGGTCGGGGTAATCCACGTCGATCTGCAACAGGAAACGGTCAAGCTGCGCCTCGGGCAGCGGATAGGTCCCCTCTTGCTCCATGGGGTTCTGGGTCGCCAGCACGTGAAAAGGCCGGCCCAGCGGGCGATGTTCGCCCCCGATCGTGACCTCGCTTTCCTGCATCGCCTGCAGCAGCGCAGATTGGGTCCGGGGGCTTGCGCGGTTGATCTCGTCCGCCATCAGAAGCTGGGTAAAGACCGGCCCCTCGATAAAGCGAAAGGCGCGAGAGCCGTCGGGCCGGATGTCCAGCACTTCAGAGCCAAGGATATCGGCCGGCATCAGATCGGGGGTGAACTGGATCCGCGCGTTGCCCAGCCCAAGGACGGTGGCAAGCGTATCGACCAGCATGGTCTTGCCCAGCCCCGGCTGCCCGACCAGCAGCGCATGACCCCCCGACAGGATCGCCGCCAGCACCTGCTCGACAACCGCGTGCTGACCGACAAAACGGCGCTCGACACTGGCGCGCGCCTCGGACAGCCGATTGGTCAGCATCTGGACTTCTGAAACCAGTTTCTCATTCTCGGCCATGACAACGCCTCGTTTCTGTTCTAGGACAACATAAAGGCAGGTGTGACAGGGTCCACAGGGAATGGAGGAAAAGACTGACAATACTGTGAGCGATGCGGCCGGAATCGCCGCGGCAGCCAGCCGCGCCGCGAAAAAGGGCCCGCCTCCTGTGCATTTGTGGAATCCGCCATTCTGTGGCAACCTTGATATGGAGATCCGGGCTGACGGCAGCTGGTTCTATAACGGAACGCCCATCGGGCGGCCCGAGATGGTCCGGTTGTTCGCTTCGATCCTCAAGCGTGAGGGTGACGATTACTTTCTGGTAACTCCGGTCGAAAAGGTCGGCATCCGCGTGGCCGACGCGCCCTTCATCGCCGTTGATGCCGAAATCGACCAGGAGATTACCTTTACCACGAACGTTGGCGACCGGGTGGTCGCTGGCCCCGAGCATGCGATCGAGATGCGCGGGACGCCAGATGAGCCCCGGCCCTACGTTCACATTCGCCGCGGTCTTTGGGCACTGATCGACCGCAAGACATTCTACCGACTAGCCGATGCGGCTATGCCCGGAGAAAACGGGCGTATGGAAGTGCACTCGGGAGGGACGGCTTTTCCTCTGGAGCCCTGACCATGGCGCGATTCGCCGCCAACCTGACATATCTGTTTACTGAACTGCCCATGCTGCAACGCTTTACTGCTGCAAAGCAGGCTGGGTTCAGCGGGGTCGAGATCCTGTATCCCTATGACATCGCCGCGAACTCCCTGACGCAGGCCGCACGGGCCGCAGGGGTGGAGTTCGTCCTGATGAACTCCCCGCCGCCCAACTGGGCCGGGGGACCGCGCGGCTTTGCAGCAGAGCCGGGCAACATGGCGCGTTTTCGCAGCGATTTCGACCGCGCGCTGCGCTTTGCCCGTGTCCTGGGCGTGCACCATCTGCATGTCATGTGCGGCAAAGCCAGCGGAGAAGAGGCGCGCCGCACCTTTGTGCAGAACCTCAAATGGGCCTCGGCGCACGACCCACGCATCAGCCTGACCATCGAGCCGATGAACAGCACAGACATGCCGGGATATTTCCTGGACAGTTTCGATCTGGCCGCCGAGATCCTCGAAGAGGTCTCTGCGCCCAATCTGGGACTGCAGTTCGACGTGTATCAGGCCCAGATGATCCATGGTGACGCTTTTGCCATCTGGCAGCGCATGGCCGACCATGTGCGTCATGTCCAGATCGCAGACTGGCCCAGCCGACACGAGCCAAGCCGGGGCGACATCGACTTTCCTGAGCTTCTGCACACCATCAGGTCCTCGGGCTATCGCGGCTGGATCGGCGCGGAATACACGCCCCGCACCTCGACCGAGGCGGGGCTGAACTGGCTGCGCTCGGCCTGAAAAGACGGGCGCCTGCCCCTTAGCTTTCGCCGGGCAGGCGTCTGACCATCTGATCGGCCAGCGCGTCATGCCCGCTGTCGCGCAGCCCGGCAACCGCGCCCAGATAGTCCCGGGCCTCGCGGTTCTGGCTCAGTTTGGATTTCGCCAGCGTCCGGGTGACCGAGATGCGCAGTGCAACAATACCGCCAAGCATCTGCTGCATGTAATCGGCAGGCGCATCGGCCATGCGCCAGGCATTCTCCCCGTTCAGCCGCCTTTCATGATAGCGGGTCAGCAGACCGACTGCCGCACGCCTGGCCCGCTCATCATGCTGAAAGCTGACGCGACCATAGACATGCGCCACGCGATAGTTCCAGGTCGGGACATGCCGGTGATGCTCGGGCTTCGAAGGGTAGAAGTTCGGCGAGATATAGGCGTCCTCGCCACGAAAGATCGCCAGCACCTCCTGCCCTTCGGTGATCAGCCGATGCATGTCATTGGCCAGCGCGACATGACCGATCAGCACACCCTCGGGCCCGGCAAGCAGCGGGATGTGATTGGCAATCAACCCCTCAGAGGTCCCGGCGATGATACAGGCCAGGGGCGCCGCCTCGATCAGCGCGGCGATCTCTGCGGGGTCGACTTCCTGAAAATGTGGCGGGATATACATGCGTTTTTCCTTAATAGGCCGCACTGCCGGTGCCCGCTGGCAACGCGCCATAGGGCAGCCAGATCGTCTTGGTGCGGCTGGCTGCGCGCAGAAACTCCCGGCCCTGCGCGTGCAGATCGCCCCAGTCGCGGGGACCGGGGGTCCAGACCGGAATCAGGGTGTCGGCTGCGGTGCGCTGCACCTCGGCAACCCCCTCGCCCTGCCCCGCGTGCCAGATCGCCGAAACGCCGTCATGCGCGGCAAGCGCCGTCGCCAGCGCATCACGCGGACCGGTAACGATGTTGACCACCCCGCCCGGTACATCCGAACAGGCCAGAACCTTGGCCAGCGTCAGTGCCGCCATCGGCCTGTCCTGCGCTGGGATGGCAACCACCGCATTGCCCATGGCGATGGCCGGCAGCACCAGTGACATGAACCCGGCCAAAGGCGCGGCATTTGGCGCAATCAGACCCATGACCCCATGCGGTTCTGGCTGGACATGGCACAGATGCCCGGGTCGTGCCGAGACCGTAGCGCCGTCATATTTGTCGGCAAAGCCCGCATAGAAGAAACAGCGGCGGATGACGGCATCAACCTCATCCACACTGGCGTAGCCCGCGAACTCGGCTCGCGCCTGAGCAAGATTCTCGGCCAGGAAATACAGCACCTGCGCCCGGCCATGACCTCCAAGGCCCTGCCATTTCGCCAGCGCCGATTGCGCCGCCTCGACCGCGTTGCGGATGTCCTTGCGGTTACCAAGCGGGATCAGCTCGTCCTGTGCGGCATAGCTCGTACCGCCGTCGGGGCGTTTTTGCGCGCCGCCGATGTAAAGCTTGACTGTACGGTCGATGGCTTGCCCCTCGGCCGGGATGATTCCGGCCGGTGCCGTCTCGCGCGGCGCAGAGACCGGGACAGAAAGATAATCGAGCATCCCTTCGCGCCCGCCCTCACGGCCATAGCCTGAATCGCGCACCCCGCCAAAAGGCGCGGCAGCGTCAAAGGTGTTGGCGCAATTAACCCAGACCACACCTGCCTTGATCCGCGCCGCCAGATCGGTGGCCACTGTCGCGCTTTCCGACCAGACCGATGCGGCAAGCCCATAGCGGGTGTTATTCGCCAGCTCTACCGCCTCATCGGGGGTACGAAATGTCGAAAGCGTCGCGATAGGCCCGAATATCTCTTCGATCATGCCGGGGTTGGCGGGGGCAATGTTGCGCAGATAGCCTGGCGCGATAAAGCAGCCGGGCGCAGCATCCCCCCCGACAAGCTCAGCCCCGGCAGCAGTCGCACGATCAAGGATGCTCAGGATGCGGGCCTTTTGCACCGGATCGACGATCGCGCCGACATCCGTAGACTTATCAAGCGGGGCACCAAGTCGCAGCTTTTCCATCCGCGCCCTGAGCAGCGTTTCGAACCGGCTGGCAACGGATTCGGCGACCAGAATGCGCGAACCTGCACAGCAGACCTGCCCCTGATTGAACCAGATGGAATCAACGACGCCCTCGACAGCGGCATCAAGATCGGCGTCCTCCATCACGACAAAGGGCGATTTGCCGCCCAGTTCCAGCGTCAGCCGTTTGCCCGATCCGGCAAGGGCGCGGGCGATCCCCCGCCCCACTTCGGTCGAGCCGGTAAAGGCAATCTTGTCGACCGGGGCCTGAACCAGCGCGGCGCCGGTCTCTCCATCACCGGTCACGATATTCACGACCCCTGCGGGCAGGCCGACATGGGCGCAGATTTCAGCAAAGGCCAGCGCAGTCAGCGGTGTATATTCAGCAGGTTTCAGCACCACAGTGTTGCCAGCAGCAAGCGCGGGCGCGACTTTCCAGGCCAGCATCAGCAGTGGAAAGTTCCACGGGATGATCTGGCCGCAGACACCAAGGGCAAGATGGCCGGGAAACTCACTTTCAAGAAGTTCGGCCCACCCTGCGTGATGATAGAAATGCCGCACGACCAGCGGCACGTCGATATCGCGGCTTTCGCGGATCGGCTTGCCGTTATCCAGCGTCTCCAGCACCGACAGGAAACGCTCACGCTTTTGGATGGTGCGGGCGATGGCATAAAGAAAACGCGCCCTGTCATGCCCCGGCATCGCCGCCCAGCCCCGCTGTGCCCGGCGCGCGGCGCGAACCGCCTTGGCAATATCGCGGGCAGTGCCCTGCGTGACCTGCGCCAGTTCCTCTCCGGTCGAGGGGTCGCGGGTTGCAAAGGTCTCACCCGGGCGGGTGAAGCGTCCGGCGATGAAATGACCAAAACTTCCACGCTCGCGCAGCCAGTCGCGGACGGCGGATGCATCCTCGGGCGCGGGGCCGTATTCCATGCTTTCCATGATCTCGCTTACCTTCGGCATCTTTACCCCGCCGCCAGTCGATGGACCGCCGCATAACGGCCAGTCACGTGATGGGAAAGCTGCCGCTCGATATCAGCCAGCAGCGAGCTTGCGCCGATGCGGAACAGATCGGGCCGCAGCCAGTCACGGCCAAGCTCTTCGGCCATCAGCACCTGCCAGTTCAGCGCGTCCTTGGCGGTACGCAGCCCTCCGGCCGGTTTAAATCCGACGGCAAAACCGGTGCGGTCCCGATAATCACGGATCGCCCGCAACATGACGAGCGAGACGGGCAACGTCGCGTTCACCGGCTCTTTCCCGGTCGAGGTCTTGATGAAATCAGCCCCGGCCTGCATGGCGACATGGCTGGCCTTGGCGACATTCGTCAGGGTCTTAAGCTCACCCGTCGCCAGGATGGCCTTCATCCGGGCCGCGCCACAGGCTTCGCGCATCTCGCATATCTCATCGTAAAGCGCCGCCCATTCGGCGCGCAGAACCAGCGCGCGAGAAATGACGATGTCGATTTCATCCGCGCCCTGATCCAGCGCATAGCGGATCTCGGCCAGCCGCAGGTCAAGCGGCATCAGCCCGGCCGGAAAGCCCGTCGCCACCGAGGCAACGGGAATCACAGTGCCCTGCAGCGCCCGTTTTGCCGCCGCCACCATGGTCGGATAGACGCAGACCGCCCCGGTGGTCAGACCCTCACCCCCCAGCGCAGCAAGCTGGCCTGCGTCCACCGGCTGGCGCGCCTTGGCGCATAGCCGGGCAACGCGATCCGCTGTGTCATCCCCCGAAAGCGTAGTCAGGTCGATGCAGCGCACCGCGTTCAAAAGCCACGCCGCCTGCCATTCCTTTTTCAGGCTGCGGCGGGCGCTCAGGCTTGCCGCGCGGCGCTCAGCCGCAGGGGTGTTGATGGCGATATTCTCAAACCAGTCGAGGCGGAAATCCGTGCCAGGGTTCTTACGCTCCATCACTCAGCGCCCCCGCAGCCAATCCCAGCCGCGCCGCAGACGCCCACGGGCGCTGGCACGTGCCGCATCAGCACGAGCGTCAATACGGTCCCATGCCTCGTCAGCCGAGCGGACGGCCGGGTCAATCGTACGCTCGCGAAACTGGTTCCACATGCGCCAGATCAGGAACAGCAGCGCGCCAAGGATCAGCAGGATGATCTGCGCCGCCCAGTTAAAGGGTTTGACCTCGGGTCCCGCCACCGGCTTGATCGCAATGGCGTTGGGATAGATCGACAGCCACGCAATCCGCCAACCATAAGAGGTCACGCTGACCCATTCCGGATTGGCCGAGGTCGAGCGCAGGTCGGTCGCCTGCGCATGCAGGTTCGAACTGTCGTATTTGAAATAGGGCGGCCAGATCCAGCCGGTGTCTTCATTGCGATAGACATAGGGTTTGCCGTTGGGACGCACCGTGTCGATGAACCGCACGTCGCGCTGGCCTTGGGCGTTTTGCACCGTCCCGGTATCGGGAGAGGCATAAAAGATCGCATTCGCACCTATATCGGTCAGCCGGTTATAGGTGTTGGTGATGCGAACCGTCTGCTTTGCGGGCAGCGTGTAGTCCAGAAACAAAAAGACTACGATCCCGAAGATCACCCCAAGGACGGTCAGGAACCAGCGCATCGGCGCCCCCCTTAATTGTAATTCACGATCACGATGATCACGATGATCGCGACCACCGGCAGAACCAGCACCAACCCGACAAGCCGCGCTTGCAGGGTCTTGCTGAAACCCACCATCGAACGCCGCACGAACTCGGCTCGTTCCGGTGAAGGTCCCGCACGTTCGGGATGGCGGCGATCCCATTCTTCTTCAAGCTCTTCCCGGCGCAGGCTGCGGACATAGATGCCGATCAGCAGGTAAAAGATCAGCTCAACGATCAGGACCATGCCGATCAGGCGCAGAAAGGCAATCATCGGGCCGACCCACTTTGCAAGAAGCCTGCCCCATGGAAGGCCCGCGCGCGGCAACTGTCAATGACCCCATTGCCGTACCGCCGAACCCGGCCTAGCCTTGGGTCATGGACGCGCTTGCCCAAGAGATCAAGAACCGCCGCGAAGACCTGGTCCGCCTGACACAGGACCTGATCCGCATTCCGACCCTGAACCCGCCGGGACGACATTACCGCGAGATCTGCGAATATCTGCAGGCGCGGCTGGCCCCGCAGGGGTGGGAGTGCGAACTGATCCGCGCCCATGGTGCCCCCGGCGACAGCAAAGAGTTTCCGCGCTGGAACCTTGTCGCCCGCCATCGCGGTGGCCCGCCCGGGGAATGCGTGCATTTCAACAGCCATCATGACGTGGTCGAGGTCGGCCATGGCTGGAGCCGCGACCCCTTTGGCGCAGAGCTGGATGAGGGGCGCATCTATGGCCGCGGCGCTTGCGACATGAAAGGCGGGCTGGCCGCCAGCATCATCGCGGCCGAGGCATTTGTTGCCCTGTATCCCGACCATCCCGGCCAGATCGAGATCAGCGCCACGGCTGACGAGGAATCGGGCGGCTTTGGCGGCGTGGCTTATCTGGCCCAGCAAGGCGCCTTTGCCCATGTCGATCACGTCATCATCCCCGAGCCTCTGCACAAGGACCGCATCTGCCTTGGCCATCGTGGCGTCTGGTGGGCCGAGATCGAGACCCACGGCCGCATCGCCCACGGCTCGATGCCCTTCCTTGGCGACAGCGCCATCCGCCACATGGGCGCAGTGCTTGAGGAAATGGAACGCACCCTGTTCCCGTTGCTGCTGAGCAAGCACACCGAGATGCCTGTGATCCCCGAGGGTGCGCGGAACTCGACCCTGAACATCAATTCGATCCATGGCGGAGAGCCGGATCTGGGTCCCGATTTTACCGGCCTGCCTGCGCCCTGCGTCGCCGACCGCTGCCGCATCGTCATCGACCGCCGCTTTCTGATCGAAGAGGATCTCGCCGAGGTCAAGCGTGAGGTCACGGCGCTCCTTGAAAAAATCAAGGTGCAACGTCCTGGATTTGTTTACGAAATCCGGGATTTGTTCGAGGTCATCCCCAGCATGACCGACCGCGAAGCACCGGTCGTGCGTTCGACCGCCGCCGCAATTGAGAGGGTACTGGGCCGGACTGCCGGATATGTCGTCAGCCCCGGCACCTATGATCAAAAACACATCGACCGCATCGGCAAGCTCAAGAACTGCATCGCCTATGGGCCGGGTGTTCTGGATCTGGCCCATCAGCCCGATGAATGGGTAGGCGTGCAGGATATGCAGGATTCCGCCTGTGTTATGGCGCTGGTGCTTGATGACATCCTGCGTGGCCCCGCGGGGGATTCCCCACAAGGCCCACCTGTGGCATGATCGCGCAAAACAGCCGAGCAGCCGCCGAGCCCCATATGAACCAACGCCTGTCGATCAGCGCCCTGATCTTTTTCGTCGTGATGATCCTTTTGGGCGTCTATTTTGCCTATGCGGCGGTTCAGGGTCCCTCTGGCATCCTGCGGCGCGTGCAGTTGCAAGCCGAAACGCAAGAGCTGGTCCAGCAGCGCAACAAGCTGCAGGCCGAGGTGGACCGGATGCGCAATCTGACCCGCCGGCTGTCGGATGAATTTCTGGACGTGGACCTGCTGGACGAACGTGCCCGCGACGTTCTGGGCCTGGTGCGCGCCGACGAAATCATCATCCGCTAGGCTCTCAGGCAAAGCGCACGATCCCGGCCTGCCCGGATATCCGGTCTGCGAACTGCCTTTTCCTGCATCGCCACACTTGCTCAAGCCGCCTTTCGGGCGGCTTTCTGCATCTGGTGTCTGGACCTATGCACGAGTCCGGTTTACTTCCCCCGACAGCTTCGCCTAGAATTAGTTTAACGCTGAACTATTCCCCGCCCCGAGGAGGAGGCCCATGGTCAGAAAGCCCGCAGCCAGGCAGAGCACGCCGAACGTGTCCAAAGATGAGCTGCTTCAATACTATCGCGACATGCTGTTGATCCGCCGATTCGAAGAAAAGGCCGGTCAGCTTTACGGCATGGGCCTGATCGGTGGTTTCTGCCACCTCTACATCGGGCAAGAGGCCGTCGTCGTCGGTCTGGAATCCGTCGCCAAGGAAGGCGACAAGCGCATCACCAGCTACCGTGACCACGGCCATATGCTGGCCTGCGGCATGGACGCACGCGGGGTGATGGCCGAGCTGACCGGCCGCATCGGCGGCTACTCCAAAGGCAAGGGCGGCTCGATGCACATGTTCAGCCGCGAAAAACACTTCTACGGCGGCCATGGCATCGTCGCCGCGCAGGTGCCCCTGGGGGCCGGTCTTGCCTTTTCCGACAAATACCGGGGCAATGACAACGTCACCTTCGTCTATTTCGGTGATGGTGCCGCCAACCAGGGTCAGGTCTATGAGACCTATAACATGGCCACGATCTGGGAACTGCCGGTGGTTTTCGTGATCGAGAACAACCAGTATGCGATGGGCACCTCGCTCAAACGCTCGACCCGTTCGACCACGCTTTACGGCCGTGGCGAGGCTTTCGGCATCCCCGGCGAACAGGTGGACGGCATGGATGTGCTGGCCGTCAAGGCAGCGGGCGAAAAAGCGGTGGCGCATTGCCGCGCCGGCAAGGGTCCCTACATCCTTGAAGTCATGACCTACCGCTATCGCGGCCACTCGATGTCCGACCCGGCGAAATACCGCACCCGCGAAGAAGTGCAGAAGATGCGCGACGAACGCGACGCCATCGAACACGTACGCGAGCTGCTGCTGCAGGGCAAACATGCCTCCGAAGACGACCTCAAGGCCATCGACAAGGAGATCAAGGAAATCGTGAACGACTCTGCCGAGTTCGCCAAGGAAAGCCCGGAGCCGCCGCTCGAAGAGCTGTGGACCGATATCTACGCCGAAGAAAAGAGCGCCTGAGGGAGAGGGAACCATGGCAACCGAAATCCTGATGCCCGCCCTGTCGCCGACCATGGAGGAAGGCACGCTGGCCAAATGGCTGGTCAAGGAAGGCGATAGCGTGAAATCCGGCGACATCATCGCCGAGATCGAAACCGACAAGGCCACGATGGAATTCGAGGCCGTTGATGAAGGCATCCTTGGCAAGATCCTGATCCCCGAGGGTACGCAAGCGGTCAAGGTGAACACCCCGATCGCCATTCTGGTCGAGGAAGGCGAATCCGTCGATTCCGCCCCGGCACCGAAAGCCGAAGCACCTGCCGAGACAAAGGCTGAGGCTCCGGCAGCTCCGGCCCAGGCCGCCGCACCTGCCCCCGCACCGGTAGCGGACCTGTCGCCCGACTGGCCGGAAGGCACGCCGATGAAGACCATGACCGTGCGCGAAGCGCTGCGCGAAGCCATGGCCGAAGAGATGGAGCGTGACGAGACCGTCTTCCTGATGGGCGAAGAGGTCGGCGAATATCAGGGCGCCTACAAGATCAGCCAGGGGCTGCTGGACAAGTTCGGCGCGCGCCGCGTGGTCGATACGCCGATCTCGGAAATCGGCTTTGCCGGTATCGGCACCGGGGCCGCTATGGCAGGTCTGCGTCCGATCGTCGAGTTCATGACCTTCAACTTCGCCATGCAGGCGATTGACCATATCATCAACTCGGCCGCCAAGACGCTTTACATGTCGGGCGGGCAGATGGGTTGCCCCATCGTCTTTCGCGGACCGAACGGCGCCGCCGCCCGCGTGGCCGCCCAGCACAGCCAGGATTACGCAGCCTGGTATGCGCAGATCCCCGGTCTGAAGGTGGTGATGCCCTATACCGCAGCTGACGCAAAAGGCCTGCTCAAGACCGCGATCCGCGATGGTAACCCCGTCGTGTTCCTTGAGAACGAGATCCTTTACGGCCGCAGCTTCGAAGTACCGGATCTGCCGGACTTTACCATCCCGTTTGGCAAGGCGCGCATCGCACGCCCCGGCCGCGACGTGACCATCGTCAGCTTTGGCATCGGCATGACCCACGCGCTGGAAGCAGCCGAGACGCTGGCTGGCGAAGGGATCGAAGCCGAGGTCATCGATCTGCGCACCCTGCGCCCGATCGACTATGCGACCGTCATCGAATCGGTGAAACGCACCAACCGCTGCGTGACGGTGGAAGAAGGTTTCCCGGTCTGCTCGATCGGCAACCACATCTCGGCCCATCTGATGGAGAACGCCTTCGACTGGCTCGACGCTCCGGTCATCAACTGCACCGGTAAGGACGTGCCCATGCCTTATGCGGCCAACCTTGAAAAGCACGCGCTGATCACTGCCGCCGAAGTCGTCGAAGCCGTGAAGAAAGTCACCTACCGTTAAGGGGAGGGCAGAAGATGCCGACTGAAATCCTGATGCCCGCCCTGTCTCCGACCATGGAGGAAGGCACGCTGGCCAAATGGCTGGTGAAAGAGGGCGACGAGGTCAAATCCGGCGACATCATCGCCGAGATCGAGACTGACAAGGCCACGATGGAATTCGAGGCCGTTGATGAGGGCGTCCTGGGCAAGATCCTGATTGCCGAGGGCACCCAGGGGGTAAAGGTCAATACCCCCATCGCTGTCCTGCTTGAGGATGGCGAAAGCGCCGATGACATCGGTTCGGCCCCCGCACCCAAGGCAGAGGCCAAACCCGAGGCCGCGAAAGCAGAGGCCGCTCCGTCGGCGGCAGCCCCGGCTGCGCCTGCCCCGGCTGCGCCGAAATCGGCTGAGGGCGGGCGTATCTTTGCCTCGCCTCTGGCCCGGCGCATCGCAGCGGAAAAGGGCATCGACCTTGCCACGGTTCAGGGCTCTGGTCCGCGTGGTCGTATCGTCAAGGCGGATGTCGAGGGTGCAAAGCCCGGCGCGGCCAAGCCCGCCACCGCCGAAGCCCCGAAAGCGGCGACCCCCGCCCCGGCTGCTGCCGCACCGGCAGGTCCTTCGGCAGAGACCATCCTCAAGATGTATGCCGACCGCGAAACCGAAGAGGTGGCGCTGGACGGCATGC